>Ga0068856_100000410_pt1 | contig 47268 bp, 35 predicted proteins | sample KBSCornC62_FD_66595 | JGI IMG/M metagenome (GOLD analysis project Ga0068856, IMG submission 66595) | Corn rhizosphere microbial communities from Kellogg Biological Station, Michigan, USA - KBS Corn C6-2 | ecosystem: Host-associated > Plants > Roots > Rhizosphere > Soil ...
ACCAGACGTCCCTTGCCGTAGCCGTAGTGGAAGGTCAGGCGGGGGTGGCAAAAGCATTTCGTATCGGCGCCAACCTCGTCCTGACCAAACCCATAAATATCGAACAGTCGAAGGGCACGCTGCGCGTGGCACGAGGGCTTCTGCGGAAAAGCGAACCCGGCAAACCAGCCGCACCCAGCATAACTGCGCCACTGGCTACGGGGTCTCCCGCGAAGCCAACCCTCTCGAGACCTCCCGCGGAGACGAAACCCGCGGCACCTGCAGCATCAATTCCGGCCCCAGCGCCGGTGGTCGCCGAGCCCGCTCCAGTAACGGCATCTGTAGCCAAACCGACTCCGGCCTGGCCGATGGCCGCCACGGCCAGCACAAGCCCGACCGTACAGGATGAGGATCTACTCGATATCGACAGTAAGGAAACGAAAAAGTCCGTTCCGTCAACCGAGTCGCACCCAGCAATGTCTTTATTCGCAGCGGCAGAGGCCCGCGGTCAAAAGATCATGACTAGCGGAGCAGCCAGTGCACCCGCGCCCGCTCGCGAGTACACACAGCCAGTCACTATAGAAAAAAGCGCTCCTGCAACACCCACGACAATTCCGCATTCGCCCGCAGCTTCGGTCGAACCCGCACCTGCCGCGGTAATTAGGTCTGCCCCCTCTTTCACCTTCGGAGGAATGAATCTCGATGCGGCGGAGGAGTCAGGCGGTGGCAGCAAGAAGATTCTCATCGGACTGGTCGCAGCCATAGTAATTGCGGCTGCGGGCTACGCGGCTGTGCACTTTCGCGGAGCTGGCCCTTCGCCCACTGTTGCCGATGACCTTCCCTTAAGCGCTCCGACTAATGTTACCCAACCGGTTTCCACCAGTTCCAGATCAGCATCGCAGGGCGAGAAACCTCCGGCAGCGACCTCGCCCGCGAGTTCACAACCCACTTTGCCCGAGTCGAACAAGCTTCAAAACCGAATGGACGAAACTGCCAGAGAGTCTCACCTCTCGCCCGAGACAGCGTCCACATCGTCTGCTGAAGCTTTCGTGGAGAACGAACCTGACCCGGAACCGCTCATGGTGAAGGGTGGAAAGCTGGCTACACGACCCAAAGCAGTCGCAGATGCACCAGCTCCAAGCATGATTGGAATGGCCAGCCCTGAGACTGCACCTCCGGCAGGTCTTGTGCCAACCACCACACCGGCGCTGCGGCCGACCCTATCGACACTCAATGTTTCGCAAGGAGTCTCGACGGGACTGCTGATCAAGAAAGTTTCGCCGTCCTACCCAACCAATGCCTTGCGCATGCGGATCGAAGGCGATGTGGAGCTGACGGCTACGATTTCCAAACAGGGCGAGATTTCTCAGGTCAAAGTGTTGAGTGGAAACTCCCAGCTGACCCGAGCCGCAGCAGACGCGGTCAAGCAGTGGAAGTACAAGCCATACTTGCTCAATGGCGAACCCGTCGAGATTCAGACGCAGATCACCGTCAAATTCAGGCTGCCACGTTAACTACCACCCGCTTATACTCGTTCAAGTTCCCGCAGGGTCCGCTCGTTTACGACGTTGCCGGTGTTCAGCGTAGTAGCTGGCTCGAACAGCAGGATCCAGCACTCTTCCTCGGCCACTGGCTTGTGCTCCACCCCGCGCGGGATCACGATGAACTCTCCCTCTTCGATCCACTCGTGGCGGTCGCGGAACTCCATGCGAAAGCGGCCTTTGACGACCAGGAACAGTTCGTCTTCGTGCTCGTGGTGATGGAACACGAATTCGCCCTTCAATTTATCGAGCTTCACGTGCTGGCCGTTGAGTTCCGCCGCGATGTAGGGCTTCCAGTATTCGGAAATGTTGGAGAATTTTTCGGCGATGTTGATCTTGTGCATGCTGCTTCCGATTGTCCTCCTTGCCGAAAAGTCGCACAAAAACGTGTAGCCCCGGACGCCTTCGTCCGGGGTTGCGCGGAGCGCAATGGGGAATTTGTGCGGCGTTCGGGGCAGAACTACCCTGCCTTTCCACTCCTAACACTCGCTTCGCTCGGGGCGGACGAGGCGTCCGCCCCTACACGATTGCCTACATACCTGGTGTTCCGCTAGACGGATGGCCGGCGTGCAGCCTGAGGTGAACTCCCCGTTTATTATTCACGCGCGTGGTAGTGGACCAGTCGACATCATCCGTGCTGATCACACCGCTGCCACCTCCCGCGAGTGTGTACGTGATCCGACTGTCCTGGTAGCCGTAACCCGATACCGCCAGAACTGCGCCTGAGTTCAGGACGAAGACCGGCATACCAGGCGAGACTCCGTTGGCTGCTGACGAGTCAGGCGTGACGTAGTTAGCATAAGACACCTGACCATCCTGGATAGGACGGGTCGCCATTCGCGTATTGTCGAACGCTGCCTTCGCGTCCTGCCAGGCATCGCTCATGCGATTGAAAAAGTGCCACCCAGGCCCGTATGTCTGCGCCACCTGAGGGATGGAAACATCATCCATCAGGCGCATGCTAAGCACCGTCTCTCCCTTGAGTTTGGGGCGCGGACCGCGCGCTGGAAGCATGACAAATTTCCATGGCCAGAGTGGCGGAAGCATCCACTCGACCACGTCGCGTCGAGGATGTCCCTTGCCGTCAATCTTGCCCTGCTTATCGACCTTATATCCTTTCGTCGAAATCACCTTGGCTTCGAGCGGGAGGTCACCTGTAGGCAGACCGATGCGGTCGAATTGCAGCTTCAGATATCCCTTTCCCCAGAAATGCCCGGGATCTTTCGCCGCTTCGAGATGACCTACCAGATAGCTGCCGCGAGGAAACGCTTGTTGTCCGAACATGGTGATGCCGCGAAGATGGCAGAGCACCGGATCGCCGACATCCATTGTGTTGGTGGACAGGTTGGGTTCGTTAAGGGTGCATTGCAATAAAGTTCCGGCGGGCAGGACGACATCACGTGCACTGGCGTCCCGGCTGAGAGTGAAAACTAGACCTAGCAGAGAGATAGCTAAGGCCGCGTGCAGAAAACGGGAACTCATACTTCACCTCGGTCGCTTGCCTCAGATTGGCGGCCCTTCTGACGTGACCGCTCTAGTAGTGATTGGCGAATCTAACCACAGGTTGTATGTAGGGGTCAATAAGGTTTTGTAGCCTGTATAGCCCCCGGACGCCTCATCCGGGGTTGCGCGCGAAGCGCGCAATTGGGCAATTGGATTGAGATCAGCGTTTGGAGATTACGCTTCTAAACGCTCGCTGGCGAGCGGGGCGGACGAGGCGTCCGCCCCTACACGAGCTATTTTTCGTACAACAGCACGCCTTCCGCCTTTTCTGAGTCTACGGGGCGGTAGAAGAGCTTGTTGTCTTCCAGGAAGACCTCAATGAACGCCGGACGCGTGGTGATCGTACCCTGGATCAGCGCCTCGGACAGCGGGTCTTCGATGTACTTTTGCAGCGCTCTGCGCAGCGGGCGCGCGCCGTAGCTGCGGTCGGTCAGAGTCTGGTTGAGGATCCAGCGTTTTGCCTCGTCCGCCACCGTGACCGTGATCGATTTCTGCGCGAGGTTCTGATTAAGCTGCGTGACCATGAGCTCGAGAATCTGGATCAGGTCCGTCTCGCTCAGGGCGTTGAAGATGATGATTTCGTCGAGACGGTTCAGGAACTCGGGGTTGAAAGTGCGCTTCACCTCGTTCTTGACCAACTCCTCGACTTTGTCGGCGATCGCATCTTCCTTGGTCGACTGAAACCCGAGCCCTTCGCGCCTCTGAAGATGCCGGGCGCCGATGTTCGACGTCATGATGATGATCGTGTTCTTGAAGTCCACCGTGTTGCCGAGCCCGTCTGTCAACTGGCCGTCTTCAAAAACCTGCAACAGGATGTTGAACACATCCGGATGCGCCTTCTCGATTTCATCCAGCAGAACCACCGAGTAAGGAGCGCGCTTCACGCGTTCGGTAAGCTGTCCGCCCTCTTCGTAGCCGACGTATCCCGGAGGCGAACCGATCAGCTTCGAGACCGAGTGTTTCTCCATGAATTCGGACATATCGAAGCGAACCAGGGCTTTTTCGGTGCCGAACATGAACTGCGCCAAGGTGCGCGCGACTTCGGTCTTGCCGACGCCCGTCGGTCCAAGGAACAGGAACGAGCCAATCGGCCGGTTCGGGTTCTTCAGTCCAGCGCGGGAGCGGCGGATCGCGCGAGCCAATGCGCTGATCGATTTATCTTGGGAGATGATCCGCTTGTGCAGCTCTTCTTCGATCCGAAGAAGCTTCTGCGTCTCTTCTTCCTTGATCGAGGTAATGGGCACGCCGGTCCACCGCGAGACGACATCTTCAATGTCCTCGCGGTTGACCACCCCGGTCGAAGACTCGTCGAGATGGTACTTCTCGCGCAGGGCGCGCAGGTTCTCGCGCTCCTTGCGTTCTTCGTCGGAGTAAAAGCGCGCCTTCTCGAACTCGTGGTTCGCGATGGCGTTTTCCATGCGGTGCACGATGAACTTGATACGTTTTTGAACTTCGGTCAGCTCTTCGGGTAACGAAGTCTGACGCAGCTTCACCCGAGCTCCAGCTTCATCGACCAGGTCGATCGCCTTGTCAGGCAGGAAGCGATCTGGAATGTAGCGGTTCGAATGCGAGACCGCGAAATTGATCGCCTCGTCGGTATAGGTGACGGCGTGAAACTTCTCGTACCGATCCTTGATTCCGAACAGGATCTTGGTTGCGTCCACCTCATTCGGCGGCGGAACTTTCACTGCCTGGAAGCGGCGCTCGAGCGACCGGTCCTTCTCGATGGATTTCCGGTATTCGCCCGGCGTGGTCGCACCGATGCATTGGATCTCACCGCGCGAGAGAGCAGGCTTCAGGATATTGGCAGCATCCAGCGAGCCTTCGGCCGATCCGGCCCCAACCAGCGTGTGCAACTCGTCGATGAAGATGATGGAATTCTGCGACTCCATCAACTCTTTCATGATGGTCTTTAAGCGCTCTTCGAACTGGCCACGATACTTGGTTCCCGCCACGATGAGGGACAGATCAAGAGCCAAAATCCGTTTATCGGCTAGAAATGAAGGTACTTCGCCATCCGCGATCCGCTGCGCGAGACCCTCGACGATAGCCGTTTTGCCAACCCCCGGCTCACCGATCAGCACGGGGTTGTTCTTGGTCCGGCGGCACAGGATCTGAATCACGCGGTCAACTTCGCCCTCACGGCCCACCAGCGGATCAAGCTGGCTGTCCATGGCAGCTTGCGTCAAATCGCGCGAAAACTCCGCCAAAAGCGAACTTTCCCGCTGCCGTTGTGGTTGAGCCTTTTCCTGAGTCGTTCTAGCAAGTTCTTCGCGGATAGTCGAAAGGCGCAGGCCGCGTTCGTGAAGGATTTCAGCCGCAAAGCACTTCTCTTCCCTTAACAGCCCTAAAAGCAGATGTTCGGTCCCGATGTGCCGGTGCGAAAGACGCTCAGCTTCCTCCGCGGCGTAGGCGAGAACCCGTTTGCATTCATTGCTTAGCGGAAGATCGACCGACGTTGAGACCTTCTCGCGAATGGTCGTGTGTCCCTCGATCTGCTTTCGGATGGACTCCACTGAAGCGTGCGAACGCAGAAAGCGATTGGTCAGGGCCTTGTCTTCCCGTAGCAGACCGAGCAGGAGGTGTTCGGTCTCAATATAAGGAGAGCCGAACTGGCTGGCTTCATAGCGTGCAAAAAAGATGACGCGCCTGGCTTTCTCCGTATAACGTTCAAACATAATGCCCTTCCCTTGACCTTCCTGGTCGGGACACCTTTATCTACCGACCCGCTATGCCTACTCGGCCCCAATTCGCTTACATTATGCAATCAAAGGGCCAGGAACCCAAGAACAGAAACGATCTTCCTACTCTTTGATCACGTTACCGAAGGAATTCCCGCTCCCTTCGCACAGCCTACAACCAATCTGAAGCACTTTGTCCAATCTGCCGCACTTTGTCGAAATAATCTTTGCTCCTGCCACCGATTCTGCGCATTTCCTCATCCGCCCAGCGACGTTTTATGCCGGTAACGACCCCGGCTCAATTTCTTCCACGCGCCCCTGTCGCAGCCTCAGTACGCGCTGGCAGCGACGGGCGAAACCCAAATTATGCGTAGCAATAACAGAGGTGAGTTGATGTTCGCGGTGTAACCGCGCAATCAAAGCGAAAACAGCTTCCGCCGTCTGACCGTCCAAATCTCCCGTAGGCTCATCCGCGAGCAACAGCTTGGGTCCGGCGATCAGTGCACGAGCTAACGCGACGCGCTGCTGTTCACCGCCGGAAAGTTCCCCAGAGCGGTGATGCGCGCGCTGCTCCAGTCCGACCTCGCTCAACCAGCGTAGGGCTTCCGGTTCGACCCGTTGCCACTCTTGCCCCCTGATAAGCAGCGGCATGGCAACGTTCTCCGCAGCCGTGAATTCCGGCAGCAAATAGTGGAACTGCCATACGAAGCCCGTCTGGCGATTGCGGAAGTCTGCGGCTTCGTCGTGGGACAACGAATTCACTCGCAAGTTGGCGCAGTATACGTCACCTGCGGAAGCGTGATCAAGAGCGCTCAGGATGTGCAACAAGGTACTTTTCCCCGCGCCCGATTCGCCCACGATGGCAAGCATTTCTCCTCGCTTCACCTCAAACGACAGATTCTCAAAGAGCACTAGATCCGATTCACCGGATCTGAAGACCTTCGCCAAGCCATCCACGCGAAGCATTAACCCCTCGTTGCTTAGATGCATGCTGCATCTCTTTCGTTCCAAAGGGCTGCTCCACTGCGGAATCGGCGATTAGAAGTTACTGTCCTTCCAGTATGCAAACGTACGCACGATCCTTTGTACAAATTCGAGCCTGCCAGAAACTCTACATGCGGTCCTTGACCCCTCATGTGATTAGAATCACAACAGTTCCCATTCTATTCGTAGCGCAATGCCTCCGCCGGCAGAATTCTGGCTGCCGACCACGAGGGATATAGCGTTGCCACGAACGAGACCAGTACGGTAAAGAGAGCGACCCACGCCCCGTCCACTATACGCGGCGCAAAGGGGACGTAGTCGATCGAGTAGACCTCCGGAGAGAGAGAAATGATGTGGTATTGCCCACCCAGGTAAGCGATCGCATAGCCCAGCACCAGGCCGATCGCTGTGCCAATCACACCAATAAGGACACCCTGAGCGATGAAAACGTTACGCACTTGCCCCTTGCGTGTGCCCATCGACATCAGGACCGCGATGTCCTTTGTCTTCTCCATGACCATCATGATCAAGGTAATCAAGATGTTCAGGGCGGCGACAAACACTATCAGTCCAATGGTAATGAATGTGACCAGGCGCTCGGTTTTGAGCGCCTTAAAGAGGGCACTGTTCTGCTGCAGGGCATTGACGGCCATGAAGCCAGGTCCGGCAGCATTTTCGATTTCGCGAGCGATTCCGTCGGCTCGGTCAAGGTCGTCGACCTTGAACTCGATGACGGTGATCAGATTGCCAAGGCCAAACAGCCGTTGTGCGTCGGATAGGCGGGCGAAGGCCCAGCTCGAATCGTAGTCGAAGAATCCAGATTTGAAGATTCCGACCACCTTGAAGCGAGTGTACTTCGGCACCGTTCCGAAAGGAGTGAGCTCTCCCTGTGGACTGGTCACCATGACTTCAGAGCCGACCTTGGCCCCAAGATTGTCTGCCATTTCCTTGCCCAGGATAATCGGCGGCATAGCAGCAACCCGCCGGTAAACTGCCGCAAGCGAATCAGGTGACGCCTGTGCAGGGGCGGACGAGCCTGCCCTGAGCGCAGTCGAAGGGTCCGCCCTCGCCGAAGGCGGTCGAGATTCTGATCCTATTACCGACCCTCCGAGATGCGAATCCGCCTCAAGCCCAGCCTCCGATCCCTCCTTCACAGAATTCAGCAGATCCCCCACCTGCCGTTCGTACTTGGGGATCATTCCTTTGAGCACAGCTCCCCGAGCCCGTGGTCCCCTCGAAATTAGAACCTGTTCGAAGATGGCTGGAGCCGCCGCGACAACATGCGGCTCCTTCGAGAGGCGGTCCATGAGCGGCGGCCAGTCCCGAATGCCATCGTCCGCGATTCGTTGCAGGCTGATGTGCGATGTAGAGCCGAGCAGGCGCTGCTGAAGATCTTGCCGAAATCCATTATTAATGGCGAGCGCCACCACGAGAGAGGCCACTCCCGCCGCAACTCCGATAATGGAGATGCCCGTGATGATCCCGATAAAAGCCTGGCGACGCTTGGCGCGCAAGTAACGCGACGCGATAAAGAGTTCGAAGCGCATTTGGGATCAGGCGTCGGACTCGCACATCAGACCTCGGCCAAGACGGATTATACCGATGGCTGCCTCGCGGATGTCTTTGGAAGTACGGCTCCGACCTGTAGACGATATCGCGTAAATGCCTCGCCGAATCTCTTTTCTAACTCGGCATCTTCCATTCGAATCATCACTGCGCCCGTCGCGACCGCAAACGCGGTCAGCAGCCAGCAAACCAGCAGCCCTGTTCCAATACTCCAGGCAAGCATCTCGCAAAGATGGCCCAGGTACACAGGATGCCGCACATGCGAACGAATTCCCGACGTGACTAGGTGCTGCTCGCGATGCCTCGGGAGGACTTCAGGCAGACCCCCCAATTTCGCCCAGCTGAAATGCGCTCCTGCCCGCGAATAAATCCAGATCCCCAGCGCGAACAAGAACCCGCCCGGAACCCAGACCCAGTTCGCGGAATAGATCGCCACGTGCCGCCAAGGGCCAGTGAGGCTCCCCAGTCCGATCCACATCACGATCCACGCCGGAACCAGCACGCGGAACGGCGACCGTACACGCGCGCGCCAGCGATGTGCCCGAGGATGCACCATCAGCCAGAACGAAGGAATGGTCGAGTACACGACGCAGACGAGCCACGCCACCATGCGAACAAGCTGCATATCTCGATTTTAGTGTAGGGGCGGACGCCCTCGTCCGCCTCGCGGGCGAAGCGAGCGTGCACGCGCCCTGATCCAGAGCCTGTGGGCATCATCTGCTCGGACGCTGCATTCGTGTTCTCGAGATCGTTGTGTGCTGCACGCCATTCATTGCGCATCGTGCCACCGCGGACGAGGCGTCCGCGGCTACATGGCTGCACACGGGTAACTACCCTATTCCGCCGTTCAGCGCGATAATGTGAAAATGGCGCGTGCTTTCCTGAGCGACAATTGGCTTCCGAAGTCCGTACTCTGTCTCAGAACCTATGACCGGCAGAAATTTCTGCTGGACTTTATCGCCGGCGTCACTGTGGGTCTGGTCGCATTGCCGCTGGCCATGGCCTTTGCCATCGCATCCGGCCTCACACCTCAAGCTGGAATTTACTGTGCCATCGTCACTGGTTTTCTGATCTCCGCACTTGGCGGATCGAAGACCCAGATTGGCGGCCCCACCGGCGCATTTGTTGTTGTAGTGGCAGGGATCGTAGCCGTCCACGGCGTCGACGGCCTGTTCATGTGCACCGTGATGGCTGGTGTGCTGCTGGTGATTATGGGCGTCACCGGTCTGGGCACGGCTGTAAAGTTCATCCCGCGTCCAGTCGTGATCGGGTTCACCAACGGCATTGCAGTACTCATTGCCAGCACGCAAGTGAAAGACTTCTTCGGCCTCCACCTCGACAAAGTGCCCGGCGTCTTCTCGTTGCGCATGGAGGCATTAGCGAAAAGCTTCCACACATTTTCTTTTGAAGCCACAGCGCTCGCCGCCTTCACCCTGCTGACTCTGATCATTTGCCGGAGCGTCTCGTCGCGTATTCCCGGTCCCATTGTGGCCCTCGTCATGGCCACCAGCGCGGTTTACTTCTTCACACTGCCCGTTGAAACAATCGGGACCAAGTTCGGCGGAATTCCAGCAGGATTGCCCCACTTGCAGCTACCGAAGTTCCGTGTGGACTTGATTCACGGACTACTCGGGCCTGCGTTTACGGTGGCCATGCTGGGCGCCATCGAATCGCTGATGTCCGCGGTAGTATCTGACCGCATGAGCAATGATCGGCACAATCCTAACGTCGAACTGTTCGGCCAAGGCATCGCGAATATTTTCTCGCCCATGTTCGGCGGCTTACCGGCCACAGGGGCGATTGCTCGCACCGCAACCAACATTCGCTCCGGTGCGCAATCCCCCATTGCTGGCATTATTCACGCTCTCACTCTGCTCTGCATCCTGCTATTCGCGGCGCCCCTGGTCAGCTACATTCCCATGGCGGCACTAGCCGGAATCCTGATGGTCGTCGCCTACAACATGGGTGAGTGGCGCGAAATTCCGCAACTGCTGAAGCTTACGAAAACCGACATCAGCATCTGGCTGGTCACGTTTGCACTGACCGTGTTTGCCGACCTCACAGTCGCGGTGGAAGCGGGAATGATTCTGGCGGCGCTGCTTTTCATCAGCCGTGTGGCCTCGACCACTACGGTATCTCAGGTAACTGACGACTATGTGGAAGACGGGCGCGTCCACATCCTGCAGGACAAGGACATTCCCTACTATGCGACCATCTTCCGCATTCACGGCCCGTTCCTGTTTGGGGCAACGGACAAAATCGCTGCCGTAGCCGAGAACATCCACAAACTTCCTCCGGTGGTCATCCTGCGACTGCGTAACATGACGGCGCTGGATGCGACAGGGCTATTTGCCATGGAGGAGGTCGCAAAGCAGTTGCATGCCAGCAAACGCACCCTAATTCTCTGTGGCGCGCGCGAGCAACCTGCGCAACTGATTCACCAGGCGGAATTCGCCGAGGTGATCGGCGAAGAAAATATCTGCGAGAACGTGCAGGACGCGCTGCGGCGCGCGGAAGAAGTATATGAACGTCTGGAGCAGAAATTTGTGGGAGCGAAGGGCTGATCCTTGGATTCAGGATAAGCGGGTGATGCCCGGAAGTCCATCGAATCCCGGATCAAAACTTGGGATCTTTCCGATTCCGTGTTGCTCCATGATTGCAACATGGACCGCGTCGCGAGCGGATAGGCGATCGTAGGCAAGGACAATCTGCTTCGCGCGCTCGGCCGCGTTGCGATCCATCGGCAGGACTTCATCCATGACTCCAAGCAGTGAGTCGAACGCCGGCTGAATGTCATGGCGGCGATTAATGGCAACGTACCGGTGAAGAATCTGCTGCAGTACTTCCGTATCGGTGACGAGCCGTTGACGTTGGCTGACCAGTTGTTCTAGTAATCGCTGTGCACCGGTTTTGTGGGGGCCCGGAGTGCCGACGAGATACATTGGTATGTTGGAATCGATGAGAATCACAACTGACCGGCCGAGTATCCACGCTCAATTTCGGCGAGCATCGTATCGATGTCAGACGTGGGCGATTCGTGCTGCGAACCCATTCCGCAATCGTTATGTGGCGAGAGCGAGCGGCGCGTTGGATATCCCGATATTCAGGATCCTGGAGAATCACCTGCAAGCGCTTAGCCATTGTATGAGCTTAATTGACTCATCATAGTGAGCCAATATCAAAATCTAAACAGATATGATGCCTTCACAAAGAACTGCCGGCCGTCATTAATGTACCCAGTCCGCGAAGTCAGAATAAACCCGGTGACGGGGTCGACTGCCAAGCCGCGATTCAGATTCGCCAGATCGCTGTTATATCCCACGTAGATCGCCGTTCCCGGATGCAGCAGGTACGTGATCAGAAAATCCGCGTTGAAATTCTTCGTTGGAGGTAGTGCACTGATCTCCGGATTCGACAGTACCGATGTGTACTGCAGAATAACCCTGGCCGACAGCGCTCGGGTGAACTGGTAATTCCACTTGCTGCGAAAAATGTGATTCGTCACCGCAGTGAGGGTGGGCTGGTTCTGGCGGATGTGCTCCAGCAAGTATGCATTGTCAACCCGCAAGCGGCCTCGGGCGTGGAACGTCAGGGTAAAATTGCCCTGGTCTTCATGGCCCAGACTTGGAACCTGCCCGGCGGCCGGATTGTAATTCACTCCTTTACCGGAAACGAAAAATGCAGTGAAGTCCAATTCCTTGAGCCAGCTTGTACCCGCCTCGACGCCCCAAAATGGTTGTGGGAACGCAGTCACGCGCGAAAGCGTGCCGTAATCCAGCGGCCGAAGCCGCACGTCATCGTAGCCGAACGGATGCATATTGACGTATGTACCTCGCGCCATATCCACGCGAAAACCGGGATAGAAGAAGTAATCCAGCGCCGTGCCCTGATGATCCCAGATGTTGAATTGCTGCAGCGTGGGGCCATAGGAGATTAGAAACTTACCCTCAGGGCGAAAGTAGTAGCTGGCGTTGATCATCTGCTCGCGGATATCCACGCGATTGACGAATCCGGTTTCAGTGTTGAAGCCAGGACTGTAATCCACATACAGCGACTGCAGATTGAACTTGCGACCGAACCGTTCGAGGTCGGACTTATACCCGGGCCCTCCGGAACGCGTTCCTGAGATGACATCCACGCTGGAACTGGTCACGGCCTGGCCTTGCAGGCGCCAATTTTGCCCGAGCTTCAGATTTGCGTCCACCCCACCAACGCGGTTGTACCCGCCCCCGAACTCGCGGTCCGTGTAGGTTGCGCCGATGCTCGACTGGTCGAGAATATCGCGGCTGACGCGCGCAATAGTGAAGGTCGCGCGCTCGCCCGCGTGCGCATCGCTTGGCGGCAGCACCTCGCCCGGGGCACGATCGTCGCTGGCCAGCAGTCCGACCGCCCACGGTCCGCTTTTTCCCGTAAGCCGCAGTCCGAACTCGGGGTGAGCGATACGCCGCGTAAACACCAGGTCGATGGGAGTATTAAAGTAGTTGCTGTTCTCCAGAAAGAAAGGCCTCTTTTCTGGAAAGAAAACCTCAAAGCGCTGGTTGACCGTGATCTGCGGCTGATCGGATTCAACCTGGCTGAAGTCGGGATTAACCGTGGCATCGAGCACGAAGCTATCGTGCAGAATGAATTTCGCATCCAGGCCGATTTCCGGCTGCAGGGTTCGCCTTTCAAAAAAAGGATTCGCCGGATCGCGCTGGTCGATATCACGGAAGCCGCGCAGCAGTCCGTAGGGAATCACCTGAATATTGCGTACCCGTGACATCTCCAGGCCAGTCGCGACCGCCGCCTGATTGAATCGCCCTTGAATGCGATTGGTAATGCGCGGCCAGAACAGGTTTTCGTTCGTTCGCGGGATGCCGCGGTTCAGAATGATTCTCCACTGTTGCGGGTCGGTGTTAGGAAAGCGCAGGCTCTTGAAGGGAATCGCCATCAGCAGCATGTAACCTTCGCCAGTGAGGCGGCCTTCGGAGTTCCACACCGTATCGAAGGACTGGTCGAACCCGCTGTAATCGAGTGGGAGACCCTTGCCGATGGAACCCTCCGTCCAGAGCGCGTCCCATTGGATGCCCAGTGGATTCGCAGCGAAGGCGTAACCCCGGCGCGCATCGTTGAAGGTGTCGATCATGATCTCGGCCGAATCATCTGAGAAAATGTCTTCCCGCCTGGTCATGCGCGCGCGAATCTTATCCGGCTCCTTGTCCCAACAGATGAATACCGCATACAGATTGTGAGCGTCATAAGCCAGATACACATCCGTATCCTGAGTAGGTTGAGCACCGTCCGCCGGCTCGCGGGCGATGAATCCGCTGACCTTCAGCATGTGCTCAGCGACAGCCGCTCCCGGATGCATGCCTTCAAAGTCCGCGAGAGTAGGGGCCGTTGCTATACGGGGAATTTGAATGATCGGAGGAGCCGCAAACGCAGACGCGCTGGTCGCCAATATGGCGGCAGCCAGTGCAGCCGCCAGCAAGCTGGTTTTTCTTGAGATCACGAATGCAAGCAGCATTCTACACGGCACAATAGTTCTCAGCCGCCGTGTGGAATGCGTGACAGCCCGACGATCCGATGTCACGCTGCCTTAGACGTACGAATGGGGCATTCGATATCTCACCCGGAACTGGCACGATGTTCACCAGCGCTCGCAAGCTGGCATGCGAGTTAGTAGCCTCCAGCCCTTATTCCCTTTATATTCTCTATTTGGGGGCTGCCCTCCTGCGATGATCATCAATCTCGCCGAACGCGCGCACAACCACAACTGGGAACTCGATCCGGTGATCCGCTCGCTGTTGGACACCGATTTCTACAAGCTGCTGATGCTGCAGTTCATCTGGAAGCATTTCCCCAAAACCCAAGTCGCGTTTTCGCTCTTCAACCGGCATCCCTCCGTGCGCATGGGCGACATTGTTCACATCGATGAATTGAAGATGCAGTTGCAGCACGTGCGCGGGCGCCGATTCCGCAAATCTGAACTGGTGTGGCTGGCGGGCAATACGTTCTACGGGCACCGAGGAATCTTTGAGCCGGCTTTCCTGGAATGGCTGGAACGTGACTTCAGGCTGTCCGACTATGATCTTCATGTTCGCGACGGGCAGATTCACCTGACGTTCGAAGGCATATGGCCTGAGACAACCATGTGGGAACTCTACGCTCTAGCCATTCTCGATGAACTGAAAACACGCGCGCACCTCAAAACCCTGAGTGAATTCGGCCTCGACATCTTGTACGCCCGTGCGAAGACGAAATTGTGGAGCAAGATCGTGCGCCTTCGCGGCGTGCCGGATCTGAGCGTGGGTGATTTCGGAACTCGCCGGCGCCACAGCTTCCTCTGGCAGGAGTACGTCGTCGTTGCCATGGCTGCAAATCTGGGCAACAACTTCATTGGTACTTCAAACGCTTACCTGGCGCACAAGCACGATGTCGAAGCAATTGGAACCAACGCACATGAAATTCCGATGGTCCTCGCCGCGTTGGCCAAGGATGACGACGAACTGAGGGAGTCCCAGTATCGCGTGCTGGAGCTTTGGCAGCAGACGTATGAAGGCGCCTTGCGAGTGATGCTCCCCGACACCTTTGGAACAACACAGTTCCTCCAGGGAGCTCCCGATTGGGTCGCCGACTGGACTGGCCAGCGTGTGGACAGCAAGGATCCATACGCTGCCGGGGACGAATACATCGACTGGTTGAGAGAGCGTGGCAGGGATCCCCGCGAGAAACTCTTGATCGCCTCTGACACGCTGGATGTCGACATCATCCTCGGCCTGCACGCTTACTTTGGCGGAGTGCTCGGCAAAGGAATGCGGCCCAGCGACTTCCAAAGCGCCGCCGATTTTTACGATCAGAGGAAGTGGACTCCCGGCCGCCGCCTGCGTGTCAGCGCGGGCTGGGGAACGTTGTTGACCAACGATTTCCGCGGATGCAATCCCAATGACGGAGGCGGCTTTGATCCCATCAGCCTCATCTGCAAAGTGTCCAGCGTCGAGGGCCGGCCTGCTGTCAAACTCTCCGACAACTACGCAAAGGCTTTAGGACCTGAGAAGGAAATCGAGCGCTACCGCCGCGTCTTCGGGACGGTCGGAGTAGCGAACACTCCAGTGCTCGCGTGAGCCACACTCTAGATGCCTGTACTCCCTTCACTCATTCATCCGTTCTGTGTCACATTAGAAGTTCATGCCTGCAATCGACGACGCCAGAGCCGGACGCGCCGCCTTCACCCATCCGGGATTCGTGCTGTTCCAAATCGCGCGTTTCCTCATCGTTTCTGCGGTCGAAATGCAGGCTGTAGCCGTGGGATGGCAAGTCTACGAGATCACTAAGCGCCCGCTCGATCTCGGATACGTTGGACTCGCGCAATTTCTGCCGGCGATTCTGCTGTTCCCGATCTCGGGGCACGCTTCCGATCGATTTGAACGCAGCAAGGTATTGTCCGCCTGCTATGCGGGATACGCGGTTTGCTTCGCCCTGTTACTGGCCCTCGCCGAACGTCGCTCTCCGTCGATCACTTCCATCTACGTCGTTCTGGTGCTGATTGGAGTCGTACGCTCATTCAACAGCACCGCGAGCCGCTCCATTCTTCCCCAGTTGGTTCCGCAGGAACATTTTCCGAATGCAGTCGCATGGAACGCCAGCATCTTTCAGGCTGCAACCATTCTTGGGCCGTCTTTTGGCGGCATTGTTTATGCCGCGTTCCATGGCCCTTCCGCTGTTTATCTGATCGCGATGGTTACAGCGATTGGCGCTACTGTTTCGTCCTTCCGCATCAAACCGGAAGTCAAAGCACGCCCGCGCGAGCCCATGACTCTTAAGACCGTCTTCGCCGGCCTGCATTACATCTGGAATAAAAAATTGATCTTGGGCGCGATTTCATTGGACTTGTTTGCGGTTCTGCTGGGTGGGGCCGTCGCATTGCTTCCGGTATATGCCAGGGAAATCCTTCACACCGGGCCCTGGGGACTGGGACTTCTCCGCACCGCTCCCGGAATCGGGGCAGCAGCCATGGCTGTCTTGCTGGCGCACCGGCCGCTTCGCGGGAAGTCTGGGCCCACCTTGTTGTGGGCCGTAGCCGGCTTTGGCATATTTACGATTATCTTTGGACTCTCGCATAGTCTCACGCTATCACTCGTAGCGTTATTTCTGCTCGGCGCCAGCGACATGATCAGCGTAATCATTCGCGCAACGCTTACCCAGTTGGCAACTCCTGACGAAATGCGCGGACGGGTAACTGCCGTCGACATGATTTTCATTGGCACGTCAAACGAATTCGGACAGTTCGAATCTGGCGTCACCGCGCAATGGTTCGGCGCCGTGCCCGCCGTCATTCTTGGTGGCGCAGGAACACTCGTCGTGATTGCCTTGTGGGCGTGGTGGTTCCCTGAACTCAGGCATGCCGGAGAATTACACGCAATTACCAGCGAAACATTGCAAGGTGCGACTGATACCGAGGCCGAGCGAGAGGGTCTTCCCACCTGATCTCTGATCTGGATCGGCGAATTCAATTCCTTCTCGGCCTCGTGCATGCCGTAGAATGTCGCTTCATTCAGGCGACGAGGCACCCGTTTGATCGAGCGCTACTTCCGTCTCAAAGAGAACCAGACCACGGTCAGGAATGAGTTTCTAGGCGGCCTGACAACTTTCATCACCATGGCTTATATCGTTGTGGTGAACCCGCAAATTCTTTCCAAGGCCGGAGTGCCCATTGACGGGGTGGTGTTCGCGACGTGTATTTCAGCAGCGGCCGCAACCCTGGTGATGGGTCTCTACGCCAACTATCCCATCGCACTCGCTCCCGGCATGTCGCTCAACGCCTACTTCACGTACGTGGTGTGCCTGGGAATGCACGTGCCTTGGCGAACCGCTTTAGGCGTCATCTTCTTTTCCGGCGTGGTATTTCTCATTCTCACTGTAAGCCGCGTGCGCGAGCAGATCGTCAATGGCATTCCCGATTGCCTGAAACATTCGACTGCGGGCGGAATTGGAATGTTCATCGCGTTCGTTGGACTGCGGAATGCAAACCTGGTGGTCGCCAATCCCGCTACTTTTGTCAGCCTGGGGAGTTTCCGCACTCACGAAGCTCAACTGGCATGTTTCGGATTAGCTCTGATGCTCGTCTTGATGACGCGAAAAATCACCGGCGCGATTTTGATCGGCGTACTCGCCACAACCCTGCTGGGAATTGCGCGTGGCATGTCGAATTGGCCCGCCGCGGTCTTCGCGTTGCCCCATCCCTCGAGTACGTGGCTTCAACTTGATCTTCGCGGCGCTCTGCATTTGGGTCTGTTCGAGATCATTTTTGTCTTTCTGTTTGTGGATCTGTTCGACAACGTCGGCACGCTCGTAGCAGTCTGCGAGCAAGGAGGGTTCGTAAAAGACGGCAAGATTCCCCGCGTGGGCCGCGCGCTGGTGTCGGACGCCGTGGGTACGATCTTCGGTGCGCTCACGGGAACATCCACTGTGACCAGCTACATCGAGAGTGCGGCAGGAGTCGCCGCCGGAGCGAAAACCGGACTGAGCAACATTGTCGTAGCGGCGCTCTTTCTGGTCGCAGCATTCTTTGCACCGCTCGCAGCCGCTATCCCCGGGTACGCTACTGCACCGGCATTGATAATTGTGGGCGCTCTCATGACCGAATCGATCGGTCGCGTCGAATGGAGTGACTTTACCGAGGCCATACCTGCATTTGTTACCCTGCTCGCGACTCCCCTGACCTTCAGCATCGCGACAGGTTTGAGTCTGGGACTGATCTCCTACACGCTGGTAAAAGTCGCGGCTGGAAAATTGAGCGAGGTAAGTCCAGTCATATGGATTCTCACCCTGCTGTTCATTTTTCGCTACGCATATCTCGCCGCCGAGTAGTTACGGAACGCTCACCGTAATCGTTGCAGTCGATCGCCCATATCGATTCGTTGCGTAAACCGTATAGGTCGTAGTGGCGGTGGGATTGACCGTCGCGCTGGCAAGCCGCACGGCACCGGGCCCGGGCGAAACGATCACGTAATCTGCGCTGCTCACAGCCCAGGACAGAGTCACAGTTCCACCGGAAACAACATGTGATGCTGACGCGCTGAAACTCGTGATGGTCGGCGCGGCACCCGTGGGATAGTTTGCACCTTCGTACACCGGGTTCATCTGCACGACTTCAAATGCCGTGGCCGGGACCGTCTTGAGCGAATCGAGATCAGAACCCCAACGGTTGTCAGACACTCCCGTCACATATAAAGCACTGCCATTGTCGGCAAGGATCAAGCCGTAATGCTGCATGGCAGCCAGGATCACCTGCATCTGAGGGGAGAAGCCGGAAATGTCGTAGCTTGATTTCAGCCGAATGCGCATTCCCATAGGAGGTGCGCTCGGGTCACTCGTATTTGCCGCCCAATGGGATGCTGGCGGGATGAATGCTGCCTTCGTCCTGGGCAGCGTAAACCGGAACGCATGCTGGATTTTCACGCTTGCCGCTTCATCGTACCGCACAAGTCCTGGAAAAACGGGTAGCCCAGCTGCATCCGCCGACGTCCATGTGTAGGGCCGCTGCTCATCTCCCAGCAGATCCCATACTGCCGTTGAATCCGCACTCCAGCTTCCATTCGAATCAGGCGAGGCGTTGTAGAGTTCGTAGAGAAAACAGTTGCCATTATCCAGGACCAGCACGTGGCGATCGCCTGTGCTTGAGGAACCGCCTTCGACCGGCGCGCCTGCCGGTATAGGCATCGGTCCCGGATCACTTTCATCGCCATATGCATTCAGATTGACATTCACAAGCGGTTGCTTGCCGTCCACCACCACGTACGGAATGCCATAACTCGGATCATTCCCCCAGTCGGGATGCAAATTCACCGCGCCGATCCAATTTGTGATGATCGCGTTGGAGTTGGGATCGACCGGCGTGGCTGAAATATCCGTATTCCAGAGATTGTCGCCGGTGAACGGAACAAACCCGTTCAGGCTCGCAGCCGCGCCATTCGACATTCCGTTGCAGGCTAGACTATTGCTCCCCGTGCCTGCTCCAGTTCCGCCGCCAGTTCCACTCGACCCTCCAGAGTTTGGGTAGACCTTCGACACTCCCGAACAGGCAAGTAGCAGGAGCGCGAGCGCACAGACGATCGCGAGCAGGAAAGAGTATCTTCCTCGGGTAATAATGCCGAACATTGCAGGAAGATTTTCGCCCGCCGACATCCTCTCTGAAAGAGGTCTTCCGGACATGTCCTGATTCCAGCAATTTTGCCGGAGTTCAATGAATCACGGTTTTGGCGGTCCCCATGTTGTCGTATTTGTCATAAACCCTCACGACCACGACATGTTCCGGGGAGGGATCCTTGGAGTTGTCGGGCGACATGCGAAAGTCGTAATTCTCCCCTTTCGCATCCGAGATCTGTCCAACTGGCTCAATATACTTCCACTCGCCGGCATCGACTGAATACTCAGCGCGCTTAATGCTGGAGAATCCGTCTTCAGCGCGGAAACGCACGTGGATCTGACCGCCTTCCACAGAGGCAATCAGATTCTCAATTCGCGGCTGCGTCGTGTCCACTTCAAACCGCCGGCTCTCGCGAGATGCACTCAAAGCCTCGCCGGGGGAATGCGAGGGAGCATCCGAAGCAACTACTTTAATCGTGTAGCCGCCATCGGGAAGCAGACTGGCGTCAAACGAATAGGCTTTGTCGGTAACATTTTCTTTCAACAGCAACCATTGGCTGTTCCCGTCGCCGCGATAATAAATGGAATACACCAACTGGTCGTCGTTGTCATCGTGCGTGCTCCATTTCACGCCGATGGAATCGCGGTCGTGCGTACTGGGGACTGGCGAATCGAATCGCGTACCAGAAGATCCACTCACGTCAGTTCCGAGATTCAGACCTGTCGCCTTGGGAAGCGGCTGATAGCGAAGCCCCGACTGAACTGTGATTTCATCCACTTCAGGCGCAACGTTCTTCGGAAGATAGTTGAGAGAGATCGTGTCCACTGCGGGACGAGTAGCTCCGGCGTGCAAGACCACTTTCCACTGGGCATAACGCGCAGCCGGAACCCCCATCTCACCGTCTTTTGATATATCGACTTGCTTCCATGAACTCCAGTTGCGATCGGGATTGTCCACATTGCCACTGCGAGCGAGAAGATCGATCTTCCCTGTGCCCCGGAAATCGGCGCGGCCCCACCGTGAAAATATCTTGGCATCAAACACATCGCTCTCGTACGAACCCTCGTTTTGCAGCCCTGGGCCGAGAACGAAAATTTTTCCCAGGTTGCTACTCGCCGCGTACAATCCGCCATTTGGAGCTTTTGCAAAGCCAGTAACCTGCGAGGCGGGCGCTTTCGACACGTCGAGGAATTGATCGTCGCCATCGATCTCAAAGATGTGTCCTCGATTACCGCTTCCAGCCAGGAGCTTGTCATGCGAGTCGAAGCCGAGTGCGTACACGATGTCCTCGCGCGACGTCCAAAGTCGCAGCGGCGAACCGTCGGCAGCAATTCGGTACACATCAGAACCCCCACTGGCCCCTGCACCCGGCACGGGGAAAGCACCCAGTGTGATGGTGCTTGGAGTAGTTGGGACTGGGCCTCCTGGCATTGGACCAACGGATGGGGCCTGCGGATTGGAACCCATCGTGATCAGCATGGAAGGACCCGGAGGCGTAGAAGCTCCCGAAGGTCTCTTTTCTCCAACACCCGCGGCATAGATATTGCCTTCCCGGTCCAGCGCTAATGCCGTGATCTCTTTTTTCGGAGCACTGTACAGCACGAACCCCTCTCCCTCTGGAGAGATTCGGTACACCAATCCGCTGCCATCGGTGCCGGCGATGAGATTCCCTTTTGCGTCGAATGCCAGCACGCGAATGTGGGTCTCATCGCTCCTGAAAAACACCGAATGATCGCCCTTGGGCGTCACCTTATAAATCTCGCCATGGTCACCGGTCGCAATATAGAGATTGCCGGATTTGTCGAGCGCGAGATCCCAGATGTACTTGGTCCCAGGCGCGAAATAGATCGAGCTGCTCCAGGAGGGATCGAGAGCCGGCTTAGGGGCATCTTTCGACGCATTGTCACTAAACTTCGTATCCGACTTATGTACCTCGTTTGTCTCCGGGTTCCCTGCCGCTTTGTGCTCTACCTTGTAGACCTTGCCGTCAGGGGCCGTCGCCGCGTAAATCACCCCGTTGGGACCAACTTTCAGTGCCTGAACCTGCAACTCTTGGGGTTGGAAAATGATGGCGGACTTGCCCTCAGGCGTGATGCGATACACGCGAGCCGGAGAACCGGTCGCGGCAAACACGTTGCCCGCATCATCCGCCGCAACTGCCCAGATATATGTGGAAGGTGTCGCGTACAGCAGCTTGAATGATGGCGCAAGTTCGAGACCTCCGGCGCTGCGGATTGCGACCCCGCTGGCAGTTCCCTTCACCAGTTCCTCGAACTTAGACTGCTCCCATGTCCGCGTTCCTTCCGCTACACCATAGCTGGAAGCGATAGCAATTGTGAATACATACAAAAGAATTGAACGGGAACTTTTGAGCACTCTGTGCAATGTCATACCTCGTCTAAAAGTCCGGAAAGCCCGGTACCCATGGCTATTGGGGATTAGCTTGGAAACTTCAGGTTAACACGCGATGCCGCCGCTTTGCGCATCCCGCACGCACCAAAGCGTTACGCATCGGAGCATCCCGCGCCACTCGCCGCCAACCAACACTGAGTTACGGAGGTCATCGTGCCTCATGTTATCGTAGATTTTTATGGATTCCGCGCGCCAGAAACTGCTCAGCATGCTGGCTCAGAAATCTTTCCGCCTCGGCGAGTTCAAGCTCTCGTCGGGCGGCACTAGCGATTACTACATCGACTGCCGCACGACAACACTGGATGCAAAGGGATCGCGACTGGCTGGCGAAGTGTTCACTGAAGAAATTCGTCAGCGGGGATGGAAGCCTCGGGCTGTTGGCGGCTTGACCATGGGTGCGGACCCAATCGTGGTTGCTGTTTCGGTTGTGAGTGGCGAGTTGGATGGCTTCCTGGTCCGCAAGGCCGAGAAGCAGCACGGGACCGGGCAGCGTATTGAGGGATTTCGCGAACAAGGAGCGCCGGTAGCCATTGTCGATGACGTCTGCACTACCGGCTCTTCCACGATCCAGGCGATCGAGGCAGCACGCGAATTTGGATTCGAAATCGTGGGTGTTATGTGTTTAGTCGAGCGGCAAGAGGCAAAAGGACGGCCAGGCGTCGAGAAAGCAGCAGCACCGGCACCCTTCGTATCTATCTTTACGGCTACTGATGTGCGGCAGCAGCATCTGCTTCAGAACGATGACACGCAGCCAGTGTTCGCGGTTGCGGCCGCATGCGAACTCTGCGGCCAGCCCGCCGTTACCAATAACCCCAGAACCCGCTGCGCAGTGCACAAAGCCTAAAATGATATTCACCGCGCGCGCTTAAACGCGCTCTCTACAAATCATATGATTCAGACTCTCGAATGGACCGACCAGGGCGTACGCTTCATCGATCAAACGAAGCTGCCCACCGAAGAAGTTTATGTAACCTGCACCACGCACCAGCAGGTAGCTGAAGTCATTCGCAATATGGTGGTTCGTGGAGCGCCCGCAATTGGCGTCGCGGCGGCGATGGGCGTCGCCCTGGGAATCAAAAACTCTACGGCTGAGTCCACCGGAGATCTCAAGAGCGAGTTCGACGAGATATGCGAACTCATCAGCAAAACCCGGCCCACGGCGGTCAACCTGTTCTGGGCAATTCGAAGAATGCAGGAAAAATTCGAGCGCATTCGCATTCGCCCAATTCCGCAGATTAAACAGAGCCTGATTGAAGAAGCACAGCGCATGCACGCAGAAGACATTGCCGCGAATCAATCCATGGGGCGCCATGGCGCCACATTGATGCCAAGCTCCGGTGGCGTTCTGACGCATTGCAATGCAGGAGCGCTAGCCACCGCCGGCTATGGTACGGCTTTAGGAGTGATTCGTGCGGCCGTTGAACAGGGCAAGAAAATTCATGTTTACGCCGACGAGACCCGGCCTTTCCTCCAGGGTTCACGCCTCACGGCCTGGGAGTTGATGAAGGATGGAATTCCCACCACGGTCATTTCCGACAATATGGCAGGGGCGATGATGAAGCAGGGCAAGATCGGAGCAATCGTGGTGGGCGCGGACCGCATTGCCGCTAACGGAGACGTAGCCAACAAAATCGGAACCTACACGGTGGCTGTCCTCGCAAAAGAACATGGCATTCCTTTCTATGTAGCCGCTCCCATCTCGACTGTTGATCTGGAATGCCCTGACGGAAGCCAAATTCCCATCGAGCAGCGAAATGGAAAGGAAGTCACGCACATTGCCGGCAGGCAGATGGTACCGGACGGCGTGGCTGTAGAAAACCCCGCCTTTGATGTGACGCCTGCAAAATATGTAGCGGCCATCATCACCGAAAGAGGAATCGCCAAAGCTCCCTATCAAGACTCTTTACGCCAGCTTGCTCAAGTTGAGTCGGAAGTACGTCCTTGAGCGCCAGTTTGCCAACACAACAGCAGAACGATTGGCCGTTTCGTAAAAGTTCGTAAAACACGGCAAGCCCGGTCGTTTGCCGCTACTTTCTCCGCCGCGCCGGGTTGAATCCATCGTCAACTTGCAACTGGTCTGAACAAAAAACCGTGTTCCGGGCTATTTTCCTCGGGGGATGTCATGGAATTCGCCACTCGTTTCGTTGTGCCAGTTGCGTTCTCGACACTCATAATTCTGGCGGGCTGCGGTGGTGACAGCGGACCTGCAAAGCCCACTCCCCCGCCAACGGGCGGATTTAGCGTCGCCAACCTCAAGGGCAACTATGTGTTCTCTATCGTCGGCTCCGACGCAGGCAACAACTTCCTTGCTATGACTGGGGTCTTCACCGCGACCGGAACCGCGGGAAACGGCGGAATCACTGGCGGCACAATTGACATCGACGACTCAGCTACTGCTCCCATCACAAACAGCCCCATCACTGGAGGCAGTTACACCGTAACGGCCGACGGGCGTGGCCAAGCGACACTCATCACAGCAACCCCGTTCGCAAGTTCCCTTACGCTCGACTTTGTGCTCACCTCAAGCGAGCGCGGATTCATCACTGAATTCGATGGCAACGCCAGTGGAAGCGGATCACTGGAGTTGCAAACCGCCGAGAGCCAGCCTCCTGCGGGAACATACGTTTTCGGTCTCAGTGGGGTTAATACGAGTGCCAGCAACCTGGTTCCAGCTGCGGCAGCCGGAGTGATCACGCTCGACAGCAGTGGAGCTGCCATTGGGTCTTATGACTACAACAACAACGGTACGCCCGCACTGATTACAATCAATGCCGGATCCGCGTTGTCGGCCGGCAGCACTCCCGGAACAGCGACGCTCGTAACCAAAAGCGGAACTCTTAACTTCGATGTTTACAGCATTGACGCAACCCATATGAAGCTGATCGAAAAAGATTCATTCCCGATTCTCACCGGGGATCTCTTCGCGCAGACGAGCTCTGCTTTTCCATCAGGCCAAATGGTCTTCACCATGGCGGGCTTCGATTTCAGCACAGTCAACTCTGGACCGCTGACCGTCGGTGGGCTGATGACTTCTGACGGCACCAGCACAATCAGCAGTGGCGAAGAAGACTACAACGACGCGGGTATCACCGACTCCACGCCCCTTGCTTTTTCTGGCACAATTGCGCCGTCCAGCGGTCGTTATGTCCTCACAATCAGCGACTTCGAGAACGGCGCCGGCGGCACTGTCGGAACTTTTAGCTTTGCCGCCTATCCTTCGCGCGGCGGTATCGAACTCGTTGAAATCGACGGCGCCGGTGTGACCAGCGGAGTTGCATTCTCCCAGAGCAATACTGCTGTGGCGGCATCACAGGGCTACGGCATGAATGTGACTGGCTCCAACGCCAATGGCTTTGAAGAGGACGACATCGCTGAGTTCGTAACCACCAACACCGGTCTCAGCGGAATCATCGATATCAATGATCAGGGCCAGACCTTGTTCGGTCAGAAGCTGAGGGGTTCATACAGCGCTGATTCACCAGCCACGGGTCGCGGCATTATTAAAACCAGCAACTTTAATGGGGCTTACTACACCATGGATGCCTCGACCGTTCTCTTCCTCGAGGCAGATTCGACTCAGGTTGGCTTGGGTGCGTTTCAAACCCAGAATGCCAGGGCCAGATCAAACCTGGCGTCCTCGCATTTAGCCATGTTGCGTATCATGCCAGCAGCAAAAGCGGCCTGGCGCAAGCACTAACGTACTGAGGGCGTCCGGAGCTGTTTATGTCTTCGACGGTTCGAGCTTCGAAACAACCACTGCCCGTGAAGATATCCAGGAGACGATCCGGTAAAGTACGAGGACACCGAGAATAGCAGCGTACTCCAGCGGTTTTCTAAGATCCGCTTTCACCAGCCAGATGTAGTGAATCACCCCGGCTGCCGCACTGAAATAGATCAGCCGGTGCAAAGTTTGCCAGCGTTTTCCGCCCAGTTTGCGAATCGACCACTTTGTAGAAGTCAGCGCCAGGGGAAGCATCAGGGTAAGAGCAGTCATGCCAGCGGTAATGAATCTGCGCTTGTAGATGTCGGCCAACATTTCGTGCACATCGAAAAACTTGTCCAGCCAGACATACGTCATCAGGTGCAGGAAGCCGTAGAAAAATGCGAATAGCCCGAGCATACGGCGGATCCCGATGATCCAGTACTGTCGTGTAAGTTTTCGCAGCGGAGTGACGGAGAGGGTCACCAGTAGAAAAATCAGCGTCCAGTCCCCCGTGCCATGCGTGATCGTCTCGATGGGATTGGGCCCGAGATCCGCATGCAGCCCCCTCCAGACAAGCCTGCCCAGTGGCGCCAGGCAAGCGAGGAAGATCACGGGTTTGAAGTACCGGAGCATGAGTATTGCTGTCAGGAGACGGCCAAAGAGCGCAAGCGTTCGTCACTCCCGAAGACGGAGTTCGAAATCGCCTCTCAGAAATTCTTCTTCAAATCCATCCCGCTGTACAAGCTGGCGACCTGGTCGTAGCCGTTAAACATCAAGGTCGGGCGTTTCAGGAATTCTCCCAGCCGCCGTTCTTTAGCCTGGCTCCAGCGCGGGTGGTCTACATTCGGATTCACGTTGGCATAAAACCCGTACTCGCGCGGCGCGGAAATGTTCCACGTATTCATCGGCTGCTTTTCCGTGAATCGAATGCGCACAATCGCTTTGGCACTCTTGAACCCGTATTTCCACGGTAGGACAATGCGCAGCGGCGCTCCATCCTGATTGGGTAGCTCTTCTCCGTACATTCCGAAACACAGCAGTGCCAGCGGATGCATAGCCTCATCCATTCGCAGGCCCTCCACGTACGGCCACTCCAGCACATCTCGCTGCTGTCCGGGCATCTGACTCTTGTCCAGAATGGTTGTGAACTCTACAAAATTCGCCTTGCTCGTGGGATTGACACGCTTAATAAGTTCGCTGAGTGAGAACCCTACCCAAGGGACAACGATCGACCATCCTTCTACGCAACGGTGGCGATAGATGCGCTCTTCTGGAGGCGCCATCTTGATGATCTCATCCACGCCGAGCTCTTGCTTCTTCTCGACCAGTCCGTCAATCTTCACCTTCCACGGCCGCGTTCGGAAATTCTTTGCCAACTCGGCTGGCTCGTCCTTGCTCGTGCCGAACTCGTAGTAGTTGTTATAGTGCGTCACATCTTTGTACGGAGTGACCGTCTCATTGGTGCTCAAAGGGCTTTTCTGAATGCCTTCGATCTTATTACCTGCCGAAACCGTCTGCGACGGCGTGACGATGTCGCGCAATTTGAAGCCCAAAATTGCCGCGCTTCCAGCCGTCGCTGCGGCGGCAATAAAATTTCGGCGATTGAAGTAAACACTTTTGGGCGTAATCTCTGATGAGCGTGTGTCTGCTGCCTTCTTGATGAGCATAGGACCCCAGTCCCTGGCAACTCTATTCTCAACCATAGGACGCGTATGGCCGCAGAAAAGTTTCACCCAAAGGGGAATCGAATGTTGCGGAAAGGGAGCGAGAAGAACGTCAGCTACCCCAGCACTTCTCTGACTTTTCGTGACAAGCTCTGCAAACTGAACGGCTTCTGCAGGAACGCGGTGCCCTCTTCGAGGGAGCCTTCACTGACGATAGCGTCCTCGGTATAGCCCGATAAATAGAGAAACTTGGTCGAGGGACGCGCCTGGGCAAGTTGCTTCACCAATTCGCGACCACCGATGCCAGGCATAATCACGTCCGTGATCACCAGATCAATTTTGCCGTCATGGCCCTCGGCTATGGAGAGCCCTGCTTCCCCACTTTCCGCTTCGAGCACGCGGTAGCCTTTCGCCTCAAGCGTATCGCGCACCAACTGGCGCACTGAGTCTTCGTCCTCCACCAGCAAAACGGTTTCCGTGCCCCCAAGCGCGGCGTCGGGCAGGAGCGCCGGTTGCTTTTCCGCCGCACCTTCCACCTGTGGCAAGTAGATTTGAAACGTGGTCCCCTGGCCTTGCTCGCTTTGCACCATTACATAACCCCCACTCTGCTTGACAATGCCGTACACCGTCGAGAGACCAAGCCCAGTACCCTTGCCCTTCTCTTTAGTGGTGAAGAATGGCTCGAAGATGCGCAACTGTGTCTCCTTATCCATTCCCATCCCCGTATCGCTGACTGAAAGTATCACGTACTTGCCCGGCCGGATGAATTGCTGGCCGCGAGGTGGACTTCCATCCACAACCATATTTTGCGTTTGGATAGTCAACTTACCCCCATCAGGCATAGCGTCCTTCGCATTCACCACCAGATTCATCAGCACTTGCTCAAGCTGACCGGCGTCTGCCCGTGTGTGCGCGGCTTGCGGTGAAAGTATGCTGGCAAGTTCGACATTTTCGCCGATGAGCGGGTTCACCAAACGCTGCATATCCTGCACGATCGCGTTCACGTCAACAACTTTCAATTCCAGAATCTGCTTGCGGCTGAAGGCCAGCAACTGGCGCGTAAGCGTCGTCGCACGATCTGCGGCAAGTTGGATAGCTTTTCCTTTTTCGTGCAGCGGGTTCTCCACCGGCAACTTCGCCAGCATGACCTCCGCGTATCCGCTGATTACCATCAGCAGGTTATTGAAATCGTGGGCAACTCCACCCGCCAGCCGGCCCACTGCCTCCATTTTCTGAGCCTGCCGGAATTGGTCTTCCAGCGCGCGGCGATCGGTCACATCTTCGGCAATGGCTTCCAGTACATCCGCTGGCTCGTCGGCGCTGCTCACCGCACGGCCGCTAATCCTTACCGTAATCGTGTTTCCATCTTTGCGCTTCCACCTCACCTCGATGCCGTCCACCCGTCCAGTCCGCCGGAACTGGTCGATCAAGTGCGCGTGCTCCCCGGGATTGGCGAATACATCCCTTTCAGGATCGAGCAACAACACATCTTCCACCGACTCGTAGCCCAGCATGGCAATCAGCGCCGGATTCACATCCAGAAAACGTCCTTCCAGGCTCGAACGGTAGATGCCATACACCGAACTCTGCACCAGCGAACGGTAACGAGCTTCGGAACGCCGGAGCGCCTGCTCGTTGCGCTTGATCTCCACCGCGCTCGCCAGCTGGCGGGCTACAAACGTGAGGATCTCCTTGTCCCGTTCTCCATAGCGAATGTTTTTCGAATAGGTCTGGACAACCAGAGCGCCGAACGTATGGCTATTCACTTTCAGCGGTACGCCCATCCAATCCAGTGAACGTGCGCCGCTGCGCTCCACTTCTCCTCGCTCTTCCATCGCCTGCAAAACTTCTGGAGTAGCTAACAGAGGTTCTCCCATCCGAATCACGTAGTCCGTCAGCCCATGGCCGAGCTTTTTAGACGATGGCGCGCCGTCTCGCTCGTCCACGAAATACGGGAACGTAACCAGGTCGGTCGCCGCATCGTAAAAAGCGATGTAGAAGTTGCGCGCGTACATCAGCTCGTCAACAATGCCGTGTACTGCCGCAAAGAACTGCTGCAGATCGTGAGCGCTGCTGCTCTTTTCCGCCACCCGGTACAGCGCGGAACTGAGCGCCTCCACTCGTTTACGATCGGACACATCGCGGTATCCGGCGCAAAAGCCAGCCATCTTCCCGTCCTGCACCAGCGGAGAGCAGGAGAGTGAAACGTCCAACAACGTCCCGTCGCTTTTCTTGCGTTCCGTTTCCAGGGTGATGCGTTCGCCTCGGCCGAGCACCTCGGTGAGCCACTTCGACTCAGCCAGCCGGTCTGGGGGAACCACAAGATTTTCCAGTGGTCGCCCAATCACATCGGCGGAAGAGAATCCAAACATACTTAGGAATCTGTCGTTGGCCCATAGCACATGATGTCCGCTGTCCGCCACGGTAAGCGCATCCGGAGAAGCTCCGAATATTTGTTCGAGAAACTGCAGTCTCGCTTGTGGATTATCCCAGGCCGACAGATATGGAGGAGCCGGACAGGACCTTTGGGAGCACGAAGAATGACTCGCTGCCATCTCCGCCGGCACAAAAGAGGGCGGGGCTCCAGTTTCGAGAGCCTTTTGCAGCTGCTGCGCGCGTGCCCGATCCATCGGCACGGACGTGTTCACACGTTCGCCCACGCGAATCCCCCTCCAGATCGCAGGTTTCAGCGTAAAACGGGAAGTACCGCCTCGAAAGTTACCGGGGTAATCCTGAAACGGGGTGAGTCGAAATGGGAAGGAACTCGGTTCCAGCGCTGCGGAAACCGTGGCCCTGATGTGCCGCTGCAGTTCGGAGCGAAGCCTGCCGTCGCAGTTCTTGGATTTGTAAATGCTGAGCGTGATAACCCCGCTTCACCGCAAAAGTTGCGTGGAATATCCAACGGCCGACCGCCTAGCCCGCATGCATCTTCACCCCAAATCCCCGCATCGAATAATTAACCAAGTAGTTAATTAGTAAAGATTCGTCAATGGGTCGGGAGGTGACCTATGCAAGCAACGAAGAAAATGAAGAATGTGGCGGGAGCGTTGATCGCGGTGGTCCTGCTAAGCGTCACGCTGTTCGCCGACACCGGCGCTGCGTCACGCTATGACAACCAGGTTCAGACTGCCGTCACACACAAGCTGGACGCCAAGAAACAATTTCGAGACGTCAAAGCAAGCGTGGAAGATGGCATCGTAACTTTGACCGGCTCGGTCGATCTCTACCAGCGCAAGCTGGACGCCGCCAAGCTAGCGCGCAAAGCTGCGCACGTGCAGGGCGTACGCAACTTGATCACCGTGGGCGGACCCGACGTACCCGATGCACAGCTGGAGCAGAAACTGGCGACCAAGCTGCGCTATGTGAGAGTCGGCTATGACAATGCCTTCGATTACTTCGCACTCGGGGTGAAGGATGGCGTTGTGACCGTAGAAGGGCAGGACCGTACCGGCGTGGGACGCGATGAGGCTTTTGCCGAGGTCGCGAACATGCCCGGCGTGAAGGACGTGATTAACAACATTTCCATCGCGCCGGTCTCTACCTTCGATGATGGAGTGAGAATTCAGGCTCTGCAGGCGATCTATCGTGATCCTGTGCTCAGCAAGTACGCGATGGATCCCGCACATCCGATCCGCATCATCGTAGCCAACGGTCATGTGACCTTGTACGGCTCGGTCGATAATGCAATGGACAAAAACATCGCGGGAATCCGCGCCAACCAGATCTTCGGCGCATTCACCGTGGATAACAAACTGGTAGTAGACAAGTCGTAAGTTGAAACAGCGCTGACGGGAGGCGCGGCGCAAGCCGCGCCTTTCATTTTTGCCCCGGCGTATGCTCGAACGGCAACTTTGTGTACCGCGCCTTCTCAATTTCAATCATCAGGGCGACGCGTCCCTCAGGACTGCGGAAGGGGAACGGCTTGCCGGTGTATTTGTGCGAGATCGGATCCATTACCTTTAGATCGGGGGTCAGGCCGGCGCTCCACGACGCGGCCGCGAATTTGCGCCTCTTCGTAAGGATTTGTGAAATCGATTATGGACAATGCCACTCGCGCATCGCGGCGCGTGTTCTTGGCCTTGAGTGAGTTCTCTCCAGTGCAAATCACCAGGAGATCGCCTTCGCGCCCTACCCATACCGGCACGCATTGCGGCGAGCCATCGGGCATCAGCGTCCCGAGGTGGGCGAAGTTCGGACGATCGATCAATTGCTTGACCTCCGGCGAGAGGGGAATACCCATGATTCACTCCTGATTCACGGCAAGCGGTTGATGAGCGAAGCCACATAGCCCGCTCCAAATCCGTTATCGATATTGACGACGCTAACGTTGGACGCGCACGAATTCAACATTCCCAGAAGCGCGGCCATTCCCTTAAAAGAAGCCCCATAACCAACACTCGTCGGTACAGCAATTACCGGTACTCCGACCAATCCCCCCACGACACTGGGCAGAGCGCCTTCCATCCCGGCACAGACAATCACTACGCGAGCTTGCGTCAACGTTTCGCGATTTGCCAGCAACCGGTGGATGCCAGCCACTCCTACGTCATACAAATGCTGCACTTCATTTCCCATCACTTCGGCTGTCACCACTGCCTCCTCAGCGACGGGAATATCACTGGTTCCAGCCGATACTACGGCGATAACGCCTTTCCCGCGTTTGGTCGGATCCTTCTGCAGGACGATGGCGCGCGCCAGCTCGCGGTACTCCACTCCACGAACTAGCTTCTTCACAGCCTCGAACTGCTTCACGTTGGCGCGAGTCGCGAGAACATTTCCACCGTGCTTCGCCAGTCGCGAAAATATCCCGGCGACCTGAGCCGGTGTCTTGCCTTCGCCCAGGACGATTTCTGGCATGCCGTTTCGCAGCGCACGATGATGATCCACTTTGGCGAAGCCCAGGTCTTCAAACGGGAGATGACGCAGGCGATTCACGGCTTCGTCAGGAGAAAGTTCGCCCTGCCGTACTTGTTGGAACAGCTTGCGGATGGATTCGGCGTCCAAGCAGCACTCAGCGGCGGCATTCAGCCGGCGCGAACTCTAGCTTAGCATTCATTGCACGGTTAGGCGTGCGCCGCGCGAGTGAGCGACCGCGAGAACGATCGCAGTTTCCTGATCACGGCAGCACATACTTTGCGGGCGACTCCGGGTTCATGCAGGTGGGCCAGGAACAAGCGCCGAACCGCGGACGGGGTAATCTTTCCCGCAAGGTAGGCATCGTAAATCTGGCTTCCAATCCGGAATCCCCATTCCTGCGCAGACGATTCAAATTTGGCAGCATCAGCTCGGAATGCAGACTGCGAGGCTTTTTCACAGGCAGCAAACGAGATCAGCCCGGAATTCGCATCTTCCGGTGCCGGACGCGAAGGATAAAGCACGCGCGATCCGAAGTACGCAATCGCATGTTCCATGACACGAGCATAGAAGCGGTCCAGCGCCCTGTGGCGGTCGTCAGTGTCGAGCCCAATCTCGCCCGTTGCCGTCCAAGGGTGCCGCCGTTGCGGTAGTCCCTGGCAGGCATGATGCAGAAACCGGGCAGCATCTTCTGCCGCGTGCATCATCTGGAATTCACGAACATAAAACGCGTTCACTTCGGGCAGATATGCGCTGCCGCACTGCTCCACGCGGGACAACATCGTCTCCCGCTCCGCCTCGCTGACGCATTTGCGGGATAGCAAGCGTCGCAACAATGCGTCCGATGTCCCCCCACAAACTTCCGGCAGCATGTCCACCAGGAATTTCGGCTGCGTGCCGTTGTGCGGCGAGTAGCGGTTGATCTCCAGAAAATTGGCCAGGCTATCGACCAAGTTGTAAATAGTCGGCGCGAAATCGGGTGCGCTGTCACAACGGCTCCACTGATCGAGACACAGCCTGTAGCTCTCGTATTTTTCCAGCGGCGTTGCGTTGAACACGCAGATTACATCGTTATTCACGCGCACCGCCTCTACCAGGTGGGTACGCTCTCCCGCGGCTCGCCAGTAAAGAGCGTCAATATTCTGCAGCACCGTCAGGATATTGGCCTCCGGCATTTGCGCGCGCAGTTCACTTGGCAAATGGGACGGCGCCAGATGCGATTCGCCGAACAGCACGAAGATAGCGGCCTCGGGATGGCGCTGGCGAATCTCAGCCAATTTCAGAGCCGCGTGATGATCCCGCGCTCCAATCTTGCGAAGGTCTTCCCGCGGCATGCAATCCAGCCCATACACAGCTTCCCCGTGATCGCGGGCGGCTAACAGGAGATCATAAAAGGGCGCCCAGTCGTATCCCCAGTCGAGATCAAAGCGGATCCGCTGACGGAACTCCGCCTCCTCAATCTCACGGCGCCACCACTCATCCACAATGTGCTGGTCGCGGGCGAAAATGGTTTCCAATCCTAGAATGACGGGACGATCGCCAGCCAGCGCGCGTTGCTCCAGAAGTGACGCGGCACAGCGTTGCGCCGCCGGCAATGCATGATAATCACCGATCAAAATCACGTCGGCAGCGCGTAGCGTCTCCTGCAACTGCTCGCGGCTTAAAACGGATTCATAGCGTTTGAACGCTTCGTTGAATTCGCGAAGATATTTGCGCCGGTTGTGCGAATCTTGCGCGCGAATTTCACGCTCCACGCCCGCCAGCGCGGTAAGTTGCGCGGCGCTGCGTCTCAATCGAAGATTCGTGGTAGAGGCCATAAACTAACTTCTTGTCCGTCGCTTGACTTCCGCTTCTCGAACTCCATATGCTCCGTTGTTCGACGGAGCCAATCCCCATTCACGCGCGAGGTCGGTTGCCCAGCATCCCGCCCAAAAATCTGACCATTGCCACAAGTGGCGCCAGTGGAGCGATATTCCTGCGGCACCTGCTGCTCGCCGTAGCTCGCGATGAGCGCGTCGAGACAGTGAACTTCATCGCCTCCGACAGTGCGCTTCGCGTCATGGCTGAAGAACTGGATCTGAAAGGGCGGTCCAATCTGGTCAGCCAACTCCTGGGCAGCTCGGCCTCGCGAAAATTTCAAATTCAATCCAACGCTGACATTGGAGCCAATGTAGCTAGCGGTTCTTATCCCGCCGATGCCATGATCGTCATCCCATGCAGCGTGGGCACTCTGGCCCGTATCGCCAATGGCATCGCCGCCCAACTCATCGAGCGCGCCGCCGACGTCTCACTCAAAGAGAAGCGTCCCTTGGTGCTGTGCGTGCGCGAAACGCCCCTCAATAAAATTCATATCCGTAACATGTACCGGGCGGCCGACGCCGGGGCGACCATCTTCCCGCTCATTCCGGCCTTCTACTACCATCCTGCTTCCTTAGATGAAATGGCGCGCGAGTTTGCTTACCGCGTGCTGGCTCATCTGGGCCATCCGCAACCCGGCGCCTTCCGCTGGAAGTCCTGAAGCTACAAACAGTTAGGGGCGCTAAGGAAAATACATCCCTTCCTCAGGAAAATCGGCCCTGGAGCACAGGATTTCAGTGTAGACAGCCAAAAGTGCACCCGTCAGATGCCCGCTGGCCATGTCCCCCCGTGCCCTTGTAGAGCCGGACGCCTCGTCCGCCCCGCGAGCGCAGCGAGCGTCAGGTGCAGGCAGCGAGCGTGGGGCCCGGGCCGCACAGATTTCCAAAGCCTCAATCTGGTTTCCATGGCGTAGAATTCGACAACCTTCAGGGAAGGTTCACTACATGTTCAGGTGCTACCCCGCAGCGTTAGTTGCGTCACTGTCATTGGCATTTGCAGCCCAAGCCCTCGCCCAGCGAAATCCTCTCGCCGGGGATCCCAAAGCGGCCAAAGCCGGCGAGTACGAATTCCGCATCAATTGCGCTCTCTGTCACGGACTGGGTGCCCGAGGCGGTGGCCGGGGTCCCGATCTCACCACTGCCACAAAGAAACACACTCACTCCGATGCCGACATGTTTCAGGTCATTAGCAACGGGATTCCGGGCACCGCCATGCCGGCCAATGGGACTAACGGGCAAGGTGTCGGCATGACCGATCGCGAGATCTGGCAGATCGTCGCCTACATTCGCAGCCAGGAAGTGAAAGCTCCTGCCAAGCCCATAGGCAATGCCGCTCATGGAAAAGAATTGTTTTATGGCGATGCAAACTGTTCCCTCTGTCACATGGTCCGAGGCAAGGGAGGACGGCTTGGACCAGATTTGACTGGAGTCGCCGGATCGCGCACTCGCGAGGCAATTATTGATTCCGTAAGAAATCCCAGCCGCCGACTGGCCTTAGGCTTGACCGAACCCACCAAAGAGTTCCCGCAGGAGTATGAAACAGTGACTGCCGTTACCTCTGACGGAAAACAGATTAAAGGAGTGACTCTCAACGAAGACACCTTCAGCGTACAAGTCATGGACATGAGCGAGCAAATCCGCTCCCTGGAGAAAGACCACCTCCGTTCATTTCAAAAGACGCGCACGTCTGCCATGCCCAAATACGGCACCGACACCCTGAGCGATAGAGATCTGGATGATGTTGTTGCGTTCCTCATGACTCTGGTGGCGAAATGAGAGCAAGCAGAATCATCGCAGTCTCTGCTGCCGCACTTCTGTGTTGTGCCTGCTCAGCCGCCCAGGTCACATTTGAACGCCTGCTCAACTCGGCCAAAGAACCCCAGAACTGGATGACATACTCCGGCAACTATTCGGGACATCGCTTCAGCGGCCTCGATCAGATCAGCACCCGCAACGTGCACTCTCTCATCCCGAAGTGGGTCTATCAACTGGGCTCCACCGGCAAACTCGAGACTTCCCCGCTCGAGGTGGATGGAATTCTCTACGCAACAGGGCAGGATGACCGCGCCTTCGCCCTCGATGCACGGACGGGAAGGCCGATTTGGTTGTATCAACGGCAACTCCCAAGCGACATTCGCCCGTGCTGCGGCCGCGTGAACCGTGGCCTGGCAATTCTAGGCGACAAAGTTTTCATGGCCACGCTTGACGCCCACCTGATTGCACTGGACGCGAAAACTGGAGCTGTACTCTGGGACATTGTGGCTGCAGACTATCGAACAGGTTACAGCTTTACTGTCGCGCCGCTCGCGGTCAAGGGTCTCATCGTCATCGGAGTCTCCGGCGGCGAGTACGGCATTCGCGGCTTCATCGATGCCTACGATGCTGCGACTGGCCAGCGCAAATGGCGCTTCTACACCGTGCCCGGCCCGGGCGAACCGGGTCACGATACCTGGCAAGGCGATTCATGGAAGGTCGGAGGCGCTCCCGCCTGGAACACGGGAACTTACGATCCGGGCACCAATCAGATCTTCTGGCCGACTGGGAATCCATCTCCGTCGAATCGCGGCGCGGGGCGCGCAGGAGACAACTTGTACAGCAACTGCCTCCTGGCACTCGACGGCGATACGGGTAAATTGAATTGGTATTTTCAGTTCACCAAACACGACGAGCATGACTGGGACGCCACCCAGGTTCCAGTGATGATCGAAGCCGGCGGAAAGCATCTGATCGCCCAGGCAAATCGCAATGGATTCTTCTACTTGCTTGATCGCGTCAGCGGGAAACTCATTTCGGCCACCGCCTACGGCAAGCAGACTTGGAGCGACACCAAAGATAGCGATGGCCGTCCGGTTGCAAAGAAGGAAGCCTCGCCCACACTGCAGGGGCACACTGTCTGTCCGGGCGCGCTGGGCTCGACCAACTTCATGCCGCCAACCTATAGCCCGCAGACCGGCACGTTCTACGTAACTGCACGAGACCAGTGCGACATCTTCAGCACCGCTCCACAGCCCTATGAGCCCGGCCACGCCTTCTACGGAAGCGCTTATTTTCCCTCAGAGGACTCTGAGCCCTATCTCGGATTCCTGAAAGCCATCGACCCCGCAACTCGCCAGATCAAAGGAACATTTCAACACACTTCCCCAACATGGTCCGGAGTGCTCTCCACCGCAGGGGGACTGGTCTTCAGTGGCGACGCCGAAGGGAATTTCATCGCCTTCGACTCATCCTCCCTGAAGCCGCTGTGGCACTTCCAAATGGGCGGCGCAGTTTACGCGCCCCCCATAGCATTCGCGCTGGATGGAAAACAATATGTCGCGATCGCAGCCGGCAGCGCCGTCTACGCATTTGGCCTGCCGTAATAGCCCATGTACGGGAGGACGCCCGCGTCCGCCCCGGCCCGTGTAGGGCGGACGCCTCGTCCGCCCCGAAGTGGAAGCAATCGCCATCAGCCTATTGCATTCAGAGTTCCCCTGATTGACGCGACATCTGACTTCGTATTAATCTGCGATTACACCGGAAAGGAGGTGGTCTGATGACAAGTTCAGAAGGTAGTTGTAGAAAGACCAAAAGACCAGGTGAGGTGGCTGAGACTTAGAGCGGTCGCTCTAAGCGGGGCTCTGGACGCGGAATTCGTAAGCACTGCGTCACGAGCTACAGCCCGCACACTACCGGTGAATAAGGATTGATTCCGCCTGACGCAGGTCGGTCAGGACCCCGGAGTTGCCGTAGAGGCCACGTAGAGTGACCACCTCTTGGTCAATCCCAAACAGTACACCGGCGTCCCGCAAGTTCTCCGAACTTGCGGGACGTTTGTTTTTAAACGCCGCTCACGCAGCTTTGCCCGGCGACTTCTCCGCCGTCTTGAACGACTCCGCTTCAATAAAGATCCGTTGCACCGATGGTTGCTCTTGACGAATGCGGCTTTCGATGCGTTCAATCGCGGATTCCAACTGCTCCAGCGTCAAGCTTCTGCGAAATTGAATGTTTACGTTCAACAGCACTTGCTCGGGCCCAAGCTGCATCGTCAGCAAGTCGCCCACTTTCTCCACCGCGGGCTCCGCTGAAATGATCTCATGCAGTCGTTTGATTCTCCCTCTATTGGTCCTCTCCCCCACCAGCAGCGCGCCGCTCTCCCGTCCAAGAAAGACCGCGATGACTGCAAGAACGCAGCCGATCACAATCGACGCTATCGGATCCAGATAAGGATTGTTGAACTGGCGTCCGAGAAAAATTGCGAGAAACGCAAGCACTACGCCAAACAAGCCCGCGGAGTCCTCCAGAAAAACTGTGAACACAGTCGGGTCTTTGCCGCCAACAATTTCGTCCCAGGTACTCTCGTTCGGATCCTTTCTCGCCCGCAACTCACGGTAGGAAATCCACCACGAGTAAGAATCGAAAACCGCCGCCAAAGCGAGTACGGCGTAGTTCCATGCTGGGTGAGTAGGAATCTCCGGATGTTTTAAATGAGAAATCCCCTCATAAACCGCGAGCCCTCCACCCACGCCAAAAATGTAAACCGCAACCAGCAGAGAATAAAAATAAAGTACCTTGCCATGACCGTATGGGTGCAGGGCGTCCGGCGGACGCGCACTCCGCTTGATCCCGAAAAGCAACAGCAGCTCATTTCCTGAATCCGCTGTCGAATGGAAGGCCTCCGCCAGCATTGCGGAGCTGTGCGTAACCGCAGCCGCCGCAAACTTGCAGACCGCGATCGCTATGTTCGCGAAGATCGCTGCGTAGATAACGCCTTTGGATTCGCGCGTGGCCATGCCCGGCCACGCCGACTAGCGAGGCCCTGTATTAGTCACCAGCAGGCCGCCGGATGTTGCCAGCTCCCTGCGCCTTTTCTTCTGGGGCACGCCCTTGGCGTGGCAGTCAGCGCACTTGACGGTGTGAATGTTGTGCGGACTCTTCAGAGATTTGAATGTGGTATCCATCTTTTCCACATCCAGACCACAATTCGAGAGCTGGGGATGGCAGGTCGTACACGATGCCCGGGTCTTCTGGCCATGCTTCTCATGACAGGCCAGGCAACTCAATCCTTCATGCACACCGACCGGCGTCCGATCATCTCCGGAGGTCACTTGTGCAGCCGCCGTCGGCGCATGGCACTGGTAACAGAGTGCCTGCCTCTGATCGGGACTGATCTTCACCAGACGCGTCCCGTCATGCATCTCAGGTAGAGGCAATCGGCTGACTGAAACGTAATCCTGCGCACGGCGATCAAACAACGCCAGCGAAGGACGGTTGATATCTTCAGTAGCGCTTGCGTCGTTCGCTTTCGTCACCGGCCGCGTGAGTGGTGCGCCGTGCCGGTGCATCTGATGACATGTCAGACATGGCATTGCAGCTTGGTTGCTCAATGCCGGATCTCGAAGCTCCCAGGGTCCCTTCGTGTTCACCGGCGTGACCAGATCCCGAATGCTGCCTTCATAGTGCATCGAATGGCAGCGCAGGCAGTCATCGATCAGCAGCGTGCGCTGGTTGTGGTCGCTGTTAAGAAATATTTTCGAATAGCTCGCTCCGTGCGGACCCGTGGACCAGTCCGCGTATTCCTCGCCATGACACTTTGCGCACCGCTTTTCGATCTGCCCGACATCGTCGCTCTTTAACCGAACCTGCTCAGGAATTTCACCGCCGAGGTGCTTGGCCAACTGCCGCAAGTTCTTCAGATGAAAGCCGGCATCTAGCGTAAGCACGTCGCCATGACACTCCGAGCAGGCAACATTCCGGTGAGCGGATTCATGCCAATCGCTATACGGCTGCCAGATCTCATGGCATTTCGCGCACGAGCGGCCTTGGGAATAGCTGTAGTAGACGCTCGCGCTGGGCAGAAACAGGATGGCCAACAGTGCCCCTGCCAGCGGCACCAGGACGCGAGGCCGCAAGAACTTTCGCCTCTTGACGCTCGCCGCTCGCTCAGGCGCGTCCATGACTTCCCTTCCACGTCTTCACCAGATTCTCCGACGCGCGATAGGCGATCGCCATAATCGTAAGCACGGGGTTGAACCCGCCATTCGTCACATGCACGCTGCCGTCGATGACGTACAAGTTGTCCAATTCATGCACCCGGCAATATTTGTCGACCACGGATGTCTTCGGATCGTCACCCATGCGGCACGTACCCGCCTGATGCTGGCCCCCGCTGGGAATGTCGAGGAACGTCCAATGAAAACGGATCGTGGTGGTCGCGCCCGCTTCCTTCAGCCAGGCCTCTGCTTTTCCAGCCATGAACTCAGTGCCCAGCAAGTCGTTCGGATGATGCCGCCCAGAGATGCGCGCCACAGGGATTCCCCATGCATCCTTCACCTTGCCGTCAACCTGCACTCGCGATTCGAACATGGGCATCTCCTGCATGGGACCCATGACGGTCATGTTGCGCTTGAAATATCGCCGCATGAAATCTTTATGAGCAGCTCCCCATCGCGGAATTCCCTCTCCGGCCACTCCCGTGACGACCTGATATGGCGAACGCAGAAACTCATTCGCTAGAAGGCCACCACCGACAAATCCCGGATTCCCGTGATTAAAGTCGCAGATTGCAATCGAAGCCCCCGGCCCGAGGTCGTCATAAATCTCTTGGTCAAACAGGCCAGCAGCCCCCGTGTAGGAATGCCCTTGAAGATTTCGCCCCACCCAGTCGTAGCGATTGCCTAACCCATTCGGAAACAAACGACTTTTCGAATTCAGCAACAGCCGCGCCGATTCCACTGCCGAACAGGAAACGACTACCAGATCAGAAGTTTGTTCCTGCAGCCTTCCTGTTGAATCAAAATAGGCGACTCCCCTCACGCGCCCCCGCTCATCCGTAACCACTTCTTTCGCGATGCACTCGCTGCGCAGTTCGCAATTCCTGGTCTCGATTGCTCTGGGGATTACCGTATTCTGCGTGCCGCACTTCGCATTTACCTCGCAGGCATATCCCACGCACCAGCGGCATCGCATGCAAGCGCCGCGACCGTTGTAAGGCACAGAGTTCCGCAGCATCGGGATGGGAAAGGGATGAAGCCCAAGTCGTTTTGCTGCGGGCTCTAGAATTTTGAAACCGCGATTCGGCGCCAGCGGTGGCATCGGCAGTGGCCGGCGACGGGGAGCGCAAAAGATATTCCCGGAATCATCTCCGGAAACCCCAATCTCCCACTCGGCCTTTTCATAGAACGGCTCGAGATCCGAGTAACTGATGGGCCAGTCCTCTAACGTGCTGCCCTCGACGGCTCCATAGGTCGATCGCAAGCGGAAGTCTTTCTCCATATAGCGCCATGCCATCGCGCCATAGCTGAGAGTACCTCCACCAACGCAGGCAGCATTGTTGCTGTACGCCCAATGATTGGAAGGTATTACATGTTCGCCACCCGAGTTATCGGCATACACGCGGGGGTTGCGCTCATCAGGACCAAAGGAAGCTCCCAACGCGCTCGTACGCTGGTTGCGCAGATCGTCTTTGCGATCGTCGAACGACGTAAACCACTTGCCTCGCTCTAAAAGCACAACGCTCAGACCGGCTTCGGCGAGTTCTTTGGCGACAATGCCGCCTCCCGCCCCGCTTCCGACCACAACCGCGTTGACATGCTTCAAAGCCATGACAGAACCTTTTTCACGTCTTCTGTTTCGGCGCGTTCTGCTGACGTCCCCGAATTGGCGGATAAGGCAATCCCAGCATCTTCCAACTCACGCCTTCGCGATTGCCGCCATGCCGCGGATCGCCGTAAAACCCCTGCATCGTGTGATCGACCAGATATCCGAAGAACTCGGAAGACGAGGCCTGCTTCCAGATCGCGCCAGGGGCTTTGCCGTTCTCAAGTTGCCGCAGCACGTCGATCTGCTGCTCTGAGGCTAGATCAACAAAGGACTTGGCGTACAAGCCGCGACTGCTTTGATCAACGCCCGTCAAGCCTTTGCGGTACGTCTGCTGCAAAGCTTTGTATGGCCCACAAAGCTGCCGGTCAATAAAGTTCACCACTCCAGCCCAGGAAGCCCCCGGATCCTGATCAGGGGGAATGATCTGGTCCGTAACCGCGGCAAGTGTGCGCGCCTCATCGACGGTGAAGAAGCGCCAGGGCGTTCCATTCTTGCCGCATCCGACTGCCACGCCACCCGCGGCCGCAGCCGCCACCGCCGCTTGCAGGAACGAGCGCCGACTGAATGTGAGCCTGGATTCCACGAAGCTTACCCGCTCGGAATCTAAACGCCGATTGACGCAGAGGCTGTGACGCCCGTCACGAGGAGGCGTGACGCAGATGCTGTACATTCGCCGCAATTCGGCTGACGCCGCCATAGTAAAATGCATGGAAACAGCCCGGAACTCCTGGATCCGAATACTCTTGCCCAGTGCTAAATTCTGACCAATCCAAAGAGCGCAGCCGCTTGACGAAAACCTACGCCGCCATGAGCGATGGCGAACTGCTGAAGCTTGCCTTCAAACCGGAAGCGCTCACCGAAACTGCATGGGAAGCCTTGGAAGATGAACTGGACCGGCGGCATCTGGAGATTCCAGCGCAGCCTTCGGAACCCCGCGAACAGGCTGATTTCCGCAAACTGGTGACCATTCGCCAGTTCCGTGACCTTCCAGAAGCGCTCTTGGCGAAAGGAAGCTTGGAGTCGGCGGGGATTCAATGCTTTCTCCGCGACGACAACCTGGTGCGCCTGGATTGGTTCATTTCCAACTTCGTCGGAGGCGTGAAACTTTGCGTCAACCCCGAGGACGCGGAAACCGCCCGCCAGTTGCTTGAGGAACCAATTCTCGAAGGCATGTACGTGCACGGCGTGGGACTCTACGAACAGCCCCGCTGCCCGAAGTGCCAGTCGCTGGATGTGAACTTCGAAGAACTCGATCGCCCCATCGCCTACCTCAGCGCGTTCCTGAGAGTCCCCATGCCCATTCAACGCAAAGGATGGCACTGCCATTCTTGTAACGCCAAATGGGAAGATGATGGCGTGCAGGAGCCAAGTTCGTAGATCTTGTGTAGGGGCGGACGCCTCGTCCGCCTCGAGCGAAGCGAGTCGGGGGCGCCGTGCGTTTGCATCACCCCGTTGCCTCTTTACGACAAGTTTATGGCGCGCTCCGCGCGCCACCCGCGGACGAGGCGTCCGGGGCTACACGTTTCGAACTAGTCTTTCGAATCCTTTTTCAATCACTTCCAGCGTATCCTCCGCCAGTCTGAGAACAGGCAGTTCCTCTCGCCTGAACCATCGCACCTCGGCCGCATCGCTGGCGGCCAACAACTCGCCTCCAACCCGACAACATAAGAAATCAATCAGTACATAGTGGTACTGCACCCGCCGCTTGGCATCGCGCAGGATTCGATCGTAGACCCCAAGTAGATCCCCGGGCTCAACCGTCAAGCCCGTTTCCTCCCGCGCCTCCCGCACAGCCGCTTCCCGCACCATTTCACCAACCTCTAACACCCCTCCAGGTATGGACCATTGCCCCTGAATCGGCGGGTGAGCGCGCTTCACCAGCAGCACCCGATCACCTTCAATGATGATCGCGCCCACACCCACAAGAGGAAGTTCAGGAAACTCACGCCGGATAACCATGTCGAAGCTGGATTATAGCGGTGACCGGTGGGCAGTGAGCGATGAGCCGGGAGCCGGGAGCAAGCGTAACTTGGTTTGCTCATAGCTCATAGCTCCTACGGTGCGGCATGTACATCCCCCCCGCATCCTGTTGTTAGAATGTCGCTGTCAAGCTCATGGCCCTCGAGGAATACAAACGGAAGCGACGTTTTGAAGAGACGCCGGAACCTCCTCCGAAGATCGAGAAGAAAAAAGGCAATCGCTTTGTAGTCCAAAAGCACGAAGCCACCCGCCTGCACTATGACTTCCGCCTTGAAATGGAAGGAGTGCTGAAGTCCTGGGCCGTTCCCAAAGGTCCATCGCTCGATCCGGCTGACAAACGGCTCTCCATGCAGGTCGAAGATCATCCCGTTTCCTACTTCGATTTCGAAGGAAATATTCCCGAAGGCAATTACGGGGCAGGCAGTGTCATGGTGTGGGATGTGGGTACCTGGCAGCCTCTTTCCCCAGTGCCGGTGGATGGAAAGTATGTGCCGGGCACCGAGGCCGAGGCCGCTGCCATGATCGCCAAAGGTGATCTGAAGTTCCGCTTGAATGGAAAGCGCCTCAAGGGAGACTTCGCCCTGATCAAAATGAAAGGACGGCGTCCGGGCAGCAAGGGTAACGAGTGGCTTATGATCAAGAAGCACGACGACCATGTGGTCGAGGGATACGATGCCGGCGAGATTGACGAGTCCGTGCTCAGCAAGCGCAGCATGGACGAGATCGCCGGAGACGGCCGTTCCCGAGAATGGAAGAGCGACCGTCCCGCCGCACGAGGCAAATTGAAAGCCGCATGGCTCGCCGACGCCATCGCTCGTGTCGAGAAAAAAAAAAGACCAAAAATCCCACAAGACGAGCGGGACGCAACGACAAAAAGTGAAAAGACGCCGGTGAAGCGACCCGCTGCGCCTCCATCATCAGGCAACAATGGCGCTCCCAAATCGGAAAAACCGCCGGTAGCTGTTGGCAGCAAGAGCCCGGCAGAGCTGAAGCCTCCAACAATCTCTGCATCCTCCGCCGCGTCCGCGGCTTTGGTGGCCAGACCAGTAAAGCGGGCGATGCCAACCTCCATCTATCCCATGCTGGCGGAATCAATCTCCGAGCCGTTCGATAGCCCCGACTGGCTGTTCGAGATCAAATGGGATGGATACCGCGCCGTTGCTTTCATAGAAAAAGGTAAAGTCCGCCTGGTTTCGCGCAACCAGAATGAACTCACGGCGCGCTACCCGGAATTGAAAGACATGGCGGGTTTTGTCAAAGCCAGCAATGCGGTCATCGACGGGGAAGTTGTCGCTATCGACGAGCATGGCAAGCCTTCATTCAGCCTGATGCAACAGCGTACTGGGTTCCGTCCTGGTGGAAAACGCGCTCCCACCAACGCCGATGTGCCCGTGCTCTACTACGCCTTCGACCTGATCTACGCCGACGGCGAGGACTGGCGGAAGATTCCCCTGGAGGAGCGCAAGCGCAAGCTGGCTTCTCTGATTACTCCCGGGGATTCTCTGCGTTTTTCCGATCACTACGAGGAACACGGCAAGTCCCTCTTTGAGATTGCACGGGAGAAGCAACTGGAAGGCATTGTCGCCAAACGCCGTGCCAGTTGCTACGAAGAACATCGCAGCCGCGAGTGGCTGAAAATCAAAATTCGTCATCGCATCGAATGCGTGATTGCGGGCTTTACCGAGCCCGAAGGCAGCCGCGCGCACTTCGGTTCGCTCGTGCTAGGCCTCTATGACGACCAGCAGCGCCTGATTCACGTCGGCCAGGCCGGAAGTGGCTTCAATCAGAAATCTCTCACTGAGATGTGGAAGACTCTGAAGAAGCTGGAGATCGACAAGAAACCATTCTTCGGTGAAGTCGAGGCTCTGCGCCGGATTGCCAGTTGGGTAAAGCCGGAACTCGTGGCTGAAATCGAATACGCTGAATGGACCCACGGAACAGGCCCGGCAACCGGACCAAAACTGCGCGCACCCGTCTTCCTGGGATTGCGCGAAGACAAAAACCCCAAAGACTGCAAATTAACTCAAATCACAGAAACGCCCACGTAGGGACAGCCTCTCAGGCTGTCCGGGAGGAGCGAAGTTCCGCACAGACTCATGAAGAACCCTCTGTTTTGAAGGGGCACGAGTTTACTCGTGCCGCAAGTGCTTGAAAATCGCACACGGCTTTACCCCTGCAAACTGTAACGCATCCACCGCAGCGCCTGTTCATCGACTTCGAAGCGCAGTCAAAGCAGCATGATGCCGCGCTGCAGGAGGCTGTGCAGGACTTCCTATATACCTGGCGGATCGCGCCTGAAAACCCTTTGCGGGATCATTCTGAGCGTAATAGAGATATTACGACAGCTATCCGAGTTCAGCACCGATTAGGAGAAACCGCAAATTCACGCATCTTGACAATGGCTCCTTCTGGGCGCAATGTTGCATGGCACGTTGTGGGGAGCCTCTTCCTAGCCAATCTCTCTTTCCCTTCCTAGGCGCTGGCTTTCGAACGGCGTATCGGGGCCTTACAAGCACAAGTTCATTAAGAAGCGCGTCATGAGACGCACCTCCGTGCGTCCGGAGTATGCCGGGCCGGAGCTGCTGTGTGTGCCGTGGCGCGTTGGCGAAGGAACGATGGGAACTCGACAATGAGCACCACACTCACTGACGTGAGAGAGGAGAACATCATGAGGCAAAGGTCAAGGTTTTTTGCATTCTTTCTGTTGATGGCCATTGGGGCGGCAAGCCAGTACGCTCAGGCAGCGAATTTTGTGGTGAATTGCGACAAGCACGAATCCATTTCTAAAGTTCTGCGTCTGCTTGCGAAGACCAATCCGCTAGGGCCGAACACGATCACTGTTTCGGGCAGTTGCGGAGGGAACTTCGTGATTAAAAGTATGGATCGACTGAGACTGATTACCAGGAATGGTGCCTCGATCACGGATCGCTCAAACGGAAGCTTAGCGGTCGTGGATATCGAGGACTCGCGCAGCGTGACCGTGCAGGGATTCACCATCAACGGCGGCGACGGGGGAATCGGAATCCTATGCAGCACCGCAAGTGTGTGCTACCTGACTAGCAACTCCATTCAGGGGGGTGGTCCTGGACATTTTGGTGTAAATGTAGTTCGAGGCTCCCGCGCCTTTCTTGAAAGCAATGTGATCCAGAACTGGGGCCGCGGGGCATTTATCGACCGTAGTGCGGAAGTCTTCAGCAGCAATGACGTCTTCCAAGGCAATGGGGGTTCAGCAATAGTAGTGCTCAACCGGTCTTACTTCGAATCGCTCAATTCCACTCTTGACAACAACGGTCTTGGCATCGAAGCGGGCGGGAGCGGCGTGTTTCTCGGTGGCGGTACTATCAGTGGCAACAGCTCAGACGGCATAAGAGTCCTTGCTGCCTCCGAAGCAATATTTTCGGGGCCGACCATCACCGCCAACGGCGGGGTTGGTGTCCAGGTGAAAGACGGCTCTTTCGCGGCCTTCCTCGCGGCCAGCATAACGGGTAACCTGAGTGGCCTGGACGTAGACTGCGAGGCGCAATTCCCCATGACGGGCTTTGTCGACCGAACAGGCGGAATCACAAACTGCGTTGAACCTGCCGCGCCCGCACCACGAGAAAGCATGAAATAAGTTTCGCCGCGTCAAAGCAAAATCTGGCCGCCTGCCGCTCCAGGCGGCTTTTCTTTTCATCACGAGCAGAGCGCCCAACTGTTGTTACAGAATTTCGCTCAAAACCCTGCCGGGAGGGATTTTGAGTGAAATGATTCCATAAACAATGTCGGCTCCCAGGCCCGAGTAGACTTTGGAGGCGCAAACCAACCAAAGGGCTCGGAGGAAAGGAGCCGAACATGCTGAT
>Ga0068856_100000413_pt1 | contig 47108 bp, 45 predicted proteins | sample KBSCornC62_FD_66595 | JGI IMG/M metagenome (GOLD analysis project Ga0068856, IMG submission 66595) | Corn rhizosphere microbial communities from Kellogg Biological Station, Michigan, USA - KBS Corn C6-2 | ecosystem: Host-associated > Plants > Roots > Rhizosphere > Soil ...
GGCTCAACGAGACCTGGTTCAAGGCCACCAAGACCGGCATGTTCTATGGCCAGTGCTCGGAACTGTGCGGCAAGGATCACGCCTTCATGCCGATCGCGGTGCGGGTGGTGAGCGATCAGGATTTCGCGGCCTGGGTTGAGTCCGCGAAGAAGAAATTTGCGACCCTGCCGGGCAATACCTACGCTTCGGCAGAGGCGGGCGCGCACTAGGCCGCAAGGCTGGCGGGCATCGACGGAACAAGGGCGACGGGACCTTCGGGGTTCAAAGGACTGCAAGGCAGGATTTGAAAATGGCAACGACCGCAGCGACAGCTCACGACGATCACGGACATGACGATCACGCGCACGCCCATCCGACCGGATGGCGGCGTTTCGTCTATTCGACGAACCACAAGGACATCGGCACGATGTATCTTGTGTTCGCCCTTATCGCGGGGGTGATCGGCGGCCTGATGTCGATGGCCATCCGGGCGGAACTGATGTTTCCCGGCGTGCAGGTCTTCCACCAGACCCACGAATACAACGTATTCGTGACCGCGCACGGCCTGATCATGATCTTCTTCATGGTGATGCCGGCGATGATCGGTGGTTTCGGCAACTGGTTCGTGCCGCTGATGATCGGTGCGCCCGATATGGCGTTCCCGCGCATGAACAACATCTCGTTCTGGCTGCTGCCGGTCGCGTTCGCGCTGCTGGTGATCTCGGCCTTCGTCGAGGGTGAACCGGGCTCCGCCGGCGCCGGAACGGGCTGGACGCTCTACGCGCCGCTGTCGACGACGGGTCATCCCGGGCCGGCGGTCGATTTCGTGATCCTGGCGCTGCATCTGGCCGGCGCCTCGTCGATCCTCGGCGCCATCAACTTCATCACCACGATCTTCAACATGCGCGCGCCGGGCATGACCCTGCACAAGATGCCGCTATTCGTATGGTCGATCCTGGTCACCGTCTTCCTGCTGTTGCTGGCGCTGCCGGTGCTCGCCGGCGCGCTGACCATGCTGCTGACCGACCGTAACTTCGGCACCACGTTCTTCTCTCCCGAAGGGGGCGGCGATCCCGTGCTGTTCCAGCACCTGTTCTGGTTCTTCGGCCACCCCGAAGTCTACATCCTGATCCTGCCCGGCTTCGGCATGGTCAGCCAGGTGGTCTCGACCTTCTCGAAGAAGCCGGTGTTCGGCTATCTCGGCATGGCCTATGCGATGGTCGCGATCGGCGGCATCGGTTTCGTGGTGTGGGCGCACCACATGTACACGGTCGGCATGTCCAGCGCGACGCAGGCCTATTTCGTCGCCGCGACCATGGTGATCGCGGTGCCGACCGGCGTGAAGATCTTTTCCTGGATCGCCACGATGTGGGGCGGATCGATCGACTTCAAGACGCCGATGCTGTTTGCTGTCGGCTTCATCTTCCTGTTCACCGTCGGCGGCGTCACCGGCGTCGTGCTGGCCAATGCCGGCGTCGATCGCGTGCTTCAGGAAACCTACTACGTCATCGCGCACTTCCATTACGTGATGGGCGTCGCGGCGGTGTTCGCGATCTTCGCCGGCTGGTACTACTGGTTCCCGAAAATGTCGGGTTACATGTACAACGAGACCGTCGGCAAGCTGCACTTCTGGGTGATGTTCATCGGCGTCAACATCCTGTTTTTCCCGCAGCACTTCCTCGGCCTGCAGGGCATGATGCGGCGCTCGGTCGACTATCCGGACGCCTTCGAAGGCTGGAACGTGGTGTCGTCGGTCGGGGCCTTCATCTCCGGCTTCGCGGTCCTGATCTTCATCTACGGCGTGATCGACGCGTTCGCGCGCAAGCGCCAGGCCGCCGACAATCCGTGGGGCGTCGGCGCCACCACGCTGGAATGGACGCTGCCGTCGCCGCCGCCGTTCCACCAGTTCGAGGTGCTGCCGCGCGTGCAGTGATCCAACTCCGCGGCGCGCACTGAGCGCGCCGCGATTATGAATAGAAACGAGACCTGTTTTGTCGGTTGTCGATCACAACGCCCTCGATCTCGCGGCGCCCCGGATTTCCGAGGCCGACGTCGCCGATTACATCGCGCTGTTGAAGCCGCGGGTGATGTCGCTGGTGATCTTCACGGCTCTGGTCGGCCTCGTGATCGCGCCGGGCCACGTCCACCCGGTGATGGCCTTCACCTCGATCCTGTGCATCGCGGTCGGCGCCGGCGCCTCGGGCGCGTTGAACATGGCCTATGAAGGCGATATCGATGCGTTGATGACGCGCACCGTCAACCGGCCGATCCCGCGCGGCCGCATCACGGTGCCCGAAGCGACTGCGTTCGGCGTCACGCTGGCGTTCTTCTCGGTGATGACGCTCGGCATCCTGGTCAACTGGTATGCCGGCGCGCTGCTGGCATTCACCATTTTCTTCTACGTGGTGATCTACACCATCGGCCTGAAGCGCTGGACCGCGCAGAACATCGTGATCGGCGGCGCCGCCGGCGCGTTGCCGCCGGTCGTGGCGTGGGTGGCGGCGACCGGTTCGCTGTCGATCGAGCCGTTGCTGCTGTTTTTGATCATCTTCTTCTGGACCCCGCCGCACTTCTGGGCGCTGGCGCTGTTTCGCAACGACGATTATGCGCGCGCCGGGGTACCGATGCTGCCGGTGGTCGCCGGGCCCGATGCGACGCGGCTGCAGATCCTGCTCTACACCGTCGTTCTGGTCGCGGTCGCCTTCGCGCCCTGGCCGCTCGGCTATTTCGACGCGGGCTATGGCATCGTCTCGCTGATCCTCGGCGCCGGCATGCTGGCGCTCGCGGTCAATGTCTACCGGCACCGCACCGGCAGCCAGGCGCTGCGCGCGACCCGAAAGCTGTTCGCGTTTTCGATCCTGTATCTGTTCGCGCTGTTTGCGACCCTGCTGATCGAGGTCGTCATCCATGCCTTCGTACCGTCGTTCTGGTAGGGGGCGCATGGCGAGGCAATGGATGACAACCGGAAGCCAGATGGAATCGTCCTCACCGAGGCGCAGAAGAAAAGCCGCCGCCAGCGCTCGATCGCCATTGCGCTCGCGCTCGGCGTGCTGGTCGTGCTGTTTTTCGCGGTCACCATCGTCCGGGGGCCTGCCGTCCTCGTGCGGCCGATGTGACGACGAACGGTAAATGAACGAGATGGAACACGAGCCCACCACGCCGCGACCGCCGACCGCCAGCCGAAAGGCCAGCGCGCGCCGCGGACTGACGCGCGACGCGATGGTGGCGTCGTTGTGCGGCCTCTTCGTGGTGGTCATGGTCGGCGCGTCCTACGCGGCGGTGCCGTTCTACAACTGGTTCTGCCGCGCCACCGGCTTCAACGGTACCACCCAGGTCGCGGAATCGACGCCGACCGCGGCGCCGCTGGCGCGCACGGTCGCGGTGCGCTTCGATTCCAATGTGGCGGGCGGGCTGCCGTGGAAGTTCGAGCCCGAAAAGAACCAGATCCAGGTCAAGATCGGCGAGGTCGTCACGGTCTACTACACCGTGACCAACCAGTCGGCGCGGACCACCACCGGGCAGGCCGCCTATAATGTGGCGCCGCTGACGGTCGGCAAGTATTTCGAGAAGATCAACTGCTTCTGCTTCACCGAGCAGACCATGGCGCCGGGCGAAACCCGCCAGATGCCCGTGGTGTTCTATGTCGATCCTTCCGTGTTGAAGGACAGCGACAATGACGGGCTCAACACCATCACGCTGTCCTACACTTTCTATCCCGTGCGCGATCCGGCGCCGAAGCCTGTGGCCGAGACCGAACCGGACAAGCGCAAGGGTAACCTTTGAGATGATTGAGACGACACGTGCCGGTTGACGCCGGCGTCGCTAACGGAGAGACCGAAATGGCTACGGCGCAAGTCAAGCACCACGATTATCATCTCGTCGATCCCAGTCCGTGGCCGATCGTCGGTTCGATCTCGGCGCTGATCATGGCGATCGGCGCGATCAGCTGGATGCATCATCTGTACGGGGCGGCGCCGATCGTGTTCGGTGTCGGCGTGATCGGCGTGCTCTACACCATGGCAAGCTGGTGGGCGGACGTGATCCGCGAGGCGCAGTACAAGGGCGATCACACCCGCGTGGTGCAGATCAGCCACCGCTACGGCATGATCCTGTTCATCGCCTCCGAGGTGATGTTCTTCGTTGCCTGGTTCTGGGCGTTCTTCAACTCCTCGCTGTTCCCCGCCGATCCCGTCCACGTCACCCGCGATGCGCTGTTCGGCGGGATGTGGCCGCCCAAGGGCATCGAGGCGTTCGATCCCTGGCATCTGCCGCTCTTGAACACGCTCTTGCTGCTGACCTCCGGCACCACGGTGACCTGGGCGCACCACGCGCTGCTCGAGAACGACCGTCAGGGCCTGAAATGGGGCCTCGTCCTCACCATCCTGCTGGGGGCGACCTTCACCTGCGTGCAGGCCTATGAGTACAGCCACGCGCTGTTCGGCTTCTCCGGCAATATCTACGGCGCCACCTTCTTCATGGCGACCGGTTTTCATGGCTTCCACGTGCTGGTCGGCACCATCTTCCTGATCGTGTGCCTGCTGCGCGCCAATGCCGGCCACTTCACCCCGACCCAGCACCTCGGCTTCGAATTCGCCGCCTGGTACTGGCACTTCGTCGACGTGGTCTGGCTGTTCCTGTTCGTCTGCATCTACGTCTGGGGCACCGGCGGCGGACGGCTGGTCGGCGCCGAATAGGACCTGCTTCATTGAAACTGCAAAAGGGCGGCTCGAAAGCCGCCCTTTTTGTTTGTGTCAGCGGCCAGCGTTTTCGAGCGAAGCATGTATCGGGCCGGAAAGTCCGTCGCCCTCCCGTCGACGACGCGCGAGAATTCGTAATGGCCGCAATCGATCGCGCCGCTCTCCGCCATCGGCCGCAACACATGTTCGCCGAGCCTGCCCTTCAGCCCGCTGCGTATCGCCTGCTGGAAATAGCTTCCGATATCGGCGATTGAAATGGTCGTTTCCTGCGCCAACGTTCCCCACAGCGTCGCTGACGGCGCGTACAGCGCCGTCACGACGTCAGCGTCGCCGGCATTGAACGCGGCCTCCCAGTGCTTCACGACCGCATAGGCCTCCTCCATCACGAATCTCCCAATTGCTTTGTGAAAGCTGCCGCCGCCTGTGATAGGCTATGCATCATGAATGAAGCTAACGGCTTGACAACACCCGGCCTCTCGCAAACCGCGCTGCGCGGGCTCGCCTGCAAATGCCCGCGCTGCGGCAAGGGCAAGCTTTTCGCTGGCTTCCTCGATCTGCGGCCACGCTGCGAAGCCTGCGGGCTCGATTATGCCTTCATCGATGCCGGCGATGGCCCCGCGGTCTTCATCATCATGATCGCCGGCGCCATCGTGGTGGCCTCCGCGCTGATCGTGGAGGTCAAATACCAGCCGCCGTTCTGGGTCCATGCGGCGTTGTGGCTGCCGCTGATCCTGGTGACCACGCTGCTGCCGCTGCGGTCGATGAAGTCGCTGCTGATCGCGCTGCAGTTCCACCACAAGGCCGCGGAAGGCCGCCTGATCGACCGCGAGCCGAAATGACCGCCACGACCAAGCCAGATGTCAGGCGAGGGTGGAGCTTCGCCATCTTCAACCTCGTGATGGTGATCGCGCTGATCTCACTAGGCGTCTGGCAATTGCAGCGCCGCACCGAAAAGCATGCCCTGATCGCGGCGCTGACCGAGCGGCTCGCCGCCCCGCCCGTTGCGCTGCCGGCGCCTTCGCAATGGAACGCGCTGACGCCCGCGAACGACGAATTCCGCCGCGTCCGGTTTACCGCGACCTATCAGTCCCGCCTCGATGCGATGGTCTACAGCTCCGGCTCGGCCGTTCGCCCCGATATTTCCGGTCCCGGCACCTGGGCGTTCATTCCAGCCCAACTGGCCGATGGAGAAACCGTCGCGGTCAATGCGGGCTTCGTGCCCAACACGATGCAGGATCGCGGCGAGCAGGATCGCGCCGTGGCGCAACTTATCACCGGCAAGCCCGTCGCGCTGACCGGCTACATCCGCTTTCCGGAGACGGCTGGCATGCTGACGCCCGCGGCAAATCAGTCCAAGCGGCTGTGGTTCACGCGCGACCATTTGGCGATGGCGCAGGCGCTTGGCTGGAGCAAGGTCGCGCCGTTCTACATCGACCTGGAAGCGCCGGTGCCTGCGAACGGCATCCCAAAGCCCGGCGCGCTGGAAGTCCATCTCAAGGACGATCACATGCAATACGCCATTACCTGGTTTACACTGGCGTTCGCGGTGGTGATCGCGTTCGTGGTCTGGCTGCGGCCGCAGCGGCGGCGGCCAATCTAGAGCCAGCGCGGCTGTTTCGTGTCCGGAACCGAGGGAAAAACGGCCTGTCGTGCACCGCGCCGTCATGGCAGTTTTCCTGGGCCATTTTGGAACAGACACCGACACCGGGAATATCCGCATGACCAGCCCTTCTTCCCGCACCGCCTTGATCGTGGTCGACGTGCAGCGCGCGTTCGATCAATGGGAGGCCGCGGGCAAGCGGCGCAACAATCCCGACGCGGTCAAGCGAATCGCCGAACTGCTGGCGGCGTTCCGCAGCCGAACAGCGCCGATCTTCCACATTCGACACGAGGGCACCAAGCCGAAGTCCAGTTTCCTGCCCGATGGCCCGGGCTATCCGGTCAAGGACGAAGCGCGCGAACTGCCCGGTGAACCCGTGATCGTCAAGCGCGTCAACAGCGCCTTCATTGGAACCGATCTGGAGGGCAGGCTTCGCGCCGCCGATATCTGGACGCTGGTGATCTGCGGCGCCACCACCAACCATTGCGTCGAGACCACGACGCGGATGGCCGGCAATCTCGGCTTTGATGCCTGTCTGGTGCGCGATGCGACCTGGACCTTCGACCGGATCGGACCCGACGGCGATGCGCACAGCGCGGAGGCTATCCACGCCATGACGCTTTCCAATCTCAACGGCGAGTTCGCCCGCATCGTGTCGGCCGCTGACGTCATCGCGGCCCCGTAAAATTACGGGAGCTTGCGGCAATCGGCCTCACCGTGCACCGCATGCCTTTCGGTGATTAAATACCGCCACAACCGCTGCGCGCATCGCACTGCCGAAATCCGATATGTTTTGTTGCGGAAATTTAACCTGCAGCTAATTCGTCTTTGCGAACCTACCACCTGTCGGGCAGCCAACGACCTGCTCGATCCGGAGCCATACACCGGGCTGATTGCTGCAGGAAAGGATTGATCCCGAACCTTTTTTCGCGACCTCGACCTGTCCAAACCCCGCAGTCAATTTAGCGACCCAATTGCTACGCGACCCATTACCGGGACTAACCTTATTTCACGGGGTTTGGACACCTTATCCAGAATGACGATCCACATCATCGCGGATAGCCCTGAAAGGATTTCAGGCCTGCGCAGGTTGCTCGGTTCGCAGGACGTCACTTCCTCGCTGCTGAACGACGCGAGCTGCGCCCCGAAATCGTCGGAAGCCGTCGTCATCCGCGCCGACTTCACGGTCGCGCGCAACCTCGTAACCCTGAAAGCGCTGGTTCCCAAACTGGCGAAAGTGGATCGTCGGGTATTCCTGGTCGATGGCCGGAACCGGCTGTTTGTCTCGCAAGCCTATGCGCTGTCGGCGACCCATGTTCTGGACAATTTCGTCGATGCCGGCCGGTTGCACGCGGCGCTGCGCCCTGCCGAAACGCCGAACCCGGACCACCCGTCCGTGGTCGCGGCCGATCCGGCGCATGAAGCCTCCGCCGGCGGGGCAAAGTCGCTGGCTTCGATGTTTTCCGACATGCGGAGCGGGCGGCCGATCGACGTCGCCGACGCCAAGGCGGCCGCCGCCGCGATCGCCGACGCCATCGCCGAGCAACGGCTTTCCAACTGGCTGAAAACCGTCCGCCACCACCACGAAGGCACCTACCAGCATTGCCTGCTGGTCACCGGCGTGGCGGCGCAATTCGCGCTGAAGATCGGATTGTCGAGCGCCGACGTCGAACGCCTGACCTTCGCGGCGATGCTGCACGACATCGGCAAGGCCAAGATTCCGCTGTCGATCCTCGACAAGCCGGGCAAACTGAACGACGAGGAACGCGTGGTGATCGAGACCCATCCGGGAGCCGGTTACGATGCGCTGGTGGGCACGCCCGGCGTCTCGGACGAGACGCTGGACGCGGTGCGGCACCATCATGAATATCTCGACGGCAGCGGCTATCCGGACGGGCTGTGCGCCGACAACATTTCCGACGTCGTGCGCATCCTGACCATTTCCGACGTGTTCGCGGCGTTGGTCGAGGATCGCCGCTACAAGCCGCCGATGCCGCGCCCACAGGCCTACGAGATCCTGTGCGAGATGCGCGGCAAGCTCGAAGCGCCACTGGTCGGCGCGTTCCGCGAAGTCGCGCTGGTTCTGTAATAAACCGATTCAGCTCTCACATCCTGTCGCCGGTGTGTGTTCCCCGGGGAACGCGGCCGATCGATCCGCGTTGACATATCGCGCGTACCGCCGCCGACACTCTCAAATCAAAAGTCACGCGAAAAGGAGGATGCGATGCAACGTCTGTTCGCTTCCGTGCTGATTCTGTGGCTCACCGCCCTCGGCGCAGCGCAGGCCCAGACCAGATCATCCGGCATGCCGAGCACGATAACCACCGGCACGGCGGCTGGCACAACAGCGCCGGGTAGCTCGGCGTCCGTTACCGGCGCCACCGTCGCGAACCAGCCGACATCGGGCGGAACCAGCCTCAATGACACGTCCTGTTCGCCAAACAGCCAGCCGGCCGGCGGCACCGGAACCGGCTGCGGATCCGACACGCTGAACGTGCCGGCGTCGACGATTCCGACCACGTTGCCGGTTCCGCAGCCGAATTCGGCCAATGGCGAATCCACGGGTTTGACCGTCGGCATGAGCGCTTCGCCGTCGAGCAATCCGCAAACGCCAAAGCAATTGCCGGGCGAGGCTTCCAATAATTCGACCCAGGCGCCGCACGCCACGGCAGCGGCATCCGCGGTTTCGACGAACCCGCCCTGCTCCGGCGCGGTCCCGACCACCGCCGGCGCATCGAGCGAGACCGGCCTGTTCGGCGGCGCGTCGGCCAGCGGGTGCTAAGCATAATCTTCGATGATCACGGCCTGCTACCTCGTTCCGCAAAGCGGGGCGAGGTAGCAACTTACGCCATCGCGGCGACGCGGCCGAGCAGGCCGTCGATGGCGGCGCGCAAGACCGCTTGCGGGTTGGCCGCGCTGGAGCGGCTGCGCCAGGCGACATAGCCGTCCGGCCGCACCAGCACCGCGCCATCGGTATCGAGGCCATAGATTTCGTGGAAATTGCCGTCGGGATCGCTCAGTTCGCCGCGGCCGATGACATGCGCCGTAATCTCGGGCCATGACCCCGCCATCGCCTGCGCGGCCTGCCGCCAGGCGTCGCCGTCCCGCCCGGCGAGTAACGCAAAATGCGCCCCGAACAAATCGATGGTCGAAATCTGTTCGGCGCCGCGCGAGAGCCGGACATGCGGCGCGCGGCAGCCCGGCCGGGCGGATTGCACATAATCGGTGACGGGGTCGGCGACCGCGACCGGCGGCGTGCCGTCCGGCAGCACCGCTGACGATTGATAGTTGGCGCCGAAGATCAGTCCCTGTTCATTGAGGAATTGCTGGCGCGGCAGCACGTTGCTCTGCCGCTCCGTGCGTCCCATCGACAGCGCGTTGGCGAGCGCATTCTCCGTGATCAGCCGGCCGAGCGGCTGGCGCTCGTCGTGATAGCTGTCGAGCAGCGCATCATCGGCGTTGCCTCGCATAACGGCCGCGATCTTCCAGGCCAGATTGTGAACGTCCTGCACGCCGGTGTTGAGCCCGAAACCGCCGGTCGGCGGCATTTCATGGGCGGCGTCGCCGGTGAGGAACACGTCGCCTGTGCGATAACGGTCCGCGACGATGGCGGAGGCTTCCCACGGACTGACGCCGAGCACTTTGATCGGAATATCCGGCACGCCGATGCCCTCGCGGATCAACTCGGCGCAGAATTCCGGCGTAAAGTCTTCCGGCTTCCAGCCATATTGTTTCGGCCCGTGAATCAGGAAGCCCCAGCGGTCGGTGCCGTTGATGGTCAGGAACGTCGCGCGCAGATCGTCCTGCTCGACGAAATAGAGCGCCGCCGGACGGTCCTTGACCCATTGGGTCAGCTCGGCCTGGAACAGGATGTTGACGCTGTCGTAAACTTTCTCGCGGCCGATCATGTTGACGCCGACCGCGCGGCGGACCCGGCTCTGCGCGCCTTCGGCCGCGATCAGGTAGCGCGCGCGGAACGGCGTCTGCTCGGCGGTGACGCGATCGGTCAACACCCCGGTGACGCCGCCATCGCCTTGCGTGAACGACGTCAGTTCGGTGTTGAAGCGCAGCCCGCCGGGCCCCGCGGCTTCGGCTGAGCGGCGGATTACCGGCTCGAGGTCGTCCTGCGCGCACAGGCAATTCTTCACGGGCGTGACCGCCATGTTCTTCGCGGTGGCGCGCCCGGGCACCCTTCGCTCGATCTCGTTGCCGGCAAGGGTCTCGGTCCAGACGATCAGGCCGGTGCCGCCTTCGGCGAGGCCAGCCGCGCGGACCGCGGCGTCGATGCCGGATTGCCGGAACACTTCCATGGTGCGGGCATTGATGCCACGCGCTTTTGGGGTGATCGCGGTCGACGGATGCCGCTCGACCAAAAGCGAGCGCACGCCGTGCTGCGACAGGAACAGGGAGGCGGACAGGCCAACCGGGCCGCCGCCGGAAATCAGAACCGGGATGTCGAGCATCTCTTCTTCCTTCTCGTCTTCTTGATGGCTTGAGCTATGCGATTTCGATCGGCTTGCCGTGCGGCTCCTTGCGATAGGCGACGATCGCGACCAGTGCCGCGAGTTCGCAAATCGCGAGGAACAGGAAGGCCGGCCCAACCGCATCGGCGGTGGCTTTCGGCGACACCACGTCGCTGGAGCCCGCGATCAGCGCCAGGCAAACGGGCCCCAAAATCTTGCCGACGCCGTTCGCGGCCTGCGCCAGCCCGACGGCGCGGCCGCCCAATGAGACCGGGAACACCTCGACCACGAAGGGCGACATGTTGGAGAACGCGCCGCTGTAGAACGCAGCGCCAACGATAATCAGCAGCGCGAATACCGACCATCCCGCGATGAACTCGCGGTGGAAGCCGGCAATCGCCAGCATCACCAGTACCGAGATCAGGGTGCCGACAATCGCGGCGCCGCGACGCCCGATATAGAGCGGCAGCACCGAGAACAGCACGCGGCCGGCCATCGAGAACAGGCTGGCATAGACGAAATAGCCGGCGGCCTCGTGCGCGGTGATCTTGAGCAGTTGCGACAGCACGGTCGGCCCCCACAGCGCCACGCCATAGGTGCCGGTGGACATGCCGGTCCAGATCACCACCACCCACCAGAACCGCTTCTGGTCGCCGAACAGGTCCCACAACGATGCCGACGATTTGGCGGGCGCGATCGCTGCAGGCAGCGTGATTTCAGCCTCGGGCACGCCGAGCAGCTTTGCCGCCTCGCGCCGCGCCTCGGCGTTGCGGCCGCGCGACAGCAGCCAGCGCACGGATTCGGGCGCGATCCAGGCGATCAGCAGCGAAGTGACGATCGGCAGCGCGCCGGTGGCGGCGACGCCGCGCCAGCCGATCACCGGCAGCAGGTTTGAGGCGATCGCGGCGGCGAACAAGGTGCCGAGCGCCACCGGCACCACCATCATGCTGGAAATGAAGGTGCGGTAGCGGGTCGGCGTGATCTCGACGATCAGCGGGCTTTGGGCTGCGACAGCGGCGATCGAGCCGAAGCCGACCACGAAGCGCAGCATCGAAAACAGGATCCAGGCGCCGTCGGGGATCATGGCGCAGCCGGCCGCACCCAGCGAGAACACCAGGCCGCCGACCCAGACGATGGTCTTGCGCCCGATGATATCGGCGATCTGGCCGCCGACCAGCGAACCAACGATGGCGCCGACGCCCGACGACAGCAGCATCATCGCGCTCTGGCCGTAAGTGAGGTGCCAGCCCGGCGCCAGCTGCGAGACGAGATAGCCGACCAGGAAGAAGTCGTAGAATTCGAACATCTCCTGCGCGACCATCAGGCCGACGGTCCAGTGATAGCGTGGCGTCAGCCTGGATTGCTCGATGCCGGCGATCCAGTCCTGCGCCGCACTGGGCGCCGGATTGTCCAGGCCGGCGCCGTGGACCCCGCCTGCAACATCGAGCGTGACATCCGCCATGCGTCTCTCCCGGACGTCAGGCTGCCGCTGTCATGCGCAGCGTTTTTGAGGTGCCGTGACTGTCCGAGGTGAGGCTAACACCCGCGCTTTGATTACGATAATATGGAATTGTCATCAGTTTGATCTGGAAAAGGCATCACCGGAAAGACCCCTCGAAGATGGATCTGCGCCAGTTCCGCTATTTCATCCAGGCCGCGCGGCGGGAAAATTTCCGTAAAGCGAGCGACGATTTGCGCATCGCGCAGTCGGCGCTGACCCGGCAGATCCAGTTGCTCGAGGGCGAGCTCGGCTTTCTGCTGTTCGACCGGGTCAAGCGCGGCGTGCGGCTGACCGCGGCGGGCCAGCGCCTCTTGGAGCGCTCGCAAACCATTTTGGCCGAGGTCGACCGCCTGAAGGAGAATTTGCAGATCGAGGCGCATGTGCCGAGCGGGCCGGCCTCGCTGGCGGCGCCGCCGTCGATCGGGCGGCTGCTGTTCGACCGGCTGGCGGGCACTTTCCTGAAATCCTGGCCGAAGGTGCAGCTCAGCCTGATCGAGGGCATGACCTCGAACGTGCAGGGCCAACTCCGCCGCGGCGAACTCTCGCTCGCGATCGTCACCGATCCCGCGCCGGACCCATTGCTCGAATATACCGAGCTGTTCACCGAATCGATTTATCTGGTCGGCCGCGCCGGCGACCCGCGGCTGAAGAAGCGCAGCCTTCAGGCCTCGAGCCTCGGCAATCTGCCGCTGGTGATGTCAAGCCGGCATAACCGCTCGCGCCAGTTGATCGAGACCTCCGCCGCGCGGGAGGGCGCCAAACTCGACATCCGCCTCGAGATGGAAAGTTCGGAAGCACTGCGGCAATTGCTGGCGAGCGGACAGATCTATGGGCTGTTGCCCTATTCGTCCGTGTTCGTGGAAGCGCGGGCCCGGCAACTCGGCGCCGCCCCGATCGAGGGCCTGACCATGACGCGCTATCTCGCCAAGAGCCGCACCGAGGCGAGCTCGGTGGCCAGCGAGACGCTGGAGAAAGTCACGCTCGCCGAAATGCGCGCGCTGGGAAAGCGCATCGGCACGCGCGGCGGGTAGCTGTCTGTTTCCCCTCTCCCTTGCGGCCCTGGAGGGGACCCCTTTAGGGGAGGGTGCGGACCCCATTCCGGCATTTCCCATGGGGTCGAAAACGCTTTATGGTGGCAGCAGATTGCGCCGGGTGCGCGGTTGATCATCTCAGGAAATCAAAGGCTTGGCGGAAGCCTCGCGCCTTTGGAGGGCGGCTTGACGCGGTATATTTCGACCCGGGGGGAAGCCCCGGTGCTGGGCTTCTGCGACGTGATGCTGACCGGGCTCGCCCGCGACGGTGGCCTCTACGTGCCGGAAAGCTGGCCGCAGCTTGCGCCCGAGACCATCGCGGGCTTTTTCGGCCGGCCTTATTGGGAAGTCGCGGTCGACGTGATCCGGCCGTTTGTCGGCGGCGAGATTTCCGACGCCGATCTCGGCCGGATGGCCAATGACGCCTACGCCACCTTCCGCCATCCCGCGGTGGTGCCGCTCGACCAGACCGGCCCCAATCAATTCCTGCTCGAGCTGTTTCACGGCCCGACGCTGGCGTTCAAGGACGTCGCGATGCAGCTGATCTCGCGGCTGATGGATCACGTGCTGGCAAAACGCGCGCAGCGCACCACCATCGTGGTCGCAACCTCCGGCGATACCGGGGGCGCCGCGGTCGAGGCGTTCGCGAATCTCGGCAATGTCGACCTGATCGTGCTGTTTCCGCACGGCCGGATCTCCGATGTGCAGCGGCGGATGATGACGACATCGGGCGCGGCGAACGTTCATGCGCTGGCGATCGAAGGCACGTTCGATGATTGCCAGGCGATCGTGAAGGCGATGTTCAATCATCACAGCTTTCGCGATCAGGTCGCCCTGTCCGGCGTCAACTCGATCAACTGGGCGCGGATCGTGGCGCAGGTGGTGTATTATTTCACCTCGGCGGTGGCGCTCGGCGCGCCCGCGCGCACCGTCGATTTCACCGTGCCGACCGGGAATTTCGGCGACATCTTCGCGGGCTACGTGGCAAAACGCATGGGGCTGCCGGTGCGCTGGCTGCGGATCGCCGCCAATATCAACGACATCCTGCCACGCACGCTGAAGACGGGCATCTACGAGGTGCGCGAGGTGCACGCCTCGGCATCGCCCTCGATGGATATTCAGGTGTCGTCGAATTTCGAGCGGCTGTTGTTCGAGGCCAGCGGCCGCGATGCCGCCAGCGTCCGCCGCCTGATGGCTTCGCTAAAGCAGTCCGGGCGTTTCGTGCTGCCGGACGGCACGCTGGCGGAAATTCGAAAGGAGTTCGACGCCGGCCGCGCCGACGAGACCGAAACGAGCGCCGCGATCCGCGCCGCCTGGCGCGAGGCCGGCGATCTCGTCGATCCCCACACCGCGGTGGCGCTTTCGGTCGCCGACCGCGACACGCCGGATTCCACCATTCCCAACATCGTGCTGTCGACCGCGCATGCCGCGAAATTCCCCGATGCGGTCGAGGCCGCCTGCGGCGTGCGGCCGGAATTGCCGGCCTGGCTGGAAGGCCTGATGACCAAACAAGAACACATCAAGATCATGAAGAGCGACCAGAACGAGGTCGAACAGTTCGTGCGCTCGGTCAGCCGCGCCGCGAAGCAGGGAGTTGCCGGATGAGCGTCGACGTTACCAAGCTGCCGTCGGGCCTCACGGTGATTACCGACACCATGCCGCATCTGGAAACCGCGGCGCTCGGCGTCTGGGCCGGCGTCGGCGGGCGCGACGAAAAGCCGAACGAGCACGGCATCTCGCATTTGCTCGAACACATGGCGTTCAAGGGCACCACGCGGCGTTCCTCGCGCGAGATCGTCGAGGAGATCGAGGCGGTCGGCGGCGACCTCAACGCCGGCACCTCGACCGAGACCACGGCCTATTACGCGCGGGTGATGAAGGCGGACGTGCCGCTGGCGCTCGACGTGTTGTCCGACATCCTCGCCAATCCCTCCTTCGTGCCGGACGAACTGGAGCGCGAAAAGAACGTCATCGTGCAGGAGATCGGCGCCGCGCAAGACACCCCCGATGACCTGGTGTTCGAGCATCTCAACGAACTCTGCTATCCGGACCAGCCGATGGGCCGCTCGCTGCTCGGCACCGCCAAGACGCTGGAAGCCTTTAATCGCGACACGCTGCGCGGCTATCTGTCGACGCATTATCGCGGTCCCGACATGGTGGTGGCCGCCGCCGGCGCGGTCGATCACAAGCGGGTGGTCGAGGAAGTCAGCCAGCGCTTTGCCGGTTTCGACGACAAGGCGGCGCCAAAACCGCAGCCGGCGATGTTCGGCAAGGGCGGCTCGCGCGTGGTGCATCGCGACCTCGAGCAGGCGCATCTGACGCTGGCGCTGGAAGGCGTGCCGCAATCGGACCTGTCGTTGTTCTCGCTGCAGGTGTTCACCAACACGCTCGGTGGCGGGATGTCGTCGCGACTGTTCCAGGAAGTGCGCGAGAAGCGCGGCCTGTGCTACTCGATCTACACTTTTCATGCGCCCTACAGCGACACCGGCTTTTTCGGGCTCTATACCGGCACCGACCCCGGCGACGCGCCCGAAATGATGGAAGTGATCGTCGACGTCATCAACGACGCGGTCGAGACCCTCACCGAAGCCGAGGTCGCGCGCGCCAAGGCGCAGATGAAGGCGGGGCTGTTGATGGCGCTGGAAAGCTGCAGCGCCCGCGCCGAGCAATTGGCGCGGCATATTCTGGCCTATGGCCGGCCGCTGACGGTGGAGGAGCTGGTGGCCCGGATCGACGCGGTCAGCGTCGAATCCAGCCGCAACGCCGCGCGGGGCCTGTTGTCGCGCAGCCGGCCCGCGGTGGTGGCGCTGGGCAGCGGCAGGGGTCTGGACACGGCGGTGGGTTTTGCGGAAGGATTGACCAAGGCGAAGGCGAAAGCCCGTCTGCATTAGAGGTTGCACGGCAGCTTGGCCACGTTTCGGTCGAGCAGGCATTTTGGGGGAGTATCGCCCATGGCGCTGTTTCGATTGCCAACCAGCGGATCGCCGGCGCTCGCGCCGCGCGGCAACGGGCTGGTGCTGCGCGCGCCGCAAATGTCCGATTTCCTGCAATGGGCGCATCTGCGCGAAACCAGCCGCAACTATCTGACGCCGTGGGAGCCGATCTGGCCGTCCGACGATCTGACCCGGTCCGGTTTCAGGCGAAGGCTGCGCCGCTACGCCGAGGACATCGCCGCCGACCGCTCCTATCCGTTCCTGGTGTTTCGCGAGTCCGACGGCGCCATGATCGGCGGCGTCACGCTCGCCAATGTCCGCCGCGGCATCGTGCAGGCCGGCACCATCGGCTACTGGGTCGGCCAACCCCATGCCCATCGCGGCCATATGACGGCGGCGCTGCGGGTGTTGCTGCCGTCCCTGTTCGGCGAACTCAATCTGCACCGCATCGAGGCCGCCTGCATTCCCTCCAACGCGCCCTCGATCCGCGTGCTGGAGAAATGCGGTTTTTCCCGCGAGGGGCTGGCGCGGCGCTATCTCTGCATCAATGGCGTCTGGCAGGACCATCTGCTGTTCGGCTTGCTGCACGAGGATTTTCGTGGCTGAACCGGTGGCCGGAGATGGCTTTTCGGATGCCTTTGAACGTGCCTTGGGTTCGCCGCCATTGCGCTGCTATAACCCGGCCAAAGATGACGGCCCCGGACGTAAAATCATGACGGCATTTCGACCTCGTCAAACTCGCAAGGTGGCACCGGCGCCGGCATCGGCCGTGCTCCTGCTGGCGGTCGGTTGCGGCATCCTTGCCGCGCCTGCAGCCGCGCAGTCGTTGAGCGACCGCTTCAAGAGCCTGTTCGGCGGAGGCACCGCCAAGGACGACGTGCCGGTCGTGAATCCGCAACAGGATCAGACGCCCGAACTGAACTGTCCGCCGGTCTCCATTCGCGCCGGCGCCTCGACCTATCTGGTGGGCGCGCCCGGCAAGCCGGCGGTCGGCGATGCCGTGCGTTTTCAGGCCTCGATCACCCGAACGTCGCGGGATTGCACCATCAACGCCGGCCAGATCACCGCGCGGATCGGCATCCAGGGCCGGGTGATCGCGGGTCCCTCGGGCGCGCCTGACAGCGTCGAGGTGCCGATGCGCATCGCGGTGGTGCAGGGCGGCGTCACCGAAAAGACCATCGCCACCAAGGCCTACCGGACCACGGTGGCGATGAACGAGGAAGGCTCGGCGCCGTTCACGATCATCGCCGATGATATCGTCTATCCGGCGCCGCCGCCCGCGGTCGGCGATGCCTATATCTTCTATATCGGCTTCGATCCGCAGGCCCTGACGCCCGAGCCGAAAGCGAGAGCGCCGAAGAAGAAAAAGGCGGCGCCAGCGCCGCCGCAATAGCGCTGGCTGTTAGAGCGTTTTCGAGCGAAGTGGACACCGGTTCGCGTGAAGAAAACGCGTCAAAACAAGAATCTAGAGCTCCGTTCCGATTCCATCGGAACGGGAAAGGCTCTAGAAGCAAATGACCGGCCTATATGACGCATAAAAAAGCCGGCGCGATGGTTTCGCGCCGGCTTCCAGATTTTCTGAAGAGTGATCTCTTTAATTCAGTTTCGCCCGCACTTCCGCGATGCCCTTGGACAGCAGGTCGTCGGCGACCTGGCCCTTGACCGATTGCGACAGGATGGTCGAAGCCGCCGCCACCGCGGCATTGGCCGCCGCCGAGCGGACATCGGCGATCGCCTGCGCTTCGGCCAGCGCAATCTTGCCCTCCGCGGTCTTGGTGCGGCGGGCGACGAAATCTTCCATCTTGGCCCTGGCCTCAGTCGCGATGCGCTCGGCCTCGGCCTTCGCCGCCGCGACGATGTCCTGTGCCTCGCGCTCGGCGCTGGCGTGGCGGGCCTTGTACCCGGCGAGCAGCTTGGCCGCCTCGTCCTTTAGCCGGTGGGCGTCGTCGAGCTCGCTCTTGATGCGGTCGCGGCGATGATCCAGCGCGGTCAGCACGGTGCGGTGGACCCCGATATAGGCGAACACGCCCATCAGGATGATGAAGCCAATGGCGACCCAGAATTCCGGTTCGGCGAACATATCGGGCTATCCCTTCAACGAGGCGTCGACGGCGCCGTTGACCGCTTGCGCATCGGGCTGCACGCCGGTCAACCGCTGGACGATGGCGGAAGCCGCATCCACGGCGATGCCGCGGACGTTGCTCATCGCGGTCGTGCGGGTCGCGGCGATGGTCTTTTCGGCCTCGGCGAGCTTGACCGCCAGCTTGTCTTCCAGCGCCTTGCGCTCGGCGTCGGAGGCCGCGTTGAGCTTTTCGCGGGTCTCGGCGCCGATCGCCTGCGCCTTGGCGCGGGCGGAGGCCAGCTCGCTTTCATAGGATTTCAGCGCGGCGTCGGACTGGTCCTTCAGCTTCTGCGCCTCGGCCAGATCGCCGTCGATCGCGTTCTGCCGTGCGTCGATCGCGCCACCGACCCGCGGCAACGCGATACGCGATACGATCAGATACAGCGCAACGAATGCGATAGTCAGCGACACCAGCTGCGAGGCAAAGGTGTCCTTCTGGAACGGCGGAAACTCATGCTTTTCGGCAGGAGCCTCGGTATGCGCCGTCGTGCCATGACTTTCAGCCACCGGCTTCTCCTGTTCGGCTTGAACAGCGCATCCCGCGACCGGGATGCGCGCAGGTCGATACCAGCGTCGATATCAGAGCGCGAACAGCAGCAGCAGCGCGATCAGCAGCGAGAAGATGCCGAGCGCTTCGGTCACGGCGAAACCGAAAATCAGGTTACCGAACTGGCCCTGGGCAGCAGACGGATTGCGCACCGCAGCGGCAAGATAGTTGCCGAAGATGATGCCCACGCCGGCGCCCGCGCCACCCATGCCAATGCAGGCAATACCAGCGCCAATGTACTTCGCGGCAATCGGATCCATGAATCGAACTCCTTTTTCGAGGTTTGGTGTTACGGGCCGTTTAGTGGCCCGGATGGATAGCGTCGTTGAGATAGATGACGGTGAGGATGGTGAAGACGTAGGCTTGCAGGAACGCGACCAGGATCTCGAGCGCGGTCAGCGCGATCACCATGCCGAGCGGCAGCACCGCGCCGAAGTAACCGAGAAAGCCAAGCCCTGCCAGCATCGGAATGAAGCTTGCGAACACCGCCATGGCGATGTGTCCGGCGAGCATGTTGGCGAACAGACGCACCGAATGCGAGATCGGCCGCAGGAAGAACGAGAACACCTCGATGAACACCACCAGCGGCAGGATGTAGATCGGAATGCCCGAAGGTACGAACAGTTTGAAGAACTTCAGCCCGTTCTTGTAGAAGCCGTAGACCAGCACCGTCACAAACACCATGACCGCTAGCGCCGCGGTGACGATGAGATGACTGGCGACCGTGAAGTTGTAGGGGATGGCGCCGACCATGTTCGACACGGTGACGAACATGAAGATCGAGAACACCAGCGGGAAGAATTTCATGCCTTCCTTGCCGGCATTCGCCCGCACGGTCGTGGCGATGAATTCGTAGCTGATTTCGGCCACCGATTGCAGACGGCCGGGCACCAGCTTGCGGCCCGGGCCGATCATCAGCAGCGCGACCAGCGCCACCGAGCCGAACATGTAGGCCGAGGAATTGGTGAAAGCGATCTCCTGATTGCCGATATGGCCAATCGTGAAGAGCTTGTGGATGTGGAATTGTTCGATCGGATCAACCATCCGCGCCGCATCTCTCGTCGCACCGGCCACGCCGGCGCCCTGCAATCACTTCGTCCGGCTTTCCGTCTTTCAACGGCCGCTTCTGTCCGAAGCCGCGTTCGCCGACCGGACCACGTTGACGACCCCGGCGGTAAAACCGAGCAGGACCATCACGATGAGGCCCCAGGGCGAGGTCGACAGCAAATGGTCGATACCCCATCCGATCAACGCTCCGACGACAACGCCGGCGATCAACTCCGAAGAAAGCCGGAAACCGAGCGCCATCGCCGATGCTCTGGCTGCGCCGTTTCCGCTTCCAGCTTCGAGTTGGTCAGTCTCGATTTTGCGGCTGCCCCGAATTTCGGACAACCGCTGATCCAGACTTCCGAGCCTTGCGGAAAGCGCAGCTTCGTCAGAGGACGATTTGTCGTTATTTCCGTTTCCGCCGCCGTCCGTGCCTTCAGCCATGCTGTGGAGACCCGAAACGAAGCCGCGTGGATGGAAATGACGCCCCGTCACCCTCAAAAGCCGCGCGGACCATACTTAGCACGCCAAACCAAGTCAAGATTGCGTCGTAACCAGTTAGCGCATTGTTTTTATTGTGCTTATTTCCCTTGTTCCGAACCGCCTGTGGAGCAATCGCCGCACTGCAGCAGCTACGCGGGAGATTACCCGCGATGGTCGCCGATTCCCCCGTTGGCGGGCGGTTTTTGCGCGGCCGCCGCGCGGGGAGCGGTAACCCTTCTTGCGCCGCTGCGGCGGGTCTGTTGGGATGACCGCAAACCGCAGTGATCAAGGGGAAGCCAGCATGCCGCGTCAGGTCGACTATTATTTTTCGCTGCAATCGCCATGGGCCTATATCGGGCACAAGGCGTTTCGCGATCTCGTGGCCGCCCACGACCTCAAGGTCAATCACAAGCCGGTGGTGCTGGTCGATCTGTTTTCCGAAACCGGCGGACTGCCGTTGATGAAGCGTCACCCGGTGCGGCAGCGCTACCGGATGGTCGAGCTGCAGCGCTGGCGCGACAAGCGCGGCCTGAAATTTCATCTGCAGCCGGCGAACTGGCCGTTCAACGCACGGCTGGTCGATGGCCTCGTGATCGCGGCGGTGGAAGCCGGTCATGATCCCGATCCGTTTTTGCGAAAAGCCTTTCCCGGCGTATGGGAAGACCAGCTCAATCTCGCCGACGCCGCGGTGCTGATCAAGATGGCGGACGCTTGCGGACTGCCGGGCAGGCAACTGGTCCAGCGTTCCGCGTCGGACGCGATCGGCGCGGTCTATGAACAGAACCGCCAGGATGCGCTGGCCGCCGACGTGTTCGGCTCGCCGGTCTATGTGCTCGATGGCGAGGTATTCTGGGGGCAGGACCGGATCGAATTGCTCGCGGACGCGTTGAAATCGGGCCGCAAGCCGTATCGATCGCAGGTGTAGAGCCGCTTCCGTTGCCGGTCATGTCAGGAGGGCATCGATGACGATTACAGCAGGCGTGAGGCTTTCCGGATTGTTTGCCGCCGGCATGATTGTTTTCGGCGCCGGGTTAGCTCTGGCGGACCCAATGCCGGACGGCGAAAACGGCCGCTACGCGCTGTCGCCGATCGCCGACGGCGTGCTGCGGCTCGATACGAGGACCGGCGCGGTATCGACCTGCACCAACAGCGGCGCCGGCTGGGCCTGCTACGCGGTGCCGGACGAACGCGCCGCGATGGATACGGAAATCGGCCGGCTCGAAGCCGACAATGAAAAACTGAAGGCGCAACTGGCGGCGCGCGATCAGGCGCAAAATAACGAGGGTCCCAAGATCGACGAGCCGCTGCCGAAGACCGACTCATTGAAGCCGCCGGAGCCGAAGGTGGCCGAGGGCCAGCGCAAGATCGAAATTCCCCGGATCGAAATTCCCTTGCCGAGCGACCGCGACATGGATCGCATGATGTCGGCGCTCGAACTGGCATGGCGGCGCCTGGTCGACATGGCCAACCGCGTGCAGAAGGACGTCAGCGGCAGGATTTGATGAATTCAGCCCGATCATCGCTCAGTGCGCCGTCGTCGGTCCCGGCCAACCGCATCGTGTCGTCGTTGCTGACGGTTCAAACGCGCGGCGCGGGCTTTGTCGATCTCACCGCCGACGTCGCAAAATTCCTGCGCGAGGCCGGCGCGAGCGAGGGCGCGGTGACGCTGTTCATCCGCCACACCTCGGCGTCGCTGACGATTCAGGAGAATGCCGATCCCTCGGTGCTGACAGATCTGAAGACGGCGCTCGGCCGTCTCGCGCCGGAAAATGCCGGATGGAGCCACGACACCGAGGGTCCCGACGATATGCCGGCGCACATCAAGACCATGCTGACCGCGACCTCGCTGCATATTCCGGTGCTATCAGGCGAACTCGCGCTCGGCACCTGGCAGGCGATCTATCTGATCGAGCACCGCGCCCGTCCGCACGCCCGCGAGATCGTGCTGCAATTTGCCGGCGCTATGGCATGAAACAAAGCCGGCCGCGGATCGCGCCGCGGCCGGTGTGGCGGTTGCAAGTTATCGAGTTCAGACGTTGGCGATATCGACGTCCTTGGTCTCGGGAATGAAGATCAGTCCGATGACAAAGGTCATCGCCGCGATCACGATCGGGTACCACAGGCCGGCATAGATGTTGCCGGTCGCGGCCACCAGCGCCACCGCGATCGGCGGCAGCAGGCCGCCGAACCAGCCGTTGCCGATGTGATAGGGCAGCGACATGCCGGTGTAGCGGATGCGGGTCGGGAACAACTCGACCAGCGCCGCGGCCATCGGGGCGTAGACCATGGTGACGAGGATTGCCAGGTAAGTCAGCACGGCGATCATGAGCGGCGTGTTGATCTCACCCGGGTTGGCGCCCTTGACCGGATAGCCTGCGGCGCCGACGGCACCGGTTACAGCGGTGGTGAATTCGGTGCGCTTGGCCGCGAACGTCTTGGCGTCGAGCGAGGCGCCGTTGATGGAATCGAACGACTTGTCGCCGACCGTCACCTTGGCGAGGCTGCCGGCCGCGCCGTCCTGCATCTTGAAGTTCACCGACGAGGCGATCAACGCGTTCCGCGCCACGTCGCAGGAACTGGTGAAGACGCGGCCGCCGACCGGATCGAACAACAAATGGCAGTCCGCGGGATCGGCGGTGACGGTCACCGGCGCGTTGGCGAGCGCCTTTTCCAGCGCCGGGTTGGCGGCGTGGGTGAGCAGGCCGAACGCGAAGTGATAGGTCAACGCGCCAAGCAGGCAGCCGGCCAGGATGATCGGCTTGCGGCCGATCTTGTCGGACAGCCAGCCAAAAAACACGAAGCCGGCGGTGGCGATCGCAAGTGCCACGATCAAGGCGACGTCGGCGGCGTTGGCCGGCAGCTTCAGCGTGGAAACCAGGAAGATACGCGCGTAGAACTGCCCGCCGTACCAGATCACGGCCTCGCCGGCGACCAGGCCGAACAGCGCAAGCAGCGCGATCCTGCCGTTGGTCCAGTTGCCGAAGGCTTCGGATAGCGGCGCCTTGGAGCGCGTGCCTTCGTCCTTCATCTTCTGGAACATCGGCGATTCCGACAATTGCAGCCGGATCCAGATCGAGATGCCGAGCAGGAAAATCGACAGGAAGTACGGAATGCGCCAGCCGGCCGACAGGCTGGCGCTGCCGAAGGCGTCCGCGCTCATGCTGTTGCGCACGACATAGACCGCGATCAGCGACAGGAACAGGCCGACGGTCGCGGTGGTCTGGATCCACGAAGTGTAGAAACCGCGCCTTCCGTGCGGCGCGTGCTCGGCGACGTAAGTCGCGGCGCCGCCATATTCGCCGCCCAGCGCAAGGCCCTGCAGGCAGCGCAGGAAGATCAGGATCGCGGGCGCGAGCCAGCCGATCGCATCATAGCCCGGCGTGAAGCCGACCAGGAAGGTCGAGAGGCCCATGATGGTGATGGTGACGAGGAAGGTGTATTTGCGCCCGACGAGATCGCCGACCCGGCCGAACACCAGCGCGCCGAACGGACGCACCAGGAAGCCGGCGGAGAAGGTCAAGAGCGCGAAGATGAACTGGGTGTTGGCGTCGAATGCCGAGTAGAACGCCTTGCCGATCTGGGCTGCGGTCCATGCGTAAAGATAAAAGTCGTACCATTCGAACACGGTACCCAGCGAAGATGCGAAAATAACCTTTCGCTCTCCGGCGGTCATGCTCTTGTCGCCTACGCCGCCCGCGGTTGCCGCCATTGTCATTGTTCGCTCCCCGATTTCGCGATGTGGGTCCCACGCCGGACGTCGCCGGCTCGCACCGAGACATTTCGTCACGGTAACATCGGCGTGAATACCGGCCAAATTAGACTTTTGTCTTTCACCACAAATGTTCGCGAGTGGCTTTGCTTGTTGTCTGGCGACGCCATTCTGTTGCAATGCACAAATGAAGCCGGATTAACCGCGCTGCCGCGAAGCGATATTGCGCGCTTGCATGCGACCGTCTGTCAGAGGACAATCGCAGAGCTAAAAAAGTTCGCCCGGCGGGCCCATTCGAGCCGCCGCGCGTTGTCCCGATATCCTTGCAACGACTCCAAGAAATCCATCAATGGCCGCCAACACCCACCTCGTCATTGCCGACGATCATCCGCTGTTTCGCGACGCGCTGCGGCAGGCGGTGGCGAGCGTCGTAGCCTCGGCCAAGATCGACGAAGCCGGATCGTTCGACGAACTGACCGCGCTGCTCGAGCAGGATTCCGACGTCGACATGGTGCTGCTCGATCTGTCGATGCCCGGGATCAGCGGCTTTTCCGGCCTGATTTACCTGCGCGCGCAATACCCCGCGATCCCCGTGGTGATCGTGTCGGCCAGCGACGACGGCAGCACGATCCGCCGCTCGCTGGATTTCGGCGCCTCCGGCTTCATTCCCAAGCGGTTCGGCGTCGAGACGTTGCGCGACGCGATCAAGAAGGTGATGGACGGCGATGTCTGGGTGCCGGCGGATACCGACCTGTCGTCGGCCACCGATCCGGACATGGCGCGGCTGCGCGACCGCCTGGTGACGTTGACGCCGCAGCAGGTGCGAGTGCTGATGATGCTGTCGGAGGGGCTGCTCAACAAGCAGATCGCCTACGAGCTCGGCGTATCGGAGGCGACCATCAAGGCGCATGTCTCCGCCATCCTGCAAAAGCTCGGCGTCGAAAGCCGTACGCAAGCGGTGATCGCCGCGGCAAAGATCGCCGGCGCCCAGTGGCGGCAGAATACGCCGTCGCCGCAATAGTACCGCGCCGCCGGGACCGATTACTCCGCCGCCACCATCTGCTGGGTGCGCCATTGCCCGATCAGGGCGCGGAGCGAGGCCGGTTTGACCGGCTTGTTCAGCACCGCGATTTTTTCTTCCTGCGCGGTCGCCCTGACATGCGGACTACGGTCGGCGGTGATCAGGATCGCCGGTATGTTGTCGCCGAAGCGGCGACGGATATCGCGGATGGCGGCGACCCCGTTGCCGCGGTCGAGATGGTAGTCGACCAGGAGGCCGGTGACCCTTCGGCCGGCGGCCTCGATCGCCTCGATGGCGGCATCGGGATCGGCGACCGCGATGACCTCGGCGTCCCAGGCCTTCAGCAGGGTCTTCATGCCGTCGAGGATCGCCACATCGTTCTCGATGCAGACGATCAGCGTGCCGCTCATCGGCGTCTTCGACAGCGGCGTCGCGGTGGTAACGGCCGCAGTGTAGTTGATGGCCTTCGCGGTCGGCACCGTCACCGAGAAGAACGAGCCGCCGCTGACATTGGAATCCAGCGCGATGCCGTGGTTGAGCACGCGCGCGAGGCGCTCGACGATCGACAATCCGAGCCCGAGGCCGCGCGCGATTCGGGCCCCCTGTTCCAGCCGGTGAAATTCCTTGAAGATCTCGCCGCGCTTGAGGATCGGAATCCCGACGCCGGTATCGTAGACGCAAATCTGCAGCGATTGGCCGCGGCGGCGGCAGCCGACCAGCACGCGCCCGCGCGGGGTGTATTTGATGGCGTTGGAGATCAGGTTCTGCAGCAGTCGCCGCAGCAATAGCCGGTCGGATTCCACCGGCAGCGAACTCGGCACAAAGGCCAGCTTCAGCCCCTTGGCCCGCGCGATCGGCGCGAATTCGATTTCCAGCGAACGCATCAAATCGGCCATCTTGAAACTGGTGATCGAGGTCGTCATCGCGCCGGCGTCGAGCCGCGAGATGTCCAGGAGCGCACCGAGGATTTCCTCGATCGCCTCCAGCGAATCGTCGATGTTTTCGACCAGCCGCGCATCCTCGCCGCCGCTCTGGCGCTCGACCAGGCTCGTCACATAGAGCCGCGCCGCGTTCAGTGGCTGCAGGATGTCGTGGCTTGCCGCGGCGAGGAAGCGCGTCTTCGAGATGCTGGCGTCCTCGGCCGTGCTCTTGGCCAGCGCGAGTTCCGAATTCAGCCGCGTCAGCTCCTCGGTGCGGTCGCGGACGCGTTTTTCCAGCGTCGCGTTGGAGCGCTCCAGCGCCTCGGCGGCCTCGAAGCTCGGCGTGACGTCGGAAAAGGTGATGACCAGTCCGCCGCCGGGCATCCCGTTGGTGCGCACCTCGATCACCGTATGGCGGTCGGGAAGCCGCTCCAGATATGGCTCGCCCACGGTGGTATAGGCCGCAAGCCGCCGTCGCAGCAGCGCTTCGCCGTCTTCATGGTCCGGCGGACTGATCGAGCCCATGAATTCGAGGATTTCCTGCAGGGGAATGCCGAGCTGCACCAGATGCAGCGGCAGGCCGAGGATCTCGCCGAACTGGTGGTTGGAACAGATCAGCTGCAGATCGGCGTCGAACACCGCGATGCCCTGCCGCACATGGTTCAGCGCGGTCTGCAGGATCTCGCGGTTGAAATGCAATGCGGCGTGGGAGTCGTCGAGCAGTTTCAGCGCGGCCTTGGCCGACACGGTGCGCTTGCGCAACAGCAGCGACATCACCAGCCGCGAGGAGGCGGCGCCGATCGAGGAAGCGATCAGATGCTCGGCGTGCTGCAGCAGTTCGAAATCGGCGGGCGCCGTCGCATCGAACGGTATCGGGTGGGTGGCGGCGAAGGCTTCGAACGAATGCCGGGCGCGGTCGGGCCCGAGATATTGCGCCACCGTGCTCCGGATGTCCTGCACCGTCACCGTGGTGCGCCAGCGCCGGAATGTCGGCGCGATCGGTGCCAGCGCGGTGGGCACGAACAAATCCGCCTGCAAGCGTTCGATCGAGGACGGCATCTGCGCCAGCGACAGCACGACATAGGTCAGGATGTTGAGCGACAGCGACCAGAACACGCCGTGCAGCAGCGGGGTCAGGTCGGCGCCGAACAGCGCCTGCGGACGCAGCGACTCGATGCCGAACGGGCCATGCTGCAGCAGCATCATGCCGGCGGTATTGCCTTCGAGGAAGCTCGGCAGGAACAGCGTGTAGATCCACACCGCGATCCCGACCAGCATGCCGCCCATGGCGCCGCGCGCGGTGGCGCGCCGCCAGAACAGGCCGCCGAAAAATGCCGGCGCCAGTTGCGCGATCGCCGCGAACGACAGCAGGCCGATCGGCGCCAATTGGGTGTTGCCCAGCGCGCGGTAGTAGAAATAGGCCATCACCATGATGGCGAAGATCGCGAAGCGGCGCGCCTTGAGCAGGAAGTCGCCAAAATCCTTGAGCTCGCCGCGCGCCGAGCCGCGGCGCTGCAGCACCAGCGGCAGGATGATGTCGTTCGACACCATGATTGCGAGCGCGACGCATTCCACCATCACCATGGCGGTTGCCGCCGACAGGCCGCCGATGAAAACGCCGACGCTGAGCAGCGGCGCGTTGCCCTCCATCGGCAGCGCGAGCACGAACATGTCGCTGTCGACGGCGCCGAACGGGAAGATCACCAGGCCCGCGATCGCGATCGGGATCACGAACAGGTTGATCGCGACCAGATACAGCGGAAACAGCCAGCGCGCGCGCCCGACCTCGGCGTCGCTGGAATTCTCCACCACGGTGACGTGAAACTGCCGCGGCAGCAGCACGACGGCGCAGAACGACAGCAGCACCATGGTGAGGAAATTGCCGAATGAGGGCACATAATCGATCGCGCGCACCGCCTCCGGCGTCTTCATCGCGCGCTCCATCAGCTCGACCGGATTGAACATCCAGAAGGTGACGAAGGCGCCGGCGGCGAGGAACGCCACCAGCTTGACGATCGATTCGGTGGCGACGGCGAGCATCAATCCGTGCTGGTGCTCGGTAGCGTCGGTCTGCCTTGTGCCGAACAACACCGCGAAGGCCGCCATCGCCAGCGTCACCATCAACGCGATGTCGCCGATGATCGGAATCCGGGAAAAGGCCTGGTCTTCGCTGAGGATCGTCTCCAGTGACGACGCCATCGCCTTGAGCTGCAGCGCGATGTAGGGCACCGAGCCGATGATCGCGATCAGGGCGACCGTGGCGGCGACCGCCTGGCTCTTGCCGTAACGCGCGCCGATGAAGTCGGCGATCGAGGTGATGTTCTGCGATTTGGCGAGCTGTATCACCCGGCGCAGGATCGGCGTGCAGCACGCGATCAGCAGCACCGGGCCGACATAGATCGCGAGGAAGTCGACGCTGGTGCGGGTCGCGAATCCGACCGAGCCGTAATAGGTCCACGACGTGCAGTAGATCGCCAGCGACAGCGGGTAGATCAGCGCGCTGGCGCGGCCGCGCTGGGTCGGCGACAGGCGGTCGCCGTGGCTCGCCACGAAAAACAGGAACCCGATGTAGCCGAACGCGGCTGCAATCACGCCCCAGTCGTGCAGCATACCTGCTTACTCCCTTGCGATTTCGGGAAATGGCTCAACGCGTTGCGCCACCTCAAACCAATGCCGTCGCATTGCCTGAGTATAGCGGCATCCCGCCGGTAAAGCACGATAGCCGTGCCCGGAAATCCGGCCTTCAGTCGGAACTGTTGGTGCGCGGTGCTACTCGGCGGCCAGCGACTTCTCGCGCAGCGGCAGGCCGAGGCGTTCCCAGACCTGCAACAGCGCATCCGCAAGCTGATCGATCAGCCCGTCGTCGTGATAGGGCGAGGGCGTGATCCGCAGCCGCTCGGTGCCCTTGGCCACCGTCGGATAGTTAATGGGCTGGATGTAAATGCCGTGCTGTTCCAGCAGCAGGTCGCTGGCCTGCTTGCAAAGCTCGGGATCGCCGACGAACAGCGGCACGATGTGGGTGTCGCTCGACATCACCGGCAGGCCGGCGGCGACAAGGATCACCTTGACGCGGGCGGCGCGGTCCTGGTGGCGTTCGCGCTCCCAAGACGAGGTTTTCAGGTGCCGGATCGCCGCGGTCGCGGCCGAGCAGATCGCGGGTGGCAGCGCGGTGGTGAAGATGAAGCCCGGCGCATAGGAACGCACGGCATCGATGATCTCGGCCTTGCCGGCGATGTAGCCGCCGAGGCAACCGAACGCCTTGGCCAGCGTGCCTTCCAGCACGTCGATCCGGTGCATGACGCCGTCGCGCTCGGCGATGCCGCCGCCGCGCGGGCCGTACATCCCGACCGCATGGACCTCGTCGACATAGGTCATCGCGCCGTAACGCTCGGCGAGGTCGCAGATCTTGGCCAGCGGCGCGATATCGCCGTCCATCGAATAAAGGCTCTCGCAGGCGATCAGTTTCGGCCGGTCGGGGCCTGCCGCGCGCAGCAATTCCTCCAGATGAGCCATGTCGCTGTGGCGGAAGATCTGCCGCTCGCAGCCGGCCTGACGGACGCCTTCGATCATAGAATTGTGGTTCAGCGCGTCCGACAGGATCAGGCAGTCCGGAATCAGTCTGGCGATGGTCGCGATGCCGGTCTGGTTCGAGACATAGCCCGAGGTGAACAGGAGCGCCGCTTCCTTGCCATGCAGATCGGCCAGTTCCTGTTCGAGCTGCACCAGCGGATGATGTGTGCCGGCGATGTTGCGGGTGCCGCCGGCGCCGGTGCCGACGCGGGTCGCGGTCTCGACCATGGCGCCGACCACTTTGGGGTGCTGGCCCATGCCGAGATAGTCGTTGGAGCACCAGATCACGACGTTGCGCGGGCCCTGCGGGCAGTGCCACACCGCATGCGGGAACCGGCCGGCGATGCGCTCGAGGTCGGCGAAAACGCGGTAGCGGCGTTCGTCATGGAGGCGATTGAGGGCGGCGCTGAAGAACTGGTTGTAATCCATGACGAACCCGGAAAAAGGAGGACCTCGGCCGCAAGCGGCAGCCATCTTTTTAGAGCTTTTCCAGCTTTGATGTCGAGCCGGAATTGCCGTTTGGCCGTGCCATCCACGCGATGCCGGGTTGCCCACGGCGCGGATCAAAAAGTCATTCGAATCAACGCGATGAAACCGCCGCCGGATGGCGGATCCGGCGCGGCCCGCGCCGATTGCGTCACTAATGTACAACGCGCCCTTTGGATCGCGGTTGCCCGCGGGTCAGGTGGTCCGGAACTGGAGCACGCCGTCGGTCAATTCGGCGGTCAGGCGGCCCTCGACCAGCATGTAATTGACATGGGCGATCAATTCGCCGGAGGCAAAGCCCATCTGGTGAACGTCGAGCGGATATTTGTGGAACACGACCGGCACCAGTTCGCGCGAGGTCTTCGAGGTCTCGCGGCAGGCGTCCGCAATCATCCGGCAGCGTTCCTCGTGGTGATCGGCCAATTGCTTGATGCGGGTCTTCAATCCGTAGAACGGCACGCCGTGGCCCGGCAGCACGATGACGTCATAGGGTAGCGTCGTGGTCAGGCTCGCCAACGACGCCAGATATTCGCCGAGCGAGTTCTGGTCGGGCTCGACCGCCCAGACGCTGACATTGGGCGAGATCTTGCTCAGCACCTGGTCGGCCGACAGGAACAGCTTGTCGGCGGCGCAATACAGCATCACCTGGTCGAGCGCGTGGCCGCCGCCGGTGATCACCTTGAAGCGCCGCGCGCCGATCGAAATCTCGTCGCCATGGGAGATGCGGCGATAGGACGCCGGCAGCACCGAAACCCGCTTCAGGTAATCCTGGCCGCGGCCGAGCAATTTGTCGGTGAGGTTCTCGTCCATGCCGTGACGGCGGAAGAACAGCCGCTGCGCGTTCTTGCGCTCCTCGGTGCCGCGGTTCTGATGATAGACCGACTGCAGGTACTCGACCTGCGACATGTACAGCGGACAGTCGAAGCGCTCGACGATCCATCCGGCGAGGCCGACATGGTCGGGATGCGAATGGGTGACGATCAGCCTCGTGATCTTCACATGCTTGAGCGGGCCTTCGAACAAAGCGGTCCAGGCCGCGATCGATTCCTCGTTGCCGAAGCCGGAATCCACCATGGTCCAGCCGTCGCCGTCGGCGAGCAGATAGATGTTCACATGGTTGAGCCGGAACGGCAGCTTGAGCCGCACCCACAATACGCCCGGCATCACCTCGACCACTTCGGTGGGGCCGGGATGATTTTCCCAAGGGTAGCGCAGCGCCTCGGCGGAGGACTGAACCGGCTCTGTTTTCGAATCCATTGATGCCTGTCGCGACATGTTTTGACGGCTTGACCGTCAACGGCTTAGCCGTCCCCGCGACGTGGCGCCAGCCGAAAAACCGGCGCGATCTGGACAAAACGGGGGATGCGGGCATTTCGCGCGCGAAAGGCCGGCGATCCATGCGCCGCCGACGTGGGCGACGGCCCGCTGCGCATGGCGCGCCGGCGGTTCCGCAACCGCTTACCGGCGGATGCCAACCGATCAGGCGGCCCGGATGCTGGAGAGGAACACGTCGATCTCCGACCGGAGCACCTCGGCCTCACGGCTCAGCGCGCTGGAGGCGTTGAGCACCTCACTGGCGGCCGCGCCCGCTTCCGCGGTGGCATTGGAGACGCCGACGATGTTGCTCGACACCTCGCTGGTGCCGCCGGCGGCATGCTGGATGTTGCGGGCGATCTCGCGCGTCGCCGCGCCCTGCTGCTCGACTGCGGACGCGATCGCGGTGGTGACCGCGTCGATCTCGCTGATGGTGTTGCTGATGCTGCGGATCGCGCCGACCGCCGAACTCGTCACCGCCTGCATGCTGACGATCTGGCTGCGGATTTCGTCGGTGGCCTTCGCGGTCTGGCTGGCGAGGTTCTTCACCTCGGAGGCAACCACCGCAAAGCCCCTGCCGGCTTCGCCGGCGCGCGCCGCCTCGATGGTGGCGTTGAGCGCCAGCAGATTGGTCTGCGAGGCGATGGTCTGGATCAGGTCGATCACGACGCTGATGCGTCCGGCATTGTCGGCGAGGCCCTGCATGGTGGCGTCGGTGGTGCCGGCTTCATCGACCGCCTTGCGGGCGATTTCCGCCGACGAGACCACCTGGCGGCCGATCTCGGCGATCGATGACGACAGTTCCTCGGTGCCGGAAGACACCGTCTGCACGTTGACCGAGGTTTCCTCGGCCGCCGACGCCACCGCGTTGACCAGCACGCTGGACTGGTCGGCGGTCGATGTCATCGATTCGGCGGTGGCCTGCATCGAGCCGGCGGATTTCTGCAGATTGTCCAGCGCGGCGCGGACGGTCGCCTCGAACTCGACGATGCGGCTTTCCATCCGCGAGGCGCGTTCGGCCTTGGCGAGCCGGTCCTTGTCCTGGTCGGCGCTAAGCGAGCGCGCTTCGATCATGCTCTCGCGGAAAATCTGCAGCGAGCTTGCCATCGATGCGATCTCGTCGTGCTGGCGGCTCTGGAATATCTCCGATTGCAGGTCGCCGTCGGACAGAAGCTGCATCGAGCGCTGCAGATTGCGGATACGGCGCAGGACGTTGCGGCCGACATAGAGCCAGACGAACAGCACCGATCCGACCAGGGTCGCGATCCCGAGCCCGAGCATGACCAGCGTGGCAAAGGAAATCATCTTGCGTGCCTGCCAGGTCGAGGCGTCGGTTTCCTTGCGCACGCCGTCGACCAGCTGCTGCACGCTGATGCCGAGCCCGACATTGAGCTTGCCGGTCTCTTCCAGGATGACGTCGCCATAGTCGCTGGCGTCGAGTTCCTTCTGCCTGATCTTGAACACGCCGGTCTTGCCTTCACCGAGCGCCAGCAATCTCTGCGCGGCCTCGGTCAGCGCCTTGGTGCCGGAATTCTTCGACAACAGTTCGAGGTTCGATTTGACGCGCGCGCGCGTGTCCTTGAATTCCTTTTCGATCGCATCCAGCGTGTCGCTGCTGTTGGCCGACAGCGCGGCGTTCATTTCCGAAGCGGCCTGGTGGCCGCTGGCGATGACGCCGCCGAGCTGGTCGACGGTGCGCGCGGCTTCGGTGGCGTCGTCAGGCGAAGGGTTGGCGGAGCCGAGCACGGCGTTGAGCTGGGTTTGCGCATCCAGCATCGCCGGGCTTGCGGCGGCGACGAAGCCGGTCTGCGCGCCGCGCAGCGCGTCATATTGCTTGTCGTGCAGGGCGACGATATCGAGCCGTTCGCGGGCGGCCGAGCCCAGGCTCTTGATCATGTCGTCGATATTCTTGACGGTTTCGCCGAGCGCTGCGACCACGTTCTTGTCGGCGCCGAGTTCGGTGATCTCGCCGAGCTTGGCGAGCGCGGTCTGCTGGGTTTCCTTCATCTTTTTGGCGTGCTCGTCGAGCGCTTCAGGACTGCGCGAGGCCAGCAGCGCCGGCCCCTGGCTGGCGAGGCTTGCGCTCTGGGCGGCGAGCTGCAGGCTGGCCGTGAGCCGCGGGATATCCTGTCCGCTGAGATCTTCCATCGACGTGCCGAGTTGCGCGAGCACCAGGCCCGCCACGGTCGAGATCACGATGGCCATGCCCGCGATGACAGCGAAGGCGGCAAACAGGCTGCCGCGGACGCCCCAGCGCGGGCGCAAGAAACCGAAACTGAATTTGCGGATGGAAAATCGGTTAGCCGAAAACCTGGAAGACATTGCGTTCTGCCTCGCCCCTCGTTCACCCTCCGGGTGAACCTCGCGCGGCAGTATCGTGGTACCGAGTTAATAATTCCCGGAGTTTTGCGGGATGTGACGCAGATTTTTGCGCTCCCCAATAACAAAAAGGCCGGCGCGAGGCCGACCTTTCCGTCTGTTTTCGGTTCTTGTTTGACGCGTTTTCGTTACGCGAACCGGTATCCACTTCGCTCGAAAGCGCTATAGGTGCGATCAGTAACGGGCGCCCATCGGGTTGGCCCAGTTGAAGCGATAGTTAACGCCGACTTTCAGCACATGCTCGTCGTCGTTGAAGCGGGAGCCGACCGAGACCGGAGCGGTCACGATCGTCGTGGTTCCGAAGTTGTAATACATGTATTCGAGCTTGGCGGACCAGCTCGGGGCGAACATGTATTCGGCGCCGGCGCCGACGGTGTAGCCATCGCGATGGTTGCCAATGGTGGTGATGCCCACCGGCGCGCCGCCGACGGTCGCGGAAACATTGTCGCCGTCCTTCCAGGCATAGCCGCCCTTGGCGTAGAGCAGCGTCGGGCCGAAGGTGTAGCCGAGGCGACCGGTAACCGATCCGAGCTGGTCGCTGTTGGAGTTCACGAGCAGGCCGCCTGGGAACAACAGGCTGTTGTTGTTGCTGGAGGTCCAGCTGTACTGCGCTTCGACACCCGCGACCCAGTTCGGCGCGAACTGGTAGTCGGCGCCGCCCTGGATGCCGCCGAGGAAGCGGCTCGAGCCGAGGATGCTGTTGTCGCCGCCGAAGCCGCCGCCGACATGACCGCCGATATAGAAGCCGGTCCAGTTATAGATCGGCTGCGCGTAGGCCGGGGCCTTGGTGTAGCGCGGCGCAGCGCCGAGGTCGGCAGCGAGTGCAGGCGCGGTCGCGCCGAGAGCGACGACGGCCACAGTGGCGAGTAGGATCTTCTTCATTGATAGTTCTCCAGCGGATTTTTTCTCGAGAGCGGATGTGTACGCGCCGTCTCCATGGCGCGCAGTTAGACCGCTTTTGAATAAAATGCTGTCACCCATCGGTCACACCGGGGCAGAACCAAACCAAATGCCGGAACAACGAATTTCCGTGCTTAATGGAGCCCTAATGAAAGCTGAAAGATGCCTTAATTTCGGGGTTTCGCGCGTATTTTCGATCACGCTCGATGACGAACGCGTGATCGAAAACATCATTAAAAAATATTTGAGGAGTTCCCGATGGAGACGAAGCCGTGAACGAATCGCCCTATCATTTCGGTTCTGTGTTTCAAGCCATCGGGGCGATCGACTACACGGTTCAGACGCGATGCAGCACCTTACCATTCGCGGCGAGCGAAATGTGCGTGGCATTCGCATTACGACCGCTCCGGGATGCTGCCGCCGACCGATCCGAATTCGGGGACGGAGAGATTCCAACGTTCATCTCGGCATTCTCGTCGGCGCGATTCCGCGTGGCGCGTCGAGCACCGACGATCCCGTGCATGCCGAAAAACCGTACCAACAGTTCGTGCGCCCTTATGTCGAGAACTGGAAGCATCCCGATCCGCAGCGTTTTGGATTCATGCTCGCGCGTAAGGACACTTCCGCTTCGGTCAGAACCTCAAACGGTGCCCCGCGCCCCCGTCGCAAACGCTCTTTAAAGGCGGTCCGGGTCTGCTAAGCTTGCGGTTGCGCTATTGCCGGGAATTCTCAGACAATGCGAATTTTGTTCATAGGAGACGTGGTCGGCGCCGCGGGTTTGGCAGCCCTGTCCTCATTTCTCCCGCCGCTGCTATCGCGGTGGAGCATCGACCTCACGATCGTCAACGGCGAGAACTCGGCCGATACCGGGTTCGGAATCACGCGTAGTGCCTACCAGACAATACGGGAGGCAGGCGCGGACGTCGTGACTCTCGGCAATCATTCCTGGAATCGCAAGGAGGCGCTCGAACTGGTCCGCGAGGACTGCCGTCTCATTCGTCCCGTCAACTATGTGCCGGGCACACCAGGCTCGGGGCTGGTCGAGATCAAGACGCCGAAAGGGGCAAGCGCGCTGGTCATCAACGCGTTGGGGCGGCTGTTCATGGAGCCGGCGGATGACCCGTTCGGCGCCATATCCCGGATCCTGGAGAGGTATCGGCTGGGGCGGAACGTCGGTGCGATCGTGCTTGATTTCCACTGCGAAGCGACTGGAGAAAAGCAGGCCATGGGGCATTTTTGCGACGGGCGAACCAGCCTCGTCGCAGGGACGCATACCCATACACCGAGTGCCGATTGCCGGATTCTTTCGGGCGGCACCGCCTATATTACCGACACGGGCATGACCGGGGACTACGAGTCCGTCGTCGGTATGGATCGAACCGAACCAATCAGCCGTTTCGCGACCGGCATATCCTCCGGCCGCTTCGTCGCGGCGAGCGGCGCCGCGACGATGTGCGGTGTCGCTGTCGAGACCGACGACAGGACGGGCCTTGCGATCCGAACCGGAGCCGTAAGGATAGGGCCACACCTTGAGGGGCAGCAGCCGACATTTTGGGATTGAGCGGCAACTATGTATCCAAGCGTCATGGACGGGAAACAATCCAAGCTTCCAACACCGGCACAGATGTTGCGCGCTAGAGAAGTAGCTCAAGCGATCATCGAATGCGTTCGAGTGGAGGCGATTGCGTGCCGTGGTCTGATTCTCTCGAAGACCCGATACCCGGCATGACGACGCCGCGTGACGCCGCCAACTATATTCGGGAAGCTACCCGAGGCCGAGCAGCGATTACCGCACTGGCAAACCGCCGTAGAGATGCTGATCCATGCGGCCGTGACCGGCGGCGCTTGGCTCATATGGCGCGGACCGCCATGCTGCGGGCGATGAACCCCGGCAAAGAGCGAGTCTTCCGAACCGATCGGAAAGAAACGCATACGGCTTGATAGAACCGACGTTCCTTTCTGCATGGTTATTCATCCAGAAAGAAAACCCGAACTTCAATGGTATTGAAATTTTACGCCTCTGAACTAATTTCTTGGCACAGGAGGCGGCCATGAAGCCATCAGAGATTTTCAGGGAGAATGCCGACAATTGCGCCCAGCTTGCCGAAGCAGAGCCGACCCAAGATGGACCTGCTTACAAGCGATATCGACGCATGGAAGAAGCGTGGCGGGCCTTGGCGGAAGAACAGGAATGGCTTGACGGAGAAGTCCCGCCAGTAAGGATAGCCGTGCCCCACATTCGGAAAAGCCGCCCGAGCAATGGCGGCTAGTCCTGTGGAGACGCGCCGACAACTTAGGCTGTTTCACTGAGTAGGCGTCACCGGCGCGCTTCCAGTATTGAGCAGGTTGGAAACTGCCGTCACGATCTGGGCTGGCGCGAACGGCTTGTTTAGCAGGATGCTATTTGGGACTCCCTTGGAGGCCCAATCCTCGCCATGTGTGCCGGTCACATAGATAATTGGCATCGTTGGCTCGGTCTCTCTGGCGGTGCGGGCGACCTCCCAGCCGTCAAGCTGGCCGGACAAATTGATATCCGTCATGACCGCCCGAAAGGCGATATCGCCTTTCAGAAGCGTGATGGCTTCCTCGCCCGATCCCGTGATTACTGATTCAAATCCGCCTTCCGAAAGGGCCTCTTCAATCAAATCCTGAATAAGCCGATCGTCCTCGACGACCAGAACGGTAATTGCATCTTCCACTGCACTTCCCCCTGCCGCATTGCGTCGTCCTCCGGCTGAGAAAAGAGACGGTCGGAAGATTCGTTCCGTGGAGCAATGTTCAAAAGTGAACTTTGTTCTCACGCGGCCAAATCAGGCCACTGCCAAAATCAAATTAGGCCACCGGAGTCGAAAGGAGGCAGTACAAGGTTTCTCGCGAGAACAACTAGCGAACCGACTGCACTGATATTGCACGCCGATGCACGCCGCTTCACGCTTTGTTCTGCGTGCAGACCGCCAAACGCGGGCGCGCCATCTGGCTGCCGCCGCTTGATATTGCTGAAATAAATGGTGCTGCCAGACAGGATTGAACTGTCGACCTCTCCATTACCAATGGAGTGCTCTACCACTGAGCTACGGCAGCATGCCCCGGATACGAGAATCGGCCCAAAGGCCCTACAGAGCGGGCCGATCCTTGCCACAAGGCCCCCTTCCGCGCAAGCGCGGGCGGGACCTGAAAAACGTCAAAACGACCCCGTCGGGCCTCGACTGCGGCCTGTGTTGAGCCGGATCAGCGACGGCCTGATCCGGTTCCGCGTCACCTCGCCGGCGCCCTGGCCGGGCCGCGACGGCATTTATTTCGGCAGGGACGTCGCCCATCGGTCTATTCTCCCGACGGTTTTGAACAAGCCACGCGACGGGTTCACGATGCAGGATGATGACAGTAAGGGCGGAAGACAGGATTTGCGCAGGGATCAAAGACAGGATCGGTTGAAGCTGGCGCTGCGCGAAAATCTCAAGCGCCGGAAATTGCAGGCGCGCGGGCGCGATCTCCAGGTGCCTTCCGATCTCGCTGGACCTTCCAATATCGAGAACCCCTCGCCATATGACGACGGCGCGGGAAAGCCCGGCAAGTAGCGGTCTGGTGTTCGGTGGTGGATGAGACGGCATGAGTGAGGACATAACGACGGCGCACGCGGCGGCGCCGGCCACGCCGCAAGCGGCCTTCTTCCCGCGCCTCGAGCAGACCTTCCCGACGCTCTCTCCGCAAGAGATCGCGCGGATGCGGCGGTTTGCCGAAATCCGCAACTACAAGGACGGCGAAAAGCTGTTCGAGACCGGCAAGCCGGGTCCCGGGATGTTCATTGTGCTGTCCGGCCACGTTGCCATCACCCAGCGCGACGGCCTCGGACATGTCACGCCCGTCATCGATCAGGGCCCGGGGCAGTTTCTGGCCGAGATCGGCCAATTGTCCGGCCGCGTCGCGCTGGTCGACGGCGTGGCCGAAGGCGATGTCGAGACGCTGTTGATTCCGCCGCCGCAATTGCGCGCGCTGCTGGTCGCGGAAGCCGATCTCGGCGAGCGCATCATGCGCGCGCTGATCCTGCGCCGGGTCGGCCTGATCCAGGCCGGCGCCGGCGGCCCGGTGCTGATCGGCCCCGCGGATTCCAGCGGCGTGGTGCGCCTGCGCGGATTTCTTACCCGCAACAGCATTCCGCATCATCTGCTCGATCCCGCCACCGAGCATGATGCGGCTGAACTGATCATGCGTTACTCGCCCTCGACCTCGGACTGGCCGCTGGTAGTGGCGCTCGACGGCACTGTGTTGCGCAATCCCTCCGAGACCGAACTCGCGCGCGCGATGGGCATGATCCGCGGTGTCGCGCAGGACAAGGTCTACGATGTCGCGGTGGTCGGCAGCGGTCCCGCCGGCTTGTCGACCGCGGTCTATGCGGCGTCCGAAGGGCTCAGCGTCGCGGTGTGCGATGCGCGCTCGTTCGGCGGCCAGGCCGGCGCCAGCGCGCGGATCGAAAACTATCTGGGCTTTCCGACCGGCATCTCTGGCCACGCGCTGACCGCGCGCGCCTTCAACCAGGCGCAGAAGTTCGGCGCCGAGATGATGATTCCGGCGGAGGTGACCGCGCTCGATTGTTCGCGCAAGGACGGCACCTTCGGCCTGAAGCTCGAGGGCGGCGAGGTACTGCAGGCGAGATCGGTGGTGGTGGCGAGCGGTGCGCGCTATCGGCGCCCCGAGATCGAAAACCTCGCCGAGTTCGAGGGCCGCGGCGTCTGGTACTGGGCCTCCCCGATCGAGGCGCGGCTCTGCGCGGCACAGGACGTGGTGCTGGTCGGCGGCGGCAACTCGGCGGGGCAGGCGGCGGTGTTCCTGTCGGGCCATGCGCGGCGGGTGAACATGGTGATCCGCGGCGGCGGCCTCGGTGCCAGCATGTCGCGCTATCTGATCGAGCGTATCGAGGCGACCCCGAACATCGAATTGATGTTCAATGCCGAAGTGGTCGGGCTGGAGGGCGCGGCGAATGCGACGCTCGAGCGGGTGCGCTGGCGCAGCCGGCTGTCGAGCGGCGACAACGATTTCGACATCCGAAATCTCTTTCTGTTCGTCGGCGCCGACCCCGCCACCGGTTGGCTCAGGGGTTGCGGCGTGATGGTCGACCGCGGCGGTTTTGTCGTCACGGGCGCGCAATGCGACAAGGCAAGACGCAATCAGGCGTCGGCGCTGGAAACCTCGGTGCCCGGCGTGTTCGCGGTCGGCGACGTGCGCTCGGGATCGGTCAAGCGGGTCGGCGGCGCGATCGGCGAGGGTGCCCAGGTGGTGGCGGCGCTGCACGCCTTTCTCGGCGACGCCGCCAAGCCGGCGCTCTGATCGCGCCATCGGGAGAACGAGGAAATGGCAAAGCATTGCACGCACATCGCCGGCATCCGCGAGGTCACGCCAAGCGCGCTCGGTTGCGAGGAATGCCTCAGAAGCGGCAGCGATTGGCTGCATTTGCGGATCTGCCGCAGCTGCGGCCATGTCGGCTGTTGCGACGATTCACCCAACAAGCACGCGACCAAACATTTCCACGCCACCGGCCATCCGATCATCGAAGGCTATGATCCGCCGGAAGGCTGGGGCTGGTGCTATGTCGACGAGGCGCTGTTCGATCTGAGGGATCGGATGACCCCGCATAACGGGCCGATCCCGCGCTATTATTGATCGCCGCGGTCGTCCGCGCCATTTGTCGCAATTGTGCAAGAAATTCCGGCGACGGCTGCGCAAATCTCAGTCGCGATCCGATGTGGCTTTTTCGCCGGGCGCGTCGTAGCCTTTTGCGCGTCGTGGCTTCTATCGATTTTGAAAATGGGGATGCATCATGGTTTTCGGAATGAGTCTGACCACCTTCACGATGGTCCATGTGATCATCAGCCTGATCGCCATCGTCGCCGGCATCATCGTGATGTTCGGCATGCTCGGTTCGCATCGCCCGGGAGGCCTGACCGCGATCTTTCTGCTGTTTACGATCCTGACCAGCGCCACCGGCTTCCCGTTTCCGTTCGAGGGGTTCAAGCCCTCTTACGTCATCGCCGGGCTCTCGCTGGTATTGCTGGCGATCGCCTGCATCGCGCTGTACGGCATGAAGCTGTCAGGCGCATGGCGCTGGATCTACGCGGTGACCGCGCTGGTTTCGCTGTATTTCAACGTCTTCGTGCTGGTGATCCAGAGTTTCCTCAAGATCCCGGCGTTGACGGCGCTGGCGCCCGGCAATCCGCCTTCCGGACCGATTTTCGGGGCGGTGCAGGGCATCGTGCTGCTGTTCTTCATCGTGGTGATCGTTGGCGCGGTCAAGAGATTCCGCCCGGCCCTGACCCTCGCCGTATCGTGAAGGTCATCATCTTCGGCGCCACCGGAATGGTCGGCCAGGGCGTGCTGCTCGAATGCCTGGTCGATCCCGGTGTCGAGAGGGTGCTCTCGATCGCGCGGCGGCCGGGCGGCAAGCAGGATGCCAAGCTCAAGGAAATCCTGCACGACAATTTCTTCGATTACTCCGCGATCGAATCCCAGCTGACCGGCTACGACGCCTGCTTGTTCTGTCTCGGCGTCTCCTCGGTCGGGATGGACGCCGAGCGCTACCGGCATCTGACCTACGACCTCACCATGGCGGCCGCGACGACGCTGGCAAAACTCAATCCCGGCATGGTGTTCACCTACGTCACCGGTCGCGGCACCGACTCAACCGAGCAGGGCGCGCTGATGTGGGCGCGGGTCAAGGGCAAGACCGAGAACGACCTGCTCAAGCTGCCGTTCAAGGCGGCCTACATGTTCCGCCCCGCCGGCATCCAGCCGCTGCACGGCGTGCGCTCGAATCTCGCCTGGGCGCAGCCGATCTATGTCGCGACCGCGCCGCTATTGGGCTGGCTGGTCCGTGTCGCGCCGGGTTCGATGACCACCACGGAACGGGTCGGCCGCGCCATGATCAGCGTCGCGCGCAACGGCTATCCGAAGCCGGTGCTGGAGAGCGAGGACATCAACCGGTTCTAGGCTTTTTGTTTTGACGCGTTTTCTCCACGCGAACCGGAGCCCCGTTCGCTCGAAAACGCCATGGTTTCGCGCCCAACCCCATGAAATAGCCGCAAATTTCAACGCTTTTGCCATCGGGCCTGCATTCGCCCTATACTTTATCGATCGCAACCGCAGGGTTTTATCGATCGCAACCGCAGGGTTTTGCATGGACCGCATTCGCATCGTCGGCGGCAACAAGCTCAACGGCACCATTCCGATCTCGGGCGCGAAAAATGCCGCGCTGCCGCTGATGATCGCGGGGCTGTTGTCGGAGGAGACACTGATCCTCGACAACGTGCCGCGGCTTGCCGACGTCGCGCAATTGCAGCGCATTCTCGGCAATCATGGCGTCGACATCACCTCGGTCGGAAAGCGCGTCGGCGATCAGCAATACCAGGGCCAGACCCTGCATATTTCCGCGGCCGACATCATCGACACCACCGCGCCCTATGAGCTGGTGTCGCGGATGCGCGCCAGCTTCTGGGTGATCGCGCCGCTTTTGGCGCGCATGCACGAGGCAAAAGTGTCGCTGCCCGGCGGCTGCGCGATCGGCACGCGGCCGGTCGATCTCCTGATCATGGCGCTGGAAAGGTTCGGCGCTGAAATCACGATCGACGGCGGCTATGTGATCGCCAAGGCGCCCGGCGGGTTGAAGGGCGCGGGAATCGAATTTCCCAAGGTCACGGTCAGCGGCACCCATGTGGCGCTGATGGCGGCGACGCTGGCAAAAGGCACCACGGTAATCGACAACGCCGCCTGCGAGCCGGAAATTTTGGACGTCGCGGAGTGCCTGAACAAAATGGGCGCGCGGGTCTCCGGCGCCGGCACGCCGCGCATCGTCGTCGAGGGCGTGACAAAGCTGCACGGCGCGCGGCACACCGTGCTGCCCGATCGAATCGAAACCGGCACCTATGCGATGGCGGTGGCGATGACCGGCGGCGACGTGCAGCTCGCCGGCGCGCGGCCTGAGCTGCTGCAGTCGGCGCTCGACGTGCTCTGCGAGGCCGGCGCGGTGATCACGCCGAACAACGAAGGCATTCGCGTCGCCCGCAACGGCTCTGGCATCGGCCCGGTAAGAGTATCGACCGCGCCATTCCCGGGTTTCCCGACCGACCTGCAGGCGCAGTTGATGGCGCTGATGGCCTGCGCCAAGGGCTCGTCGCAGATCACCGAGACGATCTTCGAGAATCGCTTCATGCATGTGCAGGAACTGGCGCGGTTCGGCGCGCGGATCAGCCTCGACGGCGAGACCGCCACCATCGACGGCATCGCGCAGCTGCGCGGAGCGCCTGTGATGGCGACCGATTTGCGCGCCTCGGTGTCGCTGGTCATCGCGGGGCTCGCCGCCGAAGGCGAGACCATGGTCAACCGGGTCTATCATCTCGACCGCGGTTTCGAGCGGCTCGAGGACAAGCTGTCGGCCTGCGGCGCCTCGATCCAGCGCATCAGCGATTAAAGGGTGATGGCGGTGGCGGCCCTGCTCAAATTGATCGCGCTCGATGCCGAAGACCTCGCGGTGATCTCCGCGCATGTCCAGGACGCGGCCGTGAAAGCCGCCGACATCATCTGGCGGCAAAGCGAAAAGCGCCTGGTGGTCGGCATGAACCGGCTGGACTGGGAGCAGACGTTGAAGGGTGGAACCGCGGCGCGGCGGCTGATCTCGGCGCTGCGGTTCGACCGCGTGCTGTCGTGCAAGTCGCGCAACATCGACCTTGAGCCGCCGGAGGAAACCGCGCTGGAGCTGCTCGGCATCGAGTTTCATCCCGCCGAGCCGCCCAGTGGCAGCGTGGTGCTGCTGTTCAGCCATGGCGGCGCGCTGCGGCTCGACGTCGAATGCCTCGAATGCGAGCTGGCCGACCTCGGCGCCGATGATCTCGGCACCAGCGACCTCGGCGAAGGCGCCGAACCGCCGGGCCTCGATGCGTGATCGCTTTCACCCCGCTGCGGGGTAACCACTAGCTCAATGCCCGTTGACCCCCACCCCCGACCCCTCCCGCAAGGGGGAGGGGAGAAGGCAACGCCTCATAATGAAGATCATTTCGATGCCGCTTGGTGTCATTCTTCCTTGGCTCTCGTGACGCGGATGCTCGGGCTTGACGGTTCTCCTCTGCTCCCCCTTCCCCTTGCGGGGAGGGGTCGGGGGTGGGGGGTCCGCACGCACAGCTCCCGCTTTGGCTCTCGTGAACGAGCGCGGTGCCCTCGTTTCAAGGGTTGACGGCCATGGGTCGCCGCGCCATTGAGCATAGGCCTTCGATTCCAGCCGGAACGCCGCCAAGAAAGCCGTCAAGAAAGCCGTCAAGAAAGCCCCGCAGAAAGCCAGCATGCCCGTTCGCCTCGACAAAAACAGCGCCGATTTCGATCCACGCTTTGCGGCGTTCCTCGGCGCCAAGCGCGAGGCGTCGGCCGATGTCGAGCGGGCGACCCGCGCCATTGTCGATGACGTGGCGGCGCGCGGCGACACCGCGCTGATCGAGGCCACGAAAAGGTTCGACCGGCTCGATATCGACGCCAAGGGTTTGCGCGTGACCGCCGCCGAGATCGCCGCCGCCGTGAAGGCCTGCGACAAAGCCACGCTCGATGCCCTGAAATTCGCGCGCGATCGCATCGAGGTTTTTCACCGCCGCCAATTGCCCAGGGACGAGCGCTTTACCGATGCGTCAGGCGTCGAGCTAGGCTGGCGCTGGAGCGCGATCGACGCGGTCGGGCTTTATGTTCCCGGCGGCACCGCGGCCTATCCGTCCTCGGTGCTGATGAACGCGGTGCCGGCAAAGGTCGCGGGCGTGCCGCGCGTGGTGATGGTGGTGCCGTCGCCGGATGCAAAACTCAATCCGCTGGTGCTGGCGGCGGCCGATCTCGGCGGCGTGTCGGAAATCTATCGCGTCGGCGGCGCGCAGGCGATCGCGGCGCTGGCCTGGGGCACCGCGACCATCGCGCCGGTGGCAAAGATTGTCGGGCCCGGCAATGCCTATGTCGCCGCGGCCAAGCGGCTGGTGTTCGGCAAAGTCGGCATCGACATGATCGCCGGTCCCTCGGAGGTGCTCGTCATCGCCGACCGCACCGGCAATGCGAATTGGATTGCCGCTGATCTCTTGGCGCAGGCCGAGCACGACGCCTCCGCGCAATCGATCCTGATCACCGACGATGCCACACTGGCAACCGAAGTCGAGCGCGCGGTGGAATCGCAGCTCAAGACGCTGCCCCGCGCGGACATCGCGCGGGCGTCGTGGAACGAGTTCGGCGCCATCATCATGGTCAAAAACCTCGACGACGCGGTGACGCTGGCGAATGCGATCGCCGCCGAGCATCTGGAGATCATGACCGCGGATCCGGACGCGCTGTCGGCGAAAATCCGCAATGCCGGCGCGATCTTCCTTGGGCCCCATACCCCGGAAGCGATTGGCGACTATGTCGGCGGCTCCAACCACGTGCTGCCGACCGCGCGTTCGGCGCGGTTCTCCTCGGGGCTCGGCGTGCTCGATTTCATGAAGCGCACTTCGATCCTGAAATGCGGGCCGGACCAGTTGCGCGCGCTGGGCCCGGCGGCGATGATCCTCGGCCATGCCGAAGGGCTCGAGGCCCATGCCCGCTCGGTCGGCATGCGGCTGAACCTGCCGAAAAATCCGTCATGAGCAAGCCGCCGGCAGCAGACGATTCCAGCAAACGCATCGTCGCGATCACGCTCGACGAGGAATCGATCGGCCGCTCCGGTCCCGACATCGAGCATGAGCGCGCGATCGCGATCTACGATCTGATCGAGCAGAATCTGTTCGCGCCCGACGGTGCCGAGGGCGGCCCGTTCACCCTGCATATCGGCATCACCGGCAACCGGCTGATGTTCGATATCCGCCGCGAAGATTCCACGCCCGTGGTGGCGCATCTGCTGTCGCTGACGCCGTTCCGGCGGATCGTGAAGGACTATTTCATGATCTGCGACAGCTACTACCAGGCGATCCGCACCGCGACGCCGGACAAGATCGAAGCCATCGACATGGGCCGCCGCGGCATTCACGACGAGGGCTCGCGCACGCTGCAGGAGCGGCTGAAGGGCAAGGTGCGGATCGATTTCGAAACCGCGCGCCGGCTGTTCACGCTGATCTGCGTGCTGCACTGGAAGGGCGAAGCATGACGCGACTGGTCGTGAGCCCGCCCGGCATCGGAAAGTCGTAAGAACAATGGCGGCGCCATCGCGCCCGCGCATTCCCCAGGCCGTGCTGTTCGCGTGCGCCATGAACAGCGTGCGTTCGCCGATGGCCGAAAGCCTGCTGCAGCGGATGTTCCCGCAGGGGCTCTATGTCAAATCCGCCGGCGTCAAAAAGGGCGAACTCGATCCGTTCGCGGTCGCCGTGATGGCGGAACTGGGCCAGGATATCTCGAGCCACAAGCCGATGACGTTCGAGGAACTGGAGGATTGGGAAGGGCTCAATTTCGACCTGATCATCACGCTGTCGCCGGAAGCGCATCACAAGGCGCTGGAACTGACGCGCACCTTGGCGGCCGACGTCGAATACTGGCCGACGTTCGATCCCACCCGCACCGAGGGCAATCGCGAGCAGAAACTGGAAGCCTATCGCGAGGTCTGCGACGCGCTGTCGATGCGCATCCGCAAGCGCTTTGCCAATGTGGGGTCATCGAATGAGTGAAGATCTCTCGTCGTCCCGGCGCACGCCGGCGACATATCCCGCGTCGTCCCGGCCTCCGAGCCGGGACCCATACAGCGCTTAAAGCAAACGGGATAGGTCGCGGCGTTCGCGAAACCCGGAGCGCGGCCTCATCAAAATTCTGACGATGTGTGGGTCCCGGCTCGGAGGCCGGGACGGCGGTTAGATGACGCCACGAAACCCCGGTTCCCCGGTTGTCTCGGCCAGCCCCTTCCGATAGGTTCCGCGCGAATTCTCACCCCGGATCTTTCCCGAAACAACATCAGCATGCTGGGCCGTCCCAAATTCGTTCTCGCCTCCGGTTCGCCGCGAAGGCTCAGCCTGCTCAACCAGGCCGGCATCGAGCCCGATGCGCTGCGCCCGGCCGATGTCGACGAGACCCCGCGGCGCGGCGAGTTGCCGCGCGCCTGCGCCAATCGCCTCGCCCGCGCCAAGGCCGACGCCGCGCTCAAATCGGTGCAGCTCGATGACGAATTGCGCGGCGCCTTCATTCTTGCCGCCGATACGGTGGTCGCGGTCGGCCGCCGCATCCTGCCCAAGGCCAATCTGGTCGACGAAGCCTCGCAATGCCTGCGGCTGTTGTCGGGCCGCAACCACCGCGTCTACACCGCGGTGTGCCTGGTGACGCCGAAGGAGACGTTTCGGCAGCGTTTGATCGAAACCCGCGTGCGCTTCAAGCGCCTCAGCGAGGACGATATCCAGGCCTATATCGGCTCCGGCGAATGGCGCGGCAAGGCCGGCGGCTATGC
>Ga0068856_100000414_pt1 | contig 47042 bp, 51 predicted proteins | sample KBSCornC62_FD_66595 | JGI IMG/M metagenome (GOLD analysis project Ga0068856, IMG submission 66595) | Corn rhizosphere microbial communities from Kellogg Biological Station, Michigan, USA - KBS Corn C6-2 | ecosystem: Host-associated > Plants > Roots > Rhizosphere > Soil ...
GAGCACCAGTTCAGATAGGCCCGAAGGTCGGAGTCGGCGTGGGTCCGTGACAGACCCTTGAATCGGGACAGGTAGGCAGCGACCGCGGTGCGCAGCTCGCGGCCGTCGACGGCCGCATCGAGTACATCGTTCGGTGGCCGTGAGATGGTCGACATCTTCCAACCGTGCGCGCTCGCCTGTACTGATCGCGGTCACCAGTCGCGACGCATCCGCCGGCTGAGCCGCGGCCCAGCTGACCCCCATGACGAGATGCCAGAGTGTCGGGCGTGAGTATCGGTCGATTCATCGGGCTGGACCTGGCCTGGCGGGAGAGCCGGCCCGGGCGGGTGGCGAACGAGACCGGGGTCGCGGTGGTCGACTTGGACGGCCGGGTCGTCGATGCGGGCTGGACTCGGGGCTCGAGGAGACAGTCGACCGGATCGTCACCGCCGCCGGCCAATCGGCGCTGCTGTTTGTCGACGCTCCGCTCGTCGTGGGGAACCGCAGCGGTCAGCGGCCGTGCGAGACCCAGGTCGGTCAGCGCTACTGGCGCTGGACGGTCAGCGCCAACACCACCAACCTGCGCTCTCCGCGCCGAGCTGGCGTCACGCTGCGGCGTCGACTGGAGGAGCGAGGCTGGCGCTACTCCGACGGCCGCAACGGGCCGCCGCCGGACGGACTTTGGTGTTGCGAGTGCTACCCGTACACGACGCTGGTAGGCGCCGGCGAACTCGGCTACGACCTGGAGCGACCGCGATACAAGCGCAAGCCGCGATCCATGCCCATCGCGCAATGGCGACCGGTACGCCAAGCCGCCTGCGACGACCTGATCCAACGGCTCGCCCGCCTGGCGCAGGCGGATCCACCACTCCAGCTCGACTCCCCGCACTCGATACCTGCCCCGTCACTAGGCTGGGGCCCGATGCTGATCGAGTCACTCCGTCCGTTGAGCGACGCCAAAATTCGAGCACTCAGCGGTATGATCGCGCGTCCCGCACGGAGGCGCGAGCTAGAGTCGGAAGAGCCGCCCGATGACGTCGAGCATGTCCAGCACAGGGTCGAACCCAACCGAGCTGGACCTTGAAGAGAGCGGGTTATCGCCACCCGCGCGAATGCAATGCCGTCCTGATGTGAGAGCGAGACGATGAGATACCAGGGATCGGGATGGAAGATCGGACAATGATACTGTTGGCCGAGACCTGCACTGGTCGTTGCTGGAATCCCGCGATTACTGCGGGTCAGTATGGCGCAATCGCGGGTATACTCGCCGGGTTTTCCTTCACTGCGATGGTGACTGTCATCGGGCGGCTGCCAGATGAAGCCCAGCGACGTATCGGTACAGAACGGACTCTAGTCATCTTGCTCGCCAGCTTCATCAACCTAATATCCGTGGCTGTTCTCTACTCCGTCCTAGCCGGCGAGCAAAGTGTCAAGAGGGCAGCCTCCGAGGAGGTGTTCGCATCGGCTGCGGTCGCTCCAGCCATCGCGATGCTCCTATTCGGTCTGGTGCAATTCATCGAGGTTCAATCTGGGAGTCTTACAGCCAGGGCCTTTAGGCTAATTGTCGGACTCGTACTACCCTTCATCGGGCTGATATTCGTCGGGCTTGTCCTAGGAGAGGTGCGGTACCTTGCGCCAAGAAGCAGCGGTTATGTCTTGGTTGGCATACTTCAATGGGCCTCACCGGTGCTGTTTCTAGTTGGAGCTGCAGTGATGTGGTGGCGCCGTCCTAGGTTTTCGCAGCTGGCTATTCTTAGGAGACGTCTCCCATATCTCTCGATGCTGCATGTGTTGATTGCCGGCCTTCTCTTTAGTTGGATATGGGCCAGTGGTCCCGACATCCTTTTACCGAGCCTTGTGATTGCGCTCCTTCAACTTGTACTGCTAGCTGCGGCGCTGCTATTCACCATGTTACTAGTATCCTCGGATGACGAATATGCCGCGAAATGAAGGGACTAGAGCGACTCTTCACAGCTGAGGGTGTAGCGCGGTCTGGTGCGTCGGTCCCGGGATAGGCGTCGAGGTCTCCCGAGGATGGAAGTTCTCACACTGCCCAACCGGAAGACCTCGACGTGGATGACGCTACCTTCGCTTGCCCTGGCGCAGTGCTGAAGCCCAGGTCAACGCCACGATCAAGGTTTCCGAGCCCCACAGGCTCGGCACCGCCCAAGCCCTCCACGCAACCGACGAACAGAAGGCAGCATGACCACCACCAGCAGCCCGGTCAGACGTGAACTGTCCGCCGACGAACGACAGCAGATCGGCGACCAACTCCGCTGGCGCCGCCGCAACCTACCGCCGCCTCGGCGTCCCCGACCACGTCGCCGAACACTGGATCGCCCACATCGCGGCCGCCTGGGGCGCCACCGACCGGTGCGAGCGCTGCGGCTGGAACCGGCCGTGACCGGTCGCGATTTCAGTTGAAGCCCGGTGCACCCATCCCCCGATCGGTCCCAGGCCCACGTTCCGGCCCAGGGGGCGCTATTCGCCCGCCCAACCACTCATTCGTGTCATCCACCGCGCGCTGGGCAAGGTCGATAACCGAGTCAGGGTCAGCGCGGGTATCTAGCGGCGGCTCCGTCCTCGGAGGCGGGGGGACCGGCGTTACCGGTCGCCCCGGCTCCGGCGGGGATGCGACCTGAGGCAGCGGAGTCTCGGCCATGGCCCGCTCGACCAACGGATCGCCCACCTTCACCCCCCGGATACCCGCGGCAACAACCTTCCCGGCAACGCTGTGCACGATCGACTTCATGGACGACACAGCCAGCGGATGACACCCGGTGGCGATCCCCACAACCACACCGGTCACGCGGACCAGCATCACAACCGACGCGACCCGACGGTCACCCGGAAGCGGAGCGGCCGACGCCATATCCTTCGCCAGCCCTTCTGGCAGACCCACCGCCGAAGCAGCCGCCGCTGCCGGATCGCCCAACAGCAGATGGTGAGTCAAGTCGCTGAGCCCCTCCACCGCTGAGGCCGCCTGGTCGAAATGCCCCAGGTCGACCGGGTCTGTTGCACTCGCCCGGACCCGGCGGTGGCGGGCGAGCCGGGCTGAGGAAGCTGGCCGGATGCGTCGACCTCGAGCCGCTGGCCGGAACGCCGACCGATCGGCGTTCGCTGGGTTTCGGTTCCCGCCGGAGGTGATCACGCTGGCGGTCCGCTGGTACCTCCGGTACGGCCTGTCGTATCGCGATGTGGAGGAGCTGCTGAGCGAGCGCGGGATCGAGGTAGATCACGTCACGGTGTATCGGTGGGTGCAGCGGTTCTCCCCGCTGTTCGCCGACGCCGCCCGCCCCCTCCGGCACGTGACTGGCGACCGCTGGTTCGTCGATGAGACTTACGTCAAGGTCGCCGGTCGGTGGCAGTACCTGTACCGGGCCGTCGACCAGTACGGCCAGATCATCGACGTCATGCTCTCCGAGCAGCGGGACACCGCCGCCGCCCGCCGGTTCTTCACCCGCGCCCTCCTCTACGGGCCTGCACCGGTGGAGGTGGCCACCGACAAGGCCGGCCCGTACCTGCGGGTAGTCGACGACCTGGTGCCCGCCGCCGTGCACGTGACGGAACAATACGACAACAACTCGATCGAAAGCGATCATGCTCGGTTGAAGGCTCGGCTGCGGCCCATGCGCGGACTCAAACGCCTCCGGTCGGCCGCTCGGATAGCAGCCGGCCACGCCTTTGTGCAGAACCTCCGCCGGGGCCACTACGAACTCGCGACTGAGGCCCCATCGGGGCTTCGCGTAGCCAGGGCATTCACCGAGCTGGCGCGGGCCATGTGACCGGCACTTCCTCCACACCGACACCCTGCCCGGTCACGCCCGACGCAACAGACCCGTTTGGTGTCGGGCTGGCCGGTCTCGGCGTCTACCTGCTCATCGCTGTCATACCGATGGTCACTCTCCGATTCACCGATGCTGACGTGGACCCGCCAGCGTTGACGGGTCAGGTCGCTGGAGTGTGTAGGACGTCGGGATCTTGCCAGGTGGCGGCGACCTCGGTAGGGGTGCGGTAGCCGAGGCCGGAGTGCGGTCGGTGGTGGTAGCCGTTTACGTAGGCTCCGATCTCCTTCCTTGCTTGGTCGATGGATTCCCATTCCGAGCGCCAGGCGCAGCGTTTCTTGAACTGGCTGAACCAGGACTCGATGAACGCCTGGGACTCGGGGTCCCGGGAGCCGCCGCGGCGGTGGGTCATCCCGCGAGCGGATAGATGCTTGCGGAAGTCCCGGGAGGTGAACTGCGAGCCGTTGTCCGACCCGAGGGTCAGCCGGCCCGGCTGGATCCGGTGGGCCAGCACGGCGGCCTCGACGACGGCGATGGCTTCGTCGTCGCGGCAACGCAGGTCGACCGACCAGCCGACCAGTTCGCGGGTGCAGCAGTCGACGATGGCGTGCAGGTAGATCCAGCCGTGCTGCGCGGTCCAGACCTTGGTGTGGGGTCGGGCCGCAGCGCGGTGCCGGTCTTTCGACTGGTCCGTTTCTGCGGCCCGCCTCCCGAACCGGACGTGCCCGTTCCCGAGCATCCGGCTCTCCACGTGTTCATGCCGCTGTTGGTGTTGGGCTCGACCAGGGTGTCGGGATGCGGGTTCCTCGGTAGCGGTAACGGTCGATGGGCACCGTCGTCGCGCGGAGGAACTCGATCCCGTCGGCGCTGATCTTCCAGCCAGGCAGGTAGCGCCGGACGACGGTGTGCATGTTCAGCTTGGGGTGTCGTTTGCGCAGCCACCCGACGATGCGCCAGAAGGCGTAGTGGTCGAGGTAGCCAAAAGTGCGCGAGGACACCCCGTGCCGGAAGTACGTGCACCAGCCCCGCAGTGCCGGGTTGAGCCGGCGCAACAGGTCTGCGAGCGTTCGGTGCGCGGCTCTGCGGGTCAAGGCCCGCACCTTGTCGATGATCGACGCGAGCGCCTTCTTCGACGGGTAGGTGTAAACGGCCTTCTTCCCGGTCCGGCTCCGCCAGGCGCGGCGCTGGATGCGCCAGCCGAGGAAGTCGAACCCCTCGTCGATGTGGCAGATCCTGCTCTTGGCCGCCGATAGGCGCAGGCCCATCGGTGCCAGCACCGCTCCAACCTCGTCCCAGAACGCCTCGGCGTCGGCGCGGGTGCCGCCCACCATGACCACGAAGTCGTCGGCGTAGCGGACGAGCTTCATGACCGGGTGACCGGCGCGTCGGCGTTTGGCGCGGGTCCATTCCGGTCCGAGCGCTTCCCACTTGGCGGTGAAGTGCTCGTCCAGTACGGACAGGGCGATGTTGGCCAGCAGCGGTGAGAGGATCCCGCCTTGGGGTGTGCCGGTGATGGTCTCGCGGTTCAGGCCCTCCTCGGTGAGGATCCCGGCCCGCAGGAACGCCGTCACCCAGCCCAGCACCCGCTTGTCCCCGACCCGGACTCGCACCCGGCCCATCAGGGCCTGGTGGTCGATCTGGTCGAAGCACGCCTCGATGTCGGCCTCGAACACCCACTCGTAGTTGCGGGTGGGTGAGGCGAGGTAGTGGATCTCGGCGATCGCGTCCTGCGCCCGGCGTCTCGGGCGGAAGCCATAGGAGCATGGCTTGAAGTCCGCCTCGAAGATCGGCTCCAGCACCAGCTTCACCGCGGCCTGCACGACTCGGTCACGGGTGGTCGGGATGCCGAGGCGGCGGAACTTGCCCGACGCCTTCGGGATCACCTTCTCCCGCACCCGCTGCGGAACGAACCCGCCGGATTTCAGATCCTCACGGATCTCGGCGAGTAGTTCCGCCACGGCCGAGCCGATGACCTCGCGCGGAGCGAGCCCGTCGACGCCAGCCGTGCGTGCCCCGGTGTTGCCCCGCACCCGAGTCCACGCCGCAACGAGGAACGCCGGGTCATAGACGAGGTTGTGCAGATCATCGAACCGGCGGCCAGGATCGGCCGCCGCCCAACGGTGCAGCTTCGTCTGCATCGCCAGTACCCGCGCCCACGCCTGCTTCAGCTCAGGCCAGACCAGTGCGCACGGATCGCCGGTGTTCACCGGCGGACTCCTGCCGTTGCCGTGATGCCGCGACCACGCTGGACCCCTTCGCCCTGCGGCCGGCTTTCCCGGCCTCCGACTACTACGAGTCCTCCGCCCCACCCCGGCCGCGTCAGCCGACGACGGGCCTTCCCACCCGGCTGCTGGCCGCAGCCCGGACCCGGGACGACCGGGATGGTTCCCACGTTCACTCTCGATCCGTTCGACGGGACCGGCGCCCAGCTATGCCCCTGCAGCATCGCCGCGGCTACGCCGCAGACCTTCACCGCGGCCTCCCAGCCGACGACATTGATCGACCCAGGAGTTCCCGGCCGGACGCGAACGCCCTTCCGGTGCGCGCTGCTATCCAGCCCAGATCCGCCAGGTTCGAGCTGGTGGCTCTCTTGAGGGGCTTTCAACCGCTGGTTCCTCACGTGCGCCTCTCCGTCACGCTTGCCGAGCCCGGACCATCTGGCAGTACCGGCCCGTCTCGTCGTTGTCGGGGCTGCTTCCCACCCTCCCCGGCGTCTCCCGGATCAGGCTGCCCCCAGCTACAACCAGGCCGCTGCGACGGCCCGGCGGTGAAGGCCTCTCACCCCCACTCGGTTCGAAAGCGCCTCGTGACGCACCATGTCGATGTGCCAGAGCTCGTCGGGCCGGGTGACCCGGAAGAACCCCGGCCGCCGGCGCCGATCGCTATTGCGGCTGCGCTGCAGCAGCCGGTGCGCCCGCATGATCCGCTGCACCCGCTTGCGGTTGACCGGCTCACCCAGCGCCCGCGACGCAAGGGCGGCGACCATCCGGGTGCCGTCGGTCGGATGCTCCTTCGCGACCTCGACGATCGCCTCCTCACCAGGGCGGCCTGGACCCGGGCCGGCGGCCGCTGTTCGGCGGCGGCCGGTCCGGTAGGGCGCCTGCCGGGACACTCCGGCGACCCGGGCAACCACCGCCGGCCGGTAGCCGGCAGCAACGACGGCGCGGGATCTGGCCACCCGGACGCTCACGTCCAGTCCCGCGACAGTTCCCCCGCGATCTCCAACTCGTAGGTCTTACGCCCCAGAGCGCGCTCCAGCTGGCCGACCTTGCGCCTCAACTCCGCGATCTCGGTGTGCTCGGCGGTCTTCTCCCGCGGGTTGGCCAGCGCCGCTTTACCGCCTTCCAGCAGCCGTCCCCGCCACTGGTAGTACAGCGTCTCAGCGATCTCGTACTCCCGACACACGTCCCGCACGGCCGGTCGCCGCGCAACCCCGCCAGGACGATCTCGGCCTTCTGATCCGGCGTGAACTGCCGGTACTTGCGTGTCTCGCTCACGAACCCTCCCGGGCGACGGAGCGACCAAGATCCCAAGCGCTCAGGCTCGAGAACCTGTCAACACGCCGCCGGGGTCCGCGTCAGACGGTCCCGGGTGGGCGCTGCGACCGGCTCAACGTCGCCGGCCCGGAACGTGGTTCGCGGTGGCAGCCGCGCCCGCCAACAAGCTCAGTCACTGGCGCTGATCTATCGCAGCCGCTCACGGGCCCAGCAGCTTCGGACGGTAGGAGGACACTTGGGCGATGCTGCCGTCGAACATGCGGGCACTCGCGGCCGCGGCCGGACCTCCGGCGGCGGCGGCCGTGATCGGTAACGCGTTCGTTGGCAGGGAGTCGCTGGGCTGGTTCCGGGAGCTGCACAGGCCGCGGATGCAGCTGCCACTGCCGGCATTCCTGGCTGTGGGCGCGGCCTACTATGCACAGCTCGGGTGGGTTCTGCATCGCGCCCGGCAGACCGAAGACCGGCGTGTGCGCAGCCGCGCGCTGCTGGTGCTCGCCGCCAACGAACTGTGGAACGCGGCGTTCTTCGGCCGCCGCAGTCCCCGTGCCGGCTTTCTCGGCGTCCTCGCCTTCCTCGGGCCGCTTCTCGCGCTGCAGAAGTCCGTCTCCTCCGACCGGCCGTCGCTGATAGCCCTGACCCCGTACACGCTCTGGGTGATCGGCTACGACGTTCCGTGGACCTTCCAGGTGTGGCGGCTCAACCCCGACCCGCCGCACTGATTGCGGTCAAGGACGCAGACGAAACACAGCATTGTGTCAGTATCGAGATGGGCCGGCTGAGGAGGTCGCATGGCAGCAGATAAGGGGCATGGAGAGTTCGGGCGTCAGACCCGCGCGCTGGCTGCAGCGATAATTCTTCTGCTACTGGGTCTCGGCGTGGTGTGGTTCGCGCGGAAGGTCGCTGACGTCGATGACGGCGTCGTACTTGCGTCGTTCGTTATCGTGCCGGCATTGCTATATGTCGTCCTACGGGGCGACCTAGCGGAGCTAAGGGGACCAGGCGGCTGGGTGGCGAGTTTCGTGCGAGTGGCCCAAACGGAGGTTAGCGCTACGGGCGACACAGTCATCATGAGCGAGGTTGTTCAGATTATTGAGAAGAAGACGACCGAAGAATTGCTTATGCGAACGCCGAGACTGAAGAGCGACGAGCCGGTTGTCATGACCATGACTCTCGGCAACGACTACGACGTAGACGACGTTATTGGCTATTTGAATACACTTTCCAGGTTTCCGCGGTTCCGTCTAGTGGCGCTCGTAGACCTTTCAGAAAGGTTTCTTGGCTGCATGACTCCACCTGAGCTTTCTGGCCTGATGCGAAGCCAACTGCTCGCACAGGGCTTCCTTAGGGCGATCAAGGACGATGACGTGGGGGAGGTCTTCCGCTATCCGGGAACGCTTAAGGAGGTGATGCTGAGGACCGAGACGAATACGCAAGCACTCTCGAGAATGACGGCGCTCAAGCTCGATACGATAGCGCTCGTGGACGATCGACAACACCTATTGGGGGTCGTCGAACGTGAACAACTCGTAAGCAAGCTCCTCCTCTCGTTGTGTGGCAGTTCGTAGCCCCGGGTCGTCGAACGCCTGGGCGTGAAGGGTGCAAGTGGCGGGTTACGCCGTTGAGCAGGGCCGATGCCGGCGTGCCATGATTCTTCGGTCGCGATCGGCAGTGTGGGGTTCGTGCTGCTGCGCCGGGTGCTCGGGCTGCTCGGTGTCGGTCCGAGGGCGGATGCGAAGGACGTGGAGATCGCGGTCCTGCGGCATCAGCTGATGGTGTTACGCCGGTAGGTCGCCCGGCCCAGGTACACGCCCTCGGATCGGCTGACGCTAGCGGTGCTGGCGAAGCTGTTGCCGCGGGAGCGGTGGTCGGCGTTCCTGATAACTCCGGCCATGCTCCTGCGCTGGCACCGGGACCTGGTCCGCCGTCGCTGGACCTACCCGAGCCGACAGGGCAGCCAACATGGCTTGGACCCGTCGGTCGTTGACCTGGTGCTGCGTATGGCCCGGGAGAACTCGCGCTGGGGATACCAGCGGATCGCCGGCGAATGCGCCAAGCTCGGCATCCAGGTGTCGTCGACCTCGGTGCGGAACATCCTGCGCCGGCACCGGCCCGGACCAGCTCCACGCCGCGGCGGACCGAGCTGGACGCAGTTCCTGGTGCGATGTCGGTGGCAAGTTCGTAGTGGCCGCGGCGGAGGTTCTGCACCAACGCATGGCCGGCGGCGATCCGGGCCGCCGACCGGAAGCGTTTTGAGTCCGTGCATCGGCCGCAGCCGCGCCTTCAGCCGAGCATGATCAGCTTCGACGGGATTATTGGCGTACTGCTCGGTGACGTGCGCCGCGGCCGGGACCAGTTCGTCGATCACCCGCAGGTACGAGCCGGTCTTGTCGGTGGTCACCTCGACCGACGCCGGGCCATACCTCAACGCCTGTGGGTGCCCAGAACTCGGGCCGCACTACGCGACCTGCGAGTATTCGTGGAGCAGCCCGCCGAGGCTGTCATGTCGGTGGACTCGTAGGTATTCACTCGGGCGTGGGTTGGGGGGTGTGGCCGTAGGGGTGCTGCCTGGCCGAGGGCACGGTGCGGGCGATGGTCGTTGTAGTGCCGTTCGTACTCGGCCAGGACTGCGGCCGCGTGCCGCTGGTTGAGGATGAGGATCCGGTCCAGCAGCTCGCGGCGCAGGCTGCCGACGAACCGTTCGGCGATCGCGTTCGCGCGCGGCGCCCGGATCGGCGTCAGCACGATCTGCACGCCGGCCGCGGCGAAGACGGTGTCGAAGACCCGGTTGAACTTGCCGTCGTGATCGCGCAGGAGGAACCGGAACGCCTGGCCAGTGTCCTCGATGTCCATCAGTAGGGTGCGGGCCAGCTGGGCGAGCCATTCCCCGGTCGGCTGCGCAGTCACGCCGAGGATGCGAACTCGGCGGGGGGCGTGCTCGACGACGAAGAAGCCGTACAGCCGGGTGAGGGTCACTGTCTCGAGACAGAACAGGTCGCAGGCCAGGATTGCGTGGGCCTGCGTGGTGAGGAACTCCTGCCAGCTTGGTCCGGTCCGCCGCGGCGCCGGCTCCAGACCGGCCGCGGTCAGGATGCGCCACACCGTCGAGGCCCCGACCCGGTAGCCCAGCCCGGCGAGCTCACCGTGCACCCGCCGGTATCCCCAGGTGGGGTTCTCCCTGGCCAGCCGGAGCATCAGGGCGCGCAGCCCGGCCGGGACCGGCGGCCGGCCCGGGCGCCGGCCGGTCTGGGTGGTCCAGCGGCGGGTTACCAGGTGGCGGTGCCAGCGCAGCACCGTCTCCGGCGTGACCAGCATCCGCAGCCGCCGAGGCCGGGGAAGGCGCCGGACCAGCGCACTGATCATCGCCCGGTCCGCCCACGACAGCTCCGGCCGTCCGACCTGCCGGCCCAGGACGGCCAGCTGATGCCGCAACACCAGAATTTCGGCATCCTGGGCCGCCTGCGACCGAGCCAGCAGCACCAGCCAGCCGAGGAACCGACACAAGATCAGATAGACCAGTCGCAACGCCACCGGCGGATCTTGCCGCTCCCTACCCCCGACACGACGCGGCAGGTCAATGACGCGGCCCAGTTCTGGGCACCCACACGCTCGGCCAGCTGCGGTGGGGCGGATCGAGCGGGTCCGGCTGCACACCAACCTGACCATCCTTGCTCGGCTCGCCTGCGCACTGGCTGCTGCGCGATCGGTCCCGCTGGCCGCGTAGGTCGGTCGCCGACAGTCCGCTGAGAGCGGGCACTTTGGCGTGCTTAGGTGCGATCTTTGGACTACCCGGGTTTCCGCCCATGTGAGTCTGAGTACCTTGACGCGCAGCGACTCGTCTGCTGCCCCCCGTCAGCCGGCGAGTCGCTTCTCATGTCCGAGGTTGGGGCGGTTCCGGAGTCTGAGCCGAGAGTTTCGCTGAGCGAATCGCCGGACTCGCCCAAAGCGAGTACTCGAAGGACATGTAAGCGCCGATCGGGCCTCAGGCGACCGCCGCCGAGCCGCTTCTTGATACAGATCACGAGCGAGCCGCGGAGCGCATTGACGCCATGACGACAGCCTGTTTGGCGGCGGCCGTCCCGCATCGCTCTACGGGTGGGCATCACGGGTGACAGGCGATGGCCACGCCGCCAACCCGAACGGGGCCGGACCGGGCAGCATGACGGAAACCTGCTACTGGCGCTCGCCGAGCGGACGCCTGCGTCGAGGCACTTGATCCGGGATCGGCCGGCCAGTTCACGGCGTCTTCAACGTGGTGCTCGCCGACGCCGGGATCACCGCGTCTCGGCGCGGTCGCGGATGCCGAGCAGCATGCGGCGCATCATCGGGAAGTCGCCGAACTCGTTGAGGATGACCGAGAGCAGCGAGACAGCCCGGTGGTGCCAGTCCAGGCGGATGCGGAGCCGAGTGACCAACCTGGTCTGACCCCGAGGCAGTTCGGTCAGTGTCCACGACCAGGTGCTCAGCGGCTGGTGCCAGAGCAGCCAGCGGTTCGCCTCGAACCCGGCGACCTTGAACGCGGTCACGTCCGACGGCGTCGGGGACATCGGGACCCATTGTCCGATCTCGAGGTGCTGGAACTCGGGCAGGATGCGCTCCGCGCTGGGATGTCCGAGGTTGTCCAGCAGGTCGTTCGCGTAGAACCCGGCGCGCAGGCAGCCAACCTGGACCAGCCACGGCCACACGGCCGCCGGCGGCGCGTCGATCGTGATCGCACGCGTGGCGAGGTAGGCGACGTCGTCGATGAGGTCGTCGCCGGGCATCACCCCGGCCAGTTCCTCGTCGGTGGCGCCCCACCGCAGGTGCCGACGCCGATACAACGGGGCCGTCACGAAGCGCGGGATGTCGGCGACGACGGTGACGATCTCGTGCGCGAGCTCGCGAGCGGTCGGCCGGGGCCGGCGCTGCAGGAGCGTAGCTGTGCGCGTCATGGTCAGCTCCGATCTAGACGCCGGCCGAGGCGGGGAAGGCTCCCTGCCGCTCGGCCAGTACCAGGCCTGCGCGCCACCCGGGCGCTCGTCCGGGCCGCGGTGGCGCGATATGACGCATGTCATGACCGGTCCGGGCGAGCGCCCAGGACACCAGCGAGTTCGAGTTCCACATGTCGCCGGTGTCGAGCTCGTCACGGCCCCAGGTCAGCGGCGGGACCGCCCGCAGCACGCGCAGCACCGCCGCGACCTGGGCGGGCTCGTCGCTGACGCGGTGCGGTGGTCCGACTGCTTCATCCAGGTCGGGGATACATCCGCCAGGCCAGCACCGGACCTCGTATCGAAACGCTCGGGACCTCCCGAGCCACCGTGTGCCAACCGGCCCCTCGCACACGACGCCGCGGTCCGGTGCCGAGACATTCCACACCGGACCCATCTCGACCGCGTACGTCGTCCCATCAAGATGGATCTGCAGCGCCGAGTGATAAAGGTCATCCGGTCGCCGATGCTGACCGGCGGCGAGGAGACGCTCGTAGACGCGACCGTTCCACCGGACGCAGTGCCCGCCGGCGCCGAGCGGTAGCCAGTAGAGGTCGGTCCAGGCCTCGAGCATGACGTCACCGGCCCGCCGCCACGTGGCCGTGCACCCAATGCTCGAGCTTCCGAACACGCAGCAGGATGAGGACACCGACGCTGCCGAGCGCATGAATGACGACGTCGAACGTGGGATTCGTGACGCCGGAGAAGTCGGCTGCGACCCAATACGGCACCAAGGTCACCAGGCCGGCGATCGCCGAAACGCCCGCCACGAGTTCCCACCAGCCGGCACGACGGAACAGACCCCACGTGGCGACGGTGAAGCCGATCAGCGTGACAGTCGCGAGCAGGCCGGTTGTAGCCCAGGCGGCGCCGCTGGTGTCAATGCCGCCAGCCGCGTAGATGGGCGTCAGCCATAGGAAAGTAGTGCCGAACAAGAACAGGGAAACGCCGCCAAGGTTGCGAATGCTGAACATGGCCGACCTCCATTCGCCCGGCTTGCGCCAACGACGGCCTACCGGCCCAGTTCACAACTGTCGGTCCCGCCCGCACAGGGCCTAAGGGCCCGCTCCCGGCCCGTGGACCGCGTGGACCGCGTGGACCGCGTGGACCTGGAGCATCTCGCTCAACCGGCTCCTCCTCACCCTTCCGGTGCGGCGCTCCTAGTGTCGCGTTGCAGTGTTCCTGTGTGTCTTCGCCGTCGTCTCGCGCTTTGGTGAAGCGCACGCCGTGGCGCCTGCGTGCCAGCCGGACGTCCCCGACCGTCCGGCTCATGCTGTCACGCAACGTCACACCGGGGAGCCGGCGAGGCGCGGCGACCGTACGCGGTCGGCGGCATTGTGCATGTCCCGCGCGTCGGCACGAGCGATCGGGTACGAGGGAACTCGGACTTCGACCGACGCTGGAGGGCGGCACGGTGGTGCGGTGTCCGCGACACTGGACCGATGGACGAACGCGCGGTCCGTGAGCTGATCAAGGCGCACTTCGCCGCCTCCACGGTCGGCGCGCCCGGCGGCGGCCCCGACGACGACATCACGGCAGCGTCGGAGATCTACGCCGAGGACGCGGTGCTGGAGTGGCCGCAGGCCCGGGAACGCCTCCGGGGCCGGGCGAACATCATCGCGTTCCGGTCGACGTACCCGACGCGGATGGAGTTCGAGCTGCACCGGATCACCGGGCGGGACGACCTGTGGGTCAACGAATACACGATCCGGTACGACGACCGCCCGGTGCTGGCGGTCGGGATCATGGAGTTCCGGGCCGACAAGGTCGTCCGCGAGCGCATCTACTTCGGCGAGCCCTGGGAACCGCCGGCCTGGCGGGCCCAGTGGGTCGAACCGATGGAACCGGAGTCGGCCTGAGCCGGGCCGTCAGCTGGAGCGCTGCGGCGCGGGCGACCAGCCAGAGTCGGATGTTCAGTCCGCGCCTGTCACGGGCGCCGGACCGGGACGCGGCCAGTACCAGTGCCGCTGCCGCTCTGTCGGCGGATCGGGCTCAGAGCGCGGACCGGAGCCTGACGGCGGTCGCGACCGCCGACCCGCCGGCGCCACCCGGTCGAAGATTCCCGCCAGGTGAAACCTTTTCTGGCCCAGGGGGCGACAGTTGAGGTATGGACGGCCGTCCGAGCGACGCGATGCTGTTGGTCGGCGTCGCCGAACGCGACATCGGGGCCTTCCGCACACTCTATGAACGCCACGCCGGTTGGCTCTCGCTTCGGCTCGCCCGCCGGTGCAACGACGCTGAGCTCGTTGCGGACGCCGTCCAGGACACGTTCGTCGTGATCTGGCAGAAGCCGCGGAGCTTCCGCGGTGACGGCGACGTCGCGGCGTGGCTGTGGGGCATCGCGATCCGTCGGCTGGTCAGTCGCCTGCGCCAGCGGAGCGACGTCGCGGCCGCGTTCGGGAGTTCCGACACGGTACCGGCGGCGGAGGACGAGGTCCTGCTGTCGGTCGAGTACGGCGACATGGGCGCGGCGTTGGCCCGACTGTCGCCGGAGATGCGCGCCGTCATCCAGGCCGTCGTCCTGGACGGGCTCTCCGCCAGGGAGGCGGCGCAGCTGCTGAACGTGCCGGTGAGCAGTGTCAAGACGCGGCTGTTCCGGGCCAAGGCACATCTGCGGGCCGCGCTGGCGGAGGGACTGTCATGACTGGCTGGCACGTCGACGACGAGACGCTGCGGCGCTACGTCGAGCGGATCGACTCGGTGGCCGAGGGTGCCTCGGTCGAGCAGCACGTGGTGACCTGTGAGCGGTGCCGGGCGCGGGTCAACACCGCGGCCGTCGCGGTCGACCTCGCTGTGGTCGATCACGACGCCGTGTGGGACCGCACGCGCGACGCCGTCGAGATCCCGCGTCCGTCCGTCTTCGAGCGGCTGTTGAGCGCTGTCGGGCTCCCTTCCCATGAGGCCCGGATGGTCGCGGTGGCCAGCGCTTTCCGCGGCGTGTGGTTGATCGGCGTAGCCGCAGTCATTGCGTTCGCGGCTCTCGCAGCGAAGATCGGGAATACCGATGAACTCTGGTTCTTCCTCGCCGTGGCGCCGGCCGCGCCCTGCCTGTTGGTCGCGGTCAGCTACGACCGGCGATGGGACCCGGCCCTCGAACCGGAAATGGTCACGCCGTACCCGGCGCTGCGCCTGGTCCTGCTGCGCACGACCGCGGTCCTGGCCCTCGCGCTGCCCGCCGTGCTGCTGCTCGGGCTGGTCGTGCCGGGCCAGACGCCGTTCGTCTGGCTACTGCCGGCCCTCGGCTTCGTCGCGGTGGTGCTCGCGGCGTCCACCTGGATCAGCCCGCTCAACGCGGCCACGACCGTCAGCGTCGCCTGGCTACTGGCCGTGTGGCTGGTGAAACGGGCGCATTCGCCGACCGTGGTACTGGAGGCCCGGATCCAGGTCGCCTTCCTGGTGCTGGCCGCAGCATCGTTCTGCATCTTCGTCGTACGCGCGCACCACCTGAGCCAGCTTCGACCACGGAGGTAGCGGCGATGACCGCCTCGACCGGTTCTCTGATCAGCTTGCGTGGTGTGGGGCGCTCGTTCGGCGCCACCCAGGCCCTCGCCGACGTCGACCTCGACCTGGAAGCCGGCGTGATCGGGTTGCTCGGCCCGAACGGGGCAGGCAAGACCACCCTGCTGCGGCTGCTGGCCACCGCGTTACCGCCCAGCCGGGGAAAGGTGCGCGTCCTGGGCCGGGACGTCGAGGTGCTGGCGGAGCGCACCGAGATCCGCCGCCGGCTGGGCTACCTCCCGCAGGAGGTCGGATTCCCGCGCGGCTTCACCGCGTTCGCGTTCGTCGACTATATCGCGCTCCTCAAGGAGTGGGCCGACCCGGCCGCCCGGCACGCGGAGGTGCGCCGGGTGCTCGACCAGGTCGGGCTGTCCGACGCCGCGACCAAGCGGATCCGGGCCATGTCCGGCGGCCAGCGGCGCCGGGTCGCGCTGGCGCAAGCGCTGCTCGGGTCGCCGCCGGTCCTGGTCCTCGACGAGCCGACCACCGGCGTCGACCCGGAACAGCGGGTCACGCTGCGGACCGTGCTGGCGGAGCTCGCGCGGACGTCGATCGTGGTCCTGTCCACCCACCAGACCGAGGACGTCGCGGCCCTGTGCGAGCGCGTCGTCGTGCTGGACCGTGGTCGGGTCCGCTACGACGGTGCGGTCACCGACCTGGTCGACCGGGCCGCCGGCCGTGTCTGGCTGGCGGACCAGCCGGACCCGGCGGCGACCGTGTCCTGGCGGACCGGCACCGGGCGGTACCGCAACGTCGCCACGCAGGCGCGGGATGGCGTCGAGCACGTCGAACCGTCCCTCGAGGACGCCTACCTGCTGCTGCGCGGGGACCGCTCCGGCACCGGGATCGTGACCCGGTGAGCGCGACGCTGGCGGCCGGCCCGGAAGCGGTTCCCGGCCACCACCCCACGTTCGTTCCGCTCGCCGCCCGCGAGCTGCGCCGGTTTGTCGTCAACCCGGTCTTCCTGTTCGCCGTCGCGATGTGCGTGGTGATCGGGATCGGCGACAGCGACGGGGTCGTGGAGATCGACGAGGTCGTCGGGTATCCGGCGGTCTTCCTGGGTGGCTTCGGGATGATGGCCATGTACTGGCTGACCCGCTCGATGCGCGACAGCGAGCCGGTCGTCGGCGTCACCCCGACGACGCGGCCGGTGCGCACGGCCGCGCTGTGCGCGGTCGCGATCGTGCCGTTCCTCTGCGGCTGGCTGGCCCTGTTGGCCTTCGTCCGCGTCTTCCCGGTCGGATCCCCGGTGTACGGGGACTTCAGCGCACCGGCCCAGGTCGCGATCCTCGTCGGGCAGATCGTCGTCCCGTCGCTCGGCGGCCCGCTGCTCGGTGTCGCGCTCGGCCGGTGGATCAGCTTCCCGGGCGCAGCGTTCCTCGCGTTCCTGCTCATCTTCGGCTGGGTGGAGCTGGTGACGATCCCGTCGCTGACGCATCCGGACTCGGCGCCCATCGCCGCGCTGCGGTTGTTCTCGCCGTTCGCGTTCTTCTCATTGGCCGACAACAGCCCCGACATCACTCTGTGGCGCGGTGCCCCATGGTTCTTTCTCGGCTGGCAGCTCGCGCTGTGCGCGATCGCGGCGCTGGTCGCCCTGCTGCGCGGGGCGGAGGGCCGGGTGCGGTCCCGGATCGTGCACGCCTTGCTGATCGCCCTGGCGGTGGCCGCGATCATGTTCGTGCTGACCAACACCGTCGGGGCCGTCCCCGGCGCATGATGATCAGGCAGATGCTGCGAGCCGGGGCGTGGCCGGCCGTGGCGGGGATCAGCGGCGTGGCGCTCGTAGCGGGCGGCTGCGGTGTCGCGTTTCCCGCGGCCGGCCCCGTCCTACTCACGATCGCCTTTACGCTGTTGGCCGCCGCAGCCGCGTTCACCCTCGACGAGCCGGCCAGCCAGGTCGTCGACGTGACGCCGACCGGACCCCTGCGGCGCACCGGCATCCGGGCCCTGGCATTGCTGGCCCCGGTCGCCGCCGGCACGGTGCTCATCCTGGCCGGCGCGCAGCGCGGTCTCACGCTGCCCTGGGCAGCGACCGCACTCGCGCTCGGCGGCAACGTCGTGCTGGGATTCACCGTGGCCTGCCTGGCGCGCACCCGGACCGGTGAGCCCGGCGCGCCGGCCTCCACCGCTGTCGCCCTCATCCTGATGGCGCCCAGTCTCGTGCCCGCTGTAGCCCGCCGGGTGAGTACTTTCCCCACCCCCGGTGGCGCCGGGCTGTCGTCGAACACCGTCTGGTGGACCGTTCTGGCCCTGTGCATCACAGCCTGCGCCGTGTCGGTCAACGGCCAGCTCCTGCCTCACAGGCTTCCCCGTCTACGCTGACGCCGGCGTCCCGCGCCAGTGCGGCATCTGCCTGCTCCACATCCGCGGGCGACTCGCTCCGTCGATGAACGCGGCCGGCCGGGCACGCGCGAGACCGAGGTCATGGTCCTCAGGTTGCCGCTGGCCGGCGAGGAGAAGACGACCTTGCACGTCAGCCTGATCCGACACCGCGCAGCGGTGCCGTGGAAGCTCGAGGGCTTGGACGACACCCCGGCCGCCGCGCACCGCCGCTCCGCGTGGCCACCGCATTCACCGAGCTTGTACAGGCCATGTGACCGGCACTTCCTCCGCATCCGACGCCTGCCCCATCAGGCTCGACGCAACTGACCTTGTTTGTACGTCCTTCACGCCGATCCCGGCGGGAACCTCTGCCATACTTCTGCATTGGTGTCCTATTACACCCCTCCGCCGTCTTGTCGGTCTTCGGCGCCGCGTGTCCTGTCACGGGGCTCGCTTGTTCGGGTTGACCCTCGTCTGCCCGTTACACTTTGCCCGAGTGTTTTGTTACAGCCGGCTGTCACACCGACGGGCAGGTATGTGGTGTCGTCAAATCCCACCATTTGACATACGTCAGACTTGGCGGAGGCGAGGTGCCCGCTAACGGCACGTCGGTGCGGGCAGATGGCCCAAAGCGAGTTCCCCAACGGACCGACTTTGCCCCATACCGCTGACACGTCGACGGCTGGGTGCTAAGACCGAGCCGGAACGGTTCCGCGCCGACGCCGTTGCCTTCATCCGCGGCTCAGCTTGCGGGCGGCTCGGCTCCTAGGGGGGAGGGATTGGGCATGCAATTGAAGGGACTTATCGGGCGAAGCGGTGCGGTGATCGCACTCGGACTTGCCGCCGCGGCGATGGCGGCGGCCCCGGCCTTCGCTGCCAGCCCGAACGGTCAGACGGTCACCGAGACGCAGAACGTGCACGGCGTCTTCCTTGAGCCGCAGGCCACGAATCCGTGCACCGGGAACACGTTCAACAACGGTGCGGGAATCCAGTTCACCGGCAACTTGGTCAACCACGTCACCTTCTTCACCAACAGCGACGAGTTGTGGGCGACGTTCACCGAGACGGGCAAGATCGTCGGGACCGACGACGGCACCGGAGCGACCTACACCGGGCACGCGACCGCCTGGGGCAACTTCAACATGAACGAGCGGAACCAGAACAGTGAGTTCACCTTGACGATCCACGCGACCGGCTCAGACGGAACGTCGATCACGGCGCACGAGACCACCGTGTTCGTGATGAACGCCAACGGGACCGTCACCGTCAACTTCGACAAGTTCAGCCTGGCCTGCGGATAGCTCACAGGCGTACGTCGTTGAGGCGCATCCGCACCCAGTCGGATGCGCCTCAACGCAATTCCGGTGGGGAACTCTGTCGGGTTCCAGAATTGGGTGGAAGCCGAGGATCTGCGGGAAGGGCGCCAAGGCGCCAAGGGTGCTCCGGGATGATCGTCGGTCGTGTCGCTGCGGCTGCTGTACTTGATCCTCGTCCCGCCTGCTCGGTTCGCGGTATTGCTGGCCCGCTCGGGTGTCCAGAGACGCAGAATTGCTGGTGCTGCGCCACGAGGTGGCGGTACTGCGGCGGACCAACCCCCGGCCGCGGCTGGACTGGGCTGACCGGGCGGTCCTGGCCGCGCTGATCCGCCGGCTGCCGAGGCCGCTGCGCAGCCATCGGCTGGTCACGCCCGGCACGGTGTTGCGGTGCCATCGCCGCCTGGTCGCGCGGAACTGGACGTATCCGAACCGCAGCGGCAGGCCACCCCTGTCCGAGGAGCTCGCGGCCCTGATCGAACGGCTGGCCCGAGAGAACCGGTCGTGGGGCCATAAGCGGGTCCAGGGCGAGCTGCTCAAACTCGGCCACCGGGTCTCCGCGTCGATCGGCCGCATCCTCAAGCGGGTCCGGATACCGCCGGTGTCGACCCGCCGCCAGGACCCCAGCGCGCCACCCGGCCCGGGCAGCACCTCGACGCTGATCTCCGGCGACCACGACGCCGTCCTCGTCGAGGCGCTGTTGACCGCCAGGGAAGCGCCAGTGATCGTCACGGCTGCCATGGCATTTGCTCCAGCATCAGCGCACAGGGCGCAGATGGCGACGCCGTCGCGGTGCCTTATAGGAATGCGGAGTTGGCCGCGGTGCGGAGCAGGTTGACCTCGGCCGAATCCCAGGATCGCTCAACGATGCTTCGGAACTCCTGGAGTAGCAGCGCGGGATGCGTCTGCGTGGCAGCGCATAGCTCGCTGTCGCAGCATCGCGCGGCGGTCTGGATGACTCGCCGGTAATCGCGGAAGGACCCCATCAAGGACTCCTCCTATTCGTCTTACCGCGGCCCGGATCCGGGTAGCAAGTTTTCGGTGGCAACGGTTGTGCGGAACAAGACCGAAGCTGTCGGTCATCGGACCGGGCGCCGTGCCGTGGTCCTGCTACCTCTCGCACCCTGTCTTAGCCGCAGATGAGGATGGCCCGGCCATGGATTCGGCCGTGCCGGACATCGTCGATCGCGTCGTCGAGCTTCCAGCGGGCAGCGGCTGGGTGGAGCATGACTTTGCCCTGACCCGCGAGCGTTACGAGGCTGGCCGGGTCGGTGTAGGTGCCGATGAGCTTGGCGGCGACGCCAATTTCGCCAAATACCAACTGCATGATCGGGAGCCTCACGATGCCGCCGTAGTCGGTCAGGTCGTCGTAGCCCGTGATGTCTTTCCTGTTCTGGATCCTCGACAAACCGCCGGATGACCGCCTTGTTCCGATCGTGTCACCACCGCGATCTCCCCCTCTACTATGTGGACGACCGCAGCATGCCGCTTGCGATGTCCCGGTTCTAGGGGCGACCGCCCTGCAACGCCGGGAATGTTCAGAGCCAATCGTGGAACATAGCGCTCACCGCCCGCGCCATCACCCCGCCGGAAGACTAACCGGCCCCCGCTGATTCGCCCGACTAACCCCGAGCCGCCGGATAGACCGCCGGGGGCTGACAGACTTCCCCGGCGCCTTCGGGCGACCGTTCCCGCAGCGGCTGCCATGGTGGGACGCGGATGCTGAGATCAACATCATCGCGCATGTCCTGACCGAGATCGGTCGGCACGCAGGACAACCAGCGGGTTGCCGGGGGCCGGGCATCGTGCCAGATCCCCCGGGGCGAGCAGTTGGCGGGACTAGCCGAGTCCGGCTTCCCGGGCTCGGACGATCGCGGCGGGCCGGTCGGCGACGCGGAGTTTGGCGAAGATGCTCGACACGTTGTTGCGGATGGTCTTCTCGCTCAGCCCGAGCCGGGCGGCGATAGCCGGGTTCGGCTCGCCCGCGGCGACGAGGTTGAGGATGTCGTGCTCGCGGGTGGACAGCGCGGGGAACGGCTGGGCGGCGGCCCGGGAGCCGGCGCGGAAGAATTCGGCCATCCGGGCGGCGATCGCGGCACCGAAGATGGCCTCTCCGGCTGCCACGGCGACGATCGCGCGGACGATCTCGTCCGGCGCTGCTCCCTTGAGGATGTATCCGCGGGCGCCGGCCCGCATCGCCGCGAGAACCGACGTGTCGTCCTCCAGCATGGTCAGCATGAGGATCCCGACGTCCGGGTGGCTTGAGACGATCCGGCGGGTGGCGTCGATGCCGCTGACGCCGGGCATCCTGACGTCCATGAGGATGACGTCGGGCCGCTGCTGCTCGCAGACCTGGACGGCGTGCTCACCGTCGGCGGCCTCGCCGGCGAAGTCCAACGCGGCGTTCTCCTGGACGAGAGTCCGCAGCCCGGAGCGGAACACCGGATGGTCGTCGGCGACAACGACCCGGATCGGGCGGTCGGTTGCCGGGCCGGTCACGGGGTCTCCAGCGGGATCGTGGCGTGGACCTGGGTGCCGGCGGGGCTGCTGGAGACGACGCAGCGCCCGCCCAGTTCGGCGGCGCGGTCGCGCATCGAGCTGATCCCCACTCCGGCCCGGTAGCCATCGGGCAGGCCGGTGCCGTCGTCGGTGATCTCCAGGTGCAGGGCCCCGTCGATGCTGACCCGGACCAGGCCGTGGCTGGCGTGGGCGTGCCGTGCGGTGTTGGTCATCGCCTCCAGGGCGATCCGGTACGCCGCCACCTCTACCGCGGCGGGAAGGTGCTGCTGGCGTGTTGGGCCTTCCACGGTGATCCCGCCGAGCGTCTGGGCCTGTTCGGTCAGCGCGCCGACCAGGCCGAGTTCGTCGAGCGCGGGCGGGCGCAGGTTGTAGACCAGGCGGCGGACCTCGGCGATTGCCTGCTGGGTCTGGGCGGTGAGGGCGTCGAGTTGGGCGGCGGCCGCGGCCGGATCATCGGTGAGCTGGTGGCGGGCGCGCTGCAGGCCGAGCACGACCCCGGCCAGCCCGGGACCGAGGCCGTCGTGCAGGTCGCGGCGCAGCCGGCGGCGTTCCTCCTCGGTCGCTGCGACCAGCCGCTCCCGGGAGCGCAGCAGGTCACGGGTCAGGGAGACGGCGTGACCGGCGGCGGCCACCTGACCGGCGATGCCGGCGAGGAGACGGCGCTCCGCCGCGGTGAACGGCTGTTCGCCCTCCCGATGTTCGGCGGCCAGGACGCCGATGGTCTCTCCGGCGAACACCAGCGGGAACTCCCCACGCGGAGCGTCGCGGGACCGGCCGGCCTCGGCCACCGTGTCCCCGATCCGGAGGCTGACGTGCGGCACCCGGAGGGCGTCCCGGACACTGCGGGCGACGGCCGGCAGCACGTCGTCGGGCGCGGCGGCGTCCTCGAGCCGGTGGCCGAGCCGGGCCAGGGCGGCGTACGGGTCGTCGCGGTAGCCGTACACCAGCCGGTTGACAGCACGCGCGAGTACGTCTCGCAGTGGCAGCGCGACGAGCACCGCGGCGGCGACCGCGAGCGGCCGGCTGACCGCGGCGGACGTGACCCGGGCCGCCGCGGCGCCGACCAGCAGGTAGGCCAGGACCACGCATCCGCTCAGACCGCCGTAGAGGAGGGTGCGGCGGACCGCCAGGCGGGCGTCGAACAGGCCGTACCGGCGGATCGCCACCCACGCCGTGGCGGCCAGCGCCACCATGGCGAGCGCCTGGGCGGGCAGGGCGTAGACGCTGTCCCCGGTCGCCGCGGTGGCCACGATGGCGCCCCACCAGGAGGCGGGGATCAGCCAGCAGGCGGGCGCTACCAGCGCGAGAGCCTGCGCCTGAGCCGGGTCCGTCGTCCGGCGCCGCCGCAACTGAACCGACCAGGCGCCCAGGGTGCTCAGCGGCGCGACGAAGGCGATCGTGACGCCGAGGCCCTGCAGCAGCTCCCCGGCCGACCCCGGCAGCGCCGTGGGATTGGGCCGGTCGGAGAAGTCGAGCAGACTGGTCCCGAGCAGCAGCGACGCGGTGATCGCGACGACGACCCCGCAGCCGATCCACAGCACCGGCCGCCACCGCGCGGACAGCGGCCGCCCGGTGGGGAACAGCAGCAGCCCGACCGTGGGCACTACCGCGAGCGCCGGCACCCACGGCCACCCGTCCAGCCAGCCGGCCCAGCTGCCCCCCGGCAGCGTCGAACCCGGCGCGAAGGCAGCCTGCGCGTACTCGTACGCCGCGATCGCCAGCGGCAGGAAGACACCGCTGGTGAGCAGGATCCAGCCGACCGGGTTGGCCGGTGCCGCCCGTGCCGCGGCGGCACCGACGACGGGCACCGACAGGAACACCACCGCCAGCAGCGCCAGGGTCAGATCGAGCGGGCCGGACCGGAACCGCACGCTGACGACCGCCGCCGCCGCAGCGAACACGCCGGCGGCGGCGACCACGGTTCGCGTACCCGCGACCAGGAGCTGCGACCTGCTCATCCCGAGTCGATTCTGCGCCCCGCAGCACCACTCGCGGCTCAATTCCCCGACGGCGCTGCCGCGATCAGCGGCGGCGCGGATGCGGACAGCGCGCCAGCGGGGCCAGATCGCAGGAGTGCCGCCGCGCAGGCGCCGAACGCGGCCACCAGCAAGCCGTACCCCGCCGCCGCCAGCCATCTGGCCCCGGCCGTCCCGCCGGCCATCTCGGCCAGCGGCCAGACGCCCATGGCGACCGCCGCCCACACAGGCACGACCCTCGCCCGGCGCAACGCGACGGCCAGCAGGACGAACCCGACGACGTGGCCGGCGAGATAGGCGATAACCACGACGGTGACCACGCCGTTGCCCAGATAGTCGGACACCACGCCGGTTGCCGCGGCCCGGTCCGGCTGCCGGGCCGCCGCGTACAGCAGCGGATCGAGAGCCAGCAGGTAGCCGACCGCGCCGAGAGCGACCGCGAAGGTCAGCCCGGTCCCGATCGCGGCCAGCCGTGAGGTCCGCGCGGCGGCCAGCCAGCCGACATAGAGCAGCGCGGGGATCGTCAGCAGGATCGGCAGGTCGAGGACGACCGCCCAGCGCATCCGGGTCAAGTGCGCGGCGGCCGCGGCCACCTGTGCCGACGCCGAGTCACCCTCGCCGGTCGGGGTCACCAGGTATTGGACGAGCGCGCCCACGGACGCCCCCACCAGGCACACCACACCCGTCACGGTCCACTTCGACTCCATCACGACGGCCCTCCCGAGGCCGCACCGTCGGCGGCCGCGGGCGCCACGGCGGGGTTGCGGTGGAAGAGATTCCTGGGGTCGTACACCGCCTTGATCCTGGCCAGCCGCTCGTATTTGGCGGGGCCGTACGCGGCCTGCACGCGATCCTGCTCGCACTCGGTCATGGCGTTGACGTAAACCTCGGTGCCTGGGGAGAACGGGCGCAGCGCGGCACAGAAGGAACGGGCCCACGCACGGTCGGCGGCCAAGAGCTCCGGGGTCGGGCAGATCGCCGCGACGGCTACGAAGAACCGGGGCGAGCGTCCGCCGCTGAACGCCGTCGCGTCCTCCCCGACCTCCGAATACGCCCCGTCCAACCGGTAGAACAGCAGAACCGACAGCGGCGAGTTCTTCCGGGGCAGGTGGTCGGCGACCACCTCGATAGCCTTATCGGAGAGCTCCGCAAGGTAGGTTCCGGTCGAGTAACCGTAGAAGCCCCACGCGTTCGCCTCGTCGAACATCTGCTGCAGGGCGACATAGGGCATCGGCGTGACCAGTTCCCACCTGGGCGGAAGCGCAGCGCGAATGCGGGTCACGATCCGGCGGTGCTCGCCGGCGGATCCGAAGCCGGTGACGATCAGGGCGTAGCCGGGCTGGAGGCGCTGCTCCTCGGGCACAAAGGGAGCCGGCGGGGCATTCAGGCCCACGATGGTGACGTTCAGCCCCCGGGGCAGCGTCGCGACGATCTCACGCGCCAGACGGAGCACGCCAGGCCCCTGCTCCAATGCCCAGAAGAAGACGCCGACCTGCACGATCGGCCCGACATCGTGCAGACGGAACTCGAACTCGGTGACGACGCCGAAGTTGCCGCCGCCACCGCGAACCGCCCAGAAGAGGTCCGGGTTCTCGTCCGCGGCCGCCCGCAGGAACTGCCCGTCGGCGGTGACGAGGTGGACGGACAGGACGTTGTCGATGCTCAGCCCGGCCAGCCGCGTCAGCCACCCTATGCCGCCGCCCAGGGTGAGGCCACCGACGCCGGTGTGGCTGACATGGCCGGAGGGCACGGCGAGGCCGTGCGCCTGCGTCGCCGCGTCGAGGTCGGCCAGCAGCGCGCCCCCGCCGACCCACGCCCGCTTCGCCCCCGCGTCGACACGGACATGGTTGAGCCGACTCAGGTCGATCACGAGGCCCTGGTCGACCACCGAGGCGCCGGACGTGCTGTGTGCCCCACCGCGTACGGCGATCTCCAGACCGTGGTCGGCGGCGAAGGTGACCGCCGCGGCCACGTCCGCGGGCGAGGCGCACCTCGCGATGACGGCCGGGTGCGCGTCGATGTCCGCGTTCCACACGCGGCGCCCCTCGTCGTACTCCGGGTCCGCCGGCCCGATCACCGGCCCGCTCATCGCCGCTCGAAGCAAGTCGAACGGCGGAAGTTCCGTCTTCGTCATGACGCCTCCCCCTGGTATCCGTCGGCACGGATGCCGGCCAGGGTGGCGCTGACCGAGGTCCCGGCGGCAGAGGCCGGCGTCCCGGCACGCCGGGAACCCACATGACCGGGCGACATGGCCCATCTGCTCGGCGCGGCGGGGACGCCGGGCGGATACTCGGGGCTTCGGGGTGGGCGGGGGAGGAGTGCCCGCTTTGTGTCTCGCGGTGCGGCGCCACGGCCACGGTCACCGATGGTGAGTTCGTGGCGCTGGCGCCGGACCCGGGTCACAAACCGTGATCGGAATGCAGGATCGTCCGGCTTCCGTCCGGTTTGGCCTCCGGTTGGCGGCGGAGAATCGCCAGGCCGAGGGCGTCGGTGACCAACTCGGTTCGCATGTGCGTGGCGATGGACCAGCCAATGATCAGCCGGGAGTAGGCGTCCATCACCGCCGGGCAGTACAGCTTGCCCTCTCCGGTCGGGTGCTCGGCGCCTGGTCGGGCGCTACCCCGTCACCTACATGATCTTCGACCTGCTCCACGCCGGCGCCGAGTCCTTGCTCGGCCAGCCCTACCTGGAACGCCGCACACGGCTCGACCAGCTCAACCCGACCGGCCCGGCCTGGCAAAGCCCACCGTCCTGGATCGGCGGTGGCGCCGACATCCTGGTCGCGACGGCCGAGCAGGGCCTGGAAGGCATCATCGCCAAACGCCTCACCTCGACCTACCAACCCGGCCGCCGGTCGCCGAGCTGGCGGAAGATCAAGAATATCCGGACGGTCGACGTCCTGATCGGCGGCTGGTCCCCCGGCGGCGGGCGTCGCGCCGGATCCATCGGGTCACTGCTGATCGGAGTGTCCACACCGGACGGTCTGGCCTACATCGGCAACGTCGGCACCGGCTTCACCGACGCCGCCCTCCGCGACCTCCACGCTCGCCTGCAGCAGCTGGAGATGCAGGTCTCGCCGTTCGACGCCGTCCCGGTGCCGGCGGAGTTCGCCCGCTTCGCCCGGTGGGTGCGACCCGAGCTCGGCGGCGAGGTCGCCTACGCCGAGATCGGCCTGGAAGGCCGGCTCCGGCACCCGCGTTGGCGTGGCCTGCGGGAGCGCTGACCGGGCGGGCACCCTGGGAAGCAGGCGCCCGCCCGGAGCCGGCGGTCAGCTCTGATGCGCGGCCGCCAGCGTCATCGCCCGCAGGCCAAGGCGCTCCATTTCGTAGGCCACGTCGGCGTCGTCCTGGACCTGGGCGGCGCTGGTGACCGCCTGCAGGAGGCCGCCGGCGGTGCGGTCGGCGCCACCGATGAAGTGGTCCAGGACGGTCGCCTGCTGCTCGTCGGTGAACCGGCACTGCGCGGCCACGTATTTGAGCGTGGCCGGCACGTCCCGCACCGGGACGTCCGCCCGACGCTCGATGTCGGCCAGGCTGCGGCGCAGGTAGACGCCGGTCAGGAACGTCGCTGTGGCATCGGCCGCCTGCCGGGTGATCAGCTCGATCGCCGCCTGCTGGGTGCTTGCCGACCACCACCACCCCAGCGTCCAGTCGACCGCCGAGATGGACCTCCCGCATCGCGTCCTTGGTGATCGTGTAGCCGTTGCCGCAGACCTGGGCGATCAGCCGCGGCGTGATCGAGAACGAGCCGTGCCCGGTCTCGCTGTTGGACAGCACGAACCCGGCGAATACCAGCGGGTTGTCTGCACCCCGGGCGCCGGTGAACGGTGACACGTAGTCCCCCAGCAGTACCTGCGCCTGGGCCGCGACGGACCGGCTGGCGATCTGCACGTACATCCGCCGCTCGGTCAGATCGCACCGGCGCACCTCGACGTCGGCGCCGGCGGTGCGGATGCCGTCCAGGACGGCCAGTAGGACGTCGAGGTTGTCGACGAACCGGTACCGCTCCGACAGCACCGCGCGGGCGATCCCGCCGCCGTCGCCGCGCAGCGTGCGGACCAGCAGCTGCCGGCCCGGCTGATGCTCCAACCAGCCGTTGACGTTGGCGTCGTAGAGGGCCAGGTGCTCGTCGCGGAGCCGGCGCAGGTAGGCCACGGGGATGCCGAGCTTATCGGCCATCCCGGCATCGCAGGTGTCGGTGGGAGCGAAGGTTCCCGGGCCGGTGGTGACGCCGTCGGGTCCGAGGACTGCTGTGCCGGTGCTGTCGATCTGCCAGCATCCGGCGGCGGATCGAACGCCCGCGGCGGGGATGACGACGTCGAGCTAGGCGGCGTGCTGCTCGCGCAGCAGAGTGACGAGGTCGGAGAGAGATCCGTTGCGCTGAGTCAGCTGCCTGTCCACTGTGGACACGGCGAGCTCCCTTCGGTACGCAGACGGCCAGGATCGGCTGATCCGGACCGGCCCGCAGCACCGGTTGCGGGTGCGTCCCGTCCGGGCTGGGGCACCATCGCGGCAGGAGCGGCGACGGCCGACCGGCCGGGGCCCGGCGCTCACCCGACCGGCGTGAGATCGCCGCAGGCGACCCCGAAGGGGCGCAAGTCTCACCTGGTCGGCGTGACCGGCCGGGCATCGGCCGCAGCGGACGACGCCGATCAGCGTGGAAGCCCCAGACCGTCGGGACGACGTGACCTGCCGGATCCGGGGACTATCGGGCCGCAGCCAGCACTTGCTGCATGCAGATGGAGGTGACGCTGTCGACGTACGGGCCGAAGCGCGGGATCTCGGCGAAGCCGTGCTTGCGGTAGAAGCGGATCGCAGCGTGCTGCTTGTCGCCGGTCTCCAGGCGCCGAAGGCGGACGCCATTGCCGTGGCCGTACTCGACGAGCGCCTGCAGGAGCGCGGTAGCGACGCCGGTCCCGGGGCGTCGGGAACCTCGGCAATCCACCGGTGCCCGGACAGCCACTTGGCCTCAAACGTTCTGGTCGACGGCACCTCGGTCTCGAAGGTGGCGTCGCCGGTGGCGATGACCGCAGGCCAATCGGCCGGCTCCAGCGCCCGGGTGCTCTTGCCGTCCTTGCGAACCCGGACGAAGCCGATCTCAGCGAGATTGCGGACGTGGTGGGAGCAGGTGGACTGGCTGATAGCGGCGTGCGGCGGCCTCCGACCCGGCTACCCACCGGATCACCGGGTCGGGGTCGTCACTCAAGCGGCGTGATCATCGTCGCGGTCGACCATCACAATGTGAGCGGCTCGTCCCATGCGGGGTCCCCCCGTGCCTCGTTGGGGCGGGTCGCCTCCACCCGTGCCGACCTGAGCGAGGCCGAGCAGGGCCCAAAACGACGGCGAAGACTGGCCGCCATGGGCGAATTCGACGTAGCCGACCTGTACCGGGCCGCCTGGGTGCAGGCGGTGTCGGCGCTGATGGCCTGATTGATCGCGGTGGCGACATCTTCGGCTACGTGGGTGGGTTGGTGGGCGTCCTGTGGCCGGCGTCGGCCGTCGGATACCCATACTCTTCGGAGTCCAAGGGCGTGCGCTCCGGCGATGTCGGCGTGCGGTGAGTCACCGACGACCCGAGCCTGGGAGAGCTGACCGCCGACGATGTCGGCTGCTGTTTGAAAGATTTCTGGTTCCGGTTTGCTGTAGCCGACGTCCTGGGAGACGACCCATGCGTGCACGAGTTGGTCGAGGCCGGTGTTGCGGATCTTCGCTTCCTGCTGGGCGGTGCGGCCGTTGGTGACGATCACGCATGTCCAACCTTCCGCCGTCGCTTTGGTCAGCGCCTCGCGGGAGCAAGTGGCCAGCACGATCCGGTCGGCGCGCCGTTGTCGAGCAATGCATGGATGTCCGTGGTTGACACCACGTCCCCGTATCGGTCGATCAGGCCTCGACCACCTCACCGCGGGGGGCATAGCCGCTCGCGTCGATGCTCATCATCCAGCTGAGGTCGGCGGCGGCCAGGCGGTGCTGGGCGAGGAAGGAGGCGGCTGCGTCACGGAAGGCCGCATCGCGGTCAACCAGGGCGTTGTCGAGGTCCAACAGCAGCAACCAGGACCAGGCCGACGAGGACGACCGGGTCTGACGCTGCCCTCGGTCACGGGCTGCGCCGTGGCCGGTGGAGTGCGCCAGAACGACGCAGCCGCGTCGCCGGACGAGGAGGAGACCACGATGACCGTGCGCGAGCCCGTGTTGTCGAGCCGGAGCAGGCAGGTGAGCCTGCGATCGCCGGCGCGCGGCACTCGCGCAGGAACATCGCCGTGGAGTCGCTGTCCTCCCTGTCCATGGTGCTTGCTGACAAGTTTCGGCGGTTCGCCGGCAGAGAGATCGCTACAGGCAGTAGGGTACCGCTCACGCGGTCGGGGCGCGCACCACACGTTGCATCGTGCAGGGGGGCATGAGCAATGGCGCATCGGCCACGGGGGCCGCCATGGATTCCGGTCGGGGACAGCGTCATCCGTTCAAACGACTCGGGGGAATCCGTGAGAAAAAGGCTTCTGATCATCCCGCTCGTGGCCGCCGCGGCTCTCGTCGCCGGCACGCTGCCCGCCTCCGCCGCCGACCCGATCTCCGGCGCCATCTTCACCACCGACGTCTCCGGCGTGCCCGTGAACCTGAACATCTATGCCGCGAAGGAGGACGTCTACCTCAACGGCGGCCCGGGCATCAACGCACCCGTCGGTGCCGCCGGGCTGCCCGCCGGCACCTACTCGTTCCAGGTGACCGACCCGTCGGGCAAGACACTGCTCTCGACGGACGCGGTGTCCTGCCGGCAGTTCACCGTCGACGCCTCGGGCGTGATCCAGAGCGTGGCGGCCGGCGGTGCCTGCGCGCACGCGACCGGCATCAGCGGCGACGACACCGGCATCACCGTCCAGCTGTTCCCGTACGCCGACACGCCCAACAACGGTGGCGTCTACAAGGTCTGGGTCAGCCCGACATCGCTGCTGGACTGCTCGGCGCCAGGCAACAAGAACTGCTTCGTGCCGCGCTACAGCAAGACGGACAACTTCAAAGTCCGCACCGGCGCGATCGTCGAGATCGACACCCGGTTCTTCAAGGGTGACACCGGGCCGATCGACGGGCTGGCGGCAGTCTGGACCGACACCAACGGCGCAAGCAACGTCAAGTACTCCGAGAACAACCCGGCGGTGCTCGCGTTCCACGAGGCGCACGTCGAGGCGGCGGAGCAGGGCTCGCACCTGATCACCGTCTCCGACCAGGCCGGCTGCACCGTGCTGTCCGCGGTCGGGCCGACCGGGAGGACCTACCTGCCCAGCGGTGGGTCGGTGGTCGTCCCGGTCAGCGTCAAGAACCACAGCTCCGGCGACACGACGTACCGCGTCGACGTGCAGTGCGCGGCATGACCGCTCGCTGACGTGAACCTGTACCGGGGGTGCCCCACTAGGGCACCCCCGGTACCCCGATCAGATCCGGGACCACGCCTTCGTCAGCACGACCGGAGGACGCTCGGCCGGCCGGCGGGACTGGGTGGATATGCCAACGGCCAGCAACACCTCGGTCGACTTGACCAGGACGGTCAGCGGACGCCCGGGCGCCGCCATGGCGTCGCCGCTCTCAGTGACCGCGGCCCGGCCGTCCTTGCAGAAGCGCCGACGCTGCTCCCGCTCGTCTTGCCTCCGCGCCCGTCAGTGCCTGCACCTACGTGGCGTGGGGCCCGTTCAAGATGTCGATCCGAGTTTTGCAGTCGCCACACTAGGCGTCCGGTCGAATTGGTCGCGAATGCACGGCGGTGCCCACGCGCCCAAAGCGGCTGCGTGAGATTCCTGGGCGGGAGCCGCTGAAGATGTATACGGTTTGCCGCCATCACGCGGAAGTGCTCGACCGGTACTTTGATCTTTGTGGTGGGAACGGTCCCGGTACCGCATTCGGGGACCATGCTCAAGTTGCCCGACGACGACTTCGTCATGATCGAGCTCGTCTCGGGCCTGACCGGCGACGGCGCCGCCGGCAGCGGGTTCAGCCACTTCGTCATCAAGGTCGAGTCGCTGGAAGCCACCATGGCCGATCTCGTGGCCGCTGGCGTCGCCGTCGAGGCGCCCGCCTCGCCCGACGGGACCGGCGGCTTCCTTACCTCTTGGATCACCGACCCGGACGTCAACCGGCTCGAGCTGGTCCAATGGGCCGCCGGTCACGCCGATGGCATCACCGCTGCCGACTGGCCCGGCTGATCCCGCCCCAAGGAAGGAGCCCGATGGCCAGCTACACCATCGACAACTATTCGGTGAGGCTTTGGTCCTCCCGTCCGACCACAGATCTCAACCCAGGCATCGCAGTTGCCGGGATCTACCTGTACGAGGGTGGCGTGTACCGGGGGTACGCCTACTTCTACCCGGACGGCACACCCCTTGCGCCAGCTGTTGTCGACTCGGCCAACGGACAAGTCTTCGTGCACTTCAACCTGTCCCAATTGGGCCCCGTGCTACAGATGCTGCGCGAGGAGACGCCGATCTATCTCTACGAGTTCGGCGTCGACAATGCGGGCCTTATGACAGGTAGTGAACCGACCGGCGAGGAGGAGGGGCTGGCCGGCTGACGCCGATGCGGATAGCGGCCACTGACCGGCGAGTGACACGAGGCGCTCACATGGGCAGGTGCGTCCGGCGGCGATGAACCTGCCCGTGGGAGTGGAGATGCCGGGCTGGCTTCGGTCCATGCAGGGTCTGCAGGGCGTGGTCTGGCGATGGTCTAGTCGACGCCGAGCAACTCTGGGTGGGCGTTCTCGTAGTGCTTGGTAAGCACGATGCTCGCGTGGCCCGGTCGGTGTGCCACTGTCCGCCGGCAGACCGCGCAGCGCACTAGCGGGAGATGAGTCACCGTCGCCGAATGGCGGGAGGGGGTGGAGTTGTTCATTGGCTCCCCTGCCAGCCGGAAGCCACTCCGACCCGCTCCAGGGCCTCGACGCCGACCAGTGGCGCCTCCTCCCGGCCGGACGCCGATCAGTGCAGGCGTCCCTCGCGGTGCAGCCGCTGGATATCTCGAAGGCCTCGACGTTGCCCATCGCATCGTTCACTGGATTGTGGTCATGCCGTGTGGCCCGAAATCGCTCCCAGTCCTGGGCCCGGCGGAAGTCGTCTGGACCGAACATGACATCAGCGACCCAGGCGTGGCGCAGTAATCGGGCGCCAGACAGGACCGCACCTCAGGCGAGCCGCCGGTACGGTGTGCCGGAGCCGGCGGCTCAACGCTGGTGAGCATCCAGGGCGCACCGAAGCCTCAAGGAACCCAGTGCGGTTCGGAGATGCGGAGGAGGCGATCCTGGACCCCCCCGCAGGACCGCCTCCTCACGGTGAGAGATGACATCGGCCGCTCGCTATGACGCGGGTTGTGCCGCGTCCAGGTTCCCGGAATGTGGCTGTTCAGCGGCGCGATGCCTGCGCTGATGTGTCGGTCCGCGCCAGCGAGCAGGTGCCCCGGGGCCTGATGCGGCTGGCCGTCGACGAGGCCAGTCCATGCGGGCTGGTCGACGGCCGTTGCCACATCTTCGCGGCTCATCCTGGTGCAGCTCGAAGGCTGACGGCCAGACCCGGAGGAGCGTCGCTTCCGGGCCTTGACGAGCCACGTCATGCGCTGCGGACCCGGCGGTTCCGGATTCTGACCCGTCCCTGGCCCTGTCCTCGCCGGGGGCGGGGATCCGTAGCCCGGACTCATGTGTGGGCGCGGCCCGCCCCGGGCACGGGGGGACCAAAGGCGGGCCTGGGCCGGCAGGGTACTCGCCGGTAACTAAGCGGCAACTCGCAGAAAGCCGGCCCGCCCGCCCCCGTACGGGCGGGACCGCAGAGCGAATTCTGCTGAGGATCGGCTCGGTACGCAGGTCGATCATGCCCACGACTTGGCAGCCGTCAGATGACGCGTATCGGGAGAGCTGCGGCTCGGCTCGACAGTCACGGCTCGGAGTGAGCCCACGATGCTTATGGCAACGGGAGCCAAAGGTTGACCCTTGACCCCTCGAGATCGGCGGGAGAGCAGCCGGAATCTCAGAGGGTGCCCACAGTGAGGAGCAGCGCATGCTCGGAAAGATCATCCGCTGGGTCACGGTGCCGATCGCGCTGGCCCTGGTGATGACGGGGCTGGGAACCGCACCAGCGAACGCGATCACCGGCAACTTCGTCCCCGACTTCGAGCACGAGTACGTCGGCCTGATCGTCTTCTACGACGCGAACGGCGAGTTCGTACACCGGTGTAGCGGGTCTCTGATCTCCCCCTACGGTGTTCCTGACCGCCGGTCACTGCGTCACGATCGATGAGCCGACAGGCGAGCTCGCGACGAGTGCCCGCATCTACTTCCAGCAGGACGCCGCCGGAGCCGACTACGACCCGGTGACCGACACACCCGCGTCCTCGGGCTACCCCTCACCGGTGGAGTGACGGCACACACCGTCTACGCCTTCGACTACCAGGGCATCACCGTCCCGGCGACGACCAACGACGCCGGCCTGGTCATCCTCGACCAGCCGTACCAACTGGACACGTACGGGTCCCTCGCCGCTCCCGGCACGCTGGAGCAGTACGGCACCGGTCCGAATGCTCGGGCGACCGTGTCGGGCTACGGCGTGACCTACGTCAACGGCAACCCCGCCGCCACCATCTCCTACCGCAGCCGCCTGATGGCAAACACCTGGATCATCGGACTCGGTGGCGTCGCCAACCAACTCAACGTCCAACTGTCGTCCGCGCCCGGCCGTGGTGGCGGTGGCACCTGCTTCGGCGACTCCGGCGGTCCGAAGCTCCTCTACGGCACCGACACCATCGTCGCCGTGACCTCCTTCGGGATGAGCGCGAACGTCTGCGGAGGCACCGAGTTCGACTTCCGGGTTAACGCCGTGGCGGTCCAGAACTGGATGCAGTCGGTACTCGCCCCGAAGCAGTGGGCCGAGATCAACGTCGTGTCGCTCTAGCGTCGCTCCGCGTCAGGTCCGGTCCGAGGAACCTCTCCGACCGGATATGACGGTTCTGATGGACGCAACGGTGCGTGTCTCAGCTTCTGCTGAGCGAGCCTCAGCCTGCGGTCCTCGACGGGCGCCCGAGCCAGTGCGGATGCGACTGGGAGAAGCGGCGGTGACTCGTTGTGGCGGTCAGCTGGGGCCGTGGCCAGTAATCCACCGCCCTAGGAACAGGAAGCCTGTCCCGGTTGACTGCGACACGTACCAATCGCCCGTCGCGCTGTCAGTGGTGACCATGTCATCCAGACCATCGCTGCCGTTCACCGAGTCGGTAGTTGACCGGCTGCTGTCCTCCGAGCCGATGGCCTCACCGGGTGCCGCGTGCCTTGCGCTTGCGTGGCGGCACCGAGACGCCATCCTCAACCAGTGATCTCTGGCCGCGAGCTGACCGAGAGCCAGCGCGCGTGGTTGCGCGTCCGCGAGCACCTCAACCGCAACCGACATGCGCTGGCCTTACAAGCGTTCAACGACTTCGACCTCGCTCCGCCCATCGGCGACGCGCCGTTGTTGGTGCTCCCGGAGTGGCTGCCGGCCGAACCGCTCCCGCTCCAGGACGTCGAGCTCGACTACGAGCCTGACGCACCGTTCGACGGCATCGCCGGAACCGGCAGCGTGGCGAGCGGGGTCCTGCCGCTACGCCCGGACGGCACGCAGTACTACCGCTACTCCGAGGTTCTCGAGGACCTGGCCGCGCCCTCGACCCTGCGGAACCTCCCGACGTACCGGCTGCTTGACGCCGAGCTGCGCGACGCATCACGGCTGGTCTTCGGCAACGGCGAATACTTCGACAGCCTCGACACGGGAGAAGCGTCCGCGCACGAGTACGCCGGTGCGGATCTCGGCGACTTGCATACGCAGACGCTCCGTACTGCGATTGGCGACCCCACCGACCTGTCTCGCAGGCCGACCAACGTCGCCGTGAGCGCGCTTACTCTCCGGTACGACCAGCGAACCGGGGAGACCACGATGCCGCTGCACCGACGCGATCCGACGAAGGTCGGCCACGCGGGCGGCATGATCCAAGTCATCCCAGTCGGGGTCTTCCAGCCGGTCGGCCCCGAGCCGTGGAACCTGACCAACGACCTGTCCCTGTGGCGCGGGATGCTGCGCGAGTACGCCGAGGAGCTTCTCGGCGCCCCCGAGGACTACGACACCACTGAAGAACCGTTCGACTACGAGGCATGGCCGTTTGGAGCCGAGATGAACGCCGCGCTCCAGGCCGGTCACGTCCGGCCGCATGTGCTTGGCATGGGCGTCGACCCACTCACGTTCGCGACGGACATTCTCGCGGCGGTGGTCTTCGACGCCGAGACCTACGACGAGCTGTTCGCAGACGCTGTCGCTCAGAACGTCGAAGGCTCGGTGATTCCGTCAATCCCCTTCACCACGAACCAGGTCGACCGCTACGCGAGGCAGGAGCCCACTCAGGCAGCCGGCGCAGCCCTACTCCGTCTCGCCTGGCATCACCGCGGCACGCTGCTTGCCTAGACAGCGTCACAAGTGACGCTTGTACTAGTGCCGCTTGTTGGATTGGCGCGGCGCTTTCGGAAAGAGACTTCCCGCATTCCGGCCGGACACTCCGGCCGAAACCGAGTCGGGAGGTGGAAGCCGTGCAGCACACCGGCCGCCTGTGGGTGCCGATAACGTCGTCCGGGCTATGCGACCTGCGCATACGTGTATTCGTTGAGCAGGCCGCCGAGTCGACCACGGCGGACGATGAGTTCGTCGGCGGGCGTGGGCGTAGGCCGCGGGACCGGCGGAGCCTGTCGAAGCGATCGGTGTGGCCGGTGGGTGTTGTAGTGGTCGAGGTAGACGCCGAGGACGCGTTCCAGGTGGCTGCGGTTGATGATCAGCGTCCGGTCCAGCAGTTCCCGGCGGAGGCTGCCGATCCACCGCTCGGCGACCGCGTTTGCCCGCGGAGCGCGAACCGGCGTGCGGACGATACGAATCGCCTCCGCCGTGAACACGGCGTCGAACGCCGCGGTGAACTTGCTGTCCCGGTCCCGGATCAGATAGCTGAACCGGGTCGCCCGATCGCCGAGGTCCATCATCAGGTTGCGGCCGCACTGAGCGACCCACTGGCCGTCCGGATGAGCCGTGACGCCGAGCAGCCAAACCCGGCGAGTGGCGAGCTCGATGACGAACAAGATACACAGCCGGCGCAGCAGCACCGTCTCGACATGGGCGAAGTCACAAGCCAGGATGCCCTCGGCCTGGGCGGCCAGGAACTGCCGCCAACTCTGCCCGGCCCGGCGGGGCGCCGGGTCGACCCCCGCCCGGCGCAAAATCAGCCACACGGTCGAGGGCGCTAGCCGGTGACCGAGCCCGACCAACTCGCCATGGATCCTTCGGTAGCCCCAGCCGGGGTTCTCGGCCGCCAACCGCAGCACCACCTGCCGGATGCTCGGCCGGGCGGGCGGCCGGCCGCCGCGGCGCGGAACTGTCCAGCGGCGGCGGACCAGGTCGCGATGCCAGCGCAGCACCGTTTCCGGGCTCACGAACAGCCGCGGCCAGCGGCCGCGGGGCACCAGTCGGCTCAGCGCGGCCTGCAGCGCCCGGTCGGCCCACGACAGTCGCGGCCGAGCGACCTGCCGGCGCAGCACCGCGAGCTGGTGGCGCAGGATAAGGATCTCGGCATCCTTGGACGCCTCGCTCCGGACGAACAGGCTGACGCACCCGACAACCGTGCGCAAGATCAAGTAGAGCAATCGTAGGGTCACGAGTCGGCGATCATGCCCGACCGACTCTGCGAGCGAACGACCAGGCCAGACCGCATGGGCGAGGTTCTCGGCACCCACACCATGCTCCGCGCAGGATCGACGGCCAACGGACCGAAAGTCCGCTGCTCCAGCCTCGTCACCACTCCCCCGTGCCTCGATCGCTGGATGGAGCACCGAACGATGGTCGCGGTGCTCGATCAGTGCTCGGTGGCCGTGGACCGGGCCGGCACTGGACGGCACCCAGCGGTACGGCGACTCGTTGCTGACCTGCGGAAACGACACGAGCTGGCACAAGCCGAACCCGGACGATATGACCGGGTTCGGGCTCTTAATCCGCGGGTTCGGGGTTCGAGTCCCTGGCGGCGCACTCACGGAATATGGCCTCTGAGCTGGCCTTTTAATGCGTGGCAAGATCGTCGATCATGTCGTCTACTGATCATCTGTCCATGCCGCCGACGGCCCGCATCCAGGGCCACAGCGAACTCTGGTGATCCTGGCTAGTGCTGCAGCCGACTCGGAGGGCAGCTCCTGATCGGTCCGCATCACCCGCAGCGCGGCTTTGCGGTCCGCCGAGTAGAGGGAAGGTTGACCGTCCTACTTTCAACGCCTCCCCCCGCGGTGCCTCGACCGGCGACCCTGCAGGTCCTCACCGCGGACAAGCCCGGTCGCAAGGCCGGTCCGCCGGGCAAGATCGTCCACGGATGCCCCCGGATGCCGGTCGTCCTCATCGCTGGCGGTACCGGTCTCGGGGCCGGCGAGCTTCTGCACCGCCCCCGAAGGTATCGGTGGACGATCTTGGGGTCTGTTGCGTTCAGTCTGCTGGGGCGGGGCTCGGGTGTGGAGGAAGCGCGGTCATATGGCCTGTGCGGGCTCGGCGAATGCGGCGACCAGGCGTAGCGGCGGGGACACCTCAGTGGCGAGTTCGTAGTGGCCGCGGCGAAGGTTCTGCACGAAGGCGTGGCCGGCGGCGATCCGCGCCGGACCGGAAGCGTTTGAGTCCGCGCATCGGCCGCAGCCAAGCCTTCAACCGCGCATGGTCGCTTTCGATCCGGTTGTTGTCGTATTGCTCCGTGAGGTGGGCTGCGGCCGGGCCAGGTCGTCGATCACCCTCAGGTACGGGCCCGCCTGGTCGGTGGTCACCTCGACCGGAACCGGCCCGTGGCGGAGAGCGCGGGTGAAGAACGGCGGGCCGGCGGGGTGTCCCGCCGCTCCGACATCATTACGTCGATGACCTGGCCGAACTGGTCGACCGCCCGATACAGGTACCGCCACCGGCCGGCCACCTTGACGTAAGTCTCGTCAACGAACCAACGGTCCCCGGTCGCGTGCCGGAGCGGGCGAGCGGCGTCCGCGAACACCGGCGTGAACCGCTGCACCCACCGATCCACCGTGACGTGATCCACCTCGACGGCCCGCTCGGCCAACAACTCCTCCACATCCCGGTAGGACATTGCGTAGCGCAGGTACCAGCGGACCGCCAGCGTGATCACCTCCGGTGGAAACGGGAACCCAGCGAACGCCGATCGATCGACATACGGGCCAGCGACTCGAGGTCGACGCATCCGGCCAGCTTCCTCGGCCGGGCACGACCGCCACCGCCGGGCCCGGCCAAGTGCAACAGACCGACGACGGCTGGGTACCAAGCCGGCCGAGATGAAGTAGAGCCCGAGTGCCCCCGGATGGGTGAACCAACGCAACGGCTGTTCATCACAACGCCGTCTGTGCTTTAGTACGCCACTATGGCGAAAAAGGCACGCTTTCGGCGCCGGAGTCGTTGGCGGGAGATCGTGTATGCCAAGGCCATCGCGATTGAGTACGAGCTGGAAAGACTCATCGCCGCCCGTGCCAGGGTAGACGTCGCCGACAGACTCCATCGCCGCATTCACTTGTGGCAGCCGGATGCCTGGGACGTGGATGCCGTCGTGGAGTCGGTCCGGAAAAGCGTGAGTGAGTACTTGACGGCTGCGCGGAGCGCCGCGGCACCGAGGCGCCGCGGTGTTGGGCGGATGTGGCAACTGGTGGCAGGCGGCGAGGGTGCTGTGACCGATGCGGCGTTCGTCAATCTGCATGCGGCGAAAGTTGCCTTGGTTGACCTCTACACCCGCGAGGACGTCGAGGCGGCGGCACCTGCCGTGCTAGCTAGATTGCGTAGCAGCAAATCCGCCAACGACGACCGCCTCAAGAGTGCCGAGTCAATGTTCGACGTTGATCCGGAGATTGTAACCCCGACGCGGCGGTGGCGGTGGCCATCTCGCGCCCAGAAGCGCGGTCGAAGGCACGCGTCAATAGGTAAGCGACGAGCCGCTCTGCGTGAGGCCATGCAGGTATCGTACGAGGCCGCCGACGAACTTCATGCGCAGGCTCGAGGCTTCCGTAACGTGCTAGTGATTGCTACCGCCGTGTTGACCGTATTGGTTATCGCCGTCTGCCTATTTGGAACGCTGCGACCGTCAGCGATCCCACTCTGCTTCGAGCCGTCGCCCGGAAAGGTGGCCTGCCCTTCATCGGCGGACGCCACGGGGCCAAGCAGCTTCGACGTGGTGATCGTGGCTCTGATGGGACTACTCGGCGGTGCGCTGTCGGTCGCGTTCACCGTGCAGCGCCTCCGCGGGACCTCCGCCCCATACGACATCCCGCTGGCATTGACGATGAACAAGTTACCCAGTGGAGTGTTGACGAGCATCGTCGGATTGGTACTTATTCAGGGGGACTTCGTTCCGGGCTTATCCGAACTGGACAATCAGGGGCAGATCCTCGCCTATGCGATCGTGTTCGGCTTCGCTCAGCACTTGGCCACCAGATTCATCGACCAGAAGGCGGAGGAGGTGATCAACAGCGTGCCCAAGAAGAGCAGTGGCCCCGCCAAGCAAAGCGAGGACGCGGCGTAGCACCGTCAGCTGGTGCCGCAGGACCGCGATCTCCACGTCCTTCGCATCCGCCGTCGGACCGATCCCCAGCAGCCCCAGCACCCGACGCAGCAGCACGAACCCGACACTGCCGATCATGCCGGAGGATCATGCCATGACCGCATCCGCCCTGCTCAACGGCATGACTCGTTACTGCGCAAGAAGGCCGCCAACAGGGAACTGTAGACGCTGCTCACCGAGACCGGCACCTCGCTGCTGACGCTCAAGGGGATCGGACCGTCCGGCGCTGCCCGGCTGCTGGTCGAAGTCAAGGACATCACCCGCTTCCCCAGCCGGGCTCACTTCGCGTCCTGGAACGGGACGACGAACCAGTGCACCGCGACGCCGGCGAGCCGTGGCCATGCCCCGAACATGGTCAACAGACTGGGCGCGACGACGTAGAGTCCGATTCCGGTGACTGCCAGGCCAACAGCGCGTCCACCCCAGCGCCGAACCAGCGCCCTGCCGGAGATCTCCATCGATACCCTCGCTGTGAGCGCCCGGATCTTCATACGCCGATCCGCTCACGGTCGGTGAGCCGCAGGGCAGCAGCCTACGCGGCCCCAGATGTCTGGTCCCAGCGAAGCCGGCCTCGTACGCGATGCGGAACGACCTTGCGCGGGTCCGTTGCATCCGCCGGATCTCGGGGTGGTGGTCGTCCGCTCCCGGCTGAGGAAGCTGGGCAAGTGCGTCGACCTCGAGCCGTCCGTCTGCACGTCGACGGGTCGGCGTTCGCGGGGTTTCGGTTCCCACCCGAGGTGATCGCGGTCGCGGTCCGCTGGTACCTCCGGTACGGCCTGTCCTACGGGATCTGGAGGAGTTGCTGGCCGAGCGAGGCGTGGAGGTGGACCACGTGACGGTGTACCGGCGGGTGCAGCCGTTCACGCCTCTGTTCGCCGACGCCACCCGCCCGCTCGCCAGTAATCGTGTCGAAGCAGATCATGGCCGGCAGAAGGCCCGGCGGCGGGCGATGCGCGGACTGAACAGGTCGCTTCCGCCGCACGGATCGCTGCCGCCACGCGTTCGTGCAGAACCTCCGCCGCGGACACTACGAACCCGCCACGCACGCGCGCCGCCCCCAGCTGCGCCTGTCGACGGCCTTCACCGAACTCGCGCTCGCCATCTGACCGAGGCTTCCGCCGCGCCGGCGCCTGCCCGCTCCAGCCAATCGCAACGACGCCGGCGCGGGCGCTGCTGAGGCGGACCGTTCGGCGCGCAGCCGGCCCGCGGTCGGCCGAGTCGCCGCGGCCGTCCGCCCCACCGGACGCACGGCGCTGACCGGAGGCCCGCTGAGCCGACGCCACCCGGAAGGCTGACACTGGTCGGGTGCGGATGCGGACCCCGACGGCCGGTGGCGGGTCGAGCAGATCACCGCGCGCCGCGAGCTCACCCGGCTCAGGGTGTCTACGTTCGGGAGCGTCGTCGTCGCCGAGGTCACCGACGTCGAGCAGCGCGCCGCCAGTCGACCGCTGCATGGTGTCGTCGAAGTTCCCGGTCGACAAGGCGGGGTCGGCTATCGGACGGTGTGGAACATGTTCACGCGGATCGCCGGCGGGTCCTCCTCCGACGAGAGAGCGGTGGTCTTCCGCGGCACCGCGACGCGCCTCCATTGGATCTGACCGCAGTTCCGGCGGAGTCGCCGGCGTCCCCGGACCGGTTGGGAGTAGCACATGACACAGTCGTCCACGAACCAACGAGCCGCAGCCGGTTCTTCCCTGCACGTGAAGCCCGGCACCGAGTGGGCGGCCGTCCTGGGCCGGGCGGTCGAGGTGGCTCCCGAGGCCTTCGGCGCCGATCGGTTGTTCAACCTGATCGACGGCTCGTGGCGGCCCAACGGCGATCCCGAGGTGATGGTCAGTCCGGTCGACGGCAGTAAGCTGACCGGTCTTCCGCGGTTGTCGGCGGGTGAGGCCAAGCACGCGGTGCACGCGGCGGCCGCCGCTCACCGCGACTGGGCGACGATGTCGGTGGCGGAGCGCAAGGCGCGGGTGAGTGGTGCGGTCGCGGCGATGGCCGAGTGCCGCGACACGCTCGCTTTGCTGCTTGCCTGGGAGATCGGCAAGCCGTGGCGACTGGCCTGCGCCGACGTCGACCGGGCGCTCGACGGGGTCCGCTGGTACGTCGAGGAGATCGACGCCATGCTGGGTGACCGGAGTCCGCTCGACGGGCCGGTCAGCAACATCGCCAGCTGGAACTATCCGATGTCGGTGCTGGTGCACGCCGAGCTGGTACAGCTGCTGGCGGGCAACGCTGTGCTGGCCAAGACGCCATCCCAGGGCGGTGCGGCCTGCCTGACCCTTGCACATGCGCTCATGGCCCGTGAGGGTCTGCCGGTGACCCTGCTGTCCGGCTCCGGCGCGGAGCTGTCCAGCGTGCTGGTGCGCGCATCGGAGATCGGTGCGCTCGCCTTCGTCGGCGGTCGCTCGAACGGAGGCAAGGTAGCCGCCAGTCTGCTCGACACGGGCAAGCGTCACATGCTCGAGCAGGAAGGCTTGAACGCCTGGGGAATATGGGAGTTCTCAAACTGGGACGGATTGGCTGTACACCTGAAGAAGGGCTTCGAGTACGGCAAGCAACGCTGCACCGCCTATCCCCGCTACGTCATCCAACGAGAGCTGGTCGACCGGTTCCTGGCGATGTATCTGCCGGTAGTGCAGTCGCTGCGGTTCGGCCACCCGCTGGCGGTCGAGTTCGATGACGACGACCTGCCGGAGCTCGACTTCGGCCCCGTCATCAGCGGGGGCAAGGCCGAGGACCTGGCCGCGCTCATCGGTGACGCCCTGGAGAGGGGAGCAGTCCCGCTTTATCGGGGCAGCCTGACGGACGGCCGGTTCATCGAAGGCCAGGACACCTCAGCCTATGTCGCGCCCGCGGCCCTGCTCGAACCGGGTGGGGCGTCCCCGCTGCGGCACGCCGAGCCGTTCGGTCCCGTCGACACGATCGTCGTCGTGGACTCCGAGGCCGACTTGCTGGCGCAGATGAACGCCTCGAACGGCGCCCTCGTCGCGAGCCTCGCCTGCGACGACGAGGAGAAGGCCCACCGGCTGGCCCGGGAGCTGCAGGCGTACAAGGTCGGTATCAACAGACCCCGCTCCCGCGGCGACAGGGCAGAGACCTTCGGTGGGCGCGGCGCGTCGTGGCTCGGCTGCTTCGTCGGCGGCGAGCTACTGGTCCGAGCGGTCACCCAGGGCGTCGAGGGCGAGCTGCTGTACGGCAACTTCCCGGAACACAGCCGCTATCCGGCCTCGATCTAGCGGGTATCGACCCGACTCCCCGGCGAGCCGGGCAAGAGCTGGCGCCAGTTCCTGACCGCCCGGGCGCGAGGGCATCCTGGCCTGCGACTTCACCCACGTCGACACCGTGCTGCTGCGCCAGGGCGCACATCAGCGCCCGATCGGCCCAGGACAGCATCGGTCGTCCGACCTGCCGGCGCAGGACGGCGAGCTGGTGCCGCAACACCAAGATCTCGGCGTCCTTGGCCGCCTCCGACCGAGCTAGCAGCACGATCCAGCCGGCCAGCCGGCACGTGATCAGGTAGACCAGTCGCAACGCCACCGACGGATCATGCCGGACCGCGTCTCACGACGAAGCCCCAGGTCAATGACGCAGCCGACTTCCGGGCACCCACAGGCGCTTCCAGGTATCCGCCGCCGGGCACCAGTGGTCAGGACGGCGCCCGTGCGGTCGTCGTCGACTCAGTCGGCGCTCGGGTAGGCGCTGCGGCTGAGGTCCTCGCGGAAGGTGAGGAACCGCCGCCGTGCCTGGAACCGCCGGTCGTCGAGCAGCCGCAGATCCGCGTCGAGCGCCTTCGGCATCTGTGAGCGCTCCCGGGCGATCCACGGGACGGCGTGCAGTATCAGCCCGACCCCTCGCAGGTAGTCCAGGTTCTTCGGCGCGTCGGCCAGGCTGAACGCGGTCCACCGCAGCGCGCTGCGTGCGGGACGGTGCAGCCATGCATTCACGACGGTGTTGCGCAGGCCCACGTGCCGCAGGCTTCCGGCGTTGGCCCGGCTGGGGCGGTGATGCATGACAGCCGTCGTCGTCGCAGAAGGCCACGTAGGGCGTCGACGCCCGGCGTAGGCCGACGTTGCGGGCGGCAGCGCCGATGTTGCGCACCTCGCGGATGTCGTCACCGGAGCCGTTGTCCACGACGACTACGGGCACGTGGAGAGCCGCGAGCCGGGCGAGCACGCCCGCGATCCGGTGCGCGCAGTTAAAAGTCAGCAGGACGACCGTCAGCTGTCCGCCCAGCCCGTCCTCCGGCCGCTCATCCGGCGCCGGCGCTGTCATTCGTGCGCCGTCCGCGACTGAACGTTCCGACATGACACCTCCGGACTGCGTCTTCTCGGAAATCCGAGCCGCCGCATGGGATTCCCCAATGCCGGACGTCTATGCATCCGGGTGCGGGCGACCGTCCATGGGACGCAGCCGTCCTGCTGTCTCCGCCACCCCGGACCCGACTCGCCGCGGGGCCGCATCGCTGGACGACGTGCTGCTGCCGTACGGGACGAACGAGGAACCGCTGCCGTACGACCACGGCTTTCGGGTCCGGCTCCTCGTGCCGCCTCGGATCGGGATCGCGTCCATTAGGGGGCCGGCGACGGCGCGGCCTTTGACGGCTGCTGTTCTCATTCTGGAACGTCCAGTGCTACCGGTGCTTCGGCCCCGGTCACCAAGCCGAGGGCGGCAGGCAACCCTCGGCAAAGGCGGCGAGGGCTAGTCGGAGCCGCACGTCCACTGTCGAGGCGAGGACCGGGCCGACAGCCGTATCGCCGCCGGGACGCTGGCGGCGGTCCATTCCGAGATCGACGACTGTGACCGAGGCGTGGCTACCGGTCTGCCGGGTAGGGGCTCCTCGCCGTAGGAACCGCGACGTGCCCGCCAGGAGGGACCATGGGTCAGCCGGAGCAGCAGCAGGAACCACCGGGCGTGCAGTTCGCGATGGATCCCGTACCGGACTGCGGGGAGACGTCCTACCGCGGGTCCGGCCGCCTGACCGGCAAGGCGGCCGTCGTCACCGGCGGCGACAGCGGCATCGGTCGCGCCGTCGCCATCGCGTACGCGCGTGAAGGCGCGGACGTGGTCATCTCCTACCTCAGCGAGGACGACGACGCCCGGGACACCGCCAAGTACGTCAAGGACGCCGGCCGCAAGGCCGTCGTCGTCCGCGCTGACATCTCCGAGGCGCAGCATTGCCGGGACATCGTCGCCCGGGCGGTCGAGGAGTTCGGCCGGGTCGACATCCTGGTGAGCAACGCGGCCCACCAGATGACCTACGGGTCGCTGGAGGAGATCCCGGACGACGAGTGGGGCTACACGTTCCGAACCAATGTCGAGGCGATGTTCCACCTCTGCAAGGCCGCGGTCCCGCATATGGCACCGGGTTCGTCGATCATCGGCAGCTCGTCGGTCAACTCCGACAGCCCATCGCCGACACTGGCGCCGTACGCGTCCACGAAGGCGGCGATCGCCAACTTCGTCGCCAGCCTCGCCCAGCTACTCGGCGAGAGAGGAATCCGCGTGAACAGCGTGGCGCCCGGCCCGATCTGGACGCCGCTGATCCCGGCGACCATGCCGCCGGAGAAGGTGACGAACTTCGGCCGGGACACGCCGCTGGGCCGCCCCGGCCAGCCGGTCGAGCTCGCCCCGGTCTACGTCCTGCTCGCCTCCGACGAAGGCAGCTACATCTCCGGTGCCCGCGTCGCCGTCACCGGCGGCCGTCCCATCCTCTGACGAACGCGGCCCGGCGCGGCCCGGGCATCCGTGGGCCGGCTGAGCTCGTCCCCTCGGCCGGTCAAAAGTAGGGCGCGGACCGGGTTAGCCCGCCCGGAGACGGACACGAGGACCCCGCTGGTGGCCGGCTCGACTAAGAGGTGGACGGTGAGCGGATCGTTCGAGGGGCGGATGGTGGCCACCGTGCGGCGGCGGGTCGCGGCGCGACCGGAGGACGTGTGGTCGGTGGTCGCTGCGAACATGCGCTGTCGGCGGTGCCCGCAGGCAAAGTCGGACGTTGGCCGGGGCCTGTTCACGGGCGTTCTGCAGGTGCATGGTGCTCCGCTGCGCCCGTTCGGAGGCCGTCGATCGCGGCTGCAGCCGCGCAGGGTCCACGGCCAGCGGATCGAAAGTCCGCTGCTCCAGCCTTGTCACCACTCCCCCGCCTCGATCGATCGATGGAGCACCGAACCACCGTCGCGGTGCTCGATCAGTGCTCGGTTGCGGTGGACCGGGGCGGCACCGAACGGCACCCAGTGGCACGGTGACTTGTTGCTGACCTGCGGAAACGACACGAGCTGACACGAGTCGAACCCCGGGCGGTATGACCGGGTTCGGGCTCTTAATCCGCGGGTTCGGGGTTCGAGTCCCTGGCGGCGCACCCGGAGCAAGGCCGTGACCTGCAGGTCTACGGCATACAAGATCGTTTTAGTGTCCCGAGGGGTCTGTTGCACTTGCCCGGGCCCCAGGCGGTGGCGGCCCAGCCGGGCCGAGGAGGCTGGCCGGATGGGTCGACCTCGAGCCGCTCGCCCGGACGCCGACCGGTCGGCGTTCGCCGGGTTCCGGTTCGCGCCCGAGGTGATCACGGTCGCGGTCCGCTGGTATCTGCG
>Ga0068856_100000415_pt1 | contig 47035 bp, 47 predicted proteins | sample KBSCornC62_FD_66595 | JGI IMG/M metagenome (GOLD analysis project Ga0068856, IMG submission 66595) | Corn rhizosphere microbial communities from Kellogg Biological Station, Michigan, USA - KBS Corn C6-2 | ecosystem: Host-associated > Plants > Roots > Rhizosphere > Soil ...
ACGAGAAGCACGCGGCGGCGTTCGTCGATCGGCATCATCACAGCCGAGCCTCCGTGCTGGACGATGGCCCGCTTAATTTCGAATCCATCGGGATCCAGGGCGCGGTCCGAGGTCACGTAAAAAATGGGTGTGCGGATGAGTTCCTTGGAAGAGATAAGTTTCATTTGGATCGGCTTGTGGACTTAATCGCCCGCGCGAACTGCTCCAGGGGCTGCGTATTGAGAATATCGCCGGCTTCCAGCCACCCACGCCGCGCCATGAGCACCCCGTAGCGCATGTTGGCTAGATGCTTGGGATGATGCGCGTCGGTCGAAATGACAAACTTCGCCCCACGGGCTTTGGCCGCCCGCACCAGCGATGCCGTCAGGTCCAGGCGCTCGGGGCTGGCGTTGATTTCGAGATACACGTTGCGGCGAGCCGCGACCGATGCCACCGCATCGAAGTCGAAGCCATACGCATCGCGATTCAGGAGAATGCGGCCGGTGGGATGCCCCAGGGCGCGAAGATGCGGACACTCCAGCGCCCGCAGCAGCCGGTCGGTCATTTCCGCTGGTTCCAGATTCATGTAGCTGTGGACGCTGCCGATCACGAAATCCAGCTCGCCGAGCGCGCTGTCTTCCAGGTCCATCGAGCCGTCGCGGCGAATGTCGCATTCGATCCCCGAGAACACGCGAATACCTAAGCCGCTTTGGTCCATCTCACGGACCTGATGCGCGAAAGCCACGGCTCGCTTCTCGTCGAGTCCGTTGGCCATCGCCAGGGCTTTGGAGTGATCCGTGATCGCGACATATTCGTAACCCATCGCACGCGCTGCCGCGGCCATTTCCTCAAGCGTCGCGCGTCCGTCGGTTTCGAGGGTGTGCATGTGCAGATCGCCCCGGATGTCGCCGAGTTCCACCAGCTTCGGCAGCGTACCTGCTTCGGCCGCTTCAATTTCGCCCTGATTCTCGCGCAGCTCCGGCGGGATCCAGCGCAGGCCTAACGCTTCATAGATCTGCTCTTCGGTCTCTCTGGCGACGATTTCTTTGGTGTCGACGCGGGAGAGACTGTACTCACTAAGCGTCAATCCCATTTTCTGAGCGCGCGCCCGCAGCGGGATGCTGTGCTCTTTGCTGCCGGTGAAGTATTGGAGCGCGGCGCCGTAGCTCTCTTTGGGCAGCGCCCGCAGATCTACCTGCAAGCCTTCCAGGCCAAATCGAACGCTGGCTTTGTTCGGACCCTTGCCAAGCACCTCGTGAACTTTCGGATGCGTGACGAACCTTTCGATGGCCGCTTCGGCGCCGGGGCCGGTTGCGAGAAGGTCGAGATCGCCCACGGTCTCCTTGCCTCGGCGCAGACTGCCCGCGGGCGTCACCGTTTCGACCCCATCGATCCCCTTCAGAAACGCGACCAGCTCGTCGGCAACCCCGCTAGCGAAGCTCAGCAGGAAGCGGCCAGCGCGCTGACGATAGGCCGCGATCGAGCGCAGCACCTTCTCCTCCAGCTTGGCTCCCATGCGGGGAAGCTCGCGAAGTTTCTGCTCCTGGCAGATCTTTTCCAGACCGTCAATGGTCGAAACCCGATAATGCTCGAACAGGGTGCGGATACCCTTCGGCCCCAATCCTTGAATCTTCAGTAATTCCAGGGCAGTAGGAGGATAAACCTCAAGCATCTGATCACGACGATCGAAGCTGCCGCGCTGTTCGATTTCCTCCAGCGCCGAGGCGATTCCTTTGCCGATTCCTGGGATATCGGTGACTTTCTTCGCCGGATCCTTAAGGATTGCCGAGATAGCCTCCGGATAACCCTCGATGGCCGACGCCGCGTTGCGATAGCTACGGATGCGGAATGAATCCTCCCCGGCGATCTCCATCAGGTCGGCGGTTTCCCACAGCATGCGGGCGATTTCACGGTTTTCCATCAGGATTTGGCAGTCGGCTGGGGCGTTGACTGGAGGTGCGGCTCCACGTGAACCAGAACATCGTCTACCCAGTCCAGGTGGGTCTTCAGGTGACGCTTCACGGCCCGGGCGATTTCATGCGAAGCCAGCACAGTGAGGTTGGGGTCCACTTCCAGATGCAGATCGACATGGTAGCGCAATCCCGTCTTCCGGGCAAAGCATTTGTCGATCCCCAGAGCCCCCGGCACCTTCAAGGCTTCCAGGCGGACGATTTCCATCTGGAGCGGATCAGGCATGGTGTCCACCAGTTGCAGCGCGGTTTCCCGAACCACGCGGAAACCCATGAAGATGACGATCAGGCCGATGATGAACCCGCCAAAGCGGTCGGCGTCGCGCAGGTGATCGGGAACATAGACCGCCAGAAGGACCGAGATCAGGGCCACCGAGCCTGAAAGAATGTCGACCGAGTCATTCCAGGCGTCGGCGGTGAGAGCGGCGCTGCGGGTTGCCCGGCCTGCCCGCATTTTAAAAACGGCCATTACTGCCTTGGTGACAATCGATAAGCCCAGAGGCCCAATCGCGAACAAGGCGGGCGTCTCCCGGGTGGCTTCCAGGGAATGGGCGCATATTGTCGCGCCAGCCGCTGCCAGAAGCACACCCACGGCCAGACCGGCCAGCGTTTCAAAGCGGCCATGGCCGTAAGGATGATCCTCATCGGCGGGCTTGGCCGCGATCCGCAAGCCCAGATACGCGAGACCCGATGAGACCACGTCGGCAGCCGATTCCAAGCCGTCGGAGACAGTCGCCACGGAGTGGGCCGCCAGGCCGACGCCAGTCTTCAGTGCTGCGAGCACGGCGCTCGCCGCGATCCCTGCTAAGGCTACGCGGGCGGCCGTCCGCTCCGGAGAGGACATATACTTCGAGGTTACCCTGTCGGAGTTACCAACGATGGCCCCGGCTACAATTGAAGTGCAAATGCGCGAACCCCGAACCGCGCTCCCATCCGATCTGGAATCGATCCCCGACCGCCCCGCCGTATTTCTGCTGTGGGCCGGCCAAGGCGCGCCGTATTTGGCTCGGACCACCTTCCTGCGACGCCGATTAAAACGCCTGATCTCAAATCGCGACCGGTTCTCGAGTGTGCTGAACCTAAACGGTGTTGCGGAGCGGATCGAATATTGGCTCACCGGTTCGAAGCTCGAATCCGCTCTGATCCACCTGGAACTCGCCAAGCAACATTTTCCCGACGACGTGTCGCGCGTCACACGTTTGAAGCCTCCGGTGTTCCTGCGGCTGACGGTTGACAATGCTTTCCCGCGAACCATGCTCACCACGCGGCTTGGCCGCGGGCTATACTACGGACCGTTTGGCGGCCGCGGCGCGGCGGAACATTTTCAAAACGAGATGCTGGACTTGTTCCAACTGCGAAGATGCGAGGAAAACCTGGCGCCCGCGCCCGATCATCCCGGCTGCATCTATGGCGAGATGAACAAGTGCCTGCGGCCCTGTCAGCAGGTGGTTTCGATCGAAGAGTACCGGAGCGAGGCCACGCGGGTCGAGCAATTCCTGCGCACCGAGGGAGCGTCGCTCCACGAATCGGCTGAGACGGCTCGCGACCAGGCCAGCGCGGCGATGCAGTTCGAGGAGGCCGAGCGCCTGCATCAAAGGTTGACGCGCATTGAAGAAGTGCAAGCCAGCGCCGGGGAACTGGCTCGCGCTCTGGACCGGTTGGCGGGCGTCGCGGTGGTGCCGTCGGCCGAACTGGAGAGCGTCGATCTCATGTTCCTGGCGGGCGGCCGATGGCTGGAGCCGCGGTCATTTTCTCTCTCTGAAAACGCAACGTTTCTCGAAAATGCCTCCATGGACCGGCGACTGCGTGAGCTGTGCGCGGGCATCTCGCCGGGTTCGTCCCCGGATCTCGAACATCTGGCCATCCTGGTGCGCTGGCAGGGCTCGAGCTGGCGGGACGGTGAGTGGATCGGCTTCGATTCCTTCGAGAAAATACCCTACCGCAAGATTGTCAATGCCGTCGCGCGGGTTGCGTCTCGAGGCAACTAGGGCGTTTCGCAACCGGCGTTCTTGAACCGTATCGTGATCGTATTGTCCTTGCTTTCGGGTTGATTTCCAGACTGTATTTCACGGACCGTGACGTTCTCGTATTCGACCGTAGTCAGGGATGTCAGGCTAAACACTTCAGTGAGCCCTCCGTTCTGTTTACCCCGCGCTGAAGCGGGCACCAAGTCCGCTAGAAAATCGTACATTCGCTGCTTCTGCACAGCAATGTTCCAGACTTTGGCATTCTCGTGGGGCATCACCGCCGGAACTTCCAATTTGCACACTTGGCCCGTCGTCCCATAATCCACAATGACATCGAATCCAGCGGGCATATGGAAGGTTTCCTGATTCAAAGGCTGGCCGAGCTTTGCGCGTAGTGTTGAGGAATCGAGTTGAGCGAAAGCGGGCAGACAGCACAAGGCGAATAGACCAAGATGTAATTTGGGCTGCATGATCTAGATCATACTCCTAGAGAACGGTACGCTGAAGCAATCGTGCTCGCTGCGTCTGCCCTCACTTGTTCTGAGGATGATCCGGGATACTTTTCTGCAGCGATTGACGCCAAACGGGACTCGTCAATTGAATGCGCCAAATGGGGCCGCCCAGGTATAAAGGGCCTTCGAGTTTCACGAACGTCGGAGCTTCGCCGCCGGCAACCCAAACGTTAATATCGGTAGGCTGTTTGCCCAGAAGTGGCGCGATCACGCCCGCGATGCCGCCGAGCTCCGCCTTTATCGTGAAACGCACCGCTTTGACGCCGGAGCCAGCAACCCAAAACGTTTCTTCGCCTTGCGGAATGATCGAGAGCTTCACAAGCCGTGGCTTAGGAGTAGCCGCCACGTAAGACATCTTCGTCTCTTTTGTCTCGGGCCGGATGTTTTTCAATATATTTAGAACGATGCCATTGGCCAGATCGGGCGGAAGGTCGAGATGGTCCATTTCGACCTTTTCGTGACCGTGATCGTCCATAAAGCGCACGGTGACTTGGCCAGTAGAGGATGTGATCAAAACGTCCATGGGATGCGGGAACGCTGGGCCTTTCTGTATGTGGTGGTCGCTTACCAGCCGAAGACTACCGCGCTGAGTAAATATTGCGGTTTCATCGTCGAGCGAGCCGTCCTTAAAGCGAAAGACTAGACGCGACACTACTTGATTCCCACGAATGACCTGGATGAGATCACCGGGAGCAAGAATCTTGCCGTCCATCGTGCTCAAAGCAAGAAATCCGTGCACGGTTCCCTCCAAGTGGTGCACAGCTACTGGTTCAGCCCGCAAGAGAAGGGGTAGGAACAGGATGATCCCGCAGAGGAGGTCGGTAAGCAGCCGGGAACGACGGCTTAATACGACAAGGAAGATAAATTTCATAGCGCCAAGGTTTCGAATTTACCGACCAGATCCGTAAGAAATTGCAGCAACCGATATGCCATCGTGCTGAGGCGCCCCCGCTTGCAAGATTTACCTGCAACGGCACTCCCACAGGCCTTTGTGGCCGTCTACTTTGGCGAGCCCGTGGAATCCCCGGCCGCTTACCCGGCAGTAGCCGATCCAGTCCTTCAAATCATTCGCCGGTGTACGGACGGTACACTGGAGCAATCGTGCTCGCCGCGCTGCAGTCCTGGCTTCGGAGCAAATCGCTTTGGCCGCCGCGATTGCGTCAGCAGGTCACGCGCACCGGCCTGGCCTACACGGCGACGCTGCTGATCGTCGCCATGATCGCGTTCATCTCCGCCAATAACCTGATGTTCCTGATCCTGGCGGCCATGCTGTCGACCTTCATGATCTCCGGGTTCATCAGCAAACTAAGCCTGGCCGGTTTGGAATTGGAGCTGTTCCTGCCACAGCACATTTCCGCACGGCGAAAAGTCCGCGCGGGCGTGCGCCTCAAGAATACGAAACGCTGGATTCCGTCGTTCAGCATTCACCTGGAAGGGGCGGCGGAAAGCGGGTTCGACACGATTCTCTACTTCCCCGTGCTACCGGGAGGCGGGACCGTAGAAGAAGCAGTCGATGTTTACTTCGCACGAAGGGGCGCGCAGAAGGAACGCAGTTTTCAGTTCTCCACCCGCTTCCCCTTCGGATTTTCCGAACGCCGGGAAATGATTACCGCGCGCCACGAGATTCTGGTTTATCCGTGCCTGGACCCGCAACCCGGGTTCGAATCGCTGTTAGCCGCCGTGACCGGCGAAATGGAGATGATCCAGCGCGGACGCGGGCACGATTTTTACCGCATCCGGCCCTATGAAGCTCTGGAAAGCGCCCGGAACGTCGATTGGAAGGCCACGGCCCATACCGGCGACCTGCAAGTTCGCGAATATGCGCGCGATCAGGAACGCAGCGTTCTGATTTACCTCGATCTGGACGTTCCCTTTGGCGCGGAAGAGTGGTTCGAATCGGCCATCGAGTGCGCCGCTTTTCTGACGTACCAACTGTCACTCGGCGACACTCGCGTCCGGCTGAAGACTCAAGAGTTCGATGTAACCCTTCCCGAGCCAGGGGACATCTATACTATTCTTAAGTATTTGGCGTTAGTCTCCCCTATGCGGGGAAAGCCTTCAGAGGGTCCGGATGAAACCGCCAGTTTTCAGATCGTGTTCAGCGCACATCCTGACCGAATGTCGGAACTTGGATGGGGTAAGAGCGAAAGTACGGGCGCTCGTTTACTCGGTCCCGGTCTCGAATGAAATGCAAATTTTGAACCGTTGAATCACGGGAGATCTCATGAAGAAACTGCTTTTCATCGGTATATTGACGCTTTTGGCGTTCGCCCCAAGTGGATGGGCGCAAGTAACCGGCGCGCTCTCCGGCCGGGTCGTGGACGCCACTAACGCCGGGATTCCCGGTGCGACCGTCACGGTAAAGAGCATCGAGACGGGGGCCACCCGCAGCGTCGTAACGGACAGTACCGGAACCTACAAAATCGTTTCGGTGCCCGTCGGTCCGCAGGAAGTGCGCGCCGAAAAAGCCGGATTCAAGGCAGCCGTCCGGCTGGGAATCGATCTGGCGGTGGGTCAGGAGGCAGTGGCCAACCTGCAGCTGGACGTGGGCGCCGTCGCCGAAGAAGTCACGGTAACCGCGGAGACTCCGCTGGTCAACACCACCACTTCCGCCATTTCCGGACTGGTCAACGAGCGTCAGATAAAAGAATTACCGCTCAACGGCCGCAGCTTCGATAATCTGATGACGCTCAATCCCGGCATCTTCAATTATGTTTTGAAGAGTCCGCAAACCAGCACCAGTAATGGGAATACATTCTCGGTGGATGGCCGGCGGCCCTCGGAAAACGTGGTTCTGCTGAACGGAATCGAATACACCGGGACCAGCCAGCTGGCAGTCACTCCGGGCGGCGTGAGCGGCGGATTGCTGGGCATCGACGCGGTGCGCGAATTCAACGTGCTGACGGATTCATACGGCGCCGAGTACGGCAAGCGTGCCGGCGGACAGGTTAGCGTGGTGACGCAATCCGGAACCAATTCACTGCATGGATCGCTATTCGAATTCCTTCGGAACAGCGCGCTGGATTCTCCCAGCGTGTTCGATAAGGGCACAGTGCCGCCGTTCCGCCGGAACCAATATGGAGGTTCACTGGGAGGACCGCTCAAGAAGGACAAGCTGTTTCTGTTCGGCAACTACGAAGCATTCCGGCAGAGGTTGGCCACCACCAGCGTCAGCACAGTCCCGGATCTGAGCACCCTTCCGAGCTCCACCAGCATTAATCCCGCCATGCGGAAATATCTGGCGCTGTGGCCGGCTCCCAATGCCGGCTCACTCGGCAACGGCATCGGAAAAGCGATTTACAATCCCAAGAATCCGGTCGACGAGGATTTTGTGACCTTGCGGATGGACTACAACCTGCGGGAGCGCGATACGCTTTCGGCATCGTACACCAGGGACGACGGCAACAGCATCATCCCATTGGGCGATCCGCTTTTCGCGTCCGCTCTCGGGCTTCGCAATCAGGTAGCCAGCGTGGAGGAAACGCACGTTCTCTCGCCGCGCCTCCTGAACACGTTCCGGGCCGGCTTCTCACGTTCCGGCTTCAATTACGGCTCCTCTTCCACGGTGCCGTTTCCCGCCGATATTTCTTTTGTCAGCGGATTCGGAGCGGGAGGAATCACAGTGGGAGGCGCGCAGACCACCACCGGCTCGGGCGCTCTGACGGGAGCTGGCCCCAGTAACAACGCGAACGTGTGGAATCGCCGCAATCTGTTCACTTTTTCGGACAGTATTTCCTACAACAAGGGCCGGCACCAGATCAGCGCAGGCGTCTGGTTCCAGCGGCTTCAGGATAATGAGAACACCGCTTCCCGCCAGCTCGGTATCGCGACGTTCGGCAGCCTGAACGCGTTCCTGGCGGGAACCCTGACGAATTTCCAGGTGGTTCCCTCGGCCACCACGCTCGGATTTCGAAGCCTGTTCGGAGCCTGGTACGTTGACGACACCGTCAAGCTTCGCCGTAATCTGACCCTTCAGATCGGACTTCGGCACGAATTCACCACGGGATGGAACGAAGTGGCGGGACGCGCCTCCAATTACATAACAGACGGAAACGGCGTACTTCTGACCAACCCCCGTGTGAGCGATTCCCTCTTCACCGAAAACAACGCCAAGCGTCTGTTCGCGCCCCGGGCCTCCCTCGCATGGGATCCGTTCGGTAAAGGAAAGACCGCCATCCGCGCCGGCTTCGGGATGTATTACTCGCTGATAGACGATCTCGCCTTCCAGGTCAACTCGCTGTATCCCTTTAACGGGCTGGTTACCTACAATGGCTTGCTGCCAAATGTGGTGCCGGTATCCCGCAACACACAGCCGCTGCCTCCCTGCGGACCTGGCATTCCCAGCTCGCAGTGCTCCATTTATGCCCCGTTTGGAGTGCAGCCCGATGCAAAAACTCCCACGGTGGAAGAATGGAACTTCACCGTCGAGCAGCAACTCGACCGCAATACGAGCCTCCGGGTGGCTTACGTGGGATCTTTTGGATACCACCAGTTTGTTAGCCTGGACCCCAACAGTATTCCGGCGCAGATCTGTTCGAACCCGGCCGGCTGCCAAGCGGGGGGCACCACTTCCGCGGGTAATGTTCCCGTCGGTCCCGCGCTGCAGAGTCATGTAGCGCAAGGAGCCCAGTACATTCCGCTGGTACCGCGCCCCAATATATACGTATCCAATGGATTCTTCTGGTATTCGGAAGGTAACAGCAGCTACAACGCTCTGCAGATCGACGTGAACCGGCGACTGACACGAGGCTTCCAGATCCGGGCCAATTATACCTGGTCGAAGAACCTGGATAACAATTCGGCTCTGACCATTGCCCAGGCGAATAATGAGCCGCAAATGGTGATGGATCGAAACGATCTGCGACGCGATTGGGGACCGTCCGCCTTGAACGTCACGCATCAGGCCAGCTTCTCGGCGCACTATGATCTGCCCTTCGGAACGGGGCAACGCTGGGCCAGCAATCTGTCCAGCGTTGCGAACAAGATCATAGGCGGCTGGCAGCTCAACGAGATCACCACTCTGCTGAGCGGATTGCCGTTTACTCCGCTGATGGGTTCGAACCGCTCCGGCAACGGCGACACCAGAAATCCCGACCGGCCCAATCTGAATCCGGCCTTCACCGGACCGGTGGTGACCGGCAATCCGAACCAGTGGTTCAATCCTGACGCCTTCATTCCCGCGCCCTATGGCACCTATGGAAATCTGGGCCGGGGAGTATTCAACGGGCCCGGCTTGGCCGAGGTGGATCTTTCGGTGCTGAAGAACATTGCGGTGTCGGACCGCATTAACTTGCAGTTCCGCACGGAATTCTTCAACCTCACGAACCGCATCAACTACGCCTCGCCGAATCAAACCGTATTCACCAACACCGGTACGGCAGCGCAGCCGGTCTATACCGCCAGTCCCTCGGCCGGATTGATCACCAACCTGGCGACCACGCCGCGGCAGATCCAGTTCGGGCTCAAGCTGATCTTCTAAGTGGGTCGGGCAGGCCCGGACCCCTACACCGACTTTGTAGGGCTGAGGCACGCCTCGCCCAATTCCCTTAAACGCGCAGATCCGTCCGGAACCAGCGAAAAGCGGCGATGCACTTCCGCCCGGGCGCGATCCACCAGCTCTATATCGAGCGCGTTCAATCGCATGAGCTCGGCGAACACGCCCGCATCACAGGCTTCCTGGAATTTCCCGATTCGCGCCTGCACGGCGTCCTCCAGTCCGCCCGATACGTTGGCCGGCTGCTGCGCCAGCGCCAGATTCGGGAAAACCGGTCGGAGAAAGTGCTGCCCGGCTATGAGACTTTCTTGGAAGCAATCGACCACACCGGGGAAGCACGTCTTGAGCATGACCTGGGTCGCTCGCGCGAGATCCGCTTCCGCCGGAGGATCGTTGACGATGCCGTTGGCCAGCAGGTTTACCTGCACATTGCTGACGCGGTAAGTATGGTGTTCCACCAGGCCGGCTATAAATCCGCCGATAGATCTTTCTCTCGCCAGATCGCTGGCGGGTTCGCCTGGAACCGGCTTGTGGCGAAAGTAGTCGTACATGGACCGGATCCGGTCGATCGGATGGCGCAGGAAACACAGATCTAGGAAAATGTACCCGGGCACTTGCGGAACCGGATACCGGAACTGATGGCTCGACACGGCTTTCAAGCTCGGATGGCGGTCCAGAAACGAGACCAGGGTCTCCTCACTCACCGCGCCATCGAAATCGTCGGTATCCAGGCGTGCGTAGTTTTCAAAGAAACTGTGGGCCAGGATCTCTTCGATGGTGGTGCCGGCGTTCTTGAAAAAATGGTAGTGCAGCAGGACCAAGCGGACCCGGGCGGCCTCTTTCAGCATTGCCCGAACTGGCTTCCTTCCGTGCCTTCATGCGCTTCCCGAGTGATGTAATGCAGCAGAGGATTGGCGGCCTCGGGATGCGCATCCGCGTAAGCCTGGCAATCGAACAAAGGGTGCGTACCCGGCCACTTTCCGCCGCGCTTTCGCACAAAATGCAGCAGAGGATTTTCCGCGCCGCGGGCCTCGGGGCAGCATGCCAGGTAATGCTCGGGATCGAATAGCGGATGAGGCTGGCGCCCTTCAGCCGCTCCATGCTTTACATAGTGCCGTAGAGGATCGACCGCGGCGGCAGCCACGTCCGGGTTCGTCCGCAGATAAAACTCGCGGTCGAACAACTTCCGAATCGCGCGCATTTTCATGATCTCGCCTATACGTGACATGGCCCTAAACTCTAAACTAGATGGTACGATTCCTGTCGCACATCTGAATATCCGGGGAGCCACCATCCTGGCGGTGTTTCCTGAACCCGTGTTTGACTCCCGGACGCCTCGCGAGAGGAGCGAAGCCTATGCGGCGCTCCAGGCCGCTGCCGCGCGCCAAGGTTTTACCGGCGACCTCGCCGTGGTCTGGGAGGATTCTCAAGGCCGGACCCGGTTCATCGCCCCCGCGCCGCAGCATCCGTTTTTTCAGGTGGTGAGTTACGGCCAGCTTCGCGCTCAGGTCAACGGAGCCCTCGAGGCATGATTCTGTGCTAGTTTGTGTAGTCGGCTCCTTTATCTAAGCAATGTTGATCGCCTTCGAAAATCCGCTGAACGAAAATGCGCTGGTGTTCCCCATTCTGGAGTGCTTCCATATTGTGGGATTTGCGGTGACGGTGGGGACCATCGCGCTGGTGGACTTCCGCCTGTTGGGATTTGGATTGCGCCAGAACGCCGGTGAACTCTCCAAAGCTCTGGCCCCCTGGACGCTTTTCGCGCTGATATCGGTTCTCCTGTCCGGTCCGCTGCTGTTCTCCTCCGACCCGGACATGTATTACCTGAACATTTCGTTCCAGATCAAAATGGTCCTGCTGCTTGTGGCCATCGTGTTTCACTATACGGTACGGCGCAAGCTGCTGCGCGGCGAGTTATCCGGCGCACTAAGCAAAGTCGTGGCGTGCACATCCCTGGTGCTCTGGACCAGCATAATTTTCGGCGGAATCTTCATCGCGTTCGTCGTGACCCCAGGGCAATAATACTATGTCTGTACTGGATTTCGCGCAGTGGATTCAAGGTACTGATTGGGCGACTTATCTCCGTATGTCGGCGTATGTCTATCCCACCATCCTGGCGAGTCACCTGACGGGAATCGCGCTATTCGCCGGAGCCGTGCTGCTCACCGACCTGCGTCTGCTGGGAGTGGTCCTGCGCAATCAGCCCGCTTCCGATATCGTCAATCAACTGCGCTGGCCCAAGCGAATCGGATTCCTGATCGTGGCCACCTGCGGCTTCCTGCTGGCCAGCTCCAAGGCGGAAGAATACTACTACAATCCGTTTTTCAGGCTCAAGCTCGCTCTTTTTGCGCTGGTCGCGATCCACGCGCTGGTGTTTCGCGGCAGCGTTTACAATAACGCGGCGGCGCTCGATGGGGTACGCCGGATGCCGGGCAAAGCAAAACTGGCCGCGGCGCTCTCGCTCCTTTTGTGGATCAGCATCGCCTGTGCCGGACGGGGGATCGGCTACATCGAGCCGCCGCTTGATAAACTCCACGCCGCTCTGGGGAGTGCGCTGGCTATGGTCGGTCCGCAATAGAACTATTGCGGCGCAGGCGCCGTAAACAGCGATCCGATGTAGTGCAGCGGCCGCCCGCGGCTGACCAATTCAAGGACTAGTCTTCCGTCGGCTTGCGAGGCTCCGATGCCGGCCAGCGATTCGCCGCTTTGGTTCGCCTCGACGTTCGACAGCTTCCAGCGCGACGCGGCGCCTCCGCCCTGCATCTCGAAGAGCGCCGTGGCGGTGCGAAATTCTGCGTCCGGCGCGAATAGTATCGAACGGCCGCGTAGCGTGCCCTCGGCGTGCGCGCTGTCGAGGAGGTCGGAACCATCGCCGTCGGCATCCAGGGTTCCTTCCAGATCCAGCTGGCCGCCTTTATAGGCGATGTCCATGACCTTCCCGCCGAAATGGTAGCGCGGAGTGCCCGTGCTCAAGTCCACGGCCAGATCCCCGGTGAATTCCGCGGGATCGATCGAGCCAACCAGGCCATTCATCTGCGCCATCGGACCATCCCACTTCACCTGGGCCGCGATTCTGCGCACTGTGATATCGCCGGCCGTTAGTGCTCCGATCGAGATCGCGCCTTCCGTGCGAATCGCCTTCAGCCATGCCGGCACGGGAGCATTCGCTCCCAACCCAAGGGTTCGCGCCAGGAAACCGCGCTGGCGGGATAGCGAAGGTGCGAACAGGCGGGACAATTCCCCGGCGTCCGCCGCATCGATCTTCAGATCGAATTTGTCGGGACGGGCTTTGCCGGACGAGTCCGAACCGGTTTCCCAGCGATAGCTGCCCGTAAAGGCGATCGCACCCGCCTCCGCCTGCATCCGGCTTACGGAAACTCGCTTCCCGTTCAGGCTCACCGACGCGGAGTGAATCAGGACAGGTTCGGCCAGCCCATCCAGCACAATCTGGGCATTTTGCAGCTCGGACTCGCCGGACCAGTCTCCACCCTGGTAACGGGCCCAACCGCGCCAAATTCCTGGAGAAGACTCCTGTGGAGTTTGCTCCAGCAGCGGAATCGCCTCCAGTCCGAAGGAGCGCATGGAGGCCACGCTAAGACCGCGCGTGGTGATCTTCAGGTCCAGCGACCCAGGCTGATCCAGATCGTAGCTTCCCTCGATCTCCGCGCTTTGCTTGTCTCCGATGTGCACGGAGGCGCGCTCCAGGCTTATCGAGCGGCCAGCGATGTCCAGCGTCGCTAGCGGCGCCGCTACCGGGGTTTCGTCCGGCACGCTCAGCGACGCATCCCGCACCACTACCCGGCCCTGCATTCCCTGCGGCTCATTGTAGGTCACCGATCCCGATACCGCGCCTTGCGACGTCAAGTTGTCCGGCAGTGTGGCGCCCATGTGCCGGCAAACAGCCAGCATGGCCGCCAATGGCACCTGCTGCAGATCGACGCCGGCGTCCCAGTGGGGGCTTTTCAGAAACTCCCAGGATCGAAACCTTATGACCAGTGGAAAGACGCTCCGGTCCGCCGTGGTTTGCAGATCCAGACGTTCGCCCCGAAGATCGAGCGAGCCCCCGAAACCCAGATTCAGCGCTCCTACTTCGTCCCGCACCAGGTCCCAGCGATGGACGTCGGCCAGCTGAATTTGCCCGGCTACATCCAGATGCGAGGGAGGACCCGAAAGCTGAGCCTCCAGCGCCACGGTCCCATGAACATCAAATCCGCGCGGGTCCATCCAGCGCAGGGTTTCTCCCAGAGGGCTGCGCTCCAGCTCCACTCTCAAGTCCAGCCGCTGGCTCTCTGGCGCCGCCGTGCCGCGCACGAAGAATCGTCCGAACTCCTGCGTGGTACGGTCGGTACGCGAGGGAGCGCCGCCGAACCGCAATTCCATGGAACCGTCGCGGGAGGGACTCACGTCCAGATCGGCGTCATTGAAATAGAACACCGACTTGGTATCGCCAAACTTGAAATTGACCCGCCCTGCGCGCATCCGAATGGAAGGAATCCGTTTGGCATTGGCAGCGCCGCCCTCCAGCAGGAACTGGAAGTTCCACGGGCCGGCATCGGTCTTGACCAGATTGATGGTGGCGTCATTGAGATTCAGACTGGAGAATTCCAGTTTGCGCTGGAACAGACTCAGGACACGAATGCTGGCGCCCAGCGAATCTACGTAGGCCAAGGGTTCGATACCCGCGCGCGGATCTTCGTGAATGGTGACCCGCGCCAGGGTGAAGCCGGGCTGCGGCAAAGGACCCGGCAACAGCGTCAGCCGGATTCCGCCGACGTCAACTTTACGTCCCAGCCCGCGTTCCAGCGCGCGCTCGATACTCGGAAGCAAAACATCGGCCGGCAAGTAGGGCACAACGGCCCCTAGCGCTACCAGTGCGCCCATCGCCCAGACCAAGGCCCAGATCAGCCGCCTCATACGCTGTGTTCTTTCAGACGGCGATACGCCTCGGGATCGTCGACATCCGTGAAGATGCCGGCGTCGTCCACGTCCACGTACTCAGTTCGATCGACGTGCGCGTGGACCACTTCGCGCGCCTCGGCGGTAGAAGGCAGCCCCAGAAATTCGGAGGCGATTGCTCGCGCCGCGATAACCGGGTGCCCGCGCTTGCCGGACTGGCGTGGAATCACGAACAGCGTAGAGGACTTCCTGTGGTCGAATGCTCGTGCGAGCGCCGCGACGGTGTCTTCGCCGACCGCCGGACAGTCGACGGGGATAAATGCGAATCCTTCTGTCACGGCTGGAAGCTCTGCCAGGCCCGTTTGAAGCGAGCTGATCTGGCCGCGAGCGGGATCCGGATTGATCACGATGTTCGCCGTCGAGGGAACGTGCTGTCGAATCAGATCCGCGTGATGCCCCAGCACGACGATTACTGGATCGCAAGACGTTCCCAGCACGCGTACTAACCGGCCCAGAAAGGTTTCGCCGCGATAATCGAGAAGCGCTTTGGGCCTGCCCATTCGACTGGACGCGCCGGCCGCCAGGATGATCCCGGCGATCACTTCAACAGGGCTTTCAGCCGGTCGTGCGCGAAAATCGATTTCGAGAGCTGCCGCCAGTCCGTATCCGGGGCCCGGCGGACCGCGATCATTTCGGCCACCACGGAAATGGCGATTTCTTCCGGCATTTCAGCGCCGATTTCCAGACCCATAGGTGCGAATACTTTGTCGAAGGACTCGCGCGGGATGCCTTCCTTCTCCAGTTCATGAACTACGGAAATGGTCTTGCGCTTGCTGCCGATCATGGCGATATACTTGGCCGGCGTGCTCACCGCCCAGCGCAGTACGCGCATATCGTCGCGATGGCCGCGCGTGACGATGATGATATAGCTCGACGAGTTCACCGGCAGTTTCGGAAACACGTCTTCGTACTCTTCGGCGTAGGTGGCTTCGGCTTCCGGAAATCGTTCTGCGTTGGCGAACGCCTCGCGGTTATCGATGATTGAAGTGGAAAAGCCCGCCAGCGTCGCGATCTTCGAAATCCCCTTGGAGACATGCCCGCCGCCGAAGATAAAGGCGCGCGGTTGCGGAATCACGGGTTCGACGAAAATGTTCAATTGCCCTCCGCAGATCAGGCCTTCGTCATAGGCCGCATCCTGGCCCAGACTGAAGGATAGGTGACGCGGTTTTTCGGTCTCGATGACCTCGCGCGCGGCATTCCAAACATCCGCTTCCACACAGCCGCCGCCCACGGTGCCCATGAACGAGCCATCTTCCCGCACCAGGATTTTGGCGCTCTCGAAGCTTGGGATCGAGCCGTTTACCTGTACGATGGTCGCCACGGCGCACTTCTGGCCGAGTCTCCGCAGGCGCACGATTTCATCGTACAGGTCCATTTGGATTGATTATATCGTGGACCAGCCAAACTGGCATATTCTCGGCTCATCCCGGAAGGATCCGCTCGCCTGTTCGACGCTTGCTCCACTTACCCGAGGCGTCCCGATCCCACATCGAATCGCGAAATGGCACTGGAATATCGCAGGCGAGACCGCTCCGCGCCATCGACAGCGTGTCGGCGAGTGACCGAAGCGCAGCCGCCGAAAGGTTGCCCATCAAAGGTACGCTCGCAAGTCTGAGGTGCAGGAACTCAACCGACTTCATCCGACCGAATTCCGTTTGGGTGAGGCCATGGGTGTATCGATCGATGAACCTGTCTCCCGGATCGTCGCTCCTAAACCGGGGGTCTGGACCTTCAACAATATTCCATGCGGGCCAAGCTGCTTTCGTGGTGAGAAAATTACAATCCACGACGTCAAGGCGTTCAGCGCGGATGCGGTCGATCCAGGTGTCGACCTCCCTCATCTTCCAGTCGCACAATAGCAGATAGTGGCGGAGAGCCGTTCGGGCTTCCGCCAGTTGTGTGCCGTGACAATGTGTCACGAGTGTATTCCAGAGATCCCTCCATTCGTTGTATGGCAAGATGTGATGCCATACTAAATTCATATCCGGTCGATTCGCACGCAGCCAGTTCCTTGGCGTGTTTGGCCGAACAGTGGGATTAATTGTCGGGAGCACAGGGGCCGCCCGTTATTTTACACGAACGCCCACGCTTCGTCCGGCGGGCTTATAATTATCGTCGTGGACGGCCACCAAGCTACGGACCTGGTCACGATCCGCCAGTTCGGCAACCTGGCCGAGGCGCTTTTTGCGAAGGGATGCCTCGAATCCGCGGGAATCGAATGCTTTCTGGCGGATGCCAATATGGCCTGGATGGACTCGCCTGTTGTTCGTGGAATGCGCCTGCAAGTAAGCCAGGATGACGCCGCGATCGCTATCGAGCTGCTGGAATCAGCGGCAGACGAATCAATCGCCTAAGGACTATCCGGCCGAAAGAAACTCGTCGGGATCGATGCCGGCTTGCTTCAGAATCGCGCGGAGTGTCCCTTCAGGCATATCTCCGGGATGATTCGGCACCGTTGTGTATCGTTTCGTCGACAAGTTGTACCAAATCTCGTGGCTCCCCGCAGCTTGGCGGTCGAAGGCGAATCCGTGAGCTTTGAGCTTGCGAATAATCTCACGGTATCGGAATCCGGAAAGCCGTCCCACCTAAGCCGCGACCACGATCGTGTAATCGTGGCGGTCCGCGGCAGTCGGGAACGATAATTGATCTTCCCGCTCTCGCCGGGCCTCAATGAGCTTGCGAGCGACGTCCCGCGCGATCTCCAATGCTTCCGCAACCGTTCGCCCCTGAGCCACCAATCCCGGCAATTCCTCAGACGTAGCCACGTACAAGCCTTCCGGAAGTTGCTCGATCTGGATGCGGATTGCGAGTTCCACCTTTCTTCATCGTAGCATCCGGCCCCCCGGCTATCATGGAAAGACTTGTGAGTAACGCGTATGACGTGATGATCATCGGGGGCGGCCACAATGGCCTGGTCACCGCCGCGTATCTGGCCAAAGCTGGCCGAAGCGTGCTGGTGCTCGAATCGCGCGAGCTGGTCGGCGGATGCGCCGTCACCGAGGAAATCTGGCCCGGATATCGCGTTTCCACCGCTTCCTACCTTGCCAGTCTGATGCAGGAAAAAGTCGTGCGTGAGCTCGATCTGGAGCGCTTCGGCTACCGTGTCGACGCCAAAGATCCCGCCTTCTTTTCGCCCTTCCCCGATGGCACCCATCTGTTCATGTGGCAGGACCGCGCCAAAACCCTGGCCGAAATCGCCAAGTTTTCCGAGCGCGATGCTCGTGCCTATCCCAAGTACGAAGATCACCTGGAACGTCTCGCGGTCGTCGCCGAATCTCTGTTGCTCACTACGCCGCCGAACTTTCCGCCCTCCGGCGTCGGCGATTTCATCGATTACATAAAACTGCTCGGAAGATTAAGAGGACTGTCGAAAACCGAGATCATCGGCCTGGTGAAGATTTTCACGCAGAGCGCTTCCGAGTTTCTGGATGAGTGGTTCGAATCTGAACAGCTCAAGGTGACCCTAGCTACGGACGGTGTGATCGGAGCCAACGGCGGACCACGCTCGCCCGGTACCGCGTATATTCTGCTGCACCACTGCATGGGCGGCGTCAACGGCCACCGCGGACTGTGGGGATTTGTCAGAGGCGGCATGGGAACCGTCTCAAACGCGATCGCTGATTCCGCCCGTAGCCACGGCGTGGTGATCCGCACCAGTGCTCCTGTCGAGAAAATACTGGTCCGCGACGGCCGCGTCCAAGGCGTCGTGCTGCAGGGTGGAGAAGAGATCCGCGCCTCCATCGTCGCCAGCAATCTGGACCCGCGCCGGACGTTCCTTCAATTGATGGACGCAAGCGATCTGCCGGCCGATTTCCTGGACGGAATCCGCAAATTCCGCTCAGAAGGTACATCGCTCAAGATGAATCTGGCGCTGAGCGGCGTGCCGGAATTCACGGCGCTGGCGGGCAGCCCCGGACCTCAACACAAGGCGACAATGCATATCTGCCCCTCAGTGGAATACATCGAGCGGGCCTGGGATGACGCCAAGTACGGGAACCCTTCCCGCTCGCCTCTGATCGAGATGACCATGCCGACCATGTATGATCCGTCGCTGGCGCCGCCCGGCCATCACATCATGGGGATCTTTCTGCAATACGCCCCGTACACGCTGCGCGGCACAACATGGGACCAGGAACGCGAGCCCTACACCGAGCGGATTCTGGATGTGATCGAGGAATACTGCCCCAACATCCGGGAAATCGTCGTCGAGCGCCAGACGCTGTCGCCGTACGACCTGGAGCAGCGCTTCGGCATCACCGGCGGCAACATCTTCCACGGCGAAATGAGCCTGGACCAGATGTTCGTCTTGAGGCCGCTGGCGGGATGGGCGCGTTATCGTACACCGGTGCAAGGCTTGTACCTATGCGGTTCCGGTGCACATCCCGGGGGCGGCGTCATGGGCGCTCCGGGACACAACGCCGCTCGGGAAATCCTCAAAGACCGCTAAACTCCCACGGCTCCCCTGCCGAATGGAGTATAGTAACTATAGTTAACTATGGGGATGAAACCACGGCTAGCGGGTCCCGCTTCCCTGCCCGAGGTGCATGCCAGCGTCAACACGGTGTGGCCTACCGCCTTCCGCCGTATGTTCGCCTTCGCCGGACCGGCTTACCTGGTCAGCGTCGGCTACATGGATCCAGGGAATTGGGCCACCGATCTCGAAGGTGGCGCGCGCTTCGGTTACCAGCTTCTGTGGGTCCTGGTGTTATCCAACGCCATGGCGATTCTGCTCCAGACGCTTTCCGCGCGTCTCGGAATCGTCTCCGGTCGCGATCTGGCGCAAGCCTGCCGGGAAGCCTATCCCCGCGCGGTCTCGAACTCTTTGTGGTTCCTGTGCGAAATCGCTATCGCCGCTTGCGACCTGGCGGAAGTCCTGGGGGCGGCCATTGGTCTGAACCTTCTGTTTCACATCCCGCTGACCACCGGCGTTCTGCTCACCGCTCTGGATACGGTTCTGGTGCTGTGGCTGACACGCTACGGCATCCGCCTGGTGGAAGCCATCATCCTCTCTCTGGTTCTGATCGTGACCGGATGCTTCGTGGTCGAGTTGTGGTTCGCTAAGCCTCTATTTGGTGACGTCGCCTTGGGACTTGTGCCGCGCCTGAACGACTCCAGCCTGTACATCGCCATCGGCATGCTGGGCGCCACGGTGATGCCGCACAATCTTTATCTGCATTCCGCGCTGGTCCAGACCCGCCGCATCGGCAAGACGTTCGCGGAAAAGAAAATCGCCTGCCGCTACAACTTCATCGATTCCTTCATCGCTCTGAATGGCGCTCTGATCGTGAACGCCGCGATCCTGATAATGGCCGCGGCCGTCTTTTTCAAGAGCGGCACCATCGTGACCGAGATTCAGCAAGCCCACGAGCTGCTTGCCCCTCTGCTGGGAACGGCCCTCGCCAGCGGACTATTCGCCGTCGCGCTGCTGGCCAGCGGCCAGTCTTCGACGCTCACCGGAACCTATGCCGGACAGATCGTCATGGAAGGATTTCTGAACCTGCGCGTGCGGCCCTGGCTGCGCCGCCTGATCACCCGCTCGGTGGCGATCATCCCCGCCGTGATCACGGTTTCCACCAGCGGCGACCAGGGTACCTACCGGCTGCTCATTCTGAGCCAGGTGATCCTGAGCATGCAGCTTCCTTTCGCCATTATCCCGCTGGTCCGCTTCACCAGCGACCGCAGCCGCATGGGCGAGTTCGCCAACCGCACTTGGGTCAATATACTGGCCTGGAGCACGGCCGTACTCATCATCGTTCTGAATTTTAGACTGGCCGCGACGGCGATCATTCCATGGGTTGAGAGCGCGCCCTGGCGAAGCTGGTTGGTGATCCCGATGGTACTCGCCGTCGTCGTTCTGCTGGCCTGGGTGACGTTCGCCCGTCCGCATCCGCAGGCGCTGCCGAACCGCCATCCCGGCGCCGCCATCGCCACCGATCTTCCGGCCCTCAAGTACCGCTCCATCCTGGTTCCCCTCGATCATTCCGATCGCGATCGCGCGGCCGTGGCTCATGCCGCCGCACTGGCGCGCCTGCATGGCGCGACGATTCATCTGCTGCACGTCGAAGAAGGAGCCACCAGTCAGTTATTCGGACCCCTGGCGTCCACTGCCGAAGTCTTCTCCGGACACCAGTATTTAGAGGACATCGTAAATTCCCTGAAGACCACCGGGCTGGAGGCCGACATGAGGATTGTCCACGGACGCAGCCCCCGCTCCGAGATCATCCGCTCGGCCCGTGCGCTACAGCCGGATCTGGTGGTGATGGGAGCGCACGGCCACACCGGGCTGAAGGATTTGATCTTCGGCACCACCATTGACGGAGTTCGTCACGCCGTGTCCGCGGCCGTGCTGGTGGTGGGCGAACCCCCGGCTTAGCCCAGACGGTCTTTCGCGATCCAGGCTTCCAGGTAGGCAGGACAGTTCAGCAGCTCGATTTCTTCCTTGCTCTGCTGCGCCAGAAAGTCGAGACTGGCGCGATCCGCCAGAGTGATCTCGCTCAGATCAAGCGCAACATGGCGAGCCCGTTGCCTGCGGGCGCGTTCAATCGCCCGGCGAATTTCACCCAGCGAGTTGGCGTGCATCCTGCCGGCCAGCGCCACTCTGACCGTGCCGGAAGACTCCGGTTTGGATTCTACCTTTAACATCCCCGTTCGATCCACTATGCGCCGTTTGCGGCCGGACGACGACTCCCAATAAGTCGGCAAAAAGTTCGCCAAACGGCATACCCGCGGGTGGACTATGCTAGCAGCGTGACCCCCGCGGATTTTCGCCGTCTTGCTCTTAGCCTTCCGGATACCGCCGAAGGTTCTCATTTCAACGTCGCCGACTTTCGGGTAGGTGGCAGAATCTTCGCCACGCTGGCCTATGAGAAGGACGGCTGCGGTGTGCTCCTTCTGACCCCGGAGCAGCAGGCCGGGATGGTCGGCGACGCACCCGCGATATTTTTGCCGGTTCCGAATAAGTGGGGTGAGAAAGGCGCCACTCTGGTTCGTCTGGCCAAAGTGAAGCCGGACGTTCTTGAAGGAGCCCTTCGGATGGCCTGCATGAATAAGCAGAATAAGCACAACAAGCAGCGTAAAACGCTCAAACCGTAGCCGTAACCTTTTGCCCGTCCCGACGGATTACTCTAGCGAAACATGAGCTTGGTCGAAGATGATCGACTCCGAGTGGAAGCCGCCCAGCGCGATCCGGCGCGCTTCGACGAGCTCTATGAGTGTAACTTCCATCGAGTCTACGCCTACGTGATCCGCCGCGTGGGAGACCGGAGCCAAGCCGAGGATCTGACCGCCGAGGTCTTCCAGGAGGCTCTGGCCGGGATTGGCAAGTTCGAATGGCGCGGCGTTCCGTTTATCGCCTGGCTGTTGCGGATCGCATCGCGGGCCATAGCCGACCATTGGCAGCGCAGCGGGCGCGAAGCGGGGAATCCGGCTCATAATCCCGATCGGCCCGGCCCTGAGGAGATAGAACGCAGCGCCATGCTGTTCCAATTGGTCGATCGGCTTCCGGAGGCTCAGTTCCGCGTGATTCACATGCGCTTCGTGGAACAGAAAAGCATCCGTGAGATTGCCGACGAGCTCGGCCGCAGCGAAGGTGCGGTGAAGCAATTGCAGCTCCGGGCTATAGAAAATCTCCGGGTTCAAATGGAGGGCGCTCATGCCTGAAGACGCGCTCGATCAATTCATCAACGCCATGTTGGCCGGCGAGCAGCCAACAGCCGATCCTGAGCTCGCACCCCTGGCGCAGATTGCCGTCCGACTGCTGGATCTACCCGATGAAAACTTTCAGAAACGCTTGAAATCCGACTTGCAAAGGAGAGGAAACATGACTACTTCTACCGTCGCGCCCATTCGCGAAGGTTTCCATACCATCACACCTTTTATCGTCGTTCCGAACGCACCGGAGTTGATCGATTTCTTGAAGCGCACCTTTGGTGCTCAAGAAACGTCCCGGCATCCGCACGGAGAGGGGTTCATCGCGTCCGTCAAAGTCGACGATACTGATCTTCTCATCATGGGCAATCCGGGCCTGCCCGGCCCGGAGCGGATCGGAGCTTTTCACGTCTACGTTCCAGACTGTGACGTCACGTTCAGGCGCGCGATCGAAGCCGGGGCTACATCGATGGGCGAACCTTCGGACACGGTGTACGGCGAACGTGCCGGGTTTGTGAAAGACGCCGCCGGCAACCAGTGGTACATCGCGACGCATCTCGGAGCCACCCCCGCCCTCAAGAATCTATGGAACGTTTCACCGTTTGCGCATCCCAGCAGTGTGCGCAAATACATCGATTTTCTGACCACAGTCATGGGCGCGAAAGAACTGGTTGTCCACGAACATGGCGGTAGAGTAGTGTACGCCGCGGCTCAGATCGGAGATGCAGTGCTCGAGATGGGCGAATCGCCCAACCCCCTGCCGAGCGGGTTCTATTTGTTTGTCGAGGATTGCGATGCGGTGTACCAGCGCGCCATCGAAGCCGGCGCGACGTCGCTTTGGCCGCCTGCGGACCAGCCGCATGGGGATCGCACGGCGGGCCTCGTGGATCCCTTCGGCTATCAGTGGATCCCGGCGACTCGAATTAAGATCGTCGGCTAGCCTACCAGGGAGCCCTGCTGCCCTGCCGCACGCGATCGACATCGGCTGTCAATTGGCGCGCGATTTTGTCCGACACGTCGGCGCTGGCCCCACGAAACTTCGCTCCATCGCTTTCCTGGGTTGTCGACCAGATTACGTCGCCGTCTTTATTCACTAATCTGACCGTCGCCAACGCTTCGTGCTTGCGTTCATGGATGTCGGTGGACTCTTTGTCGCCCACTCCGACGCTCAGCGATCGGGCCCCGCTGGAACTGCGAGTGGATCGTGATCCGGCGCTCACGCCGCTGCGCAGGTCCACGCTGTCCGACGATGCGAACTGGTCGGTGTAGATCAGGTCTTCCGCGGCCCCGCGCAAAACGGCGTCCGCCCGCTCCTGATTCTCGGTCAGCACATACAACTTGGTCGCGTGCAGGCTGGCGATGATCAGATCGCGCATCTGTGCGGCGGTTTCCCCGCCGGTCAGCCGGTCGACATAAATACGCTTGATGCTCAACAACTGGCTCGATAAATCCACCTGAGCGCGGATCACCCCGCCACCCGCCAGCAACACGACAAACATCATTCGTTTCATTGATTACGAGCCTTCCTCGCCTGCTCATCCTGATACTGAACTTTTAACCCCGTGCGCGCTTCCAGACCGGCCAGCGCGGGTCGGATACTATTCTTGTCCACCTGGAACACCATAGCCTGCTGCTTTCCGTCCTCGCCGCTGTAGCCGATGGTCAGGAAATGCTTGCGCGATTTGCTCAACAGGAAAATCGGCGAAAGCACCAGCGCCAGAGCCAGCCGCCGGTCCACCTGTTGGCCGTATTCCACCAGATTGACGTGGTCATAAGGCACGCGTACCTGCGTTTCGCCCGCGGACTTGGTCAGGTAGACGGCCAGATAACGGTCGTCGGCAATGGAAAGAGATCCGTGCGTTCCTGCTGCGATGGGAGCCGTGCCCCCGATATATTCGACGCTGGTCTGCGCATGAGTTAAACTCGCCACCGCCGCCAGCAAACAGGAACACAGGCGCATACTACCTTTAGTCCCCGGAAGAGCCTAGAATTCTCAGGCGAGGAATATACACTGGATGTAGGATTTCTCCATATGTTCGGCATGGATTCCTCCAAAATCCAAGGCAAGCACATTCCTTCCCCGGAAAGCCTGGGCGAAGACGTCATCATCAGTCCCGATACGCACCGGGAGAATCGCATCCCGCCGCGCCAGTCGCGCACCCTCAAATGGCCGGTTCTGGATGCCTCCGGCGCGCCCTCCATCGACCTGGCGAAATGGCGATTCTCCATTGAAGGCCTGGTTGTACAGCCTATCTCCTGGAGTTGGGAGGAGTTCCAAGCCCTTCCGCGAGTGAAGGTCTTCGCCGACTTCCACTGTGTCACTCGCTGGTCCAGGCTGGGCAACCTATGGGAAGGCGTGTCCGTTCGGGAGCTTGTCAATCGGGCGGGCGGCCTCCGCCCCTCTGCAGGATTTGTGCTTGTATTCGGATACGACTACGGCTGGACTACCAACCTTCCCGCCGGGGACTTACTGGCTGAGGATGCGCTGGTCGCGCTTATCCACGACGGGGAGCCGCTCACGCCGGAGCATGGAGGTCCGGCGCGGCTAATTGTGCCTCAGCTATACGCGTGGAAGAGCGCCAAATGGGTGGCGGGCATCCAGTTCCGGGAGAGCGATAAAGTCGGCTTCTGGGAGGAAAATGGCTATCATATGCGCGGAAACCCTTGGCGAGAGGAGCGTTTTAGATTCTAACCCGGTGGCGGCTTCCGCCAAAACGAGTAGAATATCTTTAAGATACATGCTTCGGCTCGCAGTCGTTACCCCTAACCCCGTTGCAGCCGATGCTATTGAAATATTGACCATGGAGTCGGGGGCCTTTCAGCCCTGCTACAAGATCACGCCAGTACCCAGCCCCAAGGAAATCGTCCGCACACTTACCGTACAGAATCCCGCCATAGTGCTCCTCGATCTGGGCGATTGGACGGAAGCCTCCAGCATCGCCAAGGAAATCCACCAGACCCTTCCGCGGACTGTGATTATCGGATTCCGCCCGCGCTGGGATCGGGCCGAGCAACTGACCTTCGAGGATGCGGGTATCCTGGATCTGCTGCCGGAGCCCTTTTCGCCCGGAGACATTGATGCCGCAGCCTACGAAGGGATCCACCGCCGCTATCCGGTCATTCACCCCAACATCCTGACCTTCGTGCCCGCCAAAGCCGGCGGGGGCTGCTCCACTGTCGCGTTGCATGTGGCTGCCGCGCTTGCCGCAGGGGATAAAAAGGTCCTGCTGGTCGAATGCGACCAGCGCTCCGGCCCGCTCTCGCTCATGTTGGATATGGAACGCCAAAAAGGACTGCCGGAAGCGCTGGATCATCAAGGCGAATTCATGAGTCCCCTGGAATGGCGGCAGGTTACAGCCCAGTTCCAGGGGATGGATCTCCTGCTTTCGAACCCCGCCCGGCGCGGGCGTCTTCCGTCCTGGGCTGACTATTACCAGTTACTGCTGTTTATCCAAAAGCAATACGACTACATCGTGGTGGATCTGCCCGAAGTCATTAATCAGGCCACTGCTGAGTTCGTCCGTAATGCCCGCGCGGTATTTCTGGTGTGCCAGCCCGAGTTGCCGGCCTTAAAGCTGGCGAAGCTGCGGCGGATCGAACTTGAAAGTTGTGAGATTCCACCCGACAACGTTAAGCTGCTGGTGAATCGTTGGGAAAAACGCCGCCAGCCGATGGAAGAGATCGAGAAAGCGGTGGAAGGGCCGGTGTTCGCGGCCTTGCCCAACGATTACAAAGAGGTCCGCAATTCGGTTCTGGAAAAGCGTCTGGCGGCTCCCACCAGTTCTTTCAGTAAGGCTTGCGAGGTTCTGGCTCAAAGCATCAGAACCTTGCCCGAAACACCGCACTCCCACCCGAAGTTCACGCTGCTGCGTAAGCTGGGCAGCATCGGCGCCCCAGGGCGCTAGCGTTTATCGACCACAACCACGCCGCCCTTCACCACCACTTTGGTCTTCAGCCAGTTCCAATAGCCTTCCCGCGGATCGCCATCGAGTAAAACCACGTCGGCCAGCTTGCCTGCATCCAGCGTCCCCAGTTGGTCGCTCATTTGGATGTAGGACGCCGTATTCGGACCCATCATCTTGATCAGATCCTGCATCGAAAACATCACGTTGAGGATCTTCAGTTCATGGTCTAGTCCAGCCTTGGGGTCGTAGTTTGTATCGGTGCAGTAGCCGAGAATAGCGCCGGCGTCCCAGATGGTACGTGCATTCACCGGCATATATCCGGCTTCCTCGCCTAACCGGACACCGTCGATGATCCCTTCGGGCCATGCCTTCCCGTCCCGGAACCGCGCCTTGTTGTCATCCGCGAACACGCCGAACACGGGCGAGCCGAAACCCACCGTTCCCAATACTTTCACCCCGGCGGCCGCGACTTTTTTGGCGTCTTCCTTGCTCAACCAATCTTTGTTAGGCAGGTGAACCAGCAGCAGAACACCGGCATCCACCGCGGCCACCATCGCCTTGGAGCTGACCGCATGAACCTGGACCATCACACCAACTTTTTTCGCCTCATCCACCACGGCCTTGAGAACTTCGATTTCCTTTTCACTTGGCCCGGGGATTGGAGTCAGGAGTATCTCGCCTGTAAACTTCACCCCCATCTCGGCCAACTTGCGCACCTCGGCGCGAGCCGCCTCCGGGGTACCATTCAGCCTCACTGCGCCGGAAGGAATGATGCGCGGGCCATTGATCAGGCCCTTCTCGATGTGATCCCGAAGAGTGATGTTGCCTTCCGCCGGACCGCCTCCGGACAGGATCGTCGTATAGCCGGCTTCGAGAAGCGCCTGCATTTGCGCCTTCTCATTGGGCCCGGTATTAATGTGCCTATGTGCATCGATGAACCCGGGCATGGCAGTCATGCCTTTGGCATCGATGGTCTTACCAGCCGAGGCCTTGCCGCTCGCCGCCGGTGGCGCGCCCGCCGCCACGGAAACGATCTTCCCGGCACGCACCACGATCGATCCATGCTCGATCACGCCGCCATTGACGACCCGATTGGCGTCGACGATTCGCGCGTTGATGATGGTAATGTCCTGTGCGGAAGCCGCCGCAAGCGCTAACGTCATGCCAGCCAACATCGTCGAGATCTGCCATTTCATGTGATTCTTCCTCCCGGGTCGGGTAACGAAGCAGCATCCATGATATACGACCGGACTTCCCCAGGGAGTCGTGGAATTCGATTGCCGCACAGGGCACATCCGTGAGTATGGCGTTCTAGAATGAATGACGAGAGTCCGTGCAGGCGAATGAAGCGTCCAGGTAGAAACACGAAGCTGGCCCCGGCCGTTAAGCCCCCGGATCGCCCCCATCCGGCGATTCGGCCGTCCCGGCCCAAGAACCAAGCCCGTGTCGTCCGCGGCACCAAGCTCTCCGCCAGCGACACGCGCCAACGGTTTCGCGAAAAGCTTGCGCGGATCACCCTCGACTCCATGCTTCAGTTTGTCGGACTTCTGGATTCCGAGGGCACCGTGATCGAGATCAATCAGGTGGCGCTCGACGCCGTTGGCATTAAGCTTTCCGATGTTGAGGGCAAGCCCTTTTGGACCACCTTCTGGTGGCAGGTTTCCGAGGATATCAACAGGGAACTCAGGGAGTCGATCCGGCGCGCCTCGCTTGGCGAATTCGTGCGATGGGATACCGAAATCTACGGACGCGCCGGCGGCAAGGAGACCATCCTCATCGATGCTTCGCTCATGCCGGTCAAGGACCAACAGGGCCACGTGGTATTCATCACCGCCGAGGGTCGCGACATCACCGAAAGGAAAGCGAACCAGCGCGAGATCGCCCGGCAGCGCGAGGAACTGGGTCGCATCCGCCAGCAGAACGCCGACGAGCTGAGACTTCGCACCGCCCAGTTCGAAACGCTTCTCCACCAGGTTCCCCTGGGAGTCTTCCTGGTGGATGCCGATTTTCGCATCCGCGAGGTCAACCCCATGGCGCTTCCGGTATTTGGCGATGTCCCCGGTGGCCTGCTGGGCCGGGACTTTGACGAAATCCTTCACGTCCTGTGGGAAAAAACCTACGCCGATGAGGTCGCCGGCGTCTTCCGTCACACCCTCGCCACAGGCGAATCCTACGTCTCGCCCGAACGCGTTGAAGTCCGGGCAGATCGGGCTATAGCCGAATATTACGAATGGCGTCTGGATCGCATACTGCTATCTGACGGCCGCTTCGGCGTGATCTGCTACTTCCGCGACGTGAGCGATCGAAGGCGAGCCGAACACAATGCCAACCTGCTGGCCGCTATCGTCGAGTCCTCCGACGATGCCATCGTAAGCAAGGATCTGACAGGCACCATCACCAGCTGGAATCAGGGCGCGGAACGTATATTTGGCTACACCGCGGCCGAAGCCGTGGGCCAACCAATCACCGTCATCATCCCGCCCGATCGCCTGGACGAAGAGCCGAAAATTCTCGACCGGCTAAAACGCGGCGAGCGAGTGGACCATTTTGAAACCATTCGCATGCGGAAAGACAGATCGTTACTGCATGTCTCGCTGACCATCTCTCCCGTGAAAGACGCGCAGGGCCGCATTGTCGGCGCTTCCAAAGTTGCCCGGGATGTCACCGACAAAGTACTTCAGGAAGACGCCTTGAGGGAGGCCAATGCGGCGCTCCAGAGCGCCAATTCGGATCTACAGCAATTTGCCCACTCAGCTTCCCACGATCTTCAGGAACCGCTCCGCACGGTGGCCATCTATAGTGAGCTTTTGCAGACCAGATTTGGCGGCAAGCTGGGTCCCGTCGGCGATGAATATATCGGCTACACGGTCCAGGGCGCGTTGCGCATGGAGAACCTGCTGAAAGGTCTGAGAATTTACACGCAAGTATCCACACCGGGCCACGCCGCTCCCGAGGATATCGATGCCGGCGAGATCTTGAAGAGGGTGCTGGTTAACCTGAATGTCGCCATAACCGAAAGCGGCGCCGCTATTAGCCACACCGAACTGCCTCGTGTTCGTATCTATGAATTTCAACTGGAGCAGGTCTTTCAGAACCTGATCCTGAATGCAGTTCGTTATCGCAGCAGCCTTCCGCCGCGCATCCACGTCGCCGCTGTGCGGCAGGCCGAGGAGTGGTTATTCTCGGTTCGAGACAACGGAATCGGTATTGAATCTCAGTTCAAGGAGCACATCTTTGGAATTTTCAAACGTCTCCACACTGCAGCGGAATATTCCGGCAGCGGCATGGGGCTGGCGATCTGCCAGCGAGCAATCGAACGCGCCGGAGGACGGATCTGGGTCGAATCAGAGTTCGGAGCAGGTTCGACGTTTTACTTTACGATTCCGTGCGGAAAAGCCGCGCGAGAAGGATCCCCGCCAAAAGGCGTTCTCCGTTCTTCTGATCGAGGATAGCCTGGCCGACGCGGGTCTGGTGCGCGAGGCACTTGAGGAGCACGGCATCAAGGGCGAACTCCTGCTTATAGCAGACGGCGACCACGCCATCCGCTATATCCAGTCTCTCCAGACGCAGCCCATCGATTGTCCCGATCTTGTGATCATCGATCTCAATCTTCCCAAGCGAACCGGGCATGAGGTTCTGCAATCGATGCGCCAGGATCCCAAGTGCCGGCACGCGCCGGCAGTAATCCTGAGTTCCTCGGATGCCAGTGAAGACCGGGCCGAATCCATGCGGCTCGGCGCCACCCAGTACATTTGCAAACCTCTCCGCCTGAAAGAATTCTTAAGCCTGGGGGCCATTTTCAAGGAAATCCTGGAAGCTGCGGCCTAAAAAAGCGATCGAGGCGCCCTGGTTGCCGTCATTCACACCACACAACAGGGCCACGGTATCCTGAAGATTACCCATGCAACAGGAAGTCGTCGAGGCCGAAGGCCACCTGATCGATTCGCACCTAATGGAGCAGATCTTTGACACGGTGGTCGAATTCAACGGCAAATTCGAAGTAGAAGAATTTCGCATCGGCCGCACCAATGCCGATAAGTCCTACCTGCGCCTGCGCGTGGAAACGCCGGATGAAGCCGATATGCAGCAGGTGCTCAGCCAGTTGCTCGGATTGGGCTGCAGTCCGGCCGATACCGGCAACGCCGATCTCGACACTGTCGAGCGCGATTGCTGCGCGCCGGAAGATTTCTATTCCACCACCAACCATAAGACGCTGGTTCGCCACGCCGGCCAGTGGGTGGAAGTAGAAAACCAGCGCATGGACGCCATGATCGTCGTCGCCAACGGGCGAGCCACCTGCCGCAGGCTGCGCGATCTGAAGACGGGCGACCGCGTAGTGGTCGGCATGAACGGCATTCGCGTGGTTCCCGAATCCAAGGAGCGCGACCGTCTGGCGTTCGCCTTCATGAGCAACGAAATCTCGTCGGAGCGCCAGCTCGAAACCGCAGTCCGGCAGATCGCGGCGTTAATGCAGCAGACTCGCGCCGAGGGAAAGAAAATCGTCGTAGTGGCTGGACCTGTCGTGGTGCACACCGGTGGAGTCCGTCCCCTGGCGGCACTCATTCGCGCTGGATGGGTGAACGGACTTTTGGCCGGAAACGCGCTCGGCGTGCACGATATCGAGTCCGCTCTGCTGGGAACATCGCTGGGAGTCCGCTTGAGCGACGGGCGCCAGGAGGAGCACGGGCATCGCAATCACATGCGGGCCATCAACGCGATTTATCATGCCGGCGGCATCGCCAAGGCTGTACAGTCAGGCCGTCTGAAGAGCGGCGTCATGTACGAATGCGTGAAGGCGGGCATCCCTTTCGTGCTGGCCGGAAGCCTTCGCGACGACGGTCCCCTGCCCGATACCATCACGGACATGAACAAGGCTCAGGATGCGTACGCGGAGCTATTGAAGGGCTCCGGAGTCGTCCTGTGTCTGGGTTCCATGCTGCACTCCATCGCCACCGGAAACATGCTGCCCAGCTGGGTGAAAATCGTGTGCGTCGATATCAATCCGGCCGTAGCGACCAAGGTCAGTGATCGCGGAACCGGCCAGGCCGTGGGCGTGGTGACCGATGTCGGACAATTTCTCGGATCTCTCGAGCACGCGCTCTCTCCAGCTCAGGCTGATCTTCATGCGGGAGATCCCCAGTGAAGAGGCAGTACACCGACCGGCATGCCGCCGCTGGCGTAAAAGCCGATCTGCCTGAAATCGAAACCTGGCCCAACCAGTACCGGACCGGTTACGAGATCGAAATTCTGATGCCGGAGTTCACCTCCATTTGCCCCAAAACCGGTTTGCCGGATCATGGAACGTTGACGCTTCGGTACGTGCCTGACAAGCTCTGTCTCGAGCTGAAATCGTTCAAAATGTACACCCTGGCGTTCCGCAATCTGGGGATCTTTCAGGAGAACGTAGTCAATCGCATGCTGGCGGATGTGGTTAAATGGACGCGCCCGATTTCCGCCATGCTGGTGGGCGATTTCACTCCGCGCGGCGGCATCTCAACGCGCATAACCGCACAATACGCCCGTACTAAGAAACAACGTGACTGACGACGAGCTAACCGCGGCGATCCAGGAGGTCCAACAGCGCGTCCGCTCGCGGGTGCCGCAAGGTTCGCTCGGATTTGAGGGCCTCGCCGCGGCCGACCTGATGCCGCTAGTGCACGCTCGCGATGCCGCCGAGGGCAAGGTGGCTGCCATCGGCACCGTAAATCCTCGTCCGCCCGGGTTCAAGAATCAGCTCATCCAGCGCTTCAAGCGGATGATATCCCGCGCCCTCGACTGGCACGTGCGGGAACAGGTCGACTTTAATCGCGCCGCTATGGTGTGCGTCCAAGCCACGCTGGAGGCGCTGGCCGATCTGAACCGAAGTGTAGCGGCCCTGACTGCCTATCATCAAGATCTGGTGGCGCTGACCGCGGATCATCATGAGCTGCGTACAAATGCAGAGGACTTCAAGAAGCATTTCGACGAATGGCGCGCGGGCATAGAGGAGCGGCGTTCCGCCAGCGAAATTCATCTTCTGCGCACTGTCTCAGAGCTTCAATCGGCATTCCATCTGCGAGCCAGCCTGATCGAGCAGAATTTCCGCGAGTCGGTTCGCCAGCAGCACGACGATTTCACCAGCGAGCTTGACCGGCGAACGCTCGAAATCCAAAACCGCCTGTGGCAGGACATGGAAAAGATCCGGGGCGAATATGACCGCCTGATCCATACCGAACTGCGTCTGCTACGGCAGAAGATGGCGGCCGGAACGGCGGCAGTACCCGCGACCGCTGTTACCCCTTCGATCCAGGAACCGCTCGACATCGACTGGATGGCCTTCGCCGAACAGTTTCGCGGATCGGAAGACCGGATTCGAGAGCAGCAGAAATGCTACGTCGGGCGTTTTACCGGCGCCTCTGGTGAAATCCTGGATCTCGGGTGCGGACGCGGCGAGTTTCTCGAAGCCGCCAAGGCTGCCGGGCTTGCGGCACGAGGCATCGACCAGAGCAGCGAATCCGTCGCGCTGTGCCTCTCCAAGGGCCTGAACGTCGAGCAGGGCGACCTTTTCGAGTATCTGGAATCCCTGGCCGACGGATCGCTCGGAGGAGCGTATTGCGCCCAAGTCGTCGAGCACCTTTCTCCCGCGGCCTTGCCTCGATTAGTGAAACTTCTCTCTCAAAAGCTGCGCCTGGGAGCGCTGGCGGCGATCGAAACACCCAACCCGGAGTGCCTGGCGATCTTTGCCACTCACTTCTATCTGGATCCCACCCACAACCGTCCCGTGCCCGCGCCTCTCTTGCGCTTCTATCTCGAATCGGAGGGTTTCGGGAGCGTCGAGATCGAGCGTCTCGCGCCGGCCGTCGTCAGCATGCCGGTCTTAGCCGAGCTGCCGCCCGGATTCCGCGATGCCTTCTTTGGCGGGTTAGACTACGCGATATTCGCGCGGAAGCTGTAAAAGACTCTCGTACAATTTCTTTTGATCGCGCGCGATGGCGTCCCAGCCATACACCCGCTCAACAGTCTGGCGCGCATGGGCTTCGATCGCGGCGCGCTCGGCCGGGTCTTCCAGTAGCCGCGTGATAGCCGCAGCCATCGCTTCCGCCGAGTCGGTCACCACGACATCGGTTCCCCGCCCCAACTCCAGCCCGTGAATCCCCGCTTCGGTGGACACAATCGTCTTGCCCATCGCCATGGCCTCCAGGATCTTCACATTGGTGCCCGCCGAAGCCACCAGCGGCGCGATCACCAACGTGGCACGCTGGTACGCCGGGCGCACATCCGATACAAATCCTTCGACTTCCACCCCGGAGTGTTGAAGATCCCAAAAGCGCTGGTGCCGCTGGCCCGCGATCACGTGCAGCGTGACGTTTTCAAGACGCGGAAACACATCGCGCAGGAAGAACTCGAGCGCCATCACGTTGGGCCGATGTGCAAAGGATCCGATGAACAGTAACCTTCGCGGATCAGGAGATGACGACGACGGCTGAAATCGATCCAGATCCACGCCGTTGGGAATAGCCACTGCTCCACCGACCACCGCGCGGTCTATTTCCGACATGGTGACCACGCGATCCACCTGTCGCCACGCCTTGGTCTCGAAGGTGGTCCAGAGCTGGTGCTGGCGGCGGACCTCCCAATCGTCGTTGCCCGTGGCCAGCATCTGCGCGTATAGATCGTAGGTGATATCGTGCTCCACCAGAATCGTCCGGGCCGGTACGCAGTCTGGCGCATACATCGCCATCTGGGTGAATTCCAGTTGCACGATGCCGGGCCTCCACTTGGCGATGGTCTGGCGCAGAGCGGCATGAAACGCCGGGGTGTCGAACTCCTCGACCGTATCGGGCCGCCCCCGCGACGGTAGCGCATGGCTACCAGCTCTCCGAATGGTCACAATCTCAACACAAATGTCGCGCAGCTCGCGCGGCACGGGTAGCGATTCCTCGGTGAACGCTACCAGCACCATGTCGAAGTCGGCGGCGGAGCGGCGCATCAGATTATAGATGCGCACCGCGGCTCCATGCGACAGCGGGAACGGAACGTAAGGACTCGCGACCAGAATCACCGGCTTGCCGGAAGCCGCCCGTCCCGGGAAGACCGCGACCTCGCCATTCACCAAGTCGAGAAAGCGTAGGTCCCCCATCGGAGCGGCTGCAATCGGCTGCTGCGCGGCCGCCGACAACCCGGCTTCCTTTTCGAGAGCCTTGAGCCGCAGAACATTGTGCTGCCACAACCGCGAGAACGTCTCAGGATCTCCAACGGCCCGCGCCAGAAACTGGACGTAGTTGATCTCCAGTGCCCGATCCAGATCCTCCTGCGTAAAGTATCGCGACGTTGTCGCCCTATGCTCGTGTAACACTCGCGCTTCGGCGCAATACACGCTCGGCCAATTCCGCAGCCAGCCGCGCACGCCCAGGTCGAGATCCTCCACATACGCCGGTTGATAAGCCTCGTCGAACCCGCCCAACGATTCCAGCTTGCCCGCCTCGTACAGGCTGCAACCTCCGCTGCCATAGAGAACGTAGCTGTGATCTTCACCGTCAATCGGGATGTCGCAGCGCACCGGAAACTCGGTGACGCCGGGCGTCGGGTTCAGGACAGTCTTGCCGGTCTCCTCCCGCCGCCGCCCTTCAGGGAAGAAGATCTGGGCCGTCGAACAGAAAAGATCCGGCACAGTTTCAAAGGGCTGCTGCAGCGCCGCAAAGAATCCCGGTTCGACCAGCATGTCGTTATTGAGCACACACACGTGCGAAAACCGGGCGTGCCGTATTCCTCGATTCACTGCCGCCGCGAACGCGAGCGACTGCGGACTGTGCTCGACGGTAACTTTCGGCCAAGACTGCCTGAGATACTTCGCCGTACCGTCGTCCGAGCCATTGTCCACAACGATGATCGCGTCTGCGTCTTGAATACCGGGCAGGCACTGTTCCAGCAGGTCACGCCCATTCCTCGAAGGGATCACGACCGAGATGCCGTGCGGCCGCTGCCGCTTTGCGACCTCCGCGGGCAAGAGCACGGGACGCGAGTGGGCCAGCTTGCGCCCGTGCGCCATCGCTTTCCGATATAGCAGCGACAGGCGAAACTTCTCCGGCCTCCGGAGCCATTCCAGCGCGCGATACGTGGTCGATTCGGGCCGGCGCTGGCTGCGCACCAGATTCTTCGCGCGCCAGGCCGCGTGTCGCAACATCGTGGGGACACTGCCAGGGCGCAGCATGAAGTGCTCGCCGGTTTCGTTGAATGCCAGAAAATGCAGCGGCGCCAGCGCGAATCCCAACGCCCGCAGACGCCAGTGCGGGATGCGCGGCTCGAGGATTATGGCCGCCAGCCGCACCCGACGGTCCCCCAAACGCGCGCGAATCAGGTCGCGATTCTCCTTCCACGTCCGCCGAATGTGATACGGGATCCACTCTACGTCCTGTAAAGCGAGCGGCGGAGCGAATTCAGAGACCACTACCAGCGGAAGCTCCGGGAAAATGGCGCGGAACTTATCCAGCGCCAGGGCGACCACGGGATCGGAGCCCGAGGCGAATAGTACTTTCACCACCTGGGATCTCTTCAAATCAGTTGCGGGAGCTCAAAGCTCCAGCGCCCCGTTTGATGGTCGTCCCAAAGCGCAAGAGCCTGCAGACAGAACGCCGTCGACACGGGATTCGAGAACGGCAGCGTTTGCTCCCCCTTGCGCCCGAACCAGAACCCACCCCTGAGTCGAACGTCAACGGCATCCACAGCCTGGAACGAAGCCGTGCGCGCAGCCTCTTCCTGCGCGGCATTCTCATCCAGCGTCACGATGCCAAGGTGATGCGCGATCAACCGCACCCGCAGCAGTTGCGCATCCACGTCGGAGCGCTCGAACACCGGCTGGATCTCCCGCAAAAGCTGGGCCACGCGGTTGATTCCCGAATCGAGTACGTGCCGTTCGGATGTGTACAGCAGCGCCTCCAGGAAGTAGCAGTACGCATGCAGCCGGTCCATGATCTTCTCGCGATCCTTTTCTTCCTCCAGAAACGTTTCATGACTGGCGAGCGCCACGCTGACCGCGGAATCGAACAACTGCCGCGCGTGTGGATCGCCGATCTCGCGCCACGCCAGCGCTGATTTCAACTGATAGCATCCCGGCTTCCGCGACCAACGCGGGGCTTGTTGGGGCTCTGGTGGCAGCGGCTGCTTATCCGGCAGCGAAATCACCGGATGAAATACGCCGTCACCCAGAAAGTCGAATGCCAGGGAAAGCGTCGCTTCCTGCGCCCGCGTGCGGAACTCCTCTTCGCCCGTGGCCCGCCACACCGCCAGCAGCCCCCGCACGATAATTCCGATATCGAAAAAATACGCGCGATCCGCCCCAGGCTCGAACGGAAACGTCGAGGCCGCGGCTTCCCAAGCCTGGTTGGCCAGATACCGCCCTGTGCGCACCGACGCGTCCAGATACTCCTGCTTGCCCGTCCGCGCGTGCAAGTACACCAGCGTGCTCGCGGCATATCCCGTAATTTCGGTCGAAACAGGGGCGTTGGCTCCGGAATCAGACCGATAGAAACGCGCCACACCGCCGTCGCGTTCCTGAATTCCGGAGTGCAAGAACCAGCAGCCCGCGTGCTCAAGAAATGATGTCAATCTTCAAATTGTATACTGGCAGCGTCGTATAATGAACCTGACCATGCGCGTTTTCTGCATGCTCGCGATCGCGGCGGCCGTCGCTCCCCGGTGCGCTCCGGCGGACATGCCAAAAGGATTGTTTCACGGCCACATGGTCAGTTGGGAGGGTTCGCCCGTTAAGGGCGTGCTGTTAGCCCGCAGTGCCGCCGGCGTCGTCGAGGGCTGCGGATACGATTCACTGAGCGTCCTCCATCTCTCCCGCCAGCGCGTCACGGTCGCCAAACTCGAGCCCGGCGATCCCCTGGAGATCGTCACGGACCACAAGCCTGGTTCGCGCGATTGCTACATCCGCATGCTGGACGTGGTTGCGCCCGCCCCCCCTCCCGGTCGCGTGAAACCGGTGGCTGCCGCCCGTCCGACCTTCGATTTGCCCCGTGGAGACCGCACCATTTCAGGCGTCATCATCCGGCGCGATGCCCGCGCGATTACTCTTCGCACACACGACGGCGAACAGACACTGCTGCTTCGGAAGGACACCCGCTATCTGGGCGATGGCGCGCAGCAGGATGCAGCCTCGGCGCTGGTCAACACGCGCGTGTTTGTGCGCGCCGGCCCGAATCTGGACGGACGTCTCGAGGCCTATCAGGTGATGTGGGGCGAAATCGCCGGCGTGCGATAAGCCTAACCTAAGAACCGCATTAGTTTCTCGCGCAGCGCGACGGCTTTTTTCCCCGTCGGCGCGATCGCCAGAACCGTATTGTCTCCCGCAATTGTCCCCGTGATCTCCGGCCACGCAGCTTGATCCAGAGCCTCCGCCACCGAGCTCGCATGCGCCGGCGGCGTGATCAGCACCAGTAGATTTTGGGCCACGCGTACGTCCAGCAGAAACTCGCGCAGCACTGTGGCCAGATCGGGACCCGCCGGGGCCGCGGACTCCGTGGGGCGCGCATAGCCCTCGGCGGTTTTCACCAGCCCCAGTTCGCGAATGTCGCGCGACAGCGTAACCTGCGTGGCTCGAACCCCCACCGTTCGAAGGGCACGCGCCAGTTCATCCTGGGTACGCAGGTATCGCGACCGGACCAGTTTCAGAATCTGGCTCTGGCGGTAACTCTTATTCATTTTTGAGCGCAGTCAAACGATCTTGGGCTGCCGTCAAAGCAGCAGCCACCGCCTTCGGACCGGTTCCGCCGCGAATCTCCCGCGTCTTCATCCCCTCGGCGGGCTGCAGGAGCTTCGCCATTTCCGGAGTAAATTCCGGCGCGAACTTTACCAGCTCGGCCGCGTTCCAATCCGCGGGTTTCTTCCCGGCACGAACACTCTCGAGGACTAAGCGACCAACAATGTTATGGGCCTGGTGAAAAGGCGTACCGTTGCGCGCCAGTGCCTCGGCCAGATCCGTTGCCACCACCCAGCTAGTCTCGGCTGCGGCCGCCGGATGTCGAGTGTTGAGCTTGACCGAATCCACCACCACGCGCGCCATCTCCAGCGATCCCCGCAATTGATCCGCCGCGTCGAACAGCGGCTCCTTATCCTCCTGCATGTCGCGGTTGTAGGTGGTTGGTAAACCCTTCAAGGTCAGATAAAGGGAGCAGAGCTCTCCGAAAACGCGGCCTGATTTGCCGCGGATCAGCTCCAGCGAATCGGGATTCTTTTTCTGCGGCATTAAGCTGGACCCGCTGGTGACGCCGTCGCCCAGTTCCAGCCAGCCGAACTCCTCGCTCGAGTACAGGATCCAGTCTTCGGCCAGCCGGCTCAAGTGGAGCATGGTAGTGGATGCCGCGTACAGAAAGTCCAAAGCGAAGTCCCGGTCGGCCGATACATCCATGCTGTTGTTGGTGACTGACGCGAATCCCAGATCGCGCGCCATCGCTTCGCGGTCGAACGGAAATCCGCTCCCTGCCAGCGCCCCGCTTCCGAGCGGCATCACGTTTACGCGCACCCGGGCTTGTTGAAGCCGCTCGAAATCCCGCGCGAACATTTCGAAATACGCCAGCAGATAGTGCGGCCACAGGACCGCCTGAGCCCGCCGCATGTGCGTGTAACCGGGAATCACGGCGTCGGGATAGCGCTGGGCACAGCCCAGCAGCGCCTCCATCAATCCGCCCAGAAAGCCCGCCGCACGATCGATCTCTTCGCGCAGCCACAGCCGCACATCCAGAGACACCTGCTCATTACGGCTGCGGCCGGTGTGGATCTTGTCGGCCAGCGCACCCACGCGCTCCTTCAGCTTGCGGATAACCAGGGTATGAACATCCTCGTCGGTTGCCGCCATGAAAAACTCCAGCTTGCGAGCCTCGTCGCGAATCGCATCAAAGGCCGACACGAGCTCGGCTCGCTCCGTAGCGGCGAGGATGCCCACCCCTTCGAGCGCCCGCGCGAACGCCTGCGACCCGCGGATGTCTGCGTCGATCAGCCTCCGGTCAAAATGGAGCGAACCGGAAAACCGCTCGAACACCTCCGAGGGACCCTCCTCGAACCGCCCGCCCCATAGCTTCATACGACTTTTTTCTTGGACTTCTTGTTAGCTTTCATGACCGCCGCCCGCACCTGGATCGGCAACCCGATCAGGTTGATAAACCCGCGGGCGTCTTTCTGATCGTATTCGGTGCCCATCGTGAAGCTGGCGATGTCCAGAGAGTACAGCGAATATGGCGACTTGCGGCTCACCGGCTGGAAACTGCCTTTGTAGAGGCGCAGCGTGACCTCGCCCGTGGTGTTCTGGCAGGCGACGTCAAAGAACGCATCAAGTGACTCGCGCAGAGGCGTGAACCACAAGCCGTTATAGACCATCTCCGCATAATCCAGTGCCAGCTTTTGTTTGTAGTGAGCCAGGTCTTTCGGCAGCGTCAGAGCTTCCAGCTCGCGGAACGCGGCCATGATCAGCGTGCCGCCGGGAGTCTCATAGGCCCCGCGCGATTTCATCCCAACGAAGCGATTCTCGACCAGATCGATCCGCCCGACGCCATTGTCCCCGGCGATTTTGTTCAGCTGTTCCAGCAGCGCCACGGCGGACGCCTTCTTGCCATTCACCGAAACCGGATTTCCAGCCTCGAATCCGATGGTCACGTCGGTCGGCTTGTCGGGAGCTTTCTTCGGGCTCTTGGTGAGCATCCACACATCGTCCGGAGCGGCGTTGGCGGGATCTTCCAGTGCCCCGCCCTCATGCGAAATGTGCCAGATATTGCGGTCGCGGCTGTAGATCTTCTTAGTGGTCTGGGCAATGGGAACCTTGTGCTTGGCGGCATAAGCTATCGCATCCTCGCGCGAGATGATGTCCCACTCGCGCCACGGAGCGATCACCGGCAGATGCGGCGCCAGAGCTTTATAGGTCAATTCGAAACGAACCTGATCATTTCCCTTCCCTGTGCAGCCGTGCGCCAGCGCATCGCAGCCAGTCGCCAGCGCCACCTCCACCTGCTTCTTGGCCAGCAGAGGACGCGCGATCGACGTGCCCAGGAGGTACTTGTGCTCATACTCGCCGCCCGCGCGCACCATACGCCACAGATATTCGGAGACAAACTCCTCGCGCATGTCGGCCACGTAGCACTCGGATGCTCCGGTCTTGCGAGCCTTGGCCTCCAGGCCCGACAACTCCTCACCGCCCTGCCCGATATCGCCGCACACAGCGACCACCTGGCAGTCGTAGTGTTCCTTGAGCCATGGAATGATGATCGATGTATCCAGCCCGCCGGAGTAGGCCAGCGCTACCTTTTTCGGTTTTTGCATAAATTGTTTTAGCCCAGCAGCGTAAGCAGCAGCCCCTTCTGGGCATGCAGGCGATTCTCAGCCTGGTCGAACACGACCGACTGTGTGGATTCCATCACAGCGTCGGTAGTCTCCTCGCCGCGCTTGGCGGGCAGGCAGTGCATAAAAATGGCATCGGCACGAGCCTTGGACATCAGCGCCTCGTCCACGCGATACGGAGGGAAGGCCTGCAGCCGGGCATCCTTTTCGTCTTCATGGCCCATGCTGGCCCACACATCGGTGTAGACCGCGTGCGCGCCGTCAACTGCTTCCAGCGGATCGTTCGTCAGACTGATCTGTCCCAGCCACCGGGCCGCGGCAGTAATCTGCGGCTTCGGCTGATACCCCTTGGGAGTCGCCACCGCAACGTGCATTCCCAGGCGTCCCGCCGTCAGCATCAGCGAATGCGCCACATTGTTTCCGTCACCGACGTAGGCCAGCTTCAGACCGTCCCACCGGCCGAAGCGCTCCTTAATCGTCTGCACGTCGGCCAGAGCCTGGCAGGGATGATACAGATCGCTCAGCGCGTTAATCACGGGCACGTGCGACCACTGTGCAAGTTCTTTTACGGTGTCCTGCGAGAATACTCGCGCCACAATCGCCTGCGTCCAGCGGTCCAGGTTCCGCACGACGTCCTTGACCGGCTCGCGCTCGCCCACCGGGCCGACCGAAGTAACGGAATCGCCGCCCAGCTGCTTGATCGCCAGCTCGAAGGTGACCCTGGTGCGCAGCGACGGCTTCTCGAACAGCAAGCTGATGTAGCGCCCCGTCAATGCTTGCGAAAACCGCGGCGGCGTGCGCTTGACCTGCGCGGCCAAATCGAGCACGCGGACTAGCGCATCCTGGGACAAATCCAAGTCCTGGGTCAGGTGCTGGACCAGTGGTTCGGCGAAGCTCGGTGCGGCCACGGACGTCTCCACGGTGAATGATTATGCAGTCGACTGAATAATAATACATTTGGAGGATTGGGGTCAAGCGGAGACTCGCAAGGAATTTGCAAAACTAGATGCAAGGTCAAGAAAACAACACCGCCCGCTAGCACGAGCGGGGGCTAGAAAGAACGGCGTAACTACCGGCGTAAAAGTTGATCGGTCGTTCCGCGTCCGACAACGATCCGTTTTGATTCTACCGTTGCCTGCGAGCTGAAGCTTCCCCGGCGATGTTCAATGCCGAAGTAGCTTTGCTGCAATTTCTGAGCAGCCTCGCTCAGCCGCAGGCCGCTAACGGCGATTTCCTCGCCCAACCCTGTTCCTTCTAAGACCGGTGGCTTAATTTTGCCCTCAGCCGTCACGAACACAGTTCTACTGACCGAACCGTTCCACTTATTAAGCAGCGTTACAGTGAGAATATCGCCCGGCCCAATCACATCTTGGTTCTGAGCTTGAATCAAGGCCGACAGAAGTACCGCCACGAAGAATAGAACAGGAAGCTTCATGCGCTGAATATATTCCTTTTTTCAGAGTAGCCCGCTACGAACCTCATCCCGTGCTGTCCTCCTCCATCTCCTCCAGCCGCTCGGCTTCCTCCGCATAGCGCTTGAGCACCCGAATCGAATTCCCGGTGCTGAAGCCCGCCCCCCGCAGCTTGCGGAACGCCGACGCCAACTCCTTCTGCTCCTGGAGCAACGCACCCAGATCCTTGCCGCGATATTTCCGCTTGAGAAATGCCTCGATCATCGCCGTCTCATCGACCCCTTCGAAAGCCGCGTCCACCGCCTCCTTCGCCACCGCCGGTGCGACACGCCGAGCCATCAGATCGCGCAGCACGCGAGTCTTGCCCATCCCCTGGCTTTCCCGGCGCCATTCGGCGAAAGTGCCGGCGAAGCGGCGATCGTTCACCACGCCCGCGTCCTTGAGGCGGCCGAGAACCAGGTCGACATCTTCCGCCCGCGCCGCGCGTTTCTTCAGGCGCGTTTTCAGTTCGGAGACCGTATAGCCGCGGACCGAAAGAACGCGCGCCGCGTACTCCATCAACCCTTCTATGTCGAGCGGCTTGGGTGTGCGAAACGCCATCTTATTCCTTCTGAGCTTCGCGCTTTTTCTTCTGAGCTTCACGCCGCAGCCGAACCCATTGCGGAAACAGCGGAGGATTCTCCAGCCACGTCAGTATCCATAGCGCCATTTCTTGTTTTTCAGCGCGCTTATCCAGTATCCGCGCGGCCCAGCGGGCGTGGTCCTTGGCCTCGATCACCGACCTCCGGACCGATGTTTTCGCAGCCGCGTCGCCGCGTTCATATTCGGCCAGCAGGTTCAGCAAACTGGATTCCAGCGCGTCGAAGGTCTCCTGGCGGACGCCCTCCACCAGCGGCGCCAGCGGCACGCCCGATTCGCGCAGCAATCGCCGCAGGTGGCTCCCCGAAATCGGGGCCAGTTCCACGTGCAGCATGGCCCATTCCCTCTCGCCGATCCGGGCCGGGCGGACGCGCTCCAGCCAGCGGAGCAGATCAGCGCGCTTTCCGCGGCTTTCTTTGGTTGGCATTGCGGTAACTCCGTACAGCTTTCTCATGCGCTGCCAGGTTGGACGAAAACACGTGCCCGCCGCCGCCCGGGTTCGCGACGAAATACAAGAATTCGGTCTCAGCCGGATGCATCGCCGCGGCTAGCGAGCTCACTCCCGGATTGGCGATTGGCCCCGGCGGCAGGCCCGCATGCCGGTATGTGTTGTACGGATGCTTGTTGTCCAGATCCGAGCGGTGGATCACGCCTCCATACCGTTCATCCAGCAAGGCCGCGTAGATCACAGTGGGGTCGCAATCCAGCGTCATGCCGATCCGCAAGCGGTTCTCGAACACGCTCGCGACCTTTGGCCGCTCTGCGGCGATCCCGGTCTCCTTCTCGATCATCGAGGCCAGCGTGACCACTTTAAGGGTGTCGGCCGCCGGATCCGGCATCACCTTCTTCCACTCTTTGCGAAACTGCCCGGTCATCATCTGGCACAGTGCCGCCGGAGTGGTAAGGTGCGTCAAGCGGTAAGTGGATGGAAACAGGAATCCCTCCAGCGTCTTCGCGCCCGGTGCAATATCGTGAATCATTTCCGGATCTTCCGCCGCCTGTAGAAAATCCTTAGCCGGCATGATCTTCTCCGACTCCACCAGCCCCGCGATGTCGAACATGTTCGAGCCTTCCGGTACCGTGAAGCTGAAATAGAACACGTCGCCGCGCCCCAGACGGCTGAACACGCCGTTGACACTGGCGGGCCGATCGAACCGGTATTCGCCGGCTTGCAACGTAGTCCGTGGATGGACCGCCCGGGCCAGCCAGAATTGCCATGCATATCGCACCACCCCGGCGTCCGCCAGCTTTTGCGCCATGGCCCGCGTTCCCGACCCCTTGGGAAATTGCAGGAATACCTCGTCCTCGAATCCCCTGTAGGGCGATTCAAGCGAATACAACGCTCCGCCGGCGAGACCCGCCGCGATGAGCACGGCCACCCAGCGCGACCTCAATCCAGCGTCTCCAAATTCAGATAACTATCCAGCAGGATCTGGGCCGACAATTGGTCCACCGCCCGAGCGCGTTTCGCGATGCTGATGCCGCTCGATTTCAGAACGCGCTGGGCCTCCACCGTGGTCAGCCGCTCATCCCACAGGCGCACCTCGCGGCCCGTCCAGTCGGCTAGCCTTTGGGCGAATTCGCGGGCGTGTTGCGCCTGGCGTCCCTCGTCGCCGCTCATATGAAGCGGGAGCCCCAGCAGGATCAGGACCACGTCGTACTGGGCGGCCAGCCGGTCCAATTCGGCCAAATCAGTCCGAATATTCACCCGCTGGAGGGTCGGAAGGCCTTGGGCAGTAAGGCCCAAAGGGTCGCTTAACGCCAGTCCAATCCGCTTTTTCCCCAGATCCAGCGCGAGAATGCGGCCCTTCCCTGGATTTTCGTTTGTGGGCACGCTTTGTCCAATTATAGTGATAGACGGAGTGGTCTCTCAAAGTACATCCGCGGAAAAGACCTACCGGGTTGCGATCAGCATCCTGGCGGCGGCCGGCGGCATCGCCCTGCTGTATTACGGGCAGGTGTTTTTCATCACCGTGATCATCGCCTTTATGATCGCCTTCCTGCTGGAACCAGCCGTCCGCTTGTTAATGAAAATCCGCATGCCCCGCGGGCTGGCCAGCTTCCTGGTGTGCGCCCTATGGTTGGCATGCCTGTATTTCGCCGGACTGGGACTCTACACCGAGGGCGTGGCGATGGTCGAAGATCTTCCCGCCTACGGCGCCCGGATCAATCAACTGGTGGAAAGCGCCGCCGTTCGTGTGGACGCGTTCGAGCAAAATGTCTATCGCACGCTGGTCCCGAAACGTTTCCAGGACCAGGACGCCGCGCCGCTGCCTCCCCCTGAGCTGCCTGCCGTTCGCGGCAAAAAGAAATCGGCCGAGCCTCCGCCGTCTGTGCCGCCCGTGCAGGAGGTCCGCCTCCGCCAGGAACCCACCGCGATTCTCAGCTACGTCTACGATTACCTGCATTCGTTCTATAACGTCCTGTTGATGGCGTCCTTTATTCCGTTCCTGGTGTATTTCATCTTGAGTTGGGGAGATCACCTGCGCTCCAGGCTCCTGTTCACACTCGAGGGCGAACCGCGCTACACCGTCGCCAAAGCCCTGGATGGAGTGGGCGACATGGTTCGCGCCTACGTGGTCGGCAATTTTCTGCTGGGGATTTTGCTCAGCGTGGCCAGCGTGATCCTGTTTGCGTCCGTCAGCCTGCCGTACTGGCAGGTGGTCGGCCCGATGAGCGGGTTCCTCAGCCTGGTCCCTTATATCGGGATGCCTCTGGCGTTAATCCCCCCGCTGGTCGCCGCGCTGCCCAAAAACGAGCCCGCGCTATATTTGTTTTTGCTGGTCAGCGTTGGACTCCTGCATCTTTTCGCGCTGAATCTGCTGTATCCGAAATTCGTAGGCTCGCGCGTGCATCTGAATCCGCTGGCGGTAACCATCGCCCTGATGCTATGGGGCATCCTGTGGGGCGGGATCGGCCTGCTTTTGGCGATTCCCATCACCGCCGGCATCAAAGCGATCTGCGATAACGTGAGCAGCCTGAAACCCTACGGCCGGCTGCTGGGAGATTAGCGATGAATCGAGTCACCGGTTTCCTCCTAGGTCTGCTGTTAGTCGGCGGCGCTCTCTTCGCCGTTCTGTACACCAACCGCGGATCGCACGTCCAACTGAAGGGCGAGATCCTCAAGGTCCGCTCCCTGCCCGATGGCGACGGCGCCATCGTCTTCGTCGACTTTCGCGTCACCAACACCGCCGCCGTTCCCTTCGTCGTCAACTCCGTCGAAATGAGCATGGAAACTCCCGACGGCGAAGTCGCCAAAGCCGTCATATTCTCGAAATCCGATGTCGAGAAAGTCACAAGATATTTAAAGCTATTAGGACCGAAATACAACGATGTTCTCTCAATTCAGGACCAGCTCCCTCCGGTCCAGACCGTCGACCGCATGGCCGCCGGCCGCTTCGCGTTCCCCCCCAAGTTTCTCGATCAGCGCAAGACCCTGCGCCTGCGTATCGAAGAAGTGGGCGGCGTAGTCTCCGAAATCACCGAGAAAACATCCGGGAAGTGACTCTCCGCATCAAGGTCATCCCGCGTAGTAAGAAAAACGAGATCAGCGGAGAGATGGCCGACGGCACCCTAAAAGTCCACGTCACCGCGCCTCCCGAAAAGGGTAAGGCGAACGAGCAGGTCTGTGCCGTCCTCGCCGCGCACTACAAGGTCCCCATCCGGGCCGTGCAGATCGTCACCGGCCACGGCAACCCCCGGAAAGTCGTGCGCATCGATCTGTAGTAGTATGAACCACGGCCATGCCCACCACGCAACCATCCAGCTCCGGCGTGCGTATCTTTCCGCCTGCGATCCACGTCGCATCGATCGCGATCGGGTTCTTCCTTCAGTGGGCCGTGCCGATTCCGATGTTCGGCATGCGCATCCCGGGTGTCCTCCTTCTCGCCATTGCGCTCGGACTAATCGTCTGGAGCGCGACCCTCATGTCTCGGGCTGGTACTACTCCCAATCCGACCCGCCCCACCACCGCGCTCGTCATCCTCGGACCATTTCGATTTACGCGCAATCCTATGTATCTCGCCTGGGAACTGATCATCGTCGGTGTGGGACTCGCCGCCAACTCTCCCTGGGTCATCCTCATGGCCCTGCCGGCCGCATTCCTCACCCGCCGCCTGGTGATCGATAAAGAAGAGCGCTACCTCGAGACCAAGTTCGGTGCCGAGTATCTGGATTACAAAGCCCGCGTCCGCCGTTGGATTTAGCCACTCCATCGCGCCTCGATCGTTAGCTTCCTGCCCTAC
>Ga0068856_100000420_pt1 | contig 46637 bp, 41 predicted proteins | sample KBSCornC62_FD_66595 | JGI IMG/M metagenome (GOLD analysis project Ga0068856, IMG submission 66595) | Corn rhizosphere microbial communities from Kellogg Biological Station, Michigan, USA - KBS Corn C6-2 | ecosystem: Host-associated > Plants > Roots > Rhizosphere > Soil ...
CTCTCGCGTCGCCGCAGGACTCCCCGCGCGATCGATTCGCCAAGCAGGATCTCCGATCGCGACAGTGTCTCCCGGAGCATGGCCAGACGCGCGGCAGGCCGATGAGCCGCCACCACAGCGGCCGCGTGGCGAAGTCGTCCGTCCTTCTCGCGCAGAAACTGGACCGGAATCCGCCTCATTGCCATTTCCGCAGTATCAAGGCGCTGTGCGCGCTCCCGGAGCACACGCTCGGGCTCGCGGAAAAGTGCCGACCGCTCGCGAGCCTCCAGGCGGGCTCTCCAGAGCTGGAGGACATTCGCGCACTCCCGCAGGAGCCTATTGGCACAGGCCTGCACGCCACGGAGGAGTTCCGCACGGTCGGGAGCCACGAGTTCCGCGGCCGCGCTGGGAGTGGGCGCGCGGAGATCCGCCGCAAAGTCGGACAACGTAAAATCGATCTCATGACCGACTGCACTGACGACTGGCACACGGGATGAGGCAATCGCACGAGCGACCGCTTCCTCATTGAATTCCCAGAGGTCTTCGAGACTCCCGCCGCCACGCGTGACGACCATGAGATCGATCGCAGGCAGGCCATTCTCCGGAGCACCGGAGAAATCCCGAATCGCGCGCGCGATCTCCGCCGCAGCTCCACGCCCCTGCACGCGGACGGGGTGAACAATCACCTCGACAGAAGGCATGCGCCTCTGCAGCACCTTGAGGAAATCGCGAATCGCAGCGCCGGTGGGCGACGTCACGACACCAATGCGGGCCGGAAAAGCTGGCAGCGGGCGCTTGCGCGACGCATCGAACAAGCCCTCTGCCGCCAGCCTGGCCTTCAGCGCCTCGAAACGCGCCTGAAGGGCACCGAGCCCTTCCTCCTGCAAATGCTGCACGACGAGCTGGTATTGCCCGCGCGCCTCGTAAACGGTGAGTTCGCCAAATGCCTGGACCTGGACACCGTCGGCCAATTGCAATCCTCGCAAGCTGCGAGCCGATCCAGCAAATAGCACGCAGGGAAGCTGGCTGCCGTCGTCCTTGAGCGTAAAGTAATGATGCCCCGATGCCTGGCGCCGATAGTTCGAGATTTCGCCCTTCACCCAGACCTCGCCAATCCCCTCTTCCAGAATGAGCCGGACGGCCCGGGTCAGCTCCGAAACACTGAGCACTCGGGGAGCCTCGTCCTTCGCCGGCGACTCAGGCTCACGCGGCTCCTCGAAGCGAAAATCAAGCTGCATCGTTCTTGCGAGACTCCTCCTCCGAGGGCTCGTCATCATCCTCGATGCCGCGTCGGAAGGCTTTCGACACAAATGGCCGCACAAAGCCGTAAATGAGGAAGGCCACGAAGAGCACCGCCGGCATCCACTGGTAGTTGATCGCGCTGAATACCAAGAGAGCGATGAGCCCAATGAATGCGGGCAATGACCGCTGGGTCCGCCAATTTACGGCCTTGAAGCTGGGATATCGCACCCGGCTGAACATCAAAACGGAGAGGAAAATCATCAGGGCCGGCAATCCGTACTTCCACACACCGATCGTGCGCTGCCCCTCGTCCAGCCAAAGCATGAAAAGCGTCATCGAGGCAATCACCCCGGCAGCGGCCGGAATCGGGAAACCCTCGAAGTCTTTTGTCCCCGAGCCGGTCGCTTCGTTTGCAGCTGCCACGCAATTGAACCTGGCGAGCCGCAATGCGCCGCAGAGCAGATAAAAAAATGCAATAAGCCAACCCGTATTCTGAAAATCGTGGAGAACGATGTCGTAAACAAGGAGCGCAGGGGCGATACCAAACGAGACAACATCCGCCAGCGAATCGAACTCTCGCCCGAATGGACTTTCGTGGCCTCCGAGCCTCGCCAGGCGACCGTCCAGCAGGTCGAAAACACAGGCCCCGAGAATAAAAGCGATCGCTTCCTTGTATTTACCCCCGGCCGCGCCCTCGGCGACTTTGCCTTCCATCTTGCCTTGGATGATGTGCAGGACTGCGGCAAATCCGCAAAAGAGATTCCCCGCCGTCATCAGATTGGGCAGGAGATAGATTTTCGGCTGATGGCCGGCCATTTACGCAGGAATGCTTGAGGATGTCGTCGCCGCCGCCGTCGTACCAGCCGCTATCGGTGCAAACTGGGCCATCGGGGTGACTCCCGCCCTAACGGATTCGCCCACCCTCACCAGGATCCGGGAGCCTTCTGGAACGTACAGCTCCGTCCGCGAGCCGAATCGGATCATTCCAAATTTCTCGCCCTGCGCCAGAGTGTCGCCTACCCGCGCCCACGGGACGATGCGGCGCGCAATAGCGCCTGTGATCTGCCTTACCGCAAGCCGGCGTTTGCTCGACGGATCCTCGATCACCCACAAACGATGGGCGTTCATGCGTGCGCATTCGGGATTCCGCGCGTCGAGATATAGCCCCTTTTTCCCCTCACTGTGGATTACCCGACCGGCGATCGGCGTGCGATTCACGTGCACGTCGAACACCGAAAGAAAAATCGAAATGCAGACCGTGCGCTGCACCAGCGCATCACCTTCGATGCGCTCCTCGATGGCCACAACATGACCGTCTGCCGGAGCCACCGCGATGTCGGGGTCATTCGGAGAGATACGCTCTGGATCGCGGAAAAAATAGAGCACGAAGCCGACAGCACCCAGCCAGAGCACAGCCAGCGGCTTGCACCAGAGTAAGCTAAGGACGAACAGCACCCCGAGGACAAGCAGGATACCGTAGGCTTCGTTTATGGCGCGACGTTCGTTCATCGGATGGGTCACCGTAAAGGACGTCTGGATGACTGGCCAGCGCCGATTTGCGCCCGGTCCCATGTCATGGATCAAAACTCACACTACGCCCTCAGGCCCGCTCGATATTGGACTCTATCGCGTCGGCCATTGTCGTATTTGGCCGTTGGATTTCGATATCGCCGGCGCTCCCTCCCTTCCACGAGCAGTGCGAATTTCTCAAATACGATCGCGGTCGATCCGACCATAGGCAAAGGTCTCCCAGCTGCCCGTCGCCCGATCGAAATGTCTTCCCCCGCCTCACCGACAAGCCACGAACCTCGATTGATTCCGATTCATACGGTAATTGTGCGCGAGCGAGGCCGCATCTTGCCATTCGACCTCCGTAGCTTCATATTCACCGGATCATGATCGCCGCTCTCTCGCCTGAAATGACAATGCAGGAACTGCTCCAGAGTCTTCCCGGCGCACAGCGAGCGCTCTTTCGTCTTCACCATATCGGCGGCTGCTCGAGCTGCGGCTTCCGGCCCGATGAAACATTCGCCGAAGTCTGCGCGCGTAATGATGGCCTCGATCCCGAAGCCGTACTGGAAGAAGTCAAGGTAGCCTGCGAGGAGGATGCCCGCATGCTGATCGAACCCAGGGAGGCAGCCGAAGCCCTCACCGCAGGAAATGCACGCCTGCTCGACATCCGCACCAGAGAGGAATTCGATGCGGTGCGTATTGCGGATGCACAGCATTTCACGCAGGAGCTCCTTCAGCAGATCATGCTCTCCTGGCCCAAGGATACGCTTCTCATCCTCGTGGATCACCAGGGAGCCCGATGCCTAGACGCAGCCTCGTACTTCGCTGGCCATGGATTTCAAAACGTCCGCGGGCTCCGCGGAGGCATCGATGCGTGGAGTCTCGAGGTGGACTCCTCGCTACCTCGCTATACTGTTGAATAAATCCCTCCCGCATCGTTCTCGCACTCGAAATTGCAGCTCAATTATGGATCAGGACCTCGAAACCCGCATTCAAGCCGCCGTACAGGATCCCAAAAATCTCGGCGAGATGGCTGATGCCGATGCCATCGGCACGGTTGGCAGTGCCGACTGCGGCGACATGCTACGCATGTGGGTGAAATTCAAGGAGGAGAACGGTCGCAAGGTGATCGATAAGGCGACCTTCCAGACCTTTGGCTGCCAGACGGCCATCGCCGTAGCCAGCATGGCAACGGACCTCATCCGCGGCAAAACCGCCGAGGAAGCCCTTGCCCTTTCCGGCGAAGATCTTTCGGCGCCGCTCGGCCCACTTCCGCCGATGAAAATCCATTGCGCCCAGATGGTTGAAGGAGCGCTCCGGGACGCCCTGTCTCCGACCAGCCCGTCCAACGCCGCCTCGGAGCCCACGCCCAGCCCGACCGTCGGCCCCACTCTGTTCGATCAGCTCCAGAGCACGAAACCTGTCAAAATCACCCTCCGCAACGAATAGCGCTTCTGCGGTTCTTTTCGCATTCTTCATCCCCACCCGCCCTTTTTCCCAAACTCTCCATGGATTCCCGAGAACTCACCCTTACCCGCGATTGCGACGCCATTCAGATTCCCAGCGGCCACCCGATAGTCCTGCCAGCCGGAACGACCGTGATCATCACCCAGTCGCTGGGAGGCACCTATACTGTAGCCACCCAGGCGGGCCTCGCGCGCATCGATGAGAAAGATGCCGACGCTCTCGGCGTGGATCCGGCAGAGCTCAAGACAGAGAAAAAGGCCGTCGAAGGTTCTCTGGAAGAAGCGGTGTGGAACCAACTCAAAACCGTTTTCGACCCCGAGATCCCGGTGAACGTGGTCGATCTCGGCCTCATTTACGATTGCATTGTCGATCGCAGCGACTCCGGCCAGACCAACGTACGAGTGAAGATGACCCTCACCGCGCCGGGTTGCGGCATGGGCCCCACCATTGCTGCCGATGCCCGCCAGAAAGTGCTCGTACTGGACGGGGTGGACGAAGCCGAGGTGGACCTCGTCTGGGACCCGCCATGGAACCAGTCGATGATCTCCGAAGCCGGCCGCATGAAGCTCGGGCTCGTTTGAGCCCGCGCAACGGAAACTTTATGCAAGTTTTTGCCAATAAATAGCCATTAACGACTTGACCGATTTGACACACTCGATTTCAACGATTTCCTGCTCGATTCCCGTATTATGAAATTTCCTTCCCAGTTACGTTCCCTCTGTCTCATAGGCACCCTGCTGCTCGCACCCTGCGCATTGCTTCACGCGCAACTCACGAACGGGCAGGATGCGAGCTACGTGCTCGGACAGGCAAACTTCACGACTTCGACAGCATCCAACGGCCAGAATGGGTTTACGGCACCAGCAGATGTCGTTTTCGACAATGCCACGGGAAAAATCTTTGTTGTCGACACCGTCAATAATCGCATTCTCCGTTTCGGTTCGGCTGCAGCCGTGGCCGGTGGTAGCTCGGCTGAAGCAGTAATTGGTCAGCCGAATTTTACGACCTATACGGCCAAAACCACACAGACGGGGCTAAATGGTCCCTTCGGCGCCACCATGGATTCGGCAGGCAACCTCTGGGTTGCCGATACAGGCAATAATCGTGTCGTGGCATACGCCAATGCAGCGACGGTCGCGTCGGGCAGCGCATCTGCGTTCATTGTCCTGGGCCAGAAGGATTTCTTGACCGGCACTACTACGACCCCCAGTCAATACACGATGGATGGGCCAACATCTGTAGCCGTAGATAGCACAGGCACTCTTTACGTGATGGATCGAACCTATAATCGCGTACTCCGCTTTGCGAATGCTGCCACAAGGAGCAATGGCGCTTTTGCGGATGGCCTGTTCGGCCAGTCGAACTTTCTCGCAAATGGAACGGGAATCACTCAAAGCACGTTTGGAGCGACTCCGTGGGCTGTCGCTGTCGATACAATGGGCAATCTCTGGGTCGCCGATACCACAAACAATCGCGTCCTACGCTTCGCTTCGGCATCAACAGCTAGTGTCGGCTCCAATGCAACCAGTGTACTGGGACAAGCGGACTTTACTTCGGGTGCTTCCAGCACCAGCCAAACGGGGTTCAACGGGCCGGTTCAGCTCGCCTTGGATTCCCTGAACCGTCTTTATGTGACTGACACGGTCAATAATCGCGTTCTGATATTCAATAACCCGTCAACGTCATCCTTCCTGAGTCCGGCTGCCGTGGTCATTGGACAGAATAACTTTGCCAGCAACGGCAGCGGGACAACTCAGTCCACTCTCAAGGCGCCTTTTGGCCTTGCATGCTCCAATACCGGCTATCTCTGGGTCGCAGATCAAGGCAACAACCGAGTTTTATCGTATGCCGAAATTTCCGGCATGCCGTCTATTAGTACACACCCAGTGAAGCTCAGCATTCGTCCAGGGCAGACGAAACGCTTCTCTGTGAATTTGATGAATTCGCAGAGTTCCGATGCCTATACGCTAAGCCTGTCGGTACCAAAAGGCACCACGAGCAAGGCGTCCGTACTGTTCTACCTGAATGGAACCGATGTGACCTCCCAGCTCAAGTCCGGCACATATGAAACAACGGGCGTCCTCCCCGCCAACCAGCAGCTCTCATTTTCCGTCAAGGTAAAGGCCAGAGCAACCGCTATTGGCCAGTTGAAATTTACGCTCTCGGCGACGTCACAGACTGACTCGTCGGTGAAAGCAACCAATATATCGACGATTCAGGTCAAATAGTCTTTGTCTGCTTAGACCAAAGTCCCGCGGGAACTCTCCCGCGGGACTTTTTTTGTTTCCAGTCGGGCTCCCGTTCGGTGGTTGACGAAACTGTCGCTTATTGAGCCTCGCGTTCGTGGTGCACATCCTGCTACAGACCACGTTCCAAGCATTAACCGCTCATGGCATCCGAATTCGAATCCTCACTCGACAAGTCCGCGACAGGCCTCAAGGACCTTGTCCAGAAACAACTGACTTTCACGTTTGCCCGGGATACTACGACTGCCACCCAGCGCGACTGGTGGCTGGCCAGCTCGAAGGCCGCGATGAGCGTCGTCATCGAGCGCATGATCGCCTCGCAGGCGCGCTACTATGAGACGAATGCCAAGCGCGTCTATTACCTCTCCCTCGAGTTCCTGATGGGCCGCCTGTTCTCGAACACGCTGCTGAGCGCAGGCATCTACGACCAGATGGATGCCGCTCTGCGGGAGCTCGGCCTCGACCCCTCGATTCTTCGCAACGAAGAATATGACATGGGACTCGGCAATGGCGGCCTCGGTCGTCTCGCCGCATGTTTCCTCGACTCGCTTGCGACCCTGGATCTTCCCGCGGTCGGCTATGGCATCCATTATCAGTACGGCCTCTTCAAGCAGGAGTTCCATGACGGCTACCAGCGCGAGCTCCCCGACGCGTGGATGACGTATGGAACTCCTTGGGAAATCGTGCGCCCGGAGCATACGATGGAGATCGAAGTTTATGGACGGGTCGAGGAGACGTTCGACAGCTGCGGCAATAAGAGCCAGCGTTGGGTGGATACGAAAAAGCTTCGGGGCGTCCCTTACGACATTCCGGTCCCCGGTTTCGGCACGAATACAGTCAACTACCTGCGCCTGTGGGAGTCCCGCGCCTCTGCCGATTTCGATTTCGATGCATTCAATCGCGGTGGATACGACGAGGCTGTCGCCGAAAAGACGCATAGCGAGACGATTTCCAAGGTTCTGTATCCGAATGACTCGACCGAGAGCGGAAAGGAACTGCGCCTCGTCCAGCAGTATTTCTTCGTCGCCTGCTCGCTCAAAGACATCATCCGCCGATTCCGTCAGCTGAACTCGGACTGGCATACCTTTCCGGATAAGGTCGCCGTCCAGCTCAACGATACCCACCCGGCCATTGCCGTGGCGGAATTGCAGCGGCTCCTGCACGACGTCCATGGCCTGCCATGGGAGGAGGCCTGGGCGATCGTCACGCGAACGCTGGCCTATACCAATCACACGCTTCTGCCCGAGGCACTGGAGAAGTGGAGCGTCGGCCTCTTCAGGAAAGTGCTTCCGCGCCATCTCCAGATCATTTTCGAGATCAACAGTCGCTTCATGGACGAAGTCGAGGCGCGCTGGCCGGGTGACAACGAGAAGAAACGCACCCTCTCCATTATTGAGGAGGGCTCTGTACAGATGGTGCGCATGGCGCACCTGGCCGTCATCGGCAGCCACTCTGTAAATGGCGTGGCCGCCCTCCACACTAAGCTACTGAAAAGCGACCTATTCCCGGAGTTCGACGCGCTCTATCCCGGCAAATTCAATAACAAGACCAATGGCATCACCCCGCGCCGCTGGTTACTGTCATGCAACCGCCGCTTGAGCGAGTTGATCACGTCCAAGATTGGCAATGGCTGGGAGCGGGATCTGGATAAGCTCCGCGCCCTCGAGGCATATGCAGACGATTCGCAGTTCCAGAGCGACTTCATGGCGGTCAAGCGTGCGAACAAGCTCCACCTTGCGGCAATTATTCGCGAGCAATGCGGGATCGAGGTCAATCCGGATGCCCTGTTCGACGTGCAAATCAAGCGACTGCACGAGTACAAGCGCCAGCATCTCAATCTGCTTCACATCCTCGCTCTGTATCGACGCCTCCTGCAGAATCCGGGCCTCGATATTACGCCCCGCGTCTTCATCTTTGCGGCGAAGGCAGCCCCCGGCTATGAGATGGCCAAGCTCATCATCAAGGGCATCAATTCCGTGGGCGCAGCTATCAATGCCGACTCCCGCATCAATAATCGCCTGAAGGTCGTCTTTCTGCCGAACTACCGTGTCTCATTGGCGCAGCGCATCGTTCCGGCATCCGATCTCTCCGAACAAATCTCGACCGCAGGCAAGGAAGCCTCCGGCACCGGCAACATGAAGCTCGCGCTCAATGGCTCTTTGACCATTGGCACACTCGATGGCGCCAATGTCGAAATCCGCGAAGAAGTCGGCGAGGAGAATATCTTTATCTTCGGCAAAACGGTCGAGGAAGTCACTGACCTCGTCCAGAAGGGCTATCGTCCGCGGGATTTTTACGAAGCCAATGAAGAGCTTCGCGCCGTGATCGACTGGCTGGGTTCCGATTACTTCACCCCAGGCGAGTCCGGCGTCCTCTCCAGACTGCGTGACAACCTGATCAATAGCGATCCGTTCCTCGTACTCGCCGACTTCGAGTCGTACAACGAGTGCCAGAAGAAGGTGGATGCCGCATATCGGGACACCGCGCGCTGGGCCAAGATGGCAATCCTCAACACGGCTCGCATGGGCAAATTCTCCAGCGACCGAACGATTGCAGAATACGCCAGGGAAATCTGGAACGTCGATCCCGTCCGCATCTGATCGTCAGCCGCGACGGAATCGTTTCGGAGAATTCAAAGATCCCCGATTCGACGCTCTCTTGCGGGCGCGGCCACATCCGCGCTCGCAAGCGGGGCATCATCAGCGCAGCACCATCTTGGCCTGATCTGCCTGAGCCGCCTTACCTAAAGCCGGCCTTCCCTCTGCCGAGCGGCATTGAGAGATTCAAGCCACGCTCAGCAATTCTGTCGGCTGGTCGAAAATGAAGTGCGGGCTCTGCGCCTGGAGCGCAGTCCGTGAGTTGTAACCCCATGAGACGGCAGCGCAGCAGATCTTCGCTCGCCGACAGGCCTCGATGTCGCGCGTCTCGTCGCCGACGAATAGAATCTCCCCCGACTGAAGGCGGTGCGATTTCATCGATTGGCGGATCTCACGTGCTTTGCCGAGCAATCGGGAACTGCTCCTCACGAACTCGAAAATTTCGAGATCGTGATTCTTGAGGAAAATCCCGACATTCTCCTCGGAGTTCGATGTGATGATACCGAGCCGCTTACCGCGGGCGTGAAGCTCGCGAAGCACCTCTGGCATGCCGGCAATCGGCTCGATTTCATTGATCTTCGAGCGAAGCTTGCGCACGCCTTTATGAGCGATGATTGGGAGCCTTCGCCCGGAGATGCCGAGGAAACGCATGAGCTGGCGGGTCGTCATGTCCTTCGCTTTCGGCAAGTCCTCTTTCGAAAGCTGCCGATAGCCGAACTCTGGAGCCATCGTGTTGAGGATCTCCAGCCCCTGCCAGAACGTATCCGCAATCGTTCCATCGAAATCGAAAATCAACGTGCCCACCGGGCCGCTTGGAGCCGGGAGGGGTGACTTCGAACTACGGCCGAGGCCGACCAGACGGGCAAGACGCTTCATTTGTAAAATGCGAGCCAGGGACCGAAGTCCCTGGCTGATCTCTGGAGAAAACTTATGCGATTGTCGATACCGCGCTAGGCGCTGGCAAGTTCCATCGTTCCCTTGTACTTGCCAACCTCGGGCTCCAGGCCGAAATTCTCAGCCACAAGCGCCGCTACACGATCGAGCTCCTCCTGCGATAGGGCAGGAGCCTCCGTAGCTGCAGCGAATTCCTCGAGCTGCTCGACGTTGTAGATATTCGGGAGTACCGAGGTCACGAGATCGTCTGCCAGGAGCCAGAGGAGTGCCGCCTGTCCCAGCGTGCGGGCGCCATCATGCTCGAGGAAGCGGAGCTGCTCGACCTTCTTCACGCCATTCAGCAGCCACGAGCGCGGGCGATGGCCGCGGTGGTCGCCGGGCGGGAATACCGTCTCGGCAGTATATTTGCCCTCGAGCATTCCAGAGGAATGCGGCACACGAATGAGGAATTGCGTGTGCGCCCCGCAGTCTCTCGCGCTCTGCTGAATCGTCGCGCCGGGATGCTGCTCGAGCATATTGTAAATGTGCTGGATCACACCGGGATTCCGCCTGCGTACCGCCTGCACTCCTTCGCCGAGCCAGCCGATGGCCGGCCCAAGTGCGATGCCGGAGACACGGATCTTGCCCTCAGCACGAAGGTCTTCCAGCACCGCCCAGAGTGCATCATCATCGACCTGCTCCATGCGAATATTGTGGAGCTGGAGGATGTCGATGCGATCGGTCTTCAATCGCTGGAGAGCGGCATCCGTCGCGCGGCGGATCGCCTCCGGCCGAAAATCCTGCGGGATCTCACGCTGCCCGCGCCGCTCCTCGCCATGGTTCACGAAGTCGTAGCCGACCTTCGTCGCGATCGTAATTTCGTCGCGGCGATCGGCAAAGGCCTTGGCAATGAGGTCCTCACTGCGTCCGTTGCCGTAGGTATCGGCCGCATCGTATAGAGTGATTCCCAGGTCCAATGCCCGGTGCATCATCTCCACCGCCTGCTCATCAGTATATTCGCCCCACCACCCTGTCGAAAGCGTCCAGAGGCCAAACCCGACCTCACTCACCGTTACATCCGTGTCGTGGAACGTCCGATATTTCATGCTCCGTCTTACGTACACTCGCTCCGTGCCCCGGAAAAGGGCTTTTCTAGTCGCAAGTCCATGATCTGCGTCATCATCGCAGTGCGACTCCAGGCTTGCCACCTCCCTCCCACCGGTTGCAGCCTCAATACCAGCCTGTCGGCAAACGCCTATGGAAACGATTGTTACCTACAATGTCGTCCCACGCCTGCCGGTTGCCCTCGAGCCGATGCGGGAACTCGTTTACAACCTCTGGTGGACCTGGGAGCCCCCGGCACGACGGCTTTTCCGCCATATAGACATCCCGCTCTGGGATCAGACGAATCACAATCCGGTGCGGATGCTGCAGCTCTGCAAGCAGGCTCGCCTTGTGGAACTTGCGGACGATGAGGATTTCATCCGCGAGCTGCAGCATGTCCATCGCCGATTCAAGGCCTACATGGCCAGACCCGACACCTATGGGAAGCTTCGTGCCGCGACGACGCCACTCCAGCGCCCGATCGCCTATTTTTCGGCCGAGTACGGCTTCCATGAATCCTTTCCCAATTATTCCGGCGGCCTGGGAATCCTGTCGGGCGATCATTGCAAGTCCGCGTCGGACCTCGATCTGAAGTTCGTCGCCGTCGGGTTGCTTTATCGGGATGGCTATTTCAAGCAGCAGATCAACAAGGATGGCTGGCAGGAGGCCGTACGTCTCAACCAGAATTTTCATCACCTGCCGCTACGAGAGGTCAAGGTGGATGGACAGCCGCTGAAGGTGGCGGTGAGTTTCCCGAAGCGTGACGTCTATGCCAAGGTATGGCAGCTCGACGTCGGCCGCATTCCCCTCTACCTGCTCGACACCGTGATCCCGGAAAATGCGCCGGAGGATCAGGTCATCACCAGCCAGCTCTACGGGGGAGATCATGACTTCCGCGTACGCCAGGAAATCGTGCTCGGCATGGGAGGCTTCCGAGCCCTGCAGGCCATGGGCATCGATCCCGCAGTCTTCCATATGAACGAGGGGCATTCCGCCTTCCTCTCTCTCGAGCGCATCCGCAAATACGTGCGAGAGGAGAAACTCGATTTCAACGCCGCGCTCCAGGTGGTCGCCGCCTCGAACGTCTTTACAACCCACACGCCCGTACCGGCCGGGAACGACGCCTTCTCGCAGGAGCTGATGAAGAAATACTTCAGCGAGTATCCCGAGACCGTGGATATCCCGTTCGAGCGACTCTTCAACCTCGGGCAGGCGACGGTCGATCCAGAGAACACGTTCAGCATGACGATCCTTGCCCTCCGCACCAGCCGCTTTGCCAATGGCGTCTCCAGGCTGCATGGCGAAGTGAGCCAGGGGCTCTGGAAGGATGTCTGGAAGAATGTGCCGCAGGAGGAAGTGCCGATCACCAGCATCACCAATGGCGTACATATCAAGACTTGGGCGGCCGGCGAATTTCACGAGCTGTATGAGAAATACCTCGGCCCCGACTGGGAGGATCAACTGACAAATCCCGAGTTCTGGCGCGGAGTGATCGACATTCCCGACGAGGTGCTCTGGAGCCTGCATCAGCTTCTCAAGGGCCGATCGATCGACTTTGTCCGCGAGCGCATTCGCCGCCAGCGCGTGCGCAATGGCGAGTCGCCCGAGGAGGTCCGCCATGCGAATCGGCTACTCAATACCGAAGTGCTCACGATCGGATTCGCACGCCGATTCGCAACCTACAAGCGTGGTACGCTCCTCTTCCGCGATCTGGAGCGCCTGCGGAAGCTCGTCACGGATTCACAACGACCGGTCCAGTTCATTTTCGCCGGGAAGTCCCACCCTGCCGATGATGCCGGCAAGAAGCTCATCCAGGAAGTCTATCGATATTCGCGGGATCCGCAGTTCCAGGGCCGGATTGTCTTCGTCGAGGATTACGACACCAATGTCGGTCGCCGGCTGTATCATGGTGTCGATCTCTGGCTAAACACCCCACTGCGCCCCCTCGAGGCCAGTGGGACGAGCGGGATGAAGCTTCCGCCAAATGGCGGATTGAATTGCTCCGTGCTCGATGGCTGGTGGCTCGAGAGCTGGAATGGGAAGAATGGCTGGGCGATCGGCTCCGAGATCACGGATGGCTCGCAGGCCTTACAGGACGACGTGGATATCCACAGTCTCTTCCACGTCCTGGAGAACCAGATCATCCCTCTCTATTATGCGAAGCCGGACGGCCGCTTGCCACTCGCGTGGATCCAGCTCATGCGGGAATCAATCCGCACGGTAGTGCCCGTCTTCAACACCCGCAGAATGGTGAGTGAATACAACGAGCGGCTCTACGAACCGGCCGCGACGGCAGGCGCTGCATTGGCCGCCAACCATTGCGCAAAGGCAACTGCGCTGAGCGAATGGAAAGACGAGATTCGGCAGCAGTGGCCGCAGATCAATGTGCTCGATTATGGCATCTCCTACGAGGCCGAGCCCCTGAAGCATGCGAAGGAAGTTTTCTATGTCGGCGAGAAGCTGCGTGTGGACGCAAAGGTCCACCTGGGCAAAGTCGCTCCAAAGAATGTCCGCGTACAGGCGTATTTCGGGCCCGAGCAGGAGGGCAAGATCACCTCTCCCACCATCGTCGATTTCGATAATGCCGAACCGATCGGCGATGGCGACTATGCCTATTCCGGGAAAATTCCGGCGAGCGAGAGCGGCGTCTATGGATTGAACGTTCGCATCATACCGACGCACGAGAATCTCACTCAGGCCCATGAGCTGAGGCTCATCACCTGGGCGAGGTAGCAATCGAGCGTTGCCAGTCGAGAGCATCTGGTCGAGAGTGTCTCCCCGTCGCCGGGCGGGGAAATACCTTTCCCGCACCTATTATTGAATCGAACACATGCTGGCCCTTTCCACCTGCTGGAACTCCCACCGCCATACGAACGGCGAAGATATGCTTCGCGAAATCGCGGACCTCGGCTTCAAGCACATCGAGCTCAGCCACGGCCTGAACATCTCCATGATGGAAGGCATTCTTAAGTTCGCCGAGCGAGGGGAGGTCGAGATCACGAGCTTGCACAACTTCTGCCCGCAGCCGGTCGAGGTCATGGTCGATTCGCCCGATTGCTACGAGTTCAGCTCAAATCGGGAGGAAATCCGGAATCGCGCGGTGCGAATGACTTTGCAGACGCTCGACTATGCGCAGCGCGTCGGAGCGAAGCGCCTGGTGCTTCATTCCGGTACGGTAAGCCCGCTGCGGGGTACCACGAAGGAACTCATTCAGATGATCCTTAATGGCGAGTTCGTCTCGAAGGCCTATGGCGAGCGAAAGGTACATGCCGTGCAGCAGAGGGAGCAGGCTACGGAAAAGTACATCCCGCGATTGATCGAGGTCCTCAAGCCTGTGATCGCAGCCGCAGCCGAAAAGGGAATTCGTCTCGGTGTCGAGAACCGGGACTCCTACGAACAGCTTCCCTCGGAACGAGAGTTCCCTGAGTTTCTCGACAAACTCGGTCCCACTTGCGGCTACTGGCATGACTTCGGCCATGCACAGCGCAAGTCGAATATGGGCTTCCTAGACCATCGCGTGTGGCTCGAGAAGTTCGGGAGCCGGGCGATCGGTTGCCATCTCCATGACTGCCGCTGGCCGGTGGAGGACCATTGCGTGCCCTTTACCGGCGATATCGATTACCAGACGCTCGTCCCCCTCCTGCCGAAGGGCATTCCCTTCGTGATCGAACTCCATCCGAAACGCGAGGCCGCGCAAATCGTTGCCGCCGCCGAGCGTTGGAAGAAGGAATTCGGCGACTGAGCCGCTATCCCCGCATGACTGCATGCCGGGAAAAAACCCTTTTCATCCGCCCGCATACGCGATCAGCTTCGCACCTCGTATCTCATGAAACGCGCCCTGACCACCGTCATCCAGCTTGCCATCACCATAGCCCTTCTCTGGTGGATCTTCAAAGACAGCGACAAACGCGCAAACATGATGACGGCCCTCCATACCGCAAATCTCTGGTGGTTCCTTCCAGGACTTGCAGCATTTGGTCTCGTTTTGGTGATCCAGACCCAGCGCTGGCAGATCCTCCTGCGGGCCATCGGGATTCACTTCTCCTGGCTGCGCGCATGGCAGCTCGTGATGGTGGGTATGTTTTTTAACCTCTTCCTTCTCGGAGCCACCGGTGGCGACGTCGTGAAAATCTTCTATGCCATGCGTGAGACCAAAACAGACAAGGCAGCCGCCTTCCTGAGTATCGTCCTCGACCGGGTACTCGGTTTGCTCGCCCTCGTTTTGATCTCGCTCCTCATCGTGGCCTGGCAGTTCCAAACGCTCATGAGTACGCCGATGGCCCAAGGGCTACTCGCGACCATCGCGTTGATTCTTGGTGGATCCGTCGGTGTGATCGCCGTTGGCGTCGTCGTCGCAGTGCTGCGACTCGAAGACAAACTGCCCGCTCGCATGCCCATGCGCCGCGGCATTATCGATCTCGCCGTGGCAATACGCCATTATGTGAGCCGTCCCGGCGCGCTCTTGAGCGCCTTCGTGCTCGCATTCTTCGTGCACATCCTGGTCTTCTCGACCTTCTACTTCAGTGCCCGCGCGTTCACCGACCAGCTCACGATAGCCAATATCTATTCCGTGATGCCCATTGTGAACACCATCACCTCATTGCCCATCAGCCTCCAGGGCGTCGGGTTCCGCGAAGGGCTCTTCCAGAATCTGTTGGCGCTCTACAATATCAAGCCGGCAGTCGCCGTCCTCATCTCGATGGGCGGCTATCTCATGACCGTCGCCTGGAGCTTGGTCGGCGGCCTTGTTTTCCTTTTCTACCGCCCCTCCGATGGGCGCACCGCCTCTCTGCGTGAAATGTCCGCCGCGACGGAGCAAATCGCGGAGCATCCCGAGACCATGCCGTGAACCGCCGGAATCGTCCAAAGGTCATCGCTAACTTCGCGATGACCGCCGACGGCAAGGTCTCAACCCGGGAGCTGAGCCCGGCCACCTTCACATCCCCGACCGATAAGCACCGTTTCCTCGAGATCCGGGCGCAGGGCGACGCAGTCATGGTCGGGAGAAATACGCTCGCGACTGATACGATGAGCATGACTTTGCCAGACGAGGACCTCCGGAAGGCTCGCCTGGCCGCGGGGCTTTCTTCGGAACCTTTGCGCGTGATCGTGAGCCAGAGAGGGAGGCTCGATACGGGCTGGAAGGTCTTTCAAGCCGAAGGTGCGCAGCGGATCGTATTCGCCACGAGTCAGATGCCCGAGGACAAACGAGCTGAACTCACTCCGTTCTGCGACCTCCATCTCTTTGATTCCGAGTTTCCGCCACTTGCCGAGGTGCTATCCATTCTCCGGAAGCAATATGGCGTGAAGACCCTCGTCTGTGAGGGTGGACCGACTTTGTTGCGCTCGCTCATCGAGGCGGATGCCCTCGACGTACTCTATTTGACAATCGCACCCCTCGTCTTCGGAGGGAAAGAAGCCCCCACCCTGACCGGGGCCAAGCCGGAATTTCTCGAAAAAATCACTCATTGCCGACTCGCCTCCATGCAAGTCATTGGCAACGAATGCTTTCTTTGTTACCACATTCGCCGGCAGGCGCCACCGCGGCGCTCCAGGCCTGGCAGCGGTAGCGGAACCAAGTCCACTCGCCATTTATCGTGAATACGGAGAGCACAATAATCATCCGAGCTCCGAAGCGCCGGATCTTCGACATCGCATCTGACCTATCGTGCTGGCCCGAGTTGCTGCCCCACTATCGTTATATCGAATATCTGAAACGCGGCGATGACCGGCACATCGTGAAGATGGCCTGCTATCGGGACAAGCTCCCCATATCCTGGGTCTCGGAGCAAATCATCGATCGCGAGCGCCTCGAGATTCGATTCCTTCACCTTCGCGCCTTCACCAAGGGAATGGCCGTGGTCTGGTCCTTCGAAGACAAGCCCGAGGGCACCCTCGTCCGCATCGTCCATGTGCTTCGGTTTCGCATACCGCCCCTGGCCCCCATTGCCGAGCCCATCATAGGGAGCTTCTTTATCGAGGACATCGCATCCAAGACACTGCGTGCGTTCAAAGCACATCTGGAATCCAAAGCATGAGTCGCCGCCGCGCTGTCATTACCGGACTCGGTCCGATCACATGCATCGGAATCGGGAAGGATGCTTTTTGGAATGGCCTGCTCGCCGAGCGGAGCGGGATTGGGAAGGTCACCTATTTCGATACCTCGGAGTACCACGCACATTGCGCAGGCGAGATTCACGACTTCGATCCAAAGAAGTGGTTCCCACCGCATCGACTCAAGCGCCTCGATCGGTATGCGCAATTTTCCGTCGCCTCTGCCCGACTAGCCCTGGCCGACGCCGGATTATCATACACGCCCGATGACCCGCAGCCTCGGGTCGGAGTGAGCTATGGCACTGCTCTCGGCGGCATCGCCAATGCAGAGTCGGAATATGGCGCCTTCCTCCGCGAGGGACTCGATGGAGTGAAGCAGACTCTGGCGCTACAGGTTTTTGGAGGGTCCGCGCACTCGAATATTGCGATCGAATTTGGCATGCAGGGCGTGGGCACGACGAATTCCAATAGTTGCGCCAGCGGTCCCGTCGCCCTCGGTGAGGCGCTCCGATATATTCGCGATGGAATGGCAGATGTGATCGTCGCCGGCGCGGCAGAGTCGCCCCTCAGCCCGCTTACCTATGCGGCATTCGATCTCATCAAGACGATGAGCCGCAAGGAGCCGCCCACTGCCTGCCGCCCTTTCGACGCGCAGCGCGACGGATTCGTGATGGGTGAGGGAGCTGGCGCACTCGTGATCGAGGAGTACCATCATGCACGCAAGCGAGGCGCCCACATCTATGCGGAGCTGCTCGGCTATAGCCTGAGCAATGATGCCTACCACATGACGTCACCGCACCCAGAGGGTGCTCCGGCGATTCGGACCATGCGCGAGACGCTGGCCGATGCCCATCTCAACCCCGAGGACATCGATTACATCAATGCCCATGCGAGCTCGACCAAGATCAATGACACCACGGAGACGCTGTGTATCCACAAGGTCTTCGGCGCTCATGCGAAGCGCACGCCCGTGAGCGGCACCAAGCCGTATACCGCGCATCCGCTCGGCGCGACCGGAGCCATTGAAGCGATCGTCTGCTGCCTCGCCATGGAGCATGGCTGGATTCCTCCCACGCTGCACCTGTCGCACGCGGATCCCACATGCGATCTCGACTATGTGCCAAACCATGGCCGCGAGCTTGCGTTACGTCACATCCTAAGCAACTCGTTCGGGTTCGGTGGCATTAACGCATGTATTGCTTTGGGAAAGGTCTAATTCGCCTACCCCGCATTTTCCCTACGTCATCTCGATGACACTTGCCGAAATCACGCTCCTCTCCGCGGCCGCATTCGCCGCAGGGGCCATGAACGCGCTCGCCGGAGGTGGCACCGTTTTGACCTTCCCGGCATTGCTCGCCTTCGGCATTCCCGCGATCCAGGCGAATGCCACGAGCACGCTGGCCCTCGTGATGGGGATTTTCGGGAGTGTGTATGGTTATCGCCGTCACATGCCCGCAGTCGCGCCGCTCATGCTGCCATTCGGGGCTGTCAGCGCAGTGGGTGGCCTGCTAGGAGCCCTCCTGCTCACCCGCACGAGCGAGAAGGCGTTCTCCACTGCGGTGCCATTTCTTCTGCTCTTCGCAACGGTGCTCTTCATGGCGAACAACGTTTTCCGCAGCCTCGTACGCATCGAGCCCCTGGCAAAAACCAGCGATCTCCTGCACCGGCCGGGATTGTGGGCAGTCTGTGCGTTTCAGTTTCTGGTAGCGGTCTATGGCGGCTACTTCGGCGCTGGCATCGGCATCCTCATGCTTGCCACGCTGGGCATTCTCGGAATGCACGACATCTATCAGATGAACGCCTTGAAGACCGTTCTCGGGGCGCTCGTGAACATCGTCGCAGCGATCTATTTCATCTGGGCAGGGCTGATCGTCTGGCCTGAGGCACTGGTCATGACTGTCGGCGCGACGCTTGGCTACTTCTCGGCGTCACATTTCTCACAGCGTGTCCCCCCGGAGGCAGTCCGCCGCATTGCCATTCTTATCGGCCTTGGCATCTCGGCATGGCTGCTCTGGAAGCAATTCTACCGGTAGTCTCGTTTCCGAGGATTAGTTCGTCGAACCATCCTTAAGCTGCCAATAGACCGAATATCGCTCGTGGTGCACGTCGTATAGCGGACGAAAGATAATCCCCGTTGCCGCGCCAGCATCATGCGCCTGAAACGCCAGTGTGGTACCCGGCAAGGGGGCGAGCCACTTCTCCGGATTCGGAGAGGAAGTCGTGATTTCCGGCACGGGAACCGGAGGCAGCTTGAGATAAGCATCCTTGTCGGCAAAATCGGTAGGGGGCATGTCCTTCCGCCCCAGTTCCCCCGCCAGGAGCACCGGGCCAAAAAATACCGATACCATGGCGGGATTGTCTTTGGCGTGTTCCAGGCGCAGGGCGGCGGGAAGCGTGAGGGTAACAATGTCACCCTTCTGCCATCTCCGTTTCAGAAAGACATATGTCGAGGGTTTCGCCGCGCGCCCCTGCACCGCGCCGTTCAACGTCACGGTCGCAGGTCCGGAGATCCAACCCGGAATCCGGAAGTTTATGGCGCTCACTTGCTGTCCCGCACTGACCACAGTGAAGCGCACCGGCTCGCCACGCGTGATGTCGCCTTCCTGTCGAAGGATCATCCCCGCTTCGCGCCAGTCGACTTCGGACGGAATATAGAGGTTCACCCACAGGCAATTGTCCCGCTGAAAGTAGATCCCCTCGTTGTAGCGTGGCGGATTCTCGATGCCGGTACCTACGCAACAAAATGTGCCATCGAGGTAAGTACGAAACTGCCCACGCAACGGTGTGAAGTAAGTCATCGCACCGGTGTCGGGCGCGATCGTAGCCAGCAGGTGATTGTAGAGAGCGCGCTCAAAGTAATCCGCGTATTCGGCAGCTGGGTTCCGCTCAAACAGACGGGTCGTCAATATGAGCATATTGTGCGTATTGCAGCTTTCGGCCGTCGTCGGAGGGAGTTCCTTCTGACCATCTATGCTGGCACCAGTTTCCACCCCGGGCTTGTCGAACCACTCCTTGAACGAATTTCCCCCAATTACGAACGAGTGCTGCCCAGTCACGATCCGCCAGAAGTTCTCGGATGCTTTCAATTCTTCGGCGTTGCCTGTGAGATTCGCACAACGTGCGATCCCCAGCACTTGAGCGATGTGCGTGTTGGCGTGCAGCCCTGCGAGGCGGTCTTCGCCCTTTGCCAGCGGGTCCATGAACCACTGGCGATTGAACAACTGCGCCGCATCGAGGTGCTTTTTATCACCGGTGATTTCGTAGAGTTCAGCCAGGACGTCACTCATCGCACCGAATTCATTCTGAGGATTTCCCCCGCGATCGGTGCGAAACATTGCTTCGAGCTGTTCGTTCTTGAGCGCACCCAGGCGCGCCTCGAAATAGTCTGCCATCTTCTCCGCAACCTGGAGCGCCTGTTTGTTGCCCAGGTAGTGGTAGGCGTCCAGGAGTCCAGCCATGATCTTGTGAATCGTGTAATAAGGCACGACGATGCCGGCTTTGTTGCCCCCACGCCCCTCCAGAACATCGAATGCCCCCGATGGAAATGCTGCGAGATAGCCATTTTGCCGCAGGGCATCCTGGCATTTCGCAAGTTCGGCAACCATGTAATCGACCTTTTGCCGATATGATGCGTCGCCGGTCGCCACTGCCATCCGCGATGCAGCAGAGAGGTAATGCCCGGCCATGTGACCTCGAATGAATCCACTCTCCCAGCCCGGATACCCCGATTTCACGCCGTTACGTTGAGGCAGACCGGCCAAAGCCCGGTAGGAGTATAGCAACTTGTCCGGATCGAACTGCGCTAGATACCCCTTTCGATGCAATTCCTGCCGATCATAGAAAGGGCTTCCCGGCAATAACCGCACGCGCGTGGCGTCCAATTGCTGCGGGCCGTTAGCGAGTCCGCTGCCGGTGGAAAGCAGTACAAGGATGGCCAGAATGAAGTATCGAGGGTTCACTATGTTGATGATAGGCGACATCCGTCCATGCCATCCGCTCCGGAGGCCATGAGAATCTGGACAGGGGTGACACGGAACTGATTCTGAGTGCACTCTTTGGCCGAGGGCATTTTCTTTCACCATGGCTCGTCGTCGGGCTCCGCTAGCGGTTCGTTGGACTTCGGACCAAACTCGCCTGCAGCCTGATTGACCTCCCATTCCTCGTAAAGGTGCTCGGGGAGTTCAGAGAGAAATCTCGATGGGCGCTGGAAGGCCTCTCCATAGCCGGCATTCAATCGCAACTCCGGATATGTGAGAAAGAGCTCGTCCTTGCACCGGGTGACTGCGACGTAAAATAGTCGCCGCTCCTCTTCGACGTCCTCGTCGCGTTCGAGGGCGCGGGATCCTGGGAACATCCCTTCCGTGAGCCATACGACAAATACCGCCTTCCACTCGAGCCCCTTCGCCTGGTGGATCGTGGAGAGCGTGACCTTCTCCTCATCATCCCTTCGCGAGCGCAGTGCGTCGCTGGTTTCCACCGCCCCGAGGAGAGCGAGCTGGGCCAGGAACTCCTCGGTCGAGGAAAACTGCTTCGCGTAGTTTTGCAGGGTGGTCAGATCCTCGCGGCGCGCGTCGTAATTCGCGAACTTGCTGCGCATGTAATCGTCGTAAACGGCGAAGAGCACACTCTCGATCATCGATGCGGGCGCCGCAGCTGCGTCGCCGGGCTTGAGCTCCTCCAGCGTATGGACGAGCTGCTCCCAGGATTTTTGCGACTTCGCGGGCACTTTGGCGCGGCGAAGCTCGTCCATGGAACCGCCTGCGGCGCGGCCCCAGAGAGACTCCGCCGATTTCGCTCCAATACCGGGCAGCAACTTCACCATGCGCTTGAAGGCCACTTCGTCCCGGGGGTTCACCGCAAACTTCATGAAGGCGGAGACGTCCTTGATGTGCGCCTGCTCGAAAAATCGCAGGCCGCTCGTGATCGCGAATGGAATGCCGCGCCGGGTAAGCTCGAGCTGAATTTCCAGTGACTGGAAGTGCGCTCGATAGAGGACCGCGACTTCGCTGAGATCCACACCCTCCTCATGCAACTCGAGGATACGCTGCGCCACGAATGCCGCCTGCGCATTATTTGTCGCAAGCGGCACGAGGGCTGGCTTGATACCCACGGATGGCCGGACGGCCCTCAGCTCCTTGCGGAATTGCCGCTCGTTGCCGAGGATCGCGGCATTCGCCAGCTCGAGCACCTCGGGAGCGCTGCGGTAATTCGTCTCGATCTTATGAACCGCGGCATCCGGGTGCCTCTCGGGGAAGCGCAGGATATTTTCGAAATTCGCCCCGCGCCAGGAGTAGATGCTCTGCGCATCGTCACCGACGACCATGATGTTGCCATGCCGCGCCGCGATGCGCTCGACCAGCTCGGCCTGGAGGCGATTCGTATCCTGGTACTCGTCCACGAGGATGTGCTGGAATTGCCTCTGGTACCGTGCAGCGACCTCCTCGTTTGTTTCGAAGAGCTCGTTGGTTTTCGCGAGCAGATCGTCGAAATCCATCGAGTTCGCCTCTCTCTTTCGGCCTTCGTAGGCGACCGCGACCCGCTCGACCTGCTCCTGCAGCATCGAGAAATAGGGATATCTGCGAGAGAGGATGTCGGGCACCGGCTCGCCGCAATTGATCGAGAGGCTGAAGATTTCCGCCAACACGCTCCCCTTGGGAAAACGCCGATCGGGAGTGCGCAACCCTTCGCGAACCACGACGGCCTCGATCATGTCCTCCTGGTCTTCGCGGTCCATGATCGAGAATCCCGAGCGGAACCCGATCGCCTCCGCATGGCGACGCAGAATGCGATTCCCGATGGAGTGGAATGTCCCTCCCCAGATCTCATCGGCGCCACCCGAGACCACGCCAGCCACTCGCTCGAGCATCTCGCGAGCTGCCTTGTTCGTAAAAGTAAGCAGCAGGATACTCGACGGAGGCACGCCCTGCTCGAGAAGCCAGGCGACCCGGAATGTGAGCGTACGCGTCTTGCCGCTCCCCGCTCCGGCGATCACCAGCGCCGGACCGGGCGGACTCTGGACGGCAGCGAGTTGCTGGGGATTCAGCTCCGCCTCATAATTCAGGCCGGACGAAGCGGCGTGAGCGTGAAGCGTGTATGGACGCGACATGGGGGATTCGCTTACTCGTCGTCGCCTTCGCGCTTCTCTCGCTTCGACCGCTTCGCGGAGACTTTCCGAGTCGTCACGGGACTGGTGCTCTTGATCGCGAATTGCCGACGATCGATGCCCAGACCGTATTCGAGGAGCCGGGCGGCGTCGTTCCAGATGTGTTCCTTATCGCTCTTCAGGATGATCGCGATCATGTCCTTGCCCCCGTAAGAGCCGCTCGCCACCAGACAGTGTCCCGCGAGGTCGGTGTAACCCGTCTTCATCCCGTTGCAAAACGAGTATTCGCGCAGCACGTGGTTCGTGTTCTCGAGCGTGACTACCTTGCCGCTGGAGTAGGTGAAGAGGTAGGTCCTCCGATCGACGATGTCGCGAATGATGGGATTGCGATAGGCCGCCCGTGCGATACAGGCAAGGTCACGCGCTGTGGAATATTGGTCGTTATCGGCCACCGGCAAGCCGTTGGGATTTTCGAAATGCGAGTCCCTGGCGCCGAGGCGGCGGGCCTCTGCGTTCATTTTCTCGGCGAAAGCCGGGATGGTCCCGGCATTATCGATCGCCAGAGCCCATGCGACATCGTTGGCGCTTTTCACGAGGAGGGCCGTGAGAAGCTTGAGCCGATTGTAGTGATCTCCCTCCTTGAGGTAGAGCTTCGTCGGCTGCTGGAGGGTCGCATCTTTGGGTACGGTAAGGTCGCCCTGGAGATTGCCCGCCTTCACGACCAGAAGCGTCGTGAGCAGCTTCTGTGTGCTCGCGATCGGCGTACGCATCCGATCGTTCTTCTTGTAGAGAACCTCGCCGGTATTCGCGTCGAAGAGAATGGCGGATCCGCCGAAGACATCTGGTGGTTCCGCCGCGCGGCCCAATGGGCACGCCGCCGCGATCACCAAGGCAAGTACGGAGCAAATGTGTCGCATGGCTAGGGTGTAGCTGATGGTGCAGGTGTGGATGTGGGATTCGGGGCGTAAAGAGCCTTCTCGAGTGCCGGGTCGGCAGGGCAGCCGAGTTCCCGAGAGCGATAATAATGGCGTCGGGCGAGCTCGATGGATGGCGGCTGGCGCTGGAGGTAAATCACGGCAAGGTTATAGTGTGCATCACGGTAGTCCGGATCGATCTCGACCGCCCGGCGCAATTCCGCCTCCGCGCCGTCGAGCCATTCCTTCCTTCCAAGGATAACTCCAAGATAATTGTGTGCGCGCGGATTGCCAGAGTCATAAAGCACCGCCTGGCTGAGAGCGGCGAATGCCTGCTCGATGCGATTCTGCTGGAGGTAGATCATTCCCAGCGTAAGCCATGCGGGACCGGTCTCCAGCCGCTGCCGCACAGCCTGCTTGAGAGCCTTCTCGGCTTCGTCGGAATTTCCGGCCCGGAATTCGGCCAGACCGAGGTTCACCAAACCCACGAGGTTGTTCGGAGCAAGCTCCAGCACTCCCTGGTAAGCCTTCACCGCGGCTGCATAGTCGCCCTTGGAAAATGCGTCGTCGCCCTCCGCGGCCTGCTCACGCGCGACCTTGGGCACGAATTTGGTCGGATCAGTCGATGCGTCGCCATTCGGGGCGTCGACGCTCTTCGCTGCCTGTGCGAGTCCCAAGCCAGCGACCGCAATGACAAAAACCAGCAGCCGGCGGATCATTTTCCCAATTCCTCGGCGCGAGCAGCCGCAGCGAGGACTGCCTCGGCGAAAGCGGAGCGCACCGCGGACGCCTCGATCACGCCAAGTCCCGCCGCCGTCGTCCCCCCCGGACTGGTCACCGCCTCACGCAAAAGGGCCGGATGCTCACCTGTCTCGATCGCGAGCTTCGCAGCACCGAGCACAGTCTGGGTGGCGAGCTGTGTGGCAAGCTGACGCGGCAGTCCCGCGGCCACCCCGCCATCCGACAGGGCTTCCATTACGAGAAAGATATATGCGGGACCACTGCCACTGAGGCCCGTCACCGCATCGAGCTGCTTCTCCGAGACAGCGATCGCCACTCCCACGGCGCCAAGGATGTTTCCCGCAAGCGCGAGGTCCCCTTCCGAGGCGGAGTCATCGCCCGCATAAGCGGTCGCCCCTGCGCTGACCTGCGCCGGAGTATTGGGCATCGCGCGGATGACCCTGGCGCCTGGCGCATGCTGTTTCAGGGCCGCGATGGACCATCCGGTCACTATCGAAAGGAGAAGCTTGCCTGAAAGTGCACCTCCGCACGCCGTCAGGGCGGCAGCCACGTCGTTGGGCTTCACGCATAGCAGTACGACGTCTGCATCCGCCACGGCATCTGCATTCGTTGAGGCTGGCCGGCCGCCCACGGCAGCCGCGAGCTGCTCTCGTGCCGCCTGGACCGGGTCCGCCACGGCGATTTCAGAGGAGGCGCAGACACCGGCCTCGACCAACCCGCGTATGAGCGCGCCAGCCATACGGCCGGCCCCAATGGAAGCGATTTTCATTGTGCGAAGGTATTTTGCCCGGCGGTCCGCGCAACGTTCTTTTGCAGTCCGCAACGAAAGATTGCCCGTATCGGCCGCTTGGCCTATTTAGGCGGCATGCTCCGCAGCTGCTCCCGCCTTCTGATTCTCGCCGCCGCCCTGGCCCTCGTAGGTTGCGCCTCCGGCCCCCAGGTCGACCCGAAAATCACCGCCGCCCTCGTCGCACGCGACGTCCCGTCGTCCACCTACGTAAAGGTGTACAATGCCCGACCGCTCGACTATTCGGACATCCATAATCTCGTCGCCTGCAAGGTACCGACGCAGATCATCATCGGCTATCTCGAGAGCACCGAGAAAGTTTACAATTTCTCATACGGACAGTTGCAGGGACTTCGCAGCGCCGGCGCCTCCTCCCAGCTCCTGAACTATCTCTCAGAGACCCAGGGCTTCTACGGATACAATCCGCCCGCGGCTGCCAAGCGAACAGCCAAGAAGCAGAAGGACGCTTATTACAACAGCCCGTTGTATCAGGATGAGCAGCCCTTCGCCTACAACCCGCCGATCATCGATGACTGGTACGACTCCGCCTACGAGGAGTCGCTCTACAGTCCATTCTCGATGGATTGATCGACTGTCGTCGGCATCGGATTTCGTTCGCATACTCGCTTTTTGCCATGGCCAATAAACTTCGCGCAAAATTTCCCCGCCTCCTGCCTGCGCCCGCACGTCGGGGCATTTCCGCCGCAGACCTCGTCGATGGAGCCTTCAAGGCCTACAATGGCGGTCGCCTCGCCGAGGCCTGCCGTCTCTTCAGCGAGAAGATGATCGCCGGCGACGGCCTCGTGGGGATGTCCCTCACGGGAGCTCTCACCCCCGCCGGTCTCGGGAAGTCCTGCCTCGTCCCGCTCATCAAGGCCGGACTCGTGGACTGGATCATCTCCACCGGTGCAAATCTCTATCACGATCTTCACTATGGTCTGGGCATGGAGCTCTATGCCGGCTCGCCGTTTCTCGATGACGTCCAGCTCCGGCATGACGGCGTTATCCGAATCTACGACGTGCTTTTCGACTACGACGTGCTGCTCGACACCGATGCGTTCGTCCGTCAGGTCATCCAGGGGCCGGAATTCCAGCGTCCCATGGGCACCGATGAGTTTCATTATCTCCTCGGCAAATATGTCGCCGAGCGTGGCCGCAAGCTGGGCATCCCCGATGACAGCCTCCTCGGAACGGCCTATAAATACGGCGTCCCGATCTTCACCAGTTCGCCCGGCGACAGCTCGATTGGCATGAACGTTGCGGCCATGGCGCTCCGCGACTCGAAGCTCATGTTCGACGTGAATCGCGACGTCAATCAGACGGCAGCCATCGTCTATGATGCGAAGCGCGGCGGAAACACCTCGAGCGTCTTCATCCTAGGCGGAGGCTCACCCAAGAACTTCATGCTCCAGACGGAGCCGCAGATTCAGGAGGTCATGGGCATCGAGGAGCGCGGGCACGATTACTTCCTCCAATGCACCGATGCTCGTCCCGACACAGGTGGTCTCTCCGGCGCCACGCCGGCGGAGGCGGTAAGCTGGGGCAAGATCGATCCCGAGAGCCTGCCCTCGTGCGTCGTGTGTTATCTCGATTCCACGATCAGCCTGCCATTGATCACGGCCTATGCCCTCACCCGGGCGAAGCCTCGCAAGCCCAAGAGACTGTATGGCCGCCGCGATGAGATGCTCGAGGCCATTCGCGCCCAGTACCTCAAGGTGGGCAAGATCGAGAAGATCGAGCACCGCACCGACCTCTCGAAAAAGTCCAAGCGCAATCCCGCCAAATCGCGCACCGGCCTAGCGAAGCGCGCTTCGAGCGTAGGATTAAAGTAACGATGCAAGCGGCGTCTCTCCATTCTCGGAACAGGCGCCGCCGCTTCGCTCAATTCAGATAATCCGAGCCGTAAACCAGCTCATCGCTCAGGTGACCAGTGATCCCGATCAGGGCGCCTGAGAGGGCCAGCAGTCCCCGGTAGAGCCAGATCCATCGCCGGCTGCGCAGCCGGGAGAGGTACAACACAACAAAGGCCCCGATGCTGGCAGCCAGCGCCGCCACTCCGAGCCACCGGTGCCAGGGCACGATCCAGCGGACATCCGCCGAGACATCGTGCGTGGTGGCAGCGAGGATCCAGCCCAGCACGATCACGACGACCGTTCCCAGGATGGCGAGCGCAAGATTGAGTTCCGCCGCGGAGCGGAAGAACCGTCTGCGCGTCGCGGGGTGACGAAATCGTCAGGCGCCGCTCAACGGCAACTTCACCTGAAATTCGGTTTCCCCCGCATCCGATCGCACGAGCTGGACGCTTCCGCCGTGCGCCCTCGCCACCTCGAGCGCAATGTTCAATCCCAGCCCGTGCCCACTCCGCTCGCTGCTCACGCGGTAGAATCGCTGGAACAGAGCCTCGCGCTTCGCGGGCGGTATCGCCGGCCCCGTATTCGTCACCCGTATATCCGCGAAGCTGCCCTCTCTTCGCGCTGTGACGGCGACACGGCCCTCGGGACGATTGTATTTCAGCGCATTGTCGAGAAGGTTGCCGAAAATTTGCCGAAGCAATGGCACGTCGCCCGAAATGCGGATGTCCGCGGGCACGTCGGCATGCACCTCGATACCCCGATCCTCCGCAAGTGCGTCGGCATCCTCGACTAGTCCCTCGAGAATGGATGCGAGCGTCACGCTTTCCCGCCTCAGATCGAGCAGGTCGGCATCCACTCGAGACAGAAGCAGGAGCCGATCCGTCATCGCCGAGAGATCCTCCACTTCGTCCAGCACGCGGAGGAGGGCAGCCTCGTCGGCGCGCCCCGATTTCAGCATCGCCTCGACCTCGCCGCGCATGATCGTGAGCGGCGTCTTGATCTGGTGCGAGGCATTCGCCGTAAAGCGCCGGCTTTGCTCGAAACCCCGCTCCAGACGGTCGATCATCCGGTTGAGCACTTCGGTGAGCTGGGAGATCTCGTCCCTCGACTCCGGCGCAGGGAGACGCTCGGAAAGATTCTTTGCCGTGATCCGCTCTGCCGTACTCGCCATCCGCGAGATCGGGGCCAGCGCGCGGCGCGCCAGAATCACGCCGCCTATGGATAGGATGGCCAGACTCAGCGGCATTGCGAAGGCGTACGAGATCAGGAGGTCGGACACCACTTCATCCACCTGCGCGATGCTCGCCACAGCGCGCACACTGTAGCCGCCGCCATACAGATCGATTCCACGAAACTGTTTTCGTCCGGCGACACTCGGGGCATCCCAGTACTCGCCGTCAGGCTGCCACTGCACCGAGATTTTTGGAAATCCGGGAGATTGGTAAATGCGGCGCCCATCCGGATTGAGAATGGAGACCCAGATGCGTACTGGCAGACCCGGAACGAGTTCCTCGATAGCGTAGCGATCCACCATTGGAGACGCCCCCTGTCCGAGGTCTTTTAGCAGCCGGGTGGCCAGCTTGCGCAGGTCCCGATCAATGGCACGGATGCTCTCGCTCCGAAGATGATAGGCGACGCCCGCCGCGAATGCCGTGAATGCCAGGGCCATCAGGATGGAGGCCCAGAGCGTCATCCGTCGCCGGATCGTCCACTGCCTCATGCCGCCGCTTTTTCGCGCTGCACGGAGTAGCCCATGCCCCGAACGGTATGAATGAGCCTCTCCGACTCGCCGGAATCGATCTTTCGCCGTAGTCGTTGGATATAGACATCCACGATATTCGTGCCTGGATCGAAGTGGTAATCCCACACCGCCTCGCAAATCTGCGTGCGGGTAAAGACCCGTCCCGGAGTGCGCATGAGGTACTCCAGCAGGCCAAATTCCCTGGCCGTCAGCTCGATCTTCCGCGCGCCGCGCCAGACTTCCCTACCCAGCAGATTCAGGCTCAGGTCACCGATTTGATAGACGTTGAGCCCGTGGCCGGAGCTTCGCCGAACCATTGCTCGAAGACGGGCGATGAGCTCATCCGTGGAAAATGGCTTCGCCATGTAGTCGTCCGCCCCGAGATTCAAGCCCTCGACGCGCTCGTAAACTTCGCCTCGGGCGCTGAGCAGCAGGACCGGAAGTGGAATCTTCCTCTCACGAAGCCGTCGCAGGATGCTCAGTCCGTCGCACCCGGGCAGCATGATGTCGAGCACGGCGAGATCGAATGCTCCCGATGTCATCAAATCGAATGCAGCCGCCCCGTCGTCGCAGACGTCCACTTCAAATCCCTGCTCTCGCAGTGAATTCCGAATGAGCCGCGCCACCTTCGCTTCGTCCTCAACAACCAATACTCGCATCGCCGTAAACCAATTAAGATGCCTGATTTTCTGGGATTACAAGTACCTCGGCGCAAAAACATCAACTTTCCCTCCAGGGGAATACCATGCATGCACCGGTGCCTCCGCACCCATATTGAATCCCGCAGCCTCCAGCGGAGCGGTACTCCACCGTCTCAATTCGGCAGATTCCATTTCGAGCGACCGATGCCGGATCTCCACGCTCATGAGCCGCCGGCGACGTATCGAATACAACCGGTACCGCTCGAGAAGGAACTCCTCGATCGTACCAGCCGCCGGAGGCATGAGGCATCCTGATCGGGTGTACTCGTAATGCTCGACCACATGCGAGCCCCGTCTCTGGCAGTGGAAGTAGTAGGACTCCCTGGCATTGCCGGGGCGCTCGCGAATGTCTGCACAATGGTACGGGAGTCCCAGCAGGCCGCGGGCGAGTGAAGCTGCCAGGGATTGGGAGCAATCCAGGGAAAAGAACCAGACGCCCGGCCTGCCAGCCGCATCCCTCACATAGGTGCGGACATTGAGCTGTAGGAAATTCGAGAGTCCTCCGATTGCGGGGAGGAAGCGTGGTCGCACGTCCCGCATGGCGAGGCAGACGATCCCGAGCCATGCGTCTCCCTGCCAGCGATCCGCGATGAGCCCCTCAGGGAGCTTCGCCTGTACAATCCCGGGCTCATAGGGCCAGTGCAGGAAGAGCAGCCTCTTCCACCGCTGATACATCACAACAGGGCCGATATGCTGAAAATTCTCTTCTGCATTCCGCATTTGAGTAACCTTTCCGCTTCGGCTAGTATGCCAGCTTTCGGCGGTCCTTCAATGAGAGCGGACTGCGATTGCATTTCATGGAGCGTTACTGGCTCGTCGCCGCATCATTTTGTTTCTTGCTCAGCTTCGGGCGCACATTGTTCGCCCTCGGCTCCGGCATATTTCGCCCATCGCGATTCAACCTTATCACGATGGCGGCGGGATTCCTCTTCGAAACGGCCTTCCTTTACGAGAAGGGCCATGCGATCGGAGCCTGCCCGCTCACGAATCTCTTCGATGCCCTCATCTTCCTGAGCTGGTCGATCGTCCTTATCTATCTTCTTGTCGGGCCGGCATACCGCCTTTCCCTGATGGGCGCATTCACTTCGCCCCTTGTACTCAGTCTCATTTTGCTCGCGCTACTCGCTCCTCTGGACCGCGCTACGCCGCCGCCCATGCACAATAGCTGGGTGGAGTTTCATGCCGCCCTGTCCCTCATCGCCTATGGAGCATTCGGCCTCGGGTGCATCTCGGGTGTCATGTACCTCGTGCAGGAGCGTCAGTTGAAATCTCGCAAGGTTTCCGACCTCCTCCTCAGCCTGCCGCCGATTACGGAACTCCACATCGCAAACGGACGCCTCCTATTTTTCGGATTCATCCTCCTCACGATCGCATTCGGGGCAGGCGTCGCCTCCCATATGTCGATTCCTGAGACCAAGCGATTGGCATCCATGCTCATCTGGGCTCTGTATGGCTGCCTGCTGCTCGCGCGCCGTTTTCAGCTACTGGCGCCGGGACGCGCAGCGACCGCTTCGATCGTCATCTTTGCAATCGCTCTGCTGACGCTGCCGAGCGTGAGCCATCTCTCTGCGCAATGAACATTCTTTGCGCAGGCATCAATCATCAGGTCGCGGCAGTCGACGTGCGGGAACGCTTCGCGGTGGCAAACCACGAGATGTCCGACGTCCTCAGGCGCATACGCAATATCGATGGCCTTACTGAGGCTGTCGTTGTCTCGACCTGCAACCGGGTGGAATTCTACACGGCGAGCATCTGCCCCGAGCGGGCGCTCACGGGCATTCGCACCTATCTGGAATCGAGAGCCGGATTCGAGGCTCCGCTATACCACCATGACACCCCGCGCAGTATCCGGCATCTCTTCCGGGTCGCCAGTGGGCTGGACTCCATGGTGCTGGGGGAAACCGAGATCCTCGGCCAGGTCAAGGATGCCTACGCGACAGCCGCCGGAGCCGGCACGACGTCGCGCATGCTTAACCGACTCTTCCAAAGCGCCTTCCGCGTCGCAAAATCCGTCCGCACCGAGACTCGCATTACCCGCGGCTCCACATCGGTCGGCGCGGTGGCCGTCGAGCTTGCGGGCAAGATTTTCGGCGATCTCAGCCACCGAAGGGTCATGGTGCTCGGCGCCGGCGATACCAGCGAACGTGTCGCGCGCAGCCTGGTCTCGCGTGGCGTAAAAACCGTCATCGTGTCGAATCGCACGTTTGCCCGGGCGGCGCAGCTCGCCGAGGATATCGGCGGCATGGCCATCCATTTCGACCATTGGCAGAATGAATTTCCGGACGTGGACATCCTCATCAGCTCCACCTCGGCCCCCCATCCGGTCGTCACTCGGGAGAAGCTCGAGCCCATGATGCGCCAGCGCTCCGGGCGACCACTCTTCGTCATCGATCTAGCGGTCCCCAGAGATGTCGAACCGGAGACGAATCGCATCGCGGGAGTCTTCCTATACGATATCGATTCACTCCAAAAAATCGCACAACATTCCATGACAGTGCGCCAGCGTGAGGTGGAGCATTGCGAGCGCATCATCGACAGCCACGTCACCGATTTCGTGAGTTGGCTTCGCCGCACCCAGCATTCCATCCGATGAACCGCCCCTTGATCCTCGGCACCCGCGGCAGCGACCTCGCCCTCGCACAAACTCGCGACGCAGCTGCGCGGCTGCGCACCGCCCATCCCGGGCTGGTCGTTGAAGAACATATCATTCGAACCACCGGCGACCGGCGCCTCGATGTCAGCCTGAGCGCCCCCGGGCCGCTCGACAAGGGCCTCTTCACAAAAGAACTCGAGGATGCCCTCCTGAGTGGAGAAGTGGATGCCGCCGTCCACAGTCTCAAGGATCTGCCGACCAGCCAGCCCGAGGGACTCACGCTCGGCGCGATCCTCGAGCGCGAGGAGCCGGATGATGTATTGATCTCGAAGATTGGTGGCGGAATCGACGCCCTTCCGATCGGCTCCGTCGTCGCGACCAGCAGCCTTCGCCGCAAGTGCTTCCTCCGGTGGACTCGATCCGACATCCAGATCGAGGAGATCCGCGGCAACGTGCCGACACGCATTCGAAAGCTATCGGAGAGCGATCACATTCTTGCGCTGGTCCTCGCTCGCGCCGGATTGCGCCGCCTCGAAGCAGCCGGATGTGCACTTGGCCTCGAGCATCTGGATACGACGACGCTACCCTTCATGCTCCCCGCCCCCGGCCAGGGGGCTGTCGCGATCGAGTGCCGCGAGGACGACCAGGAGACGCTCGATGCCCTTGCCCCCCTGCACCATGCTCCGACCGCCGTCTGTGTGCGCACCGAGCGCGCCATTCTTGCCGGGCTCGGCGGAGGCTGCAGCCTGCCAGTGGGCATCCGCGCCACGGCATCCGGCGATCGCATGAATCTCTGGGCAGCCTGGTTCACCGACGGTGATCAGCGGCCCCGGGAGGTGAAGGACTACGGCCCTATTGCCGACTGGGAGGCTTTGGCCGCCGCTGCGGTGACGAGCTTGACCATGAGGTAAAAGGGCGCCGGGCGCTCACCGCGGTTCCGAACTTAAGCCGGTGCGCCAGTGGGTCTGCACGGCCACGCCCATGACGAAGAGACCGATGATCGCAAAGAGCTGCAATGCCGGTGCCAGTTCGATTGCTTGACCCACGATTACCGCTCCTGTCAGCGCGGAAATAAAGATCAGCATCGGGTCGAAAAAGATCGATAATAGAATCGCGGCCAGAACCGCTCCCACGAGAAAAGACATCTGTCCATAGTCCCGCACGCTCATCCCGAGTGCCGCCACCAGGCGCATTGCGAGGATCCCACCTGCAAGCCCTCCCGCCAGTGCGACAGCCAGGCGCTGAAGAACAATGGCCAAACCGATCCCCACGATTCCAGCCATGATGGCGACTGTGATCACCATCCATTGCGGGGAGTCGGCCATGTACTTCATTCCAAACTCCATCCCGCCCAGGAAGCCGATCATTCCGACAAAGATCCAGTAAAGTCGCCGTCCCATGATGAGCAGCAACAGCCCAGCCCCGATCTGCACTGCCGGAGCCATCGGGAACATCTGGTTCACGGGATTATTGTCGCCCTTCCAGAGAGGAAGGTCAACTCGTGCAGGATTCACCCCTACTGCCAGGAGATAATCTGGTCCTCGAGCTCGTACGTTTGCAGCCCGCCCTTGGCCAGCGACCATGCAATGACTCCGCTGTGAATGATCGGAGCCGAATCTCCGTAGTCATTGTCGCTTCCGGGATAGGGATCGGTGACGAAGCCGCGGTAGGCTGCGTCGATCCGGATGTGGTAGATGCCGCTTTCCGACTTTCCAGGTTGGCGCCCCCAGGGATCATACCAAATGCCGTTCGCCACTCCTGCGCGCGGGTCGGCTTGGTTTTTAGCCTTCGGCGGATTGAGAAAAACGATGCAACGCGGATTGAGAACATTGCTGGCATTCGCCCCGCTCGGAATTGCACTCAACGTGTAAATCAAATCGCGATTGTCGGTTCGATAAGTGACTTCCGATCCTTCCTGGTCGCGACTCACTGGGTAGCGTCCATATTCCTGGTAGTAGGCGTTTACCGCAGCGACTATTTGGTGGACGTCGTTCCGGGCCATCGTGCGTCGGGCCGATTCGAGGGCCCGTCCAGCAACGACGGAAGCGAGTGTCGCCAGGACGGCGACGATAGCTACGACTACGATCAGCTCGATCAAGCTGAAGCCGCAAAAATACTTCTCGCACCGGACTCTTTTCATGCGACGCCACGGGAGAATCGGTTGGCCACCGCGGAAATCAAGTCCCGTATTTTATCGTGGCCCCCTGCCGGAAAGCTCGCGAACGGCTATGGCTCGTGGCTCCCATCCCGGCGATGCCCGCCGGCATCACTCCGTTAGATATGTCTTCAGGCGATCAAATCCATCCCGGGTAGCCAGCAGATAAACTTTATCGCCATCCCTCCAGCTCGCGGTGGCGAGTCCATTGCTTTCCGCCAGGACGGGTGTGGATGTGGGTGGAGATTCGGCCAGTTGGCCCGGGGTGGTGACAAACAGCCAAAGGTCGCCTCCATCCGCGCGCCGGAAGCAAAGCAGGGAAACGGGATTGGCCCCCCAGGTGAGGGTGGCGCAACCGAGCAGCGGCGTGCTCCGAAGTGCTTCAGGAAGGACGTAATTGGCGGGGGACTGGTTGTTTGCGAGGAATTTCCTCACCCGGTCGGGATCGGAAGACTCCAAACCCATGGGATATTTTTTCGAAACGAGCTTCGTCATCGACGCCCGATAATGTGCGAAGGCAGGCGGAGCCTGCCGCCCGGTCATCCAAAACATGCCGACCGCTATGAGTGCAACGAATGCGGCGGCCAGTTGCCAGATCGCAGGCGATATCCGACGGCGCGACGAGCGTGCGAGGATTTTTTCCGCGAGATCATTTGGCACTGGGATCTCCCGCAGGCTCCCGCGGATTGCATCATAGACGAGTTCCTGCTCGTGCAGCCATGCGGCGAGCTCCGGATCACGCCGCGCAAAGGCAAGAGCCTCGTGGAATGACGGGTCCGCCCAATCCACGCCAGGGCGGCAGATCATCAGGATTCGCTTGGCTTCGTCGCGGGTCATTGGGCACCCCCTTCGGTGGAGGATTCATCCTGCGAGCCCGATGCCTCCCGGGATCCCGTCAGCATCTCCAGTAACCGGATCTTGCCGCGTGCGATGCGCGACTGCACGGTGCCGAGCGGTACGTCGAGGATCTCTGCGATCTCGCGGTAGGAGTAGTCTTGAAGATAGTAGAGAGCCAATGGGGCGCGATAGGCCTCCCCCAGCTCATTCAGCGCCGCGAGCACCGCCGACGAGTCGAGTTGGTCTGCGAGACTTACATCCGTCGCCGGCAGAGCCTCCGGCACGTCGTCGAGCTCAATCTCCGGAAAGCGGGTCTGGCGACGACGAGTCTGAAGAAACTCTCGATGGAGGGTGGTAAAAAGCCAGCTCTTCGCGCTCCGCAAATCGCGGAGTTGAGAGCCCTTCTTTGCCCAGATGTGAAATGTTTCCTGCACGAGATCGGAGGCTTCGTCCGGAGCCCGGGTAAGGCTGCAGGCGAAGTGATAGAGATCGCGGTAATGGTCTCGAACCAGGCTTTCAAAATCCTTCGATGAAGACATGGCTCGTTGTGTGAATGGGATGCCCCGCCCCCCAACTTTGTTCCATGGCCTCGCCAAATTATTCGGCCGTGAACGAGGAAACGCCTCCTAAATCCAGCGAGCGGCACCCCGAGGCAATCTTTTTTACGGCCGCGGGAACATTTCCACACCCTCGTGCATCAACTACCCGAACCAACCCTTCACAATGAAACCCAAGCCAGACCTTTTCGAACCGACGCCGCCACGTCCGCCACTCTCCCGCTTCGGGCGATCGATCCTCTCCTCGCTGACAGTTCTCTGTTTCTGCGCGCTTGGTGCGCCGGATGGCAGAGCGGCGACGCTCGCCGATGCGACGTTGACCAGCACACCGCTGTCCGGGAGCCTCTTCGATTACACGATCACCCTGAATAATATCGGGACTACGCCGATCGAGACTTTCTGGTATGCGTGGATTCCCGGGCAGGATTACCTGGCCACCAGGCCGACTCCGCAGCTTCCCAGCGGCTGGACGGAAACCGTAACCGGCGGCTCTTCGGGAGATGGCTTCGCCATCCGGTGGACTACTACCTCAGCCCCGATCGCCGCAGGTACTTCGCTGAATTTCGAGTTCTCCTCCACCGATACTCCGGCTGAGATCGCCGGTGACTCCACTTTCTTTCCTGGGACTCCCGTAGGGACCTCCTTCGTTTATCAAGGGGCGCCCTTTTCACCCAACAGCGATCAATTCGTGGTCCAGAGTGTCCCGGAGCCCTCGTCTATCGGTACCCTCGCCATCGGCCTGCTCTTCCTGGTGTGTCGCACCGTGACGAGGCGGGCAAATTCCTGAGCAGCGAAATCCCCCTCTCTTCCCAAACCCTTCAACAAACTTATCTATGAAATCGACCTTATTTCCCGTCTCGATCCGCGGCATCCTGGCCAGCGTTCTTCTTTTGGGGACGGCCATTTCGGCCCAAGCCGCAACGGCGGCGAAAGGCACCATCAGCAATTCGGACCTCGGAGGCGGCCTCTTCCGATACACCATTACTCTCAGTAATGTAGGCACCACCTCCATCGAGACGTTTTGGTATGCCTGGAATCCTGGTCAGGACTTTTTGGCCACCAGCCCAAGCCACGTCGGGTCGCCAACCGGTTGGTCCGCCACCATCACAGGCGGAGGCTCCAATGATGGTTTTGCGATCGAATGGGAGACGTCCTCGGCGCCGCTCGCGCCGGGAGACTCTGCGACCTTTACTTTCGAAAGCACCGATACGCCCGCTCAAATCGCCGGCAACTCCGTCTTCTTTCCCTCGACGCCCGTCAATACTTCGATCGTGTATGAGGGCGGCCCGTTCGTGGGAGGGAGCGATGAGATCGTCGTCGGTGCCGCGGCGCGACCCGGCGCTCCAGCGATAAAGCTCAATGGCCCCAAGACATTCAGCACCGATAAATCGAAAATTACCGTACGGGGCGAGGCAACCGGAGGCCTGTCATCCGTGACCTATCGGATCGGTTCCCATACCCCAAAAATGGCCACAGGGACAGCCCACTGGCACTTCACAGTGACTCTCAAGACAGGTAAAAACCTCATCCTTATCGTCGGCCAGGGAGCTGGCGGGGCTTCCGCACGGACGAGACTTACTATCACGAGAATGTAATCCGGACCTTGCAGGGACGTAAATTGCACGTCCGTAAATACGTGCAATTTACGGGTTAAATCCCGCCAGGCATCGCGGGCGAAGATGCCCTATGGGAGCATAAGTGTGAGTGGTAAGGAGGATATTCTTGCGGTTTCCATTTGGAAGGATCGCGGGAATATCCTCCCTCTTCCCGCCGGATGACCCCATACCGGCTTAAACCGCACACCTCCGGCGGTTTGCATTGAAGGTGGCGCAGGCCTCTCGCTACGTTCGCTCCATGAATTCCGGCATTTGTTATCTCGTGGGCGCGGGTCCCGGCGACCCTGGACTGCTCACGCTGCGCGGCAAGCACTGTCTCGAGCAAGCCCAGGTCGTCATCTATGACTATCTCTCGAACCCCGAATTGCTGCGCCATGCTCCGGCATCCGCCGAAAAAATCTATGTCGGCAAAAAGGCCGGCCAGCACACCCTCACGCAGGATGCGATCAACGCATTACTGGTCGAGAAGACCTTGGCGGGCCATATCGTAGTGAGACTGAAGGGCGGCGACCCATTCATCTTCGGTCGAGGCGGGGAGGAAGCGGACGCCCTCGCGGAGGCGGGATGTAAATTTGAAATCGTTCCCGGCATTTCGTCGGCGATCGCAGGCCCTGCATATGCCGGCATCCCTGTGACACACCGGGGCCATAATACCGCACTCACGATCTTCACAGGCCACGAGGATCCCTCGAAGCCTGAATCGTCCCTCGATTACGCTGCGATCGCGCGGACTCCCGGGACCAAGGTCATGCTCATGGGTGTCGAGCGTCTGGCCGACATCTCCGCTTCGCTACGGGATGGCGGCATGGCTGCCGAGACTCCCGTGGCTCTCGTGCGCTGGGCGACGACTGGCCGCCAGGAGACGCTCGTCGGCACGCTGGGAGACATTGCCGGCAAGGCAGCCTCCGAGGGATTCAAAGCCCCTGCGGTGGCCGTCCTCGGAGAGGTGGTGAACCTTCGACCGACTCTGAACTGGTTTGAAAGCCGCCCGCTGTTTGGCAAACGCATCGCAGTGACGCGCACCCGCAAGCAGGCGGGAGTGCTCATTGATGCGCTCCGGGCTCTGGGCGCGGATGCTTACGAACTCCCGACCATTCGCATCGAGCCGCCGGAGAATAAGCGCGAGTTTTACGTGTTGGTGAAGGATGCCCACACCTACGATTGGGTGATCTTCACGAGTCCGAATGGGGTGGATGCCTTTTTCGAGGCGTTCTATGCGTTGTACAAGGACGCCCGTTCGATCGGCGGCGTACGAATTGCCGCCATCGGTCCGGCCACTGCCGAGCGTGTCCGCCACTACCATCTCGATGTCGATCTGCAGCCGGAAAAGTACGTCGCAGAGGAAATCATCAAGTCTCTTCAGGAGGAGACAACTGTCGAGAACCTGAAGATCCTGCTCGCGCGGGCCGAAAATGCACGCGAGGTCCTGGCCACGGAGTTGACCCGGCTCGGTGCCATCGTGGACGAAGCGATCGCCTATCGCACCGTACCGGAGACCGACGACGTCTCGGGCGGCATCGCGCGATTCCGTGAGGAAGGCGCCGATGTCGTGACATTCACCAGTTCCTCGACGGCCGAGAATTTCGTCGCCTTGAAGCTGCCTCTGCCCGCGCACCTGAAGACGGCGAGCATTGGCCCGATCACGTCCGCGACCATGCGCAAGCTGGGGCTGGACGTGGATATCGAAGCAGCGGTGCACGATATTCCGGGCCTCGTCCAGGCGATCCGGGACGCGCTTGCGGAATAATCCGAGAGCGCATATCGGCCGCAATGACCAGCCCTCAGTGATCGCGCGGCGGGCTCGTCGTGTGGGCCACGTGTAATCCCACGAGGCGCGCAAGCATCACGACGAGCATGATCTGGCCGACGACCGCCTCGAGCACTGCCAGGCTTCTCGAGAAGGCGTCCGCTGGCAGGATGTCGCCAAATCCCACAGTGGTCAGAGTCGTGTAGCTGAAATAGATGAGCCAGCCCGGCTCGTCCCAGAAGTCCACCTTGCCGGCACCCGCTGCCTGCGAAATGACGGTAAAGCTCGAGTGGTCCACGATGGCGAGCATCGCGTAGGAATAGCCCCACAGTGCGCCAAAGAGCAGGTAAACGCAGGCCGCCCCGCAAAGCACGTTTCCATCGACCACCCTCGCACGGAAGACCGCACGCAGGATGCTCCCGGTCACGAATACGAGAAAGAGCGCCTGCCCAAATAAGTGAGCGATATCGGGCACCCTGTCCCGGTGCGTGAGGAGACTCCCGACTCCCAGGAGGGCCAGCACAAAGCCGGCTGCGCAAATGATAATCGCTCGATTACGTGCAGGCGTCCATATGGCGTACGCCGCCGTGATGGTGAGCAGCACCGTGAGAGGAGCCAGCCCGGTCGGCCCTTGGACGCCTGGCATCTCGTGCGCGATCTTCGCGGAGATGGGCGCACCAACGATCATCAGGAGGATCGCAGCCAGAAGCACTCCAAACGGAAACCGACGGAAGAAATCGCGGAGACCATTTACCAAGCCCAACATCGCGCAGATCATGCTCCGGTCGGGCTGGTGTTTCAAGGCGCACCGAATCCTCCCGCCAAAATTCCCGCGCGTCCCGGGAGCGAAGCCGCTATTGTCCCATCCATGGACTTTTCGGATGCCTCGCTCTTCGGCTGGGACCCCCAGGCCGGAATCGTCGCCATCGAGTTCGATGGTGAGTCGGAGGCGCAGGTATTCATCCGGGAGGAGAGCGGCTTCACTCGGGTCGAGCGACACTCGCTCCGGCCATTCCGCTGGGTTTCCGCAGGTACCCCGGATGCCATTCCTCTCGCTGGGGGGCACACCCTGTCCTCCCTGCTGGAGTACGATGACTGGGCGGCGTTTCAGGCCGGCGGCCGGAACGCAGGCCCAGCGTTTTCCCTCAGCGATCCGATCCAGCAATTCCTCACCCGCTCGGGAAAGACGCTATTCAAGGAAATGACCTTCGAGTCGCTGCGGCGGCTCGCGATCCACGTCGAGGTCCACCGGGATCCCCTCTCCCCGCACATCGATCCGGAGCGTGATCCCCTGCGCATCATCGCCCTCCGCGACAGCAGCGGCTGGGAGACTGAGCTCGAGGCGGGCAATGATGAAACGGAACGGGCTGCTCTCGAGCGATTATCGGAGATTATTGCCGAGCGCGACCCCGACGTGATCGAGGGTCATTCGCTCTTCAAAGTCGTCCTCCCCTATCTCGCAGCCCGCGCCCGCAGGTATCGCATGCGCCTGCGTTGGGGCCGCGATGGCAGTCCGCTCACGACACGGTCGTCCCGCCTCCAGATCGCCGAGAAGACCATTCAATATGCTCGCTTCGGAGTCCGCGGGCGCCATTTCGTGGATACCTGGGTACTCGCCCAGCTCTATGATGTCGGCACACGCGAGCTGGAAGGGTTTTCACGCGAGGAGGTCGCCGCCCACTTCGGCATCAAGGGGGATGAGGCCTCCCCAATCTCCTGCGCCCGGCAGGCCCAATCGCTCTCCGCTGCATTGAGCGCCAGTTATTTCATCCAGGCGCAAATCTTCCCTTACAATTACCAGGACGTGATCCTGCGCGGTAACGCCACCAAGATCGATGCGTTGTTCCTACGGGAATATCTGCACCGAGCACACTCGATTCCAGAGCCGCCCGAGGCGCGCGCGTTCGAAGGCGGCTATACCGACATTTTCTTCACCGGCGTGGCGAGCGACGTCTGGCACTGCGACGTCACCTCTCTGTATCCGTCAGTGATGCTGAGATTTGGCCTCCTGCCAGGGAATGACACACTTGGTATCTTCGGTGGCCTGCTTTCCGTGCTGCGGACGTTCCGGCTCGAGGCCAAGCGCCGCATGCGCGACGCCGCGACGGACCCTGAGAGAAAACACCTCTCGGCCCTCCAAAATACATTCAAGATTCTGATCAATAGCTTCTATGGCTATCTGGGCTTCGGCCAGGGGCACTTCGCCGATTTCGCCACTGCCGCAGGCGTGACTGCAAAAGGCCGCGAGCTGCTCCGGACGATGGTCGATTGGCTGGGGAGCCGCGGAGCGCGAGTCATCGAGATCGACACGGATGGCATTTATTTCCAGCCGCCTCCGGATATCTCCGCCGCCGATCTGGAGACCGGCCTGCGGAGCGTGCTGCCCGATGGAATCGATGTAGAACTCGATGCCCGGTACAGCGCGATGCTGAGTTACAAGGCCAAGAACTATGCGCTCCTGGCTGCAGATGGACGACTCACGCTTACGGGAGCGGCCCTGAAATCTCGCGGCATGGAGCCCTTCCTCCGTGAGTATCTGCTGCGCGCCATCGGCCATATTTTGCAAGGCGATGGTCCTGCCGTGGAAAGTCTCCGCGCCGAATTCGAACAGGCTATCCGGGGTCGCGCGTGGCCGATCGACCGATTGGCGAAGACCGAGTCCCTCCAGGACAGTCTGGCTTCGTATTCGAAGAAAATTGCCGCATCCTCGCGCAATCGGTCGGCTGCATTCGAACTCGCCCTGGCCAGCGGCCGCGATTACCAGGCTGGCGACCGGGTCACGTATTACATCACCGGCACCAAGAAGAAGGTGGTCGCGTACGAAATGGCACGCATGGCCTCGGCCTGGAATCCCGAGGCCCCAGACGAAAACGTCGAGTACTACGTGGCAAAGCTCAACGAACTCCACCTGAAGTTTGCGCCCTTTGCTTCCCCGCCGCCAAGCGAACCCCTCCTCCTGTAGTATCCAATGCCCATCCTGCCGGAAAGCGGTGGGATGTTTGATGACGCATGGTTTTTGGCGTTGCTACTACCGCGGAGTTTGCGCAACGTGCTGACGTGCTCGAGCTGCAGGACGTTTCCCTCTTTGTCGGCCGGGGTGAGGACGTACAGGCCATTCTCGGCGATGTCAGCCTCAAGTTCCCCCGCAACCATTTCGCGGCTGTCATCGGCCCGTCCGGCTGCGGAAAGAGCACGCTGCTCAAAGCCATCGCAGGCATCGCTCCCGGCAGGGAGGAAGGCAGCATCTATTGGAATGAACGCAATCTCGTCGAGAACGACTTTGCTCCGACCGAGATCGGATATGTTCCACAGTTCGGAATCGCGCACGAGGAGCTCACAGCCGGCGAATGCGTCGAAACGGCGATCCGCCTGCGTGTGCGCGGCGCCCGTGGCGAGTCGCTCCAGGTCCTTGCGGAACGCACACTCGACGAGGTGGGCCTGCTCGAACTCGCAGATCGCACCGTAAGCGTGCTTTCCGGTGGGCAGCGACGCCGCCTCGCCCTGGCCATGGAGATCGCAAGCGCTCCGGCCATCCTGCTCTGCGACGAGGTCACGAGCGGTCTGGATGCGCAGGCCGAGGATGAGATCGTCCACGTGCTTCACGCACTCGCGGCGCATGACCGTCTGGTCCTTTCCGTCACGCACAGTCTTCGCCATCTCGATCTTTACGATTCCATCGTGGTCCTGCACCGCGGGGTACTCGCCTACCATGGCGGGCCGCAGGATCTCATGCATTATTTCCGGATCGAGCGGCTCGAGGATCTCTACTCGCGATTGGAGGAACGCGAGCCCGCGGACTGGGCGAGCTCGTGGCGAAAGCATTCCGCCGCCTATACAGGCGAACTCTACCAGACCGCCCTCGCGGAAGTCATCGCCGTACCGCCCGACCCGGGGAGCGAGCCGTTTGCCACGTTCGAGGATGTCGAGTCCGGGGATAATGAGAGCATAGCTTCCAGAGATGACCGAGAGCCTCCCAAGCTTCCCGGGGCAGCCAGCCAATTCTTCACCCTCCTCCATCGGAGGTTCCGCATCTTTTCCCGGAGCCGCGGTCAGCTACTGCTTCAGGCCGGGCTTATCCTGGGGTTCCCGATTCTCGTCGCGATCTTCGCCTGGAATGGGCTGCCCGAAGTCCGCAATCTGAGCGTCGGCCTGGATCTCAACGTTGTTCAACAACTCTCCGAGGCCTCGGAATTCCTCAAGCAGGCCAGCAAGGTCGGCAGCTTGGTCTCCGGCGTCGTGATGTTCCAGGTCATCCTGCTCACCCTCATGGGCGCAAACAATTCCGGTCGGGAAATTGCCGCCGAGCGGCTCATCTTCGAAAAGGAAAAACTCAGCGGCCTGCGCCCCTCCAGCTACATCGCGAGCAAGGCATTCTTCCTCCTGCTTCTCGTCGCGGCACAGTCCCTCTGGATGGGCCTCTTCGTGCATTTCGTCTGCGGCTTTCCGGGGACACTTTCCGAGCAGCTTTTCTTCCTCGTGATGGTCAATGCCGCCATGACATCGCTGTGCCTCGGCATCTCGGCCTGGATGGGCTCGGCAGAGCAAGCCTCGCTGGTCTCGATCTATCTCGTCGGATTCCAGCTTCCGCTTTCCGGCGCAGTGCTCGCCCTTCCAGATTGGATCGGCAGTGCAGTGCGCCCGTTTATCTCGGCATACTGGAGCTGGTCGGGCGTACTCCAGACCCTCCGCGCGGAGCGATACTATGATATCGTAAAAATGGTGGCTCAGACCCAGCTCTCCCTCGCCCCCCTCTGCGCATGGATTCTCGCATCGCACGTCGTGCTTGGCCTCTTTCTCGCCTGGGCGGGCGTACGATCGAATCGCATTCATTGAAGAAATCCATTTGAACTTCCCTCCCTTCCAGCCTTGGAGACTGTCTGAAAAATGCGGGAGGCCGCGCGAAAGCAAGGAGGACCGGATGGCAAGGCGCGCCGAGTGCGCATCCCCTTGGCGGGCTGTAAGCGAGGCGCAACGCCGACAGACGGTCCTCCTTGCTTTCGCCCGCAAGGGTGGTGCATCCTCCATACACTTTTAAGGTTTTCCCCCCTTTTACTTCCACGCGGCTTTCCGCACTTTTCAGACAGTCTCTTAGACACCCAGACTCGTGGCCAGACGCTCCCGTTCCTCCATCCCATCTTTGTGGCTCGCCGCAGCCGCCGCCCTTCTCGTCGCGATCTTCGGGATCGGGGCGTATTTCTTCACCCAGAATAGCGACCCGTATCGCACGGCCGCCCCGCTCGATGTCGCGGCATACCTCGAGAATTCCAACAGTCTCCGCGGAAATACGTACCGGGTGAAAGGGGAAGTCCTCAACGTCCTCGGCTATTCCACCTCGGAAGGGCGGTTGATTTCCGTGGGTATCGATGCGACGGATGACGTCATCCCCATGTTGATTCCCGCCACCCTCGGGAAGATCAATATCCAGAAGGGGCAGAAATACATCTTCCTCATCGACGTGACCGATAAAGGCATCCTCCAGGCCAGGAATCTGACGAAGGCATGAAACCGCATTTCCTCTACTGGGCCGCCATTGGCTTCGCTCCACTCGCATCCGCGCAGGTCGTCGATTCCCCGCCACCCGCCCAGCCGGCTCCGGCCACCGCGCCGGCTCCCGCCGCAGCTCCAGCCGCCCAGTCTGGCAGCCAATCGAATTTCCTCGGAAAAGACGTTCCCTTCTTCGATCCCGGCAATGAGACCGTCACTTGGGACGGGCGCACGTGGAATGTCGGCAACAACCGATTCTTCCAGGCTCGCTTCGAGAAATACCTCAATGCTCCGGCCGAGACAGATATTCAGTCCGCAGCCTATGAGGCCACGATCAAAAAAATCCTCGATCTGCTGAGTCCCAGCAAAGCGAGCCCGAAGTCCCTGGACCAGGCATTCGACCTTCTGGCCAAGGCGTCCGCCTATACTCGTGATGCGGGCCTGTGCGATACCATTGCCAACCAGGTGTACACCGCGTGGCAGTCGCAGCAGAACCGTGATCGCATGGAGGCGGCCAACAACTCGCTCGAGCAGGAACGGGTCAATGTCCAGAGGAACAAAGCAGTCACTCTGGAAGGCGAAACCAACTCGGCGGAGAACAGGAATCGGACGGCCGGCGCATCCAAGGGCGGCCCCAGCCAGGCAGATGCGATCAATACCGAACGGATCGCGGCGTACATCCAGCCGTATGATCAGCGGATTGCAGAGATCAATGCCCTCCTCCAAGCCAACAAGGTCAAACGCGAGAAGCAGGAACTCCAGGCGAAGATCGAGTTCCAGTCGCTCATCGTGCAGCTCTTCCTCCAGCGGCGCTTCGAGCATGTGCTGATCGCCAGCCGCTTCTATCGCAACATTTTCAACGATGGCGACGATGAGATGAAGGTTCAGGGAAATGCCCACGACCTGTTCTCAAAGACAACGGGGATGCCTCCCACCGTTGGCACGGTCGACGCCATGGCAGGCGAGGTCATTCGCGACGTGACCGAAGGCGTGGATGCCTACAATTTCCTCATGGAGCAGGGGGAACTCGATAGCGCCACCAAGCGCCTCTCCGAGAGCTTCCTGGTCGGCGAGTACATGCCCGCCATTCGCACGCTCTCTCGCGACAAAAAGCGGGAATCCCTCTCCTACGCCGAAAAGTCGGACCAGCTCGTTTCCGCGCTCGAGGTGAAGGATTACACGCTGGCCGAGAAACTCGTGAATGAGATGACGACCATGGCGAAGGACTTCGACTCTTCGAAGCCGATGGCCGCCATCCAGACGGCGAAAACAATCGCCGCGATGCATCTGGCGAAGGCGCGGAATGCCGCCGTCGGGGGCGATCACAAAACGCTCGAAACCGAGCTGACCGCAGCTACCGAGATCTGGCCGCGCAATCCCCAGCTCGCAGATGTGGCGAACATGATCTTCGACCAGGGCAATGTGCAGAATAAGGCTGAGGTCGATTTCGACCAACTCCTGAGCCAGAAGAATTATCGCCAGATCTACGACGACAAAGAGCGCTTCATTGCTGCCGTGGCATTCGACGCGCAAAGGCAGGCGCAACTTCGCGATGTGCTCACCCAGATGCAGGAGATCGAAAGCGCCATCATCCGCGCGCAGGAGATCGAGAAGCGGGGAGATTTCGCGGGCGCTTGGGAGAGCGCCGAGCAGGCATTCGACAAGTACCCGTCCGACTCCAAGCTCAATCAGGTGCGCGCCGATCTCACCACGAAGGCGGCTGATTTCGTCCAT
>Ga0068856_100000421_pt1 | contig 46619 bp, 42 predicted proteins | sample KBSCornC62_FD_66595 | JGI IMG/M metagenome (GOLD analysis project Ga0068856, IMG submission 66595) | Corn rhizosphere microbial communities from Kellogg Biological Station, Michigan, USA - KBS Corn C6-2 | ecosystem: Host-associated > Plants > Roots > Rhizosphere > Soil ...
TCCTGACGCTGATGATGAAAATACGCGCGTAGCGTGCCTTGAGGCCGCCGGTAATAAACGTCCGCCGGCGCACCGCCATAGTCGATGGTCAGCAGCCGGGCGTCTTTGGCAGAGGCGGCCCATGACGCCATCCATTCCGCCGCCGAGACCTGCACCTCGACCCGCTGGCCCACCGGCCAGCCAAGATCGAGCGCGCTGGACGAGGGGATCGACCGATCGATAACGCACTCGAAAATCCTGCCCTCCTCGATCCGCAGAGCCACCTCCTGCCAGGACGAATCGTTCCTCTCGAACACACGACAGGGAAAGGCATCGATCAGCTCATTCGAGAAGATGAGAGCCCGCCCCTGGCAGGCATCCAGCGCCTCCTGCATGGAGTCGTGCCAGCGCACGCGGAACTGCGGCAGCGCGCGCTGTTGCTCGGTCCGCAGCACGGGCGAGGTCTCGACGATGTGATACATGAGGCGGAGCCGCTTCCAGAGACCGAGCCGTCGCAGGACGGTGCGCGCCAGCTCTCCGGATCCGGCTCCCGCTTCGATCACATGCCAAGCGCCATCCGGCCCCGGCAGCCGATTCTGCCACAGCCACCGGGCGAGGCCCGAGCCAAGCGCCTCGCCGAGACTCGCGGAAGTCGAGAAGTCGCCCCGGCGGCCGACAGTCCGAATGTTTCGGGCGTAATATCCATGCTCCGGGTGGTAGAGCGCCTCCTGCATGTAGCGGTCCACGGGGATCGCGCCGCCGCAATCCGCCTGCACGCGATGCAGGAAATCGAGGAGGGATTCGCTCACAGAGGCTATCTCTCAAGGATGGATGCGGCGCAGGAGATCGGTCACTTCCGCCGTGAAATCCACGGTATGCTTCAGGAGCTCCGTTCCGAAGCTCTGGAAGCTGATCGCCGGTGAGGCCACGATCAGAAAGACCGAGAGGACAGCCAGGTTGAGAATGTAAATGATCACCAGGGAGTAGAACGTGCCGCCATACGTCAGGTCGGTCTGGCCTTTCGGAATCATCCAGAGCGTGAATGTGATGTGGAATCCCCACGTCGCCCCGATCAGCATGTAGAGCACGGGCCGGAACGGCGCCATTTCCCAGAAGAGGCCGGCGATTCCATAGAGCATGATCACGAGCAGGCTGTAGATCGGGAAGAAATACGGGGCGAGCGCGATCCAGGTATTGATCCGGTCGGAGAGAATGTGGCCGCCATCGCGAGTAATGCGGAACTGGCTCACTCGCCCGCCCATTATCCAGACCCATAGGGCATGGGTGAGCTCGTGACCGAAGACATAGATCCAGAGCGGGCGGGGGAGGCCGAAGAACGCCCCCAGCCAGATCACCAGCCCCAGGCCAAAGAACCAGAATTCCTCCGTCGCCCAGAACGCATCGTGAAGTGTGGCGCGGGCAAAAACGGTGAAAAAAGTCAGCGTGAGCAGCCACGCCGGAGGGAGCAGGAAGAGTGCGACAACGAACTTCACCCAGCGAGTGGGCACCGTCGCCGGGCGCGACATCGCAATCGATGCGCGCAGCTTCGTTGTCTTGGGTGATTGCGGAGAACGCCGCCGAACCTTGGGCACGCTCGGGTTTACAACATCCCGCCTCCCAATGCGAACGGAATTGGTGCCTCCGAAATCCTCTTTGGCGAGGGAAAGAGAGACCTTTCGATGCTCATCCGAGAACTCGTCTCCGCCATGGTTTTGTATATATCGAGACTGTCGATGTCCTTGTAAAAACTATCGATTAAGTAACCTGCGCGCGGCCTGACAGGATGACGTGTATGAATACGAGTCCGCTCACATGGCTTTTCCTTGCGGCGTTTACCATTCTCTCGCCTGCTTTTATGGTATGGGCGGCGGGGGAGAATCCCCTCGTATCGGACCTGGCAGGTCAGTGGCGTGGGAGGAGCCAATTCACCGGAATCAGCTATAAAGAGGCCACGCAAAAGAAAATCGCGCCTCAGGATGTTGAGATTGTGTTGAGTATTTCGGCCGACGGAAGGGCGTCGGGCAGGCTCGGCGGGGCGGAATTGAACGGATGGGCCGTCGAGGCCAACCGGGGGTGGCTTGCGCGGCTGCTTCACATCAAGAGCGACTTCATCATTCGAGGGCAGATTGTCGGAGCTGTCATTCCCGGTTCCGTAGGTGGAAATCATCCGATTAACGCTCCGTTTCATGTGGACGGTACACGGATCGTCGGCACGGTCTTCGTGATCTATCCCATAAAATATCCGTATCCATTCCTGAGTCTTCGGCTGAGTCGTTGAACTCTGATCCAAGCTGTCGGTCGGATTCGTGGAAGACCACGGAGACCAGTTTGAGTGCGTACTGAGAGGATAGTGCCACTCTACGAAGAACTGCCAAACGATTAACCGAAGCCCTCATTAGCAAGATACCAGGTTGAAAATGGCAATTACCTTCCACCCCTCGGAAGCAGTCGGCCCGCGCCCTTCACAAATTTCGTTTCCTGCCTATATACCGAAACGAGGAAACGAACGGGAATTTGGAGCGTTTTACTCTGTTAATCTCTAGAATTTCGTGGAAACGAAGAGATGGGTTTCTGTTCGCCTCGTTTACTTGATCGACCCACTCGCCTACGCGACTTGAAATGAAATTGCCCGAATCTCATGAAAACCCATTCGCCGCGCTTTGCTTGGGGCGGGTTCGGTGCTACAGGTCGTCCCGACTTTGATCTCTATGACTTTTCTTCGCGCCATCCTTGTGCTGCTCGTTTTCGTCATGATGGACGCGCGGGCTGCCTCCGCGACCTATTCCCGTAGTCAGAATTTTGCCACGGACCCGACGAACTGGCGGCAATCGCAGAAAAATCTTTTTTACGGATACACGCGGACGATGGCGACCGGTGGAAAGGGCGCGGCCGGAGGACTCTTCATCCCATCGACTGTTTTCAATTATTACGCCGATCTTTACCTGGGCGGTTCGCTGGACCGGAGCACCCCGATCTCGGCGAGCGGCGTACTCGATCTTTCACAAACCAGCGGTCAGCCGGCATACACGACATCGAGCTACATCGGCCATTTTAGCCAATCGCTCACAAGCAACTTCATCAACTTCGTGGGATTCGCCATCACCGGGGCCACGGGGAATACAGTCCAGGCGACCGCAGTGGTCGAGTTTTCGGATGGCACGGCATACGCTGGCAGCCCAATCACCCTGACCATCGGCCAGGGGCTGGTGAACTGGAGCTACGACTGGAGTCCGACCGGCGGCATAACCGGCCAGGGCACGCTGAGCGCGCAATTCGGCGGAGCCACGTCGTTCCTGCGAATCCCGGCCTCGGCCGCGGGATCGAATTTCGGACTGAATGCCTTTGGGCTTTTTCAGCCGCCGTACACCGCGCCGGACGGCAATTCCTTCCTGCAGATGTTTGTGGGCAATCCCGTTTACACGGCGCTCCCCGGCAATCCGCCTCGTGTGCGCGTGCACGGTCCCGCGAAGATCGTGACTCAGTCGGGAGTGATCGGGCTATCGGGCACGGCGCAGGTTCAGCGCGGCTACAGCGTGACGGCCGTGCGTTACCGGCTGATTCGTAACGGAAAGCTCGGAGCGCTCCGCTGGGCGCGCGGCACCACGAACTGGACGGCCGCCATCCATGTGCCTACGGGCTCTTCGAAGATTCAGATCATCGCGCGCACCGACAGCGGGCTCACGAATGTGGCCGAGCGCCGGGTCGTGAGGCTGCCATAATCGAAGTCGAGCAGGGCGCAGTCTTCGGAGCGATTGAAGACTCACAAGGGGGCAGATTCTCATGCTCCGTACGCGGGTTCTACACAGGATGAAAGTGATGGAAGCGACGGCGGGCAAGGGACTGTCCGCCCTACCCTCGATTGGACGTCGCCGAATGGCCGTGCGGCAGCACGATTCACACCCAAGGTAGGGCTGGCCAGTCCCGTGGCCGCCGATTTTTTGAATTTCCGAGTGAGGTTCTTATACCCGCACGCGGGATCAAAATGAAGCTACGGAACCCGACGGCGCGGCTTCCCTACCGTAGATAAGGAACCCGGCAAATGCCGGGTGGTCTTTGGCGGGAGCCTTCCTTAGGGGGTAGGGAAGCCGCGCCGTCGGGTTCCGTAGATTTCTGATACAGCGCGAATTTCATGCACGGCATCCCGCTTGAAATTTACGGGCCAAATATTACTTCGAAGTCGCGATCTCGGCTCCGTCCCAATCCGGAGGAGGAGGGGTTGCGAGAAAGGCCTCTGCGCGCTGCAGGTACATGCCGCAGAGGCGGTCATCTGGTTCTTCCTCCAAGCACTGACGCAGGGTGGCGGCTGCTTCTGCGAACCGCAGCGCGCGGAAGTCGGCGACGGCGGACTCATAGCGATCGAGCCATTCGGCGGCTTCTTCATCACGGCGGCCGACGACAGTGAGGATTTCGACGGGTCGGGACTTGCCGACGACGCGCACCAGATCCACCGAGCGGAAGCGGAAGCATTCGCGCGCGTGGTCGGCGACCGGTTTAGTGACGCAGAGCGAGAGGCCATATTTCTTCGTGAGTCCCTCGACGCGGGAGGCGAGGTTGACGGTGTCTCCGATGACGGTCGGCTCCATCTTCTCAGACGAGCCGATATTGCCGAACACGGCATCACCATGATGGATACCGATGCCGACCTTAAAGGGGCGGATACCCTTCGCAGTCCATTCTTCATTGAGGCTCGCGAGGCGCGCGAGCATTTCGACGGCAGTGGTCACTGCACGCAGAGCATCCTTGTCCTCGCCCTCGCTCACGACATTCCCCCACACGGCCATGATCCCATCGCCGATGAATTTATCCACCGTGCCATGGTTGCGGAAAATGATGCCGACCATCTCGCCGAGATACTCATTGAGCTGCTCGACGACGACGCTCGCATCTGCATGCTCGGAGAAGGAGGTGAATCCCCGCACGTCGGAAAAGAGCACCGTGACCGGCTGGCGTGTGCCGCCGAGCTTCGTGAGGAAGTCGTCGCGATTGTCGAGGACCTCGCGCACCACGTTGCGCGAGACGTAGCGCTCGAGCATGGAGCGCATCCGGCCGCTCTCGAGCCGCTCCCGGGTGAAATTCCATGAGATGCACGACACGCCAGAGATCAGCAGGGTGAGGGTCGGTGAGGTGAAAGGGAGGGCATAGTTCAGGATGCCGAGCACGAGAATGCATACGCCGAAGTAGATCGCGCAGACGGATATGAGGGCGCAGAGGGCTCCCATGGGGCGCCGCATCAACCCCGCCGTGATCGCCAGCGCGACCACCGCCGCGCCGAAGATCGCCGCAAGCGTGGCGACCGGGCTGGCGGACGCATAGAAGCTGCCATGGATGGCGGCCGCCATCGCATTGATGTGCAGCAATGGCCCGGGGACAGTGGTCCTCGATGCAAGAAACGAAGGATCCGGAATCACCTGCTCGTCGTGGAGAATCGGCGCGGATGGGCCGATCACGACGATCTTGTCCTTGAAGATCGCGCCATCCTGGAGTGCATGTTTCCAGTCCGATGCGACGAAGAGGCTGAAGAACGAGACCGTGCGAATGCTGCTCGTCTTTACGAAATGAAACGGAAGGAGATTCATGTCCGCCGGCACACGATCGCCATGTCCGGCCAGACGCAGGCCCGCAGCTCCGAAGGAATCGAGATGGCGCCCCAGGCGGTCGATGCCGTAGATGGCCTCCCGCACCACCTGGTCCTGCGGGGTGGGCCAGAAGTTCACGAATCCCACTCGCGGATCATGCCATGGATCCTTGATGAGGTTCGAGGACGGCATATTGGGCACCATCGGGGACAACGCCTGGTGATCGGGCGACTGCCTGTCCCTGATGAAATTGATGCCGATCACCACCTGTCTGGGATGGTCATCAAGTGCGCGCTTGAGCTCGATATCGCCATCCCTCGGCTTGTCGAAGATGATGTCGAGCATGACGACCTTCGCTCCGGCGGCGAGGATCTTATCAATGGCATCGGCCCAGACACTTCGTGGCCATGGCCAATTGTTCGTATGGGTCATGACCTGGAGGGTCGGCGAGGCGGCGATGTCTTCGGGCCAAAGCTGGTCGAGCTTCATCGAGGCATCATCGACCGCGACGAAGACGAACTCCTTCGCATCCAGGCGAGGCCGCGACAGATCGACGAGCTTGTCCTGAGTCGAGAGGCTCAGCAGCACAAAGCTGGGTAAATGCGAGAGGAGCAGCCCGACAAGCAGGGCTGCGCCCAGGCAGATGCCTGCGAGCTCCAAGGTACGGCGGCGGAAACGGGAACGGGCGGCGGGGCTGGCCACGCGGATATGATTAGCGGTCATTTCGGTCGCTGAAAAGGCTGGTCTGGCAGATTGACGCCGCTCCCGGGCTTGTTCACTATCCGCCGCATGTTGGCTCCGCGCACGCTCTGCCTGGCATTCCTGGGATGCGCTCTGTCGGCCGTCCAGGCCCAGCAGGCGACGCAATCCGTCCAGGCCCAGCAGCAGGCGGCGCTGCCCCAGCGCATACAGGGCGGCCTCGCGTCGAACTCGGCGATCTCATCGGATAGCTTCGCTCCGGCCAGCCCGTCGGATTCCGATATCGGAGTGCAGGCGATCCTCCAGCCGGTGCAGAAGTATCAGCCCTTCAGCGCATGGACGAATTGGAACGTCTTTTGGACCAGCAACGCCCAGCTTCTGGACAACACGAATCGTGGGTCGGATACATTTCTGGCCGGAACTGTCGGTGGCGGATACATGCCCAGTCTTGGCGGCAATCTCTTCGCGGACTTCTCGGCGGAGCAGGGGATGTACCGCTACGCGCGGAACTCCTCGCTCGATTTCAATAGCACGGAGCTGAAGGCGGGACTCCTCTATGTCGTGCGGCAGCTCGGCGATCTCGCGCTCTTCTCCGACTATACCTACGACATGCTGTCATCCCGGGGGCTGAACAGCCAGATCTACGGCAGCCAGACATGGAGCGTCGGTGCGCGGAAGGTTTTCACGCTCAGTCGCGCCCATCTCTTCTACACATCGGCGAGCGCGGATTTCGCTCTTGGCGGCGAGCCATCCTACGCCGTGCGCAATAACTTCTCCGCGCTCGTGGGTTACCAATGCAATCTCACCCGCATGCTCCGCTTGGATCTGTACTATTGCGCATCCGCGCAGGATTACCGATTCACCGACCGCGCGGATTTCAATCAGCTCATCGGCGGCGGTCTCACGCTCCAGGTCACGAAGTGGCTGGGCATCCAGGCGATCAGCACGATGGCGATCAACAACTCGACCGACAGCACCTACACGTACTTCGCTGCGAATTTGGGTGGCGGCCTCGGCATAATGGTTAACTTTTAGCCATGAACCGCGCGTGGAGATTTCTATTGTCCGGAGGGTCCGCAATGGTTCTCCCATGCATCGTTCACGCTGCGGGTACGCTCCAGAGCGCCCAGGTTACGCGGGTCTATAACGACGTCGACCTCGTCCTTCCAGACAAGCCGGCGACGGCCGCGAAGGTAACGGATGTCGTCTCGGGGAAAACGGCCGTGACGACCGGTACCCAGTCGCGGGCGGAACTCGAATTCAACGACCAGACGATCGCCCGGCTGGGAGCGAACTCACTCTTCAGCTTCGACCGGGGCACGCGAGAGCTCAACCTCAACGAGGGAGCCATCCTTCTTCAGGTGCCGAAGAACGCCGGCGGAGCGACGATCAATACCGCCGCCGTGACGGCAGCCATCACCGGCACGACCGTGATGATCGAATACCGAAAAGCCGTAAAGGCATCGAAGGGCATCGTAAAGTTCATCGTTCTCGAGGGGACAATGCGTCTGCACCTGAACGGCCATCTGGGCGAGACAGTACTCCTCCACGCCGGGCAGGAGGTCACGCTCGATCCCTCCGCGAAGTCGCTGCCGGATCCGGTGTATATCGATGTCGCACGGCTGACGAAGACCTCCGGGCTGATGAGCAGCCAGTTCGGCGAGTTGAAAAATGAGCCATTCATCCTCCAGACGATCCACGAGCAGAACGTGCTCAAGGCCAAAGGGAAACTCATCGACCTGAGCTACGGCCTGTATGGGAAACGGAAGCTGGCGGGTCTCAAGATCGGTCTCCAGATCAATTCGCAGTCATCCATCCGCACGAACGCAAATGTGCCGCCCGGAGGCGGGCCGAGCCATCCCTCGAAAGTCGCGGTGAATCGCGTCTCGCCTCCGCAGCACACCATCGTGCCACCGAAGCCGCCGGTCGTTTGCATCCCGCCGAAGCCGCCGAAACAGCCGCTGCATCCGAAGCCGCCGACTCCGCCATCGCCTCCCGCCGTGCCCCCGCCGCCAAGCGCTCCACGATAACATCATCTGCCTGCCACAAGTGCGCATCCTTCTCGTTGACGGTCATTATTATCTGTACCGGTCGTTCTTCGCCATCCGCGAGCTGACGAACTCTCGCGGCGAACCGACCAACGCCATCTACGGCTTCATCAAGGCCCTGCGCCGTATGATCGCCGATGTCCGGCCCGACCGGGCTGCGGTGATCTGGGATCGCGGCATCTCCGAGCGCCGAGCGACACTCCAGCCGGCGTACAAGCAGCACCGCCCGTCGATGCCGGACGATATGCGGGTGCAGGAGCCGATCATGCAGGAGCTCGTGCCGCTTCTCGGGGTGGCGAGCCTTTGGCTGCCGGATACCGAGGCGGATGACTTGATCGCCTCCTACGCCGTACAGTACGCGGGAGAGACCGTAATCGCGACGAACGACAAGGATATCCTCCAGCTCGTCAACGAGCGCATCCGTATCTACACGACGAACAAGGCCGATCTTCCGCCGCCAGAGGCCGGAGCTCCGAAGTCGAGTGCGCCCACATTTGCCCTGCTCGGGATCGACGCTGTGCGCGCCAAATGGGGCGTGGAGCCGGCGCAGATCGCCGACGTGCTCGCACTCACCGGAGATAGCTCGGACAATATCCCCGGCGTGGATGGCATCGGGCAAAAGACCGCCGCCGCCTTGGTCACGCAGTTTGGCACGGTCGAGGCGATGCTCTCCAGATTGGACGAGGTATCGAGCGCCCGTATCCGGGAGAAGCTGATCGCGCAACGCGCTCAGATCGTGGATAACCGCGCCATGGTGGGGCTGGATCTCGATCTTCCCCTGCCGAAGCCCGTGGACGAGTTGACGATCGCCCCACGCTATCCCGAACTGATAGATGCCCTTCGCAATCTGGAATTCCGTACCCTGCTCGCCGAGGTCGAAAGGGAGGCGCAGGCAGCCGGAGCCGCTTCGCGACCACAAGTGATCCAGGGCGAGCTGCTATAAGGTCGCCAGCCAGCAAGCGAGAAAGTAGCTCACGCCGGCGAGCACGCCGTATTGTCCGCTGAAATGAAAAAAGCTACGGCGGTCGCGGCGCGACCCGCCCTACCGACCGAAAGTATAGCTCGCGCCCTCCACACCCGGCATTTGCCAGGACCGGTTCCTGCGGTATGGCGGCGTCGAAGCATCGTGCGTTAGCCACGACTCGCACCCAAAAATAGGGCTTGCCGGGCCCTTGGCCGCCGACTTTTGAAATTTTCGGCTAATACCAAGTTGATGAAATAACTGGATCATGTTTCGAAGAAAGCGAGCTGTAGCCGTCCCGCGACTGCGGGATGCGAAGCGAACGAGGCCAAGAGTGCACGTTGTATCGCAGAACGATGCGTCGCCCACAGGGCGACGGCTACAGGTGAATCTAGTTATTTCGTCAGGATAGTATTAGATCGTTATCCCTTCGTGAGGGCTCTACGGGGGATTGAAACGAACGAATGCCATTGGTGGAGCGTCCGGCAGCCGAGGGATCCCACCCTTCCATCCTCGGCTCGGGCGCAGCCTCACCCTTCCTTACTTCGCGGGCTGGGTCGCAGGGTCGTCGAGATTATTCAGAGACGGCAGACCGTACGAGTCCCGCAGACGGCTCTCCGAAGCCTTCACTTGTTGCGCATCGAGGTAAAGCACCCCGGGATCGGACTCGAGGTCGATTTCATCGAAACCATTGACGGGATGCTCGGCGGCTGCCGCGAGATCGTTGAGATTGTGTATCGGCCGGCCATTGACCTTTTTCACGATGCCGCCTTCCACATCATCGTAACCGAGCGTGGTATCTGCGGGCAGTACCTGGCTGAGGAATACGATTTTGCCTTGGTCGGCAGGCAGCTCGTCCTGAAACTCATCGAGATAGACCAGCCGCGCCGGAGCATCGCTCTTCCAGTTCACGCCCCACTCCCGCAGATAGGGCTGCGAGAGCTCCTGGAAGACGAGGCCGCCGAGTATGTAATATCGCGGCGCCCGATCGAAAATGGCAGGCTCGCTAATGACAGAGGCTGGATCTCGCGGTTCCAGCGGGAGGTCGAGCTTGACCTCCTTGCCATCCCTCAGCACGTGGAGCGCCAAAGTGCCGCCAGGCAGGCTTGCGGTGGAGATGAGATGGCCGAAGGGAATCTTCCCAAAGGTCGGATCGTCGTAGTTTCCATCCTGGTCCAGAGGCTCGCCGTCCACTTGCATGAGGACGTCACCCTTCCTGAGTCCCGCCTTCTCCGCCGGGCTGCCATGCAGCACCGATGCGATGTAGACGCCCGATTGGCCAGCCTTCAGTCCAAGATAGCGGCGGAACTGCGGGTCGCGCGTGGGCGAAAACGTGAGCCCTGCCCGCGGGAAGCCCTGGTATGGCTTGCGAGCGACACGATCGAGGAAATTGGTGATCACCGCATAGGGCACGAGGTCCGCCGATTGCGAGCGCGAATCATAGCGCATGAGCAGCCCCGCGAGGCGGTCGCCGAGGAAGACCGGCAGAGTGAAGCTGTAGTCGCGGTATTGCAGCGGGGCGCTGATGCGGTAGGTGAGCAGCGAAATGCTGTCCACCGGGTAGCGATTGACGCTGATCGTGGTGATCGTCGCCGGCGTCAGCGCCAGGGCGCCAGTCGGCTCCAGTTGGGCGACGTTGACCTTTGCTCCGACCTTCACATCCTTCGCGAGACTGACGGGCTGTGTGCCATCGAGGAATTTCGGATCTGAAGGCTTCAGAATCGCCAGGTTCGACTCGTAATCGACGAACTCGACGGTGGCGGTGACTTTTTCGGAGTTTGCCGGGCGTTCGAGTTCGACGAAGTTGTGATTCGCGATCACCTCTGCGGTAACCAGGATGCGACCGCCATCGATGACGACGCCGATACCGCGCCGGTCGAACGGAGAGCGCTTCGTCCAGGGACGCACAAAATTGTAAGCCTGGTTCGTGGAGTTGACTCTCACGATCGAGGCGACCGATGGCAACGCGGACGCCGCAGGCTCCGCCCGGAGCATTGATGCCGGAGCGAGCGCGAGAACGAGGGCGGCGAGGAACGGTATACGGAGCGACATCATGGCTTCAGGTTCGATTCTTTTCCCACACCGTAGCCGGCGAGGATTCTCTGGCGGGCGGCGGCAACAGCTTTGGCCTCCAGTACGAGCGGCCGGCCAGCGCCGAGAAACTCGATCACGTAGGAGTCCGCGGGTTTGTCGAAGGCTGCGGCCACGTCGTCGAGGGTGCGGACCTTTGCGCCATTGATACTGTCGACGATGTCCTGGCGGAAGTCGTTGGCATAGGCATTGACCGGATCCGATAGGATATTGCTCAGGATCACGATCTCCGGGCGGTCTTTGTAAAGATTGTCCGCGAGGAAATGGTCGAAGTAGTAGCGCGTGCGTGGATTCGTAATCTGGTTCGCGCTGATGAAATTTTGATCCAGCGGTTGAAAGACGAGTCCTCCGAAGATGAGATACCGGGGCTTCACGTCGTACGCATTCTCATACAGCTCGAATGGATACGGCTGGAGACCCACAGTCAGCTTGAGCGGCTTGCCATTGCGGATGACATCCAGCTGAATTTTATCCCCCTTGAATTTCCGCTCGACGAGTTCGGCCATCGAGACATTGCTCCTGTCGATATCCACCGATCCGTCGCTGAAAACGGAATGCCCATCCATTCCCACGATGACGTCGCGCGGCTCGAGAATTCCGTCGGATGAGCCCTTGGCAAAGACTCTGCTCACCATGACGCCGAGGCTATTGTCCGGGAGTCCCAGGGCATGGCGCGCCGCGGGATTGTCCAATGGGAAATCCGTGATGGCCAGATCGACGTAGTGATCGTAGTGCCCATCAGCGATATCCGTGAGGAAGCGTTTGATGACGGGCGTCGGAATGATGTAGCCGACATTTTGAGCGACATCGCCATTGTAGCCTTGGAAGGCGACTCCGACGACCTTCCCATTCTGCACGACGGGACCGCCGCTGTTGCCGGGATTGATGGCGGCGTCGATCTGCACGACGAGATGCGAATCTGCGCCGGAGTGGCTGTAGTCCTCGAAATCGATCCTCGAGACGATGCCTCGCGTGACCGACGGATGATCGCCGCCGATCGGATACCCATAGACGAGGACGGTGGACTCGATCGTCGGCAGTCCATCGAGCTCCAGGGGCAGCATCGTTTTGAAGAACGAGGCATTCGCCAGCTTCAGGAGAGCGAGGTCCGAATCATGGGCAATGTATTCGACCGAGGCGGTATAGCGGTTGGGATCGCCCTCGCGCGTGACCCAGATCATGCGGGCATTACTCACGACATGTGCATTGGTGAGGATGCGGTCGTTGGAGATGACGAAGCCGGCGCCGATGCCCTGGTCGATCGGTCCCGCATTCCACGGCGATGTGTAGTCCGGATTCTGCGAGACGGTTTGAATGCGCACGAGGCTCTTGTGAATGAGATCCTCTCCGGCTGCCTGTGCGCAGGCGAGGACGGCGACGAAGGATGCAAGGAAGACGGTGGGGCGGAGAAATTGCCTCATGATTTGAATCGGAATTCCGGAGGGGTCATGGAATCGGAGAAAGTCATGGCGGAGCAGCGGCTGGACTCAAAGAGAATCGAGATCTCCGAATCGGTCCACATGGAATGTGGTCGAGCGCTTCTTTGATGGAAGATTTTTGGGCGGGCTCGCCGAGGATGGTTGCTCATCCGTGTTGCTTTCGCCGTGGAAGACGAGGGACTTCGAACCTCGATCTTCGGAATAGGCCAGCGCATTGCCCGGGCCGGTAAAGGTATTGATCGCGACCATTCCCATGCGGCCGCCCCCGCCCGGCAGCTTGCGATGTGCGACGATGAAATCCGTCGGGGAATAGAAATTGGTGAAATCGCGACGGAAGCCTGCGCGGGAGACACCCATGCAGAGATTCTTATGCATCTCGAAGTGGAGGTGCGCCGGATAGAGACCATGCGCCGTGCCGATCGTGCCGATCTGGTCTCCCCTCCGGACCAGTTTGCCCATGGTGACAAGCATCCGGTTCAGATGCGCATAAAGAGAATCCACCGTTTTGAGCGTGCCTCCCTCGTAATAGAGATGGCGGACGACGATGACGTTGCCCCAGCCGCCCGGCGTGTCGTGCACATAGACCACGATGCCATGTGCGACCACATAGACGGGGTTGTCGAAGTCGCTGTTTCCTCCACCGATGCCATTCCAATCCTCGCCAAGGTGCCCATTCGGGCGGAAGCCCCGCGCTTTATAATAGCCCTCGGCATCCGGCTTCCCGACCGGAAAGTCGAATCCATCCGCGATCTGGATGCGCGCTTGATTTGGCTCGGGTGCGCCGAATGCCGTCGCGACGACGACAATATGGGCGATCCAAAGCCAGAATTTACGCATAGACGACCAACCTAAACGCGCCGCGGTGGAGGCGCAAGTTTGGGGGCGAACAGGACGGGATTAAGCCAGATGCTGTCCCTGTGGGACAATCTGGACCACGGGCAGTGGGATGCGGAGCCGCAGCTCGTCGTCGAGATGGATTTCCACATGGTGAATGCCGAAGCGCTCGAACTTCACGCCGCCAAAGACATGTACATTCGTGGCGTTTGCCTCGAGCTCTCCCAAGGAAAATTCGACACGCGATTCGGCCAGGATCTGCTCATTCTCCGAGGAGAGGATGAGCGATCGTTGGGTGAACGTGCCCTGGCCTCCGCACCAGCGGGTCCAGAGGCACAGCTTGAAAAATGCGACCGGCAGCATCGGCGCCGGAATCACCGTGACCACTCCGACGAGCGTTTGCTGTCCGCTGATCTCGGCGCGGACGTCTTCACAGACCATGCAGGCCTGGAGATCGGGAAGGATAAGACTCATTTATGGAGGAAAGCGAAGGCGAGCAGAAAGGCTCCGAAGACGATGCGGTAGATGCCGAAGCCGACGAAGGTATGCGTCTGGATGAAGCGCAGCAGCCACTTCACGGCAATGAAGGAAACAATCGCTGCGACGACGAATGCGATGCCGAGTAGCGCCCAATTCTCATGGGTGCCATGCTCATGGGCATGCTTGAGCCCGTCGTGAATTTCGAGCGCGCCTGCGGCGAGCATGGTGGGGATGCCGACGAGGAACGAGAATTCCGTGGCGGCGACGCGGCCCGTGCCAAGCGCCATCGCCAGAATAATCGTCGATCCCGAGCGGGAGGCGCCGGGGAATGCCGCCGCGATGAGCTGGCCGACTGCCACCGCGATCACGACAGACCATGTGATCGTATCGTGTGCCTTGTGGCCCTTGAGGTATGCTTCCACGATCAGAAAGGCGAAGCCTCCGACGACCAGCGCAATCGCCACTGGGAGGATGGTTTCGGGGAGCTTGAGCCCCAGCTTCTTGAGAATCAATCCACCAGCACCGGTGATGATGAACGCGGTGAGGATCTTGAAATTGAATGTCCGGCTCTCAGGATTGTGCCAGCGGGCCAGCATGGCGATACGTTCCTTGAAGAGCGGGATGACCGCCAGTACCGCACCGCACTGGATCACTACATTAAAAAGGTCGGATTGATGGCTTCCGAGCCAATGCTCAGTGATGAGCAGGTGACCGGTCGAGGAGACCGGGATGAATTCTGTGATGCCCTCGACAATGCCGAGGATGACGACGATAAGCCAGGCTGGCAGCATAAACGGTTGGGAGAGGCTTCCGTGCGGCCGGGGGCTGCCGTCCAGGGATGCTGGGAAACTTTAGATGGCGTCCTCGTTGAGCTCCTCAGTGCGGATGCGGACTGCGCTCTCCACGGGAAGGACGAAGATTTTTCCGTCGCCAATCTTGCCGGTCTTGGCGGATTTCGAAATGGCGGCGACCGCCTTTTCGACTGCGGCATCCGCGACAACGATCTCGAATTTGACCTTGGGAAGAAAATCGACCGTGTACTCGCTACCGCGATAGATTTCTGTGTGGCCTTTCTGGCGACCGAACCCCTTCACTTCGCTTACTGTCAGGCCTTCGATGCCGACCTCTGCGAGAGCCTCTTTCACATCCTCCATTTTGAAGGGCTTGATGATCGCCTCGATTTTCTTCATACGCGCTGCTTATTGCGAATCGATGCATGAAGCAAGCAGGGAAACCGCCAGAGGGAGGGAATCGGTTCGCAATGCTTGCCGACGACACATTTCTCGAAATTCGCGAATTCCAGCCTTCGCAGATTTTTTTACTGACAATGCAGCCGGGCAGAAGGGAAGTTGGCGCGACGTATGAGTGACCAAATTCTTTCCGGGAAGACCGGTGTTGTTTTCGGCGTGGCCAACAAGCGAAGCATCGCATGGGCGATTGCCAAGGCGTGGCACAAGGCGGGTGCGAAGCTCATCTTCAATTACCAGGGCGAGCGCCTCAAGGAGAACGTCGAGGAGCTGATCGCGGAATTTGGTCCGGAGACCCAGCTGTTCCCGTGCGACGTCACCAGTGATTCCGAGATCGAGACGTTCTTCGGCAAGGTGAAGGAAATCACGCCGAAGCTCGATCTCATGCTGCACTCGGTGGCATTCGCGCCGAAGGAGGCCCTCGAGGGTAATTTCCTCGATACCTCGCGTGAGGCGTTCCGCATGGCCCATGACATCTCGGCCTACTCGCTCATCGGGCTCACCCGCGCCGCCGCTCCATTCATGACCGAAGGCGGCAGCGTCATCGCGATGACCTACTACGGCTCCGTGAAGGTGGTGCCGCATTACAACGTGATGGGCGTAGCCAAGGCTTCTCTCGAAGCGAGCACCCGCTATCTGGCATACGATCTGGGCCCGAAGAAGATCCGCGTGAACTGCATCAGCGCCGGCCCGGTCCAGACTCTCGCCGCGCGCGGCATCTCGGGCTTCAGCTCGATGATCAAGCATTACGAGGAGCACGCGCCCCTGCGCCGTAGCTGCACGACGGAAGAACTCGGCCACACCGGCGTCTTCCTCGCGAGCGAGGGCTCGGCCGGCATCACCGGCCAGGTTCTCTACGTGGACGGCGGCTACGAAATCATGGGCATGTGACGGCCGTCGGCCGTATCCCGCTCCCATGTCCCGACCGGTCTCGATCTCGACTCTCGCTCGCAAGCTCCGCGCCCGACTGGGTGCGGACGCTGTGAGCACGGAGGCTGCGGAACTCGCGGCCGTCTCCGGCGACAAATGGTTCGCCGAGAAGCGGCCGGATCTCGCTGTCTTCCCATCCAGCACCGCCGAGGTGAGCGCCACATTGGCGCTCGCCCATGCGGCGGGAGTGCCCGTTACGACGCGGGGAGCCGGTTACGGCTACGTGGGCGGCTGCGTGCCGAAGCGGGGAGGGGTCGTCCTGAGTACGGTTCGCATGAACCGGATTCTCGAGATTCACGAACGCGATTTCGTGGCTCGTGTGCAGCCCGGCGTGATCACGGGCGCGCTTCAGGAGGCGGCGCGTAGGAAAAGTCTCTTCTATCCGCCGGATCCGGCGAGTCTCAAGGATTGCAGCATCGGCGGCAATATTGCCACGAATGCCGGCGGTCCCCGGTGCCTCAAATATGGGGTGACCCGAAATTACGTGCTGGGCCTGGAGGTCGTCCTGGCCGACGGCACGATCGTCCCGGTGGGCGGTCGTACGCATAAGAACAAGACGGGTTTCGATTTGGTCGGACTATTCGTCGGTTCGGAGGGTCTGCTCGGCGTTGTCACCGAGGCGACTTTACGCTTGCTGCCGATGCCCCCGGCGCGCGCCACCCTCTCGGCGGGATTTTCCGACATGCGTGCAGCTGCACGCGCGATCGCGGCCGTCTTTGCACGAGGCTTTCTTCCCGCGGCCGTAGAGGTCGCGGACCGCTTCACGCTCGAGGCGGCTCGCAAATACAAACCCGGCGCGAAATTCCCTCCCGGTGGGGCTCACCTCCTGCTCGAGGTGGACGGCCAGCCAGCAAGCGTGCGCGGAGAGATTCGCGACCTGGCGAAGCTCCTGCGCGAGCAGGGCTCGACCGAGGTTCAGACCGCGTCGACCGAGGCCGCATGTGAAAAGCTCTGGGACCTGCGTCGTGCCTTTTCGTTTTCGCTCAAGGCCACCGGCCTCAAGAAGCTCAACGAGGATATCGTGGTCCCGCGGGGAAGGCTCGTCGACCTGGTCAAGTTCGCCCAGGGGCTGCAAAAGCGCAGTGGATTCCCGATCGCCTGCTTTGGCCACGCCGGCGACGGCAATATCCATGTGAACATCATGGTGGGCGATTATACGAATCCCGAGATTCACGCCCGCGGAGAGGCCGCCCTCGACGAGCTGTTCACGCAGGTCCTCGCATGGGGCGGAGCCATCACCGGCGAGCACGGGGTGGGGCTGGCCAAAATGCGCTGGTGGAACCAGGCGCTGACGGACTCCAATCGAGAGCTGCACCGAACGGTCAAGCGCGCCCTCGACCCCCAGGATTTGCTCAATCCCGGCAAGTTCGTCTGAGCCCGCTACGCCTGGCTGGCCACGCTGCTATTGGCGATTTCCGTCTCCACAGCTGCGGTATTCCGCTGCCGTACGAACTCCTCGAACTTCACGAGCGGCATCGGCCTGCCGAAGAACCAGCCCTGCGCAAACTCGACTCCCCTCGTGCGCAGATACTCGGACTGGCAGTGCTGCTCGACACCCTCTGCGATGATCGTGAGATCCAGTGACTTCGCGATGCGGATGATCTGATCGACCAGTCCTGAACTCGACGTCTCGGTGTCGATGCCATCCACAAACGCTTTATCGACCTTCAAGTAATCGAGGGGAAATCTTTGAAGGTAGCTCAAGCTGGAGTAGCCGGTTCCGAAGTCGTCCACTGCCAGCTTTGCCCCGGCCGAAGCGAGACCTTCCATGACGGTGCGCGCAACGGAGTTCTCCTCGGCGACCAGTCCGCGCTCGGTGATCTCGAAGATGAGCTGCGCGGCAGGCAATCCGGCTTCGGCGGCTTCTTTGACTCCGTCCAGAATGCGAGTGGTCGCGAAATGCTGCGGAGCGAGGTTGATACCGATGTGGAGGGAAGGATCTTTCCGAAGCATGTGACCGGCCGAGGCAGCGATCTTTTTCAGGATCAGATCTGTCATGGGAAGAATGAGATCGGTCTTCTCCGCGATATCGATGAACTCGCTGGCTGGAATCAGGCCTCGTCGCGGATGTGGCCACCGCATGAGTGCCTCCGCTCCCACGCACCGGCCGGTCGCCAGCTCGATGAGCGGTTGATAATGCACGTCGATCTCGCCGAATCGGACGGCCTCGCGCAGGTCCGATTCCAGAGACTGTGTGCGTTTCGCAATGCGAATCACGAGCCCGGAAAGGAGGGCCGAGACGACAATGCCGCCCACGGCGAAGACCGCCGCGCTCTGCGACCACTTCGCATGCACGACGGCCATGTCGGCTATGGCCACCGTGTAGATCGGATATTTCTCCGATTTCGAGAGCATGATCAGCTTGCCATTCTGCCATGTGAGCCGGTTCAAGAGTCGATCGCCGGGATTCATTGGGGCACGCACATTATCGGTGCCAAACGACGTTAGCGGGATGCCGCCATTATAATAGACATAGACACGGGCGCCGGATTCCCGCGCGTAATAGTCGAGGAATTCGCTGAATAGCTGCGGGTTCACCTGCCCTTCCACGGCATATCCGGGCGCGAAGGAATAAACGAGATTGAGCGATTGCGGTGATCCGTCGGATTTGGCCGACGGGGCCTCGACACTGATGAGACCTGGTGCGGGGAGGGGAGTATTCCCAGAGGCATGGCGCGCGGGAAGCTCACCGAAGGTCTGCTCGGTGGAGCAGACAATGTCGTTGCCCTTTCGAATGTCGATCACCTGCACGTAGCGATCGAGGAAAACGGCTTCCCGCAAAGTGTTCAACGCGCTCTCGTTGGGATTTTCCTGCGTAATGCTGGAAACTTTCCGCAGGGTGCCAGAGACAGTGTCGAGTACCGATTCCGCCTGCACAAGTGTGCCCGTGCTCACGAATTTGAGCGCTTGCTCAACCTCCGCCATACTTTGACGGAACGCATAGCCGAGGAAGAGTAAAGGCGGGAAGATTCCGGCTAGGACGGCCAGAATATACAGAAGGCGGATGGCCGTGCGATTTCGCATTCAGTATATAAAAAGCACACCGCGTCGCGCCTGAGAATGAGAAAAGCCAGTGATTAGGCATTCAGATTTATGGCGAGACTCACGCTTTTTGGTTCGCCAAGGGCGTAGCAAGCTTGCTAAGCGAATGGCGTGAATTCGAGAGAGCCCTCGCCGCCTTCGCTACCCTCGTCCTTTTCCTTATCCAAGCGAAGCATCGGTCGATGCGCCATATTGGGTCTGGGTGTTCTTCTCGTCGCATGCGAGAAGAAGGAGGCCCCCGTCGCAATGCCTCCACCGGTCGTGCAGGTCATCACGGTGCAACCGCAGGATGCGCCGCAGACCCAGACTTGGGTGACGACTCTTACCGCGGACGTGAATGCGGACATTCGCGCTCAGGTGAGCGGCTATCTGCTTTCTCAGAACTATCGCAACGGCGCCTATGTGAAGGCGGGGGACCTATTGTTCGAGATCGATCCCAGGCCCTTCCAGGCGGCTTTGGCCCAGGCACAAGGCACGCTCGCCCAGTCGCAGGCGACGAATACGGCCAATGAGCTCACCGCGCAGCGCTCCGCCGACCTCTACAAGAAGAATGTGATCAGCCGTCAGCAGTATGACGATCAGACCCAGGCATACGAAGCGAGTAAGGCGGCCGTTCAATCCGCACAGGCGTCGGTGCAGCAGGCCCAGCTCAATCTCACATTCACCCGCATCACCTCTCCGGTGGACGGGATTGCCAGTATCGCGAATGCACAGGTGGGCGATCTCGTCGGGCCCTCGTCCGGTACGCTGGCCTCGGTCGTGAAGGTCGATCCGATCAAGGTGAAGTTCATGGTCGCCGAGCAGGACTATGTGAACTTCATCCAGCAGTTCTTCAAGGATCCGAAGACTTCTCCGATCGCCATGGGACACCATCCGAATTTCCCACTTACTCTCACGCTTGCCGATGGCACGCAATATCCGGTCGGGGGGAAGCTCACGAGCGTGAACAACGTCGTGGGTATCGAGACGGGCTCGCTCACGATGGAAGGTGAGTTTCCGAATCCCGGCTATCTCCTGCGACCCGGCCAGTTCGGCTTGGTCACGGGCACGACCCATGTCCAGGACAATGCCTTCATCATCCCGCAGCGAGCGGTGATAAACCTGCAGGGCATCAATCAACTCGCCGTGGTTGGGGCTGACAACAAAGTCCAGGTTCGCACTGTGGAACTCGGCAATACGCTGGGCAGCGATCAGGTCGTCGTGAAAGGCCTCGCAGCTGGAGATCGTGTAGTGGTCGAGGGGCTGCAAAAGGTCAAGGAGGGCGAGACCGTCAACCCCCAGCCATATACGGAAACACCGCAGGAGAAATCCTCGGACGCGAGCGCATCTTCACCGTCTCCGACCCCGATGCCCACGCCGAAAGGCTAAGCGCCCTTTTCCATGTCGCGCTTTTTCATTAACCGCCCGATCGTCGCGATGGTCATCGCGATCATCATGGTCATTGTCGGCATCGTCAGCATGCTGCAATTGCCCGTTGCGCAGTTCCCGAACATCGTTCCGCCTCAGATCCAGGTGCAGGCTACTTACACGGGGGCCGACGCGCTCACCGTCGAGAGTTCCGTAGCCACGCCGATCGAGCAGCAGGTCAATGGTACCGAAGGCATGGAATACATGTATTCCATCAACGCCAATAACGGCTCGATGACGTTGAACGGCATCTTCGGCATCAGCACCACGCCCACGATCGACCAGGTGCTCATGCAGATGAAGCAGGGACAGGCCACGGCCCAGCTCCCCTCGGCGGTGTCCAACTACGGTGTGACGGTCGAGCAGGCCTCCTCATCGCCCCTCATCGTCTTCGCCTTATTCTCGCCGAATAAGACATACAACGCGGCATTCCTCGCGAACTACGCGAACATCAACATTTCCAACGAGCTCGCCCGTATCTACGGCGTCGGCCAGGTAAATGTCTATGGCGCCGGGCAATATGCCATGCGCTTCTGGGTGCGCCCCGACCAGCTCGCGAAGCTCAACGTCACCGTCAACGAGATCATCAATGCGGTGAAGGCGCAAAATACGGTGAACCCCGCCGGCCAGATCGGCGGGCAGCCGGTGCCGCAGGGGCAGGAGTTCACCTACACCGTCATCGCGCAGGGTCGTCTCGTGGCGGTCAAGGAATTCGAGGACATCATCGTTCGCGAGAGTCCCGACGGCTCCATCATCCGGCTCAAGGATGTCGCCCGGGTCGAGCTCGGCGAGCAAACCTACAATCTGATCGGTCGCTACGGCGACTCTCCGGCTGCCGTAGTCGTGGTCAACCAGCAGCTCGGTTCGAACGCGCTGGATTGTGTCAAGAGCCTGCGGGCGAAGATGGCCGAGCTTTCGAAACGCTTCCCGGACGGCCTCAAATACGATGTCGCTCTCGATACCACGCTGGCCATTACCGCGGGCATGGAGGAGATCATAAAAACGCTCTTCGAGGCGCTCCTCCTCGTCATCATCGTCGTTTTCGTCTTTCTCCAGGGTTGGCGCGCCACGCTTATCCCGCTCTGTGCCGTGCCGGTCTCCCTCATCGGCACATTCGCCCTCTTCCCGCTGCTGGGCTTCTCGATTAATACACTTTCCCTCTTCGGTCTCGTGCTGGCCATCGGTCTCGTCGTGGACGACGCCATCGTCGTCGTCGAGGCGGTCGAGCATCACATCGAGAACGGCCTCTCGCCGAAGGACGCCGCGATCAAGGCGATGGAGCAGGTCTCTTCGCCGGTTATCGCGATTGCGCTCATCCTCACGGCGGTCTTCGTCCCGACCATCTTCATTCCGGGCATCACCGGCCAGCTTTACCAACAGTTCGCCATCACGATCGCCGTATCGGTCATCTTCTCCGCCTTCAACGCGCTTACGCTCAGCCCCGCACTCTCCGCCCTGCTGCTGCGCCCTCGCAAGGAGGCGAGGGGCCCGCTCGGAGCATTCTTCCGCCTGTTCAACAAGGGCTTCGGTCGGGCGACCGACGGCTACGTCGGCGTGTGCCACTCGCTCATTCGGAAGTCGGGATTGTCGCTCTTGTTCCTCGCCATCATCTCCGCGTTGGCTGTCGTTCTTGCCGGGCGCCTGCCGGGCAGCTTCATACCGGACGAGGACAATGGCTACATTTACGGCCTCATCCAGCTCCCGCAGGCATCGTCGCTCCAGCGCACGTCGGATGTCGCCGCGCAGGTGGAGAAGATTATCGCGGGCACGCCTGGGGTCGATCACGTCACCACGATCGTGGGGCTGAACCTCATCAGCTCGGTCCAGATGACATACAGCTCGTTCTTCTTCATCAAGCTCACCGATTGGTCGGAGAGAAAGACGAAGGACCTCCAGGTGCCGGCGATTCTGAGAAATATCAACCGAGGCATCGCCGGGATTTCCAATTGCATCGGCTTCTCCTTTCCGCCGCCTGCCATTCCCGGCATCGGCACGGCTGGCGGCATTACCTTCATCCTGGAGGACCGTTCCGGCGGCTCCGTTAAATTCCTGGCTGATAATACCGATAAATTCATGGCGGCGGTGGCCAAGCGGCCCGAGTTCAGCGCCGTCAGCACCCAGCTTCTTCCCTCCGTGCCCCAGCTCGGGGTGACGGTGGATATCGAAAAGGCATTGAAGCAGGGTGTGAGCATCAGCGACGCCTATCAGACGCTCCAGGCATTCCTCGGTGGCACGATGATCAACTACTTCAACCGATTCGGCCTCCAGTGGCAGACGTACATTGCTGCCGATGGACCCTTCCGGGCGGATATCAGTCAGATGGGGCTCTTTTACGTTCGCAACGATAAGGGGACGCCGGTGCCGCTATCGTCGGTCGTCGATGTGACGCACCGTAACGGGCCCGAGTTCACCATGCGCTACAACATGTATCGCAGCGCGATGATCAATGCGACGACCTCGCCGGGATATAGCTCCGGCCAGGGCATGGCGGCGCTCCAGGAAGTTTTCAAGGAAACGATGCCCGGTGAGATGGGCTACGACTACTACGGCATGTCGTACCAGGAGCAGCAGGCTGCAGAGGGTGTGCCGCCGGCCGTGATTTTCGGCCTCTCGCTTCTCTTCGTCTTCCTCATTCTCGCGGCACAGTACGAGAGCTGGTCGCTTCCATTCAGCGTGCTCCTCGGTACACCGATCGCAGTCTTTGGCGCCTATCTCGCGCTTACGCTGCGGCGGTACCAGGCCGATTTCTATCAGAACGACGTTTATGCCCAAATCGGTCTCGTGATGCTCATCGGCCTCACGGCGAAGAACGCGATTCTCATCGTCGAGTTCGCGAAGGACGAGTACGACAAGGGCCAGTCAATCATCGATGCCGCCCTCGCCGGCGCGCGCCTGCGGTTACGGCCGATTCTTATGACGGCATTCGCATTCATTCTCGGCTGCGTGCCATTGTGCATCGCGATGGGCTCGGGAGCCGTTTCCCGGCGAGTGCTGGGCACCACGGTCGTCGGCGGCATGCTTGCGGCGACGTTGATCGCCGTCTTCCTCATTCCCGTCACGTTCTACGTCGTGGAGAAATTCGCCTCGACGAAGGAGCCGAGTCAGGAGCCTGTCCCACCGGCCACGCCGGCGACACCGACCGCCGAATAATCCAGCATCCGCTTACTTTTCAACCCCACCAGAACAAATGAACGAAACCGAAAACAAACCCGTAAGCGTCGGCGACTGGATCCTCACCATCATCGTCCTCGCCCTCCCACTCATAAACATCATCATGCTCTTCGTCTGGGGCTTCGGAGGGACGACGCACCCGTCGAAGAAGTCTTATTGCCAGGCTGTGCTCATCCTTTTCGCGATTGCCATCGGACTGAGCATTCTTTTGGGAATCATCGCCATGGTATTTGGCCTCGCGATCCATCCCCATACGAGCTAGTAGCGCCGCAGTAGGTCCGCTGACCGCGGGCTTCGAAATTAATCGAATCTGGCGTGCGGTGTGTCGCGCGGGCGACACACCGCAACGCATTCCTGGCTATCGCCGGGCCATTGCATACCTTTTCGGGGTACGGCTATGGAGCGCTGTCGCGCAGACTTTCCCCGCTCGCCATATGGAAGGCGATACGGGGAAGCGATGAGCCGAATCGAAGCCTTCTCTCGATCCTTCTATGGCTGGAAGATTCCCGCGAAGGCCCGGTGGTACCGCGCAATCAGGAAGAGTTCCAGCACGGTGACTGCGATGGCGATCGGCAGGCCTTCCGGCGCCAGGAAAATGTGAAAGAGCAGGATGTTTGCGACCACTGGCCCGAGCAGAGTGAGGCCGAGCGGAACAAACCGACCGGCCAGCAGGAGCAGGCCGCCCGCGATCTGGAGGCCTGCGACCACATAGAAATAATGGCTTACGAAGAGCGCCTTGGTGAAATCGCCGGCGAGCCCCGTGGGTGGTTTGCCCATGGGAATGAAATGCAAAAAGCCATTGAGGCCGAAGACCAGGAAGGCGAGGCCCAGAAGGATGCGGGCAAGGATCGTGACGATGTTCATAGGAATGGTGTCCGAGGATTTGTTTTGCGGGTTTGGAAGCCGATCGGTGCGGAAGCATGGGCAGCATCTCTGCTGTGATCCGCGCCCCCTTCCAACGATCGGGACTGAGGTGAGAGAGAATTATCGGGAGAGGCGCTGGGTGATCTCTGCGACATGGCGGCCCTGGAAGCGGGCCATCGAGAGTTCCCTCGCGCTCGGCTGCCGCGAACCGTCGGCCCCGGCGATCGTGCCAGCGCCATACGGTGAGCCACCCTTTAGCTCACTGATGTCCGCGAGATCCGGGCACGAGTAGGGGAGGCCGACATAGATCATGCCGTGATGGAGGAGGGTGGGGATGAAGGTGAGAATCGTGGATTCATTCCCGCCGCCGGTGCCTGTGCTCGTGAAGACACTGGCGACCTTGCCGACGAGGGTGCCGTTTACCCATAGGCTGCCCGTCTGGTCGAGGAAGTTCCGCATCTGTGCGGTCATGTTTCCGAAACGCGTGGGCGTGCCGAAGATGATGCCATCGTAGTCACCCAGCTCCTTGGGGCTTGCGACCGGCGCGGCCTGATCGAGCTTCGCACCGTACTTTGCCGCGACATCGGGAGGCATTGTTTCCGGTACGCGCTTGAGGGTGACTTCGACGCCTTCGACGCTGCGGGCGCCTTCCGCAATGGCATGCGACATCGTTTCGATATGACCATACATCGAGTAATAGAGAACGAGGAGTTTGCTCATATTCTTTGGGATCTTGAATTTTGGTATTTCGGGTTTGTTTTAATCGAGATCGAAGACAAGGATCTGCGATGGCTTCTCAGCCTTGAGATCGAGTTTGCCGGGTTCAGTGAGAATCGCGGCGTCTCCAGCTTCCAGTCGCTCCCCATTGAGCGAAACTTCGCCTTCCGCGACATGGATCCAGCCATGTCGTCCTGCGGCCATGTCGTATGCGATGCGGTCACCCTCGCCGAGACGGGCCAGGGAAAGGTCGGCATCCTGATGGATGGCGATGGATCCATCCCGCCCTGTCTTGCTCGTGACCAGATGCCACTCGCCGGTTGGCGCATCCACAAGGGATCTCTCGGCATACCGCGGGGTGACACCTTGGGCATCGGGCAGGATCCAGATTTGCAGCAGGTGAACGGCCTCCTCGGCAGAGGGGTTGAACTCGCTGTGGCGCACCCCGGTGCCGGCCGCCATATACTGGAACTCGCCGGTACGGATCACCCGGCCATTGCCCATCGAGTCCTTATGCTCCAGGGACCCGCTTAGAATGTAGGTGATGATTTCCATGTCACGATGCGGATGCGTGCCAAAGCCCATGCCCGGCATCACGAGGTCATCATTGATCACTCGCAGGCTGCGAAAGCCCATCCACTGAGGATCATAGTAATCGGCGAAGCTGAACGTGTGGTACGTGTCGAGCCAGCCATGGTTTGCATGGCCGCGTTCGTTGGCCTTTCGAATTTTCATGCGGTCACTGTGGCATGGTTCGGTCCTCGTCGGGAAAGACCATGTTTCTTGTCTGAGCATGCCTGGCAGGTATGCTCGCTCGTGAATGGAATTGCGCCATCTTCGGTATTTTGCGGCTGTGGCCGAGGAGGAGAATGTTTCGCGCGCCGCCCTCCGCCTGCACGTATCGCAGCCCGCTTTGAGTCGGCAGATTCGGGATCTCGAGGACGAGCTGGGATTCCCGCTGCTGGAGCGTAGTGCGAAATCTGTGCGTCTCACCGATGCGGGTAGGATCTTTTACGACGAGGCTCGAGCAGTACTCCGGCGTGCCGACGAGGCAGTGAAAGTTGCGCGTGCGGCAGCAGATGGCAGCCATGGCGAGTTGCACGTGGGATATGCGCCATCACTCACGCCGCACATTCTGCCGCCCGCCTTGCGAGCATTTCAGAGCCTGGCGCCGGGGTTGCGCGTGGCATTGCACGATTTATCCACCGGGGAGATGATCGAGCGGTTACAAGATGGCCGACTTCAGATTGCCTTCCTCGTGCAGCCTTCATCTCGAATGCTGCGTGCATTGCGGTTCGAGAAACTTGCCGACGTTCGCCTATGCCTCGCAGTTTCTCCGGGACACCGCCTCGCATCCCGTCGACGGCTGACCCTGGAAGATGCCGCACGCGAGCCGCTCATTGCCTACACTCGCAGCGAGTATCCTGAATATCATGAATTCTTGAAGGAGCTCTTCCCGGACACGAGGCTGCACATCGCGGAAGAGCATGATGGCGTCAATAGCCTGATCGCCGCTGTGGAAGCGGGCTCCGGAGTGGCCTTGGTTCCCGAGACCCTGACCTGCTTTGCGGGACCGAGATTGAAACTTCTGCCCCTCCATCCCGGGCCGAAGCCGCTTGCCGTGGGCGCCGCATGGCCGAAGGAGAACCTTGTGCCGCAGGCCGCTCAGTTTCTGGAATGCGCTCGGAAGGTGAGTGAAAATCATCCGTAGTGCCGATGCGGGAAAGCATCGTCCCTCTCTCGGCGCAAACGCCTCCCAGTCACTCGCCGCTTCGGGCTGGGGGTATTACTTCACCAAACGTACTCCGAGCGCGACGAGGGTGCCGAATGCCGCAGCCCAGGGAATGCCACCAATTGCGATCGCCAGGACGAGGCGAACCTTCGGAGTGCCCAGCGCCAGCCCAAGGAGCGCCCCGGCTTGTGGGCCGATCGTCACGGGAGCCAGAAAGCCGAGCGCCGGCAGACCATATCGCCGCCAGGCTCGCATCACCAGCGAGGGGCTCTGCGGATCCACCTGCATCTTCAGTCGACGCATGAGCCAGACGCGCACTGGCTCGCCGGCGAAGGCGACGACAAACCCGCCAGCCGAGTAGCCGAGCCAGGCTGCAATGGCCGCGATCCATACGGGGAGCTTCAATGCGACGCCCGCCGGGATCGCGCTAATGAAATACACGAATCCCAGCCCAAATACCGTCGCGATGCTCCCGATCCACTGCATCGCGAATCCATAGCAGAAATCGCAAGGCGGAAGAAACCTTCGTGGGGAGACATTCCCTTGAAGGCGTCTCTACCTCGGCATCCGAAATCAAATCACCGATCGCTCACTCTGCTTCCACCCGAGGGCGAGAATGCGATGGCGTTTCTCGCCGTATGGCAATGCGCGGAAAACCCGTATTTCCTCCACGCGGCGCGACGCGGCGAGCGACTCGAGATAACGCGTGTACCGCCGGGCGAGTCGAGTCGTCTCTGCATACCGCGCCCGGAGCTGCGGATCCCGGTAGGCGCGTGGATTACGCGATTCGAAGAGGTGAAAGCGAATCCACCTCCGATCAAACGAGGTGATCGGATGCGGCTTCCGAAAAAATGCCAGGAACAGAGTGAGCACGAGATATGTATCCACTCCCGCCTGGAGCTCCAGATTGCGCGCATAGGACTCGCTGCGTGTCGGCGAGGTGCCCTGTCGAAATTGCAACGCGGCATGCAGCGCATGGTTGATCTCCTCGACGAAGGCGATCAGCTCACGGATGTTGTGGTCATTCAATCCCATCCGCGGGTCATGGCGCTCGAGCTGGTCGATCAACCACTCGGAATAGTAGATCCCGATCCGAAGCTGTCCGTCGATCTCGCGCAGAAAAGTGCGCGCCGTCTCCGCCAGCTCGGCAGCTTGAGCGCCGGCCAGGGCCGCGAGCTGACGACTGCGCTGGGAATCGACCAGACAATCTTCGAGATTGATGCCAATGCTCGAGTAGGTCCGCTCGAACAGGCTCTGGATTTCGCTGAAGAGAGTCTTCATCCGATCTGCGGCAGATGGGAGGGAGAGTCGAAGTGCAGCAGCCTCTCGGCGAGATCGTTGAGGGCAAGCCGCGCCTCGCGGAAGCCTTCGGCCAGCTCGCAGTAGATTCGCTGCAGATCCAAGCGCTTCGCTTCGCGATGTTCCGCGGCGGCGAGGAAATTCGATCGCCCCAGATCCTCATAGAACGAAAGGGCCGGGGCGCCCCGCCTGGCACGCTTGTCGATATTCTCCGAGAACAGGCCGCTCAGAAACAACGCTCTATTGGCCAGATGCGAGCGGAGTAGGAAGGCTTCTGCAGGAGACGCCATCCGAAGCGCCAGCAGGATGTCGGAAAGATAGTCCATCTCGACTTCTCGACTTGGTGACGGTCTTTGCAGGCGGGCGCTGCTGGTGAAGGCATCGAGCATCGCGGCAATGTAGTCCGCAGCATCGCGGCTCGAGACTGCCGTATTCTTCAGCACCCGGCGGCAGAGCACATAAAAGTAAAATGCCGTCGAGATCTTGAGGGAATCTGCGGAGTCCAGGATCGCGGCCGCGAGGGCATCGTGCTCGAGAATCTGGTCCCGCGTCTCCGCATCGACGAGCAGTCGTTGCAGGGACACTGCATCCCGGGGGGATTGGGCCAGCGTCCGGACGATGAATTCAAAATCGTCCGCCGTAAACCGAGTGCGACAATTTGCGTGTATCATCTCGGAACTTCACGGACAGCATCGTCCATGCCATTTGGAAATCAAGTCGGGGGCAACCCTGAGATTTCGGATCGAGTGGCGTGAAGCGCGCATCGAGGGGCAGTGGTCAATGGTCGAATCACGAGACCCATGGGTGGAGTACTGCGGCGGCGGGATCCCATCGCGGGAAGATGTCTCAAACGCCTCATGAAAAAAGGAAGCTACGGCGGTCGACGGCGCGACTCGCCCTACCATCCAAACGAAAGCTCGCGCCGGTGACACCCGGCATTGCCGGGTTCGTTTTCTGCGGTACGGAAGCCGCGCCGCGGGTTCCGTAGATTCCCGACAACGCACATCCGCAGAGAATGCGCCGAAAGGAATTTTCGGCTCAGTTATCCGTAATTTTCACGACGCGGCTGGCATCGAGGATCTGTCGCGCTCCAGCATAGCCCTTGATGAGCAGGACCCCGCCGAAGGATTTGATCTCGGTGACATCCTTGATGACCTCGGCATCGTTGCCGTTCTGGTACACGACGGACATCGTCGTCCTGCCAGAGCACTGAAACGCCTGGGCATAGCCGAATGCGAGGGAGGCGGTATCGGACGCATCGCCGGCATATGCGGGCATCGACAGCGCTGCAGCGGCGAGGGCGGCGCAGAGGATCAGGTTTTTCATCACCTTCCTTAACGCAGCAGGGCCCCGCGTATTCATCGCTGCGGAAAAGCGGATCGACAATGGCGATCCCTCCTTTGCCGCCGATCAACCGAACAGCTCTTCCTGATCGGTCCGTCCCGGAGCTTCGAGACCGAGCTTGCGATAGGCGCGCGTGAGGGCGACGCGTCCCTGAGAGGTGCGCTTGATGTAGCCCTGCATGATCAAGTACGGCTCGTGGACTTCCTCGAGCGTACCCGCTTCCTCTCCCGCTGCGACCGCCAGTGCGTTCACGCCGACTGGGCCGCCATCGAATTTCGCGATGAGACACTCGATGATGCGCTTGTCCATCTCGTCGAAGCCGTCGGCATCGACATCGAGCATGGTGAGCGCGGCATCGGCGACTTCCCGTGTAATGAATCCCTTGGCGCGCACTTGGGCGTAGTCGCGAGTCCAGCGCAGGTAATTGTTTGCGATACGCGGGGTGCCCCGCGACCGGCGAGCGATCTCGAAGGCTCCGGCCTCGTCAATCTCCACACCGACCAGGCCGGCACTGCGAGTGACGATGCGAGCGAGTTCCTCTGCCGTGTAATAGTCGAGACGGCAGTTCATGCCGAATCGCGACCGCAGCGGCGCGCTGATCATTCCGCTCCGCGTGGTCGCTCCGACGAGGGTGAACTTCGCGAGATGCAGCCGCACGCTGCGCGCGCTCGGCCCCTGGTCGATGAGGATATCGACCTTGAAGTCCTCCATGGCGGGATACAGGTATTCCTCGATCGCCGGCTGGAGACGATGGATCTCGTCGATGAAAAGCACGTCGCCCCGTTGCAGGTTCGTGAGCAGCCCGGCAAGGTCTCCCGCCTTCTCGATGGTAGGCCCGCTCGTGGTCTTCACCTCCGCGCCGACGGCATTGCCGATGATGTAGGCAAGCGTCGTCTTGCCCAGGCCGGGCGGCCCGCTCAGCAGGATGTGCTGGAGCACATCGTCGCGCATCTTCGCGGCATCGACCATGAGCTGGAGGCGCTCTACCGTTTTCTCCTGGCCGGCAAATTCATTGAACAGCGGCGGCCGCAGCGAGATATCGAACGGCGTGTCGGGCGAGTCGGCGATATGGCGGATTTCGTCGGGCTGCATCGCTTGCATTCTACTGTGAAGAATGGGCGCGACATGAAGGAGAAAACGCTTCCGGTCGTCGCCCGGGGAATTTATTCCGCCTGCGGTACCGCCAGCGCCGCCTCGAATTGCCCGAGGCATGCTCGGATCCCAGCTTCGTCGCGCAGAAGCGAGGTGCCGATGAGAGCGGCATGGAATCGTTCGCGGGCGAGCGCGAGATTGGCAGGCGAGAGTCCGCTCTCGGCGATTCGCAGAGCGTCGGAGGGGAGCTTTTCCACGATGTCGAACGCATCGAATGCCAAAGTGAAATCCTTCGACGAGCTACCGGTGGCCCCGACGAATCCCGAGGCCGATTTGAATTTGCGGCTATTGATGCCCACGACGCGTGCACCTGGAGGCAGGAGCGCAATCTCCTCCTCGACATGAACTTCGAAGAGGGCCTCCATGCCAAGCTCACGCGCCAGATCATAGAAGCCGGCGAGCCGCGGTGCATCGAGCACGTTGGCCATGAGGAGGATCGCATCCGCGCCGAAAGCCCTCGCTTCCCGCACCTGATACTCGTCCAGGATGAAATCCTTCCTCAGCACGGGACGGCTGACCTGTGCCCTCACGGCGGCCAGGCGCTCGATGCTCATGCCGAAATGAAGCGAGTTCGTGAGCACGGAGATCGCGCGCACGATGGGCGACTCCTCATAGGCCGCGGGAGCATCGGCGACATTCTGGGCTCGCATGGGTCCGACGCTCGGCGAGCGTTCCTTGATCTCCGCGATGAGCCCGAATCCGGACGCCAGCGCGCCATGGAAATCCCTCGGTGGCGGCGCGTCGCCAAGCATGGTGCGCACCTCGTGCGCGGGACGGCGGGCCTTCGTGCTGGACAGCTCGTCGGCGACATCGGACAGGATCTGGTCGAGAAAGGTGCTCACGGGAGCGTCCAATTTATCCACAGATTGCCACGATTACACAGAGCGAAAATTTTCGCGTCCAAAGCGGCCACCCTCACCGGATCAGGCGAGAGTATTGGCGGCAATCCACTGGGCATACTCGGGATTCGCGCAATCCGCGCCCAGGATCAGGATTTCCGGGACTTTATATGGGTGAAGTTCCTTCAGCCGGTCTGCGGCGGCGCGAGCCGCATGGGCAGTCGTCTTGAAGACCACGACGATCTCGGCGGTATCCTCGAGATGATCTTCCCAGACATAGATCGACCGCGCACCCCGCAGTAGCGTCCCGCAGGCGACCAGACGTTCGCGGACGAGCGTGCGAACGACATCCGTCGCTTGCTCTTCCTTCGAAAAGGTCGTGACCAGAACTTTCAAATCCGAGTCCACCGAGACTGCCATAGCAGATCCAAGGTCCAATGTCCAAGGTTGGACCGGTAAGCGGCCTGACAGTCCACGCGGCGCACAGGTGCGTGATTTCCGACCTTAGACCCGAGACATTAGACCTTGGACACTGATACCAAGTTCTACCAAATCCCGGGAATGAGCCGCCAACGCACGCGACGGGTATAGGCGTCATACCCATCGAGCTGGCTGCGCAGGAACCGTTCCTCGAAGGTGATGCGAATAATCAGGACTGCCGTGGGGGCAAGCATGGCGAGCGTACCGGCCAGAGAGCCGAGCCAGAGTGCCATCCCGATGAAAAATAGCACGGCACCAGCATACATGGGATGCCTCACCACGGCATACACACCGGTATCGACGACGTGTTGATGCCGCTCGGGCTGGCGGCGCACCGCGAGAGCGGCAAAGGCATTCTCCACGAGCGTGCGGTAGCTGAGCCACCAGCCTGCACCAAAGAGCACGACTCCGAAAAGCGAGACAGCGAATGGGGGACGACCCAGTAACAGATGAAGGCGAAATACATCCACCGGCACAAACGCCGTTGCTCCGAATACCGCGACGAGCAATATGCAGACGAGTACCTTATCGACAAGCGGCTGGCCGGCCTGGAGCGGTGGCTTGAGACGTTCCTCGAGAATTCCTGCATGGCGAGGAAAGAGCGCCGCGATCGTCACTATGGTGCCGACCGCAATCAAGGCGAGCAACACCCAGGCCTGCCACCAATCCAGTGTCCCCGCCGGCACGAAAAGCAGCGCGCCGAAGATCGTGGTCTGAAGAAGGATGCGAACGCAGAGTCTGGGCAGAAGCATGGCAGGCCTTCGGATGGTTTCGGGAGAGCAATTCCTATCAGGACGCACGCTGGACCCACAATACCGCCACCCGGGCCTGGCGCAAACGACCGCTCCGAGTTCCCTCGTCCTTGGACCTTAGACCCGAGACATTAGACCTTGGACCCGAATGACTATTGGGTTTCGCATTTTCGAAATCGCATTAATCTGGAGAGGATATGAACGTCCGTTTGCTTTCGAAAGAGCTGCTGCCCATCCACGAAAAGGTCGCCGCCGGCGAGCGTATCTCGGATGCCGACGCCCTCACGCTTTACTCGAGCCGCGACATCAATGGCATCGGCTCGATCGCGAATATTATCCGCGAGCGCAAAAACGGAAACGTCGCCACATACATCCACAATCGCTACGTCAATTATTCGAACGTCTGCATCCTCTCGTGCCAGTTCTGCGCATTCGGCGCAAAGAAACGAGAGGCGCACGCCTTCGAGTCCGCCATTCCCGAGATCGAGGCCACGGTGCGGCAGGGGTTGGCCGATGGGATCACTGAGGTCCATATGGTGGGCGGCCTGCATCCCTCGCTTCCGGGCGAGTGGTATCTCGAGCTGCTGCGCGCGCTCCGCGCCCTCGATCCGCAATTGTACATAAAGGCGTTTACAGCAGTGGAGGTTCGCCATCTGGCGGAGCGTATCTTCAAGCTTCCCATCCAGGAGACCCTCGAGCTGCTGCGGGAGAACGGGCTTGGCGCGATCACCGGTGGAGGAGCGGAGATTTTCGACCCCGTAATTCGCGAGCAGATTTGCAAAGGCAAAGAAACTGCGGAGGAATGGGCCGACGTCCATCGCATCTGGCACCGCATGGGCGGACGAAGCACCTGCACGATGCTCTACGGGCATATCGAGAATGCCGGGCATCGCGTGGATCACTTGCGTCGCCTCCGCGAGTTGCAGGATGAGACGGGTGGATTCACGGGTTTTGTTCCCTTTGCCTTCGAGGCGGAGGGTGCCCGCCCGGGTGTGCTCAAGGGCCTGCCACAGGCCACGGGGATGGATGCGCTACGCAATCTCGCCATCGGCCGCATCTACCTCGATAATTTCGACCACATCACGGCGTACTGGATCAGCCTCGGGCTGCCCCTCGCGCAGGTGGCGCTCAACTACGGCGTGGACGACCTGCACGGCACCATCGCCGAGGAGAAGATCTTCCACATGGCGGGCGCTTCCACTCCGCAGGAGCAGACCTGCCGGGCGCTGGAAAAAGCCATCCGCGAGGCGGGACGGGATCCCATGCAACGGAATACCTTTTACGAGCGGATCGCCGCTCCGACGGAACTCCAGGCGGCCTGATAAGGTGACGGAGCCGTTGAACGCCGCCGCCGCGGCGGAAATCCTGCGGAAGTATCGCATAGGGTCCGTGCCGTACTTGAACGCGCGCCCCCTTACCGATGGCATTGCCGATCAACTCAGCTACGACATTCCCTCACGGCTGGCCGCGCGGTTCGCGGCGGGCGAATTGGATGCCGCGCTCGTGCCCGTCTTCGAAGCGGTCTCGCGTGACCAGGCACTCGTAGCCGAGGGGATGGCGATCGCCAGCCGGGGCGAGGTATACAGCGTATTCCTGGCACACCGGGAGCCGCTGGCGGAGCTGGAAAGCGTCGCGCTCGATCCGGCCTCGCGCACCTCCTCGCATCTTGTGCAGTGCGTGCTCGCGGAGTTCCACGGGCTCGACCTCGACTACAACGCGTCGCCCGGCGATGAGGCCCAGGCACGAGTGATCATTGGCGACCCTGCCATTGCGTTCCGCCGGGAGCACACCGGCGGGGAATGGCATATCCTCGATCTCGGGGCCGAATGGATGCGCTGCACCGGACTGCCCTTTGTCTTTGCCTGCTGGGTGCTCCGGGAGGGACTCGACAATCCCGCCGGCATTGCAGAAGCCCTCCGGACAGTGAAAATCGTCGGCCTCGCTGCCCGTGAGCGGATCGCCGCAGCGGAGCTCGATCCGGCATTTGCACAGAAATATCTCACCGACTACATCCGCTTCGATCTCGGCGAAGAGGAGAAAAGGGCCATCGCTCTTTTCGCCGCGCTCCTGCGCAAGCACGGCCTCGTTTCATCCGCGAAGGACGCCGAGATCCGGTACGTTTGAGGAGAATCGGCATTTTGGATCTTGTGGCAGCTCCGGCGCGCCGCGACCTGTCGTCGAAAGGCGAGCCTCGCAAATGCCGGATGCCCACGACGGGAGTTATTCCTTAGGTCGGTAGAGCTGTCGCGCCGCGACCGCCGTAGCTTCCCATCTTCCCCGAGTGAAGGTCCCTCCGCCGGGCCTAATGATCCGGCATCCGAGAACGGCGGGGGCGGCTTACAGAAGTAATCGTCGGAAGTTCCAACTCCTTCGCCGGGAGTGAATTGTAAAATTTTGACCCATCACGGGTTTGGCTTGCATCTCGGTTGGACAACGACGGCGGTTCGTATCTACGCTGCCCGCCGATGAGATTTTGGCTGTACTCCATCATTGTTATTTCGCTGTCGATATCTGCCGCTTTGGCTGGAGAGCCTCGGCCCACGGCGAGCGTTGAACAGCGGCTTTCCGCAGTAGAGGCTTATTTCAGAAACACCGATCCATCCGCCGCGCTCGAGGGAGCGGACGGAAAGATTCCCGCCGGGGTGAATTCGCCTGTAATCGGGGCACCGGGCCCGGGTCACAATACGTGGATGATGGTCTCGGCGGCACTCGTGCTGTTCATGACGCTGCCCGGGCTGGCCATTTTTTACGGAGGACTCGTCCGTAGGAAGAACGTTCTATCCGTCCTGGCGCAATGCATGGGAGCCACGACGCTGGTGACGGTCATTTGGTGGGCGGTGGGATACTCCCTCGCCTTCGCGCACGGCACTCCATTCCTTGGCGGACTGGACTTCGCGTTTTTGCGCGGGGTGGGGGCGCGCCCGAATCCGGAATACTCGAGCTGGGTCTCGCAGGACGTCTTCTCGATGTTTCAGCTCATGTTCGCCATTATCACGCCGGCCCTAATCATCGGCACGGTGGCCGAGCGGATGCGGTTTCATGCGATCCTCTGCTTCCTCGGTATCTGGATGTTCCTCGTCTATTTGCCGATTGCCCACATGTCATGGGGTGTGGATGGCATTATGAACGGAGTCTGGAATCCCTCGGCGAAGATCCGGTCGATCGATTTTGCAGGTGGCACGGTGGTCGAGATGGCATCCGGGTGGAGTTCTCTTGCCCTGTGTTTGATTGTAGGGCGGCGCATGGGATTCGGTCGCGACCTCTTCGCGCCGCACAGCATGGTCCTCTGTATGGTTGGTGCAGGCATGCTTTGGGTCGGGTGGTACGGATTCAACGCCGGCAGCGCGCTGGCTGCGGATGGCGTCGCATCGAATGCCTTCCTCACCACCACGCTGGCCGGTGCGGTGGCGAGCGGCACATGGGCGCTTGCCGAATATTTCACTCGCGGGAAGGCGAGCGTGCTGGGATTTTGCTCGGGCATCGTCTCCGGCCTGGTGTGCATCACCCCGGCCTGCGGCTACGTGAACGCCAGCGGCGCAATGGCCATCGGAGTGCTGGGCGGGCTCATCCCGTTCTTCGCCGTTTTCAAACTCAAGAACTGGTTCAAATACGACGACTCCCTTGATGTCTTCGGCATTCACGGCGTCGCCGGCACGTTGGGTATGCTCCTCACCGGTCTGCTCGCCGACGTTTCCGTGAATCCGAATTTACTCGGACCTGCCGCCCAGGCCAACGGTCTCGCCGCACTCGTGGGCCATGGTCTTTGGATCGAGCAGCTCAAGGCAATGGCCGTCACCCTCGTCGTCTCGGTGGTAGGTACCACGATCGCAGCCTATGCAGTGAAGCTGGTCATGCCCGTGCGCATCACGCCGGAGGAAGAACACTCCGGCCTGGACCTCGCCGAGCACGGCGAAGAAGGCTATATCCTGTAGCCGGGCTAGGCGGCTGTGGATTTGGAGAATTTCTGAGGCGGTGCGCGGCCCTAAGATGAGAAGCCGCGCCGTGCCGCTCTACCTTTGATCGGGCGTTGCCGAAGCCGCTGTGCGGCAGCACAATTCGCACCCAAGGTAGGGCTGACCACTGCCCTGCGCAATGCGCACGTCCTCTCCATCAGTCACTTGGCAGGTCCGGAGGACAATCCCTTGGCCGCGGAGTTTTTGAACTTCGTGTGAGATTGCCACACCCGAGGCGGAGACTCTGTGCGAAAATGAGGACAGCTCCGCTCCCTTCCCTGCGTCTCTCGTCTCTGCGGAAGTCCTGCGCTCTTTGGATTTTTGCCGCGAGCCCGCGGCATTCGGCGGCTACTTCTCGCCCATGGGGGCGCCGAGTGGCGGCTGCGGTGTATCGGTGACGATGCCGACCTTGCCGGTATCCCGATGGAAGCGCAGCTTTGCCGAGCGGGTTTCCATGCCGTCCGGCGACTCCGCGACGATGGGGATCTCGTAATCTGCGTTTGGGAAAATGAAATGGTACCGGAAGGTCCCATCTGCATTCAGAGCGACCGGGTGGCCATCGATCGTCACTTTGGCGCGAGGATCCGTGCCGCCGTAGAAGATGACCTCGGCATTCACGTGCATGAAAAAGCCCCGCTCCTGACCGAACGAACTCAGCGTCTCGGACGAACCGCTCCAGCTCGTGACGGCGGAAGCGGAAAACCAGCTCGAGACCTCCGAAGAGCTCCAGCTCGAGACAGCGGCTTGCGCCCAGCTCGACTGCACGGCCTGCAGCCAGCTCGACATCGAGAGCATGGCACTGCTCGACTCGACTCCTGCTGCCCAGCTCGCGCTGGTCTGACCCCAGCTGGAAAGTGCCGCCTGGCTCCAGCTTGCGAGCCCGGCCTGTTCCCAGCTTCCCAGGGAGCTTTGCGTCCAGCTGCCGAAGGCGGCCTGCGCCCAGCTTGCCCCGAGTGCGGCTGCCCAGCTCATGCCGCCGCTCGCGCCGGTTGTTTCGGTAGACGTTTCGACAGTGCTCCAGCTCGACCAGCTGGTCGTACCTGCCACGCCGACGGACCAGCTGCTGACTTCGCCGCCTGCGGCGACCCAGCTCGATACGGCACCAGCCGCCCAGCTCGCCAATGCGGCGATGCTCCACGAGCCGGCCGCCATTTCGCTCGAGAATGCCCCGGCGCTGAAGAGACTCGCTCCCGCAGTCTCGCGGAATGAAGAAAGAAATTCGCTGGCGCCACCGCCGGAGGAGATTCGCTCCTCCAGGTGTGTACGGATCTTCGCCTCGATCTCTGCCGAACTCAGATTCCCACTCGCGAGTTCGGAAAGGAGGTCCGGGCCGAGCAGTGCACCGAGCAGGGAGCGTTGATCCTCGCCGAGGAGATTTGGGAAATCCTCGATGCGGAATGCCGAAAAATCGCCACCCTGCTGTAGTCGAGATACCGCGGTGAGCAAATCCTCACCGGATTTCAGTGCGGACTCGAGTTGATCGATCAGTCGCTGATAGCTCAGGTGGAAGGGCACCGTCGCGTAATCGAAGCTTTCAGAGGTCGCCATTCCATCCGGCGGTGTGGTGACCGTCACGGACCGCGCGATTACATTCCAGGACTTGCCGCGGTGATAGCCGATCTCGACATAGTAGTCGCCATTCGCTTGCTCGACCGGGATGTACCAGTTCCGGGTTTCGAATGGGACTTCGATCTCCCCTTCGACATCACCGCTGCCTGTATAGTAGCGCAGGAAGGTGGCTCCGCCCGGGTGCCGGGCAATGTCGATATCCCAATACGTGAAGAGCCAATGCGGCTCCTGAGCGATCAGGAAAATGGTATCGGTACCATAGCCATGAGGGAGCTCGCCCAGATCTTCGAAAGAGATCGAAGGGAGGAGCGACTCTCCGGCTTGTGACTGGGCTTCCTCGGGGATCGTACGCAGTGTGAATCCCTTTGGCTTGCTCGGTTTAGGCTTTTGCGGCATCTGCTTGGCTTTGTTCGAGATGGGTGTACAGCCTGGCACGTGCTAGATTGCACCTCGTCTGAAGAGGGACAAGGCAATTTTTGTGCCACCCTTAAGATTTTGTAGTGCGCGCCTTGAATTTGCATCAGGCATGAATAGGTTCGCGGCATGAATCGGTTCGTCCTCGCGATAGGGTGCGGGCTGCTCGTCCAGGGAGCTGGCTTTGCTCAAAGCAATCCTGCACAGCCTGCTCCCAATGCGCTCGATCTCGCCCATAGTCTCAATGATGCGTTTGCCTCGGTGTATGACAAGGTCTCGCCAGGTGTGGTGGTTATAGAGGCGCAGGTGGGAGGCGATCGGAATTCCGCCCCGCTGGCTTCGCCCCTCATGCAGTTTTTCCAGCAGGATCCGGATCAGCAGGCTCCCCCCGAGACGAACCAGGGGTCCGGTTTTTTCATCACCTCCGACGGCTACATTCTCACGAACAACCACGTGCTCGAGGATGGCGATCCGAAGCACCTCGAAGTCACTCTCAAGGATGGGCGTAAGTTTCTCGCGAAGATCGTGGGAACGGATCCCATCTCCGACCTGGCGGTGCTCAAGATCAATGCCTCGCACCTTCCCGTGGAGGAATTGGGCGACAGCGACAAGGCGCGCGTCGGCCAGTTTGCCTTTGCGCTCGGTGCGCCCTACGACCTGCGGAATACATTCACCTACGGCATCGTGAGCGCGAAGGGGCGCACCGATATCACGGGCAGCCGCGACTACGAGGAGTACATCCAGACCGACGCCTCGATCAACCCAGGCAACAGCGGTGGCCCGCTCGTCGATATCGATGGCCGGGTGATCGGCGTGAATACTCTCATCAACGGCCTGAACCGCGGCCTCGGATTTGCCATCCCGATCAATATGGCCAAAAGGATCGCCGCCCAGCTCATCGCCGACGGGCATGCCAGTCGCCCATGGCTCGGTATCCAGATCCGTGGCGTGGAGGATATCCCGGGCTTGAGCAAGCGCTATCCCGACCTGCCGAGCGGCATTCTCGTTTACGACATCGTCGAGGGCACTCCCGCGAGTACGAGCGACCTGCGGCGCAATGACATCATCACCTCCGTGGATGGAGTCCCGGTCTCCACGGCCCGCGAGCTTCAGAAGGTCGTCCTCGATAAAAAGGTCGGCGATGAGGTCTCGCTCCAGGTCTGGAGAAATCACCAGGTCCTTACGGTCAAGGTGCGCACCGCCGAGCATACAGATGGTGTTCTCCCGGTAGTGAACCAGCGCATTCAGCCTGTCCCACAGCAGGGGGGAGACGACGATTCCGCGGACGATTCGCAGGACGGCAGCGCCTCGCCGGGTACCCAGGGCAATGGCGGGGGTGCTCCTCCATCGCGGACAGCCACCGCCGGGATGTCGTTGAAGGCGGTGACTCCCGATCTCGCGATGGCGTTGAAGCTTCAGGCGCAGGAAGGCGTGCTCGTCACGGGTATCCAGCCCGGCAGCGAGGCGGCGACGGCTGGCGTGAAGGTGGGCGACGTGGTGACTTCGGTCGGCTCGTCTCCCGTGCGCACGCCGGACGACTTGGTCCGCGCTCTGGGAGACGCCGAGGGAGATGGCGTCCTGCTGAACATCAACCGCGGTGACCAGAAGACCTACGAAATCCTCAAGCGCTGATTGACACCCGACTGATGGATCCGCTCAAGGATTCGCTGTGGAGAGTTGCTGTGACGTAAAGGCTATCTGAAAAGTGCGGGAGGCCGCGCGGAAGCAGGGAAGGCCGGGTTGGCAAGGCGCGCCGAGTGCGCATCCCTCTCGGGCTGTAAGCGAGGCGTAACGCCGCCGGACGGCCCTCCCTGCTTTCGCCCGCGAGGGTGCTTGTTACTGCTCTATACACATCTGATCTTCTCCTTTTATTTCCGCGCGGCTTCATGCACTTTTCAGACAGTCTCTTGGCCTTTGGGACCATGATCCGGACTGGAAGCTGCCTGCATGAATCGCATTCTGACTGAAATCGGCCGTACGCAGCGGATTGCCGTTCTCCACGAGATCAAGCGGTCGAACGGGCTGCCTGTGAAGGAGCTCGCCCGGCGCCTGGGCATGAGCTATATGGGCGTGAAGCAGCATTGCCTCGATCTCCAGCGCGACGGCTACCTCGATACCTGGAGAAATCCGAAGCCGGTCGGCCGCCCTGAGCTTCTCTACCGGCTCACCCGAAAATCCCACGAGCTATTCCCGCAGCAATCCCACGAGATGCTGCGCTCCGTGTTGCAGGCAGCCCGTCAGCTCTTCGGACCGACAGCTCCCGGGAAGCTCCTCTTCATCCACTTTCGCGAGAAGGCGGAGGAATACCGAGCGCGGCTGAGAGGCGATACGATCGAAGAGAAGGCAAAATGGTTCATGCGGCTGCGTGACAAGGAGGGCTGCGTGCCGGAGCTGGAGCTCGGGCCGCCACTCCGCATCATCGAGCGGCATAGCCCGATCGCGGAGTTGTTCACGGAGTTTCCCGAGACCGAGACCATGGAGCGCGATCTCTTCGAGCGCGTGCTCGGCACCCGCGTCCGGCGCACATCGCGCACCACCGGCGGCCTCTACGAGTGCGTCTTCGAGGTGGGGTAGGGGCTCTTTTCTGTCGCACGGTGGAAGGGGGGGCTCCACGCGGATGGGAATGAGGGGGAATCTACGGCGCTTTCATCGAAAACGCCCTACCCACCAGACGCCATTCGCCCTGCGGGCGAATGGCCTGCCCCGACAGAGTCGGCCCTGTGGGGGGATTTTCGCTGGATTTGAAAAATCCGGGCTGACGCCCGCATCGGCCCAATTGCTCTCCGCGCGTAAGCGCGTCGTCCCGTACGGTAGGGCGTTTTCGATGAAAGCGCCGACTATTCTCACGTCACGGCATGCCCGGATACAACGCGAGATCGAGCATAGCGAACAGGGAACATCCCCGCCCTCCATCTCTCCCCCCCCTAAAACGTCAAACGCCGCCATGCGGGAAGCATGGCGGCGTTTGGTTTATCGGAATTTCTCTCCCTTAATCCCTGTGAAATTCCGTTGAATGGACTCCGACGTTAGGGCGTCGGGACCGTCGCGATCGTCTGCAGGATCCGGCTGGCGATCTTGTACGGGTCGCCCTGCGAGTTCGGACGACGATCTTCGAGGTAGCCCTTGTAGCCGTTGTTCACGAAGCTGTGGGGCACACGGACCGAAGCGCCGCGGTTGGCGATGCCGTAGTTGAACTTGTCGATGGACTGCGTCTCATGCAGGCCGGTGAGGCGGAGGTGGTTGTCCGGGCCGTAAACAGCGATGTGCTCGTTCTTGTATTTGTCGAACGCAGCCATGAGCGACTCGAAGTATTCCTTGCCGCCGACTTCACGCATGTACTTGGTGGAGAAGTTCGAGTGCATGCCCGAGCCGTTCCAGTCATAGTCCTTGCCGAGCGGCTTGCAATGCCAGTTCACGTCCACGCCGTAGGATTCGCAGAGGCGGAGGAGGAGATAGCGCGCCATCCACACCTGGTCGGCGGCCGTCTTCGAGCCCTTGCCGAAGATCTGGAATTCCCACTGGCCCTTGGCCACTTCGGCGTTGATGCCTTCGTGGTTGATGCCGGCATCGAGACAGAGCTCGAGGTGGGTGTCCACGATCTCGCGGGCGATGTCACCGACGGCCGAGTAGCCGACGCCGGTGTAGTACTTGCCCTGCGGCTCGGGGAAGCCTTCCTTCGGGAAACCGAGCGGACGGCCGTCCTTGTAGAGGAAATACTCCTGCTCGAAGCCGAACCATGCGTCCGGATCGTCGAGGATGGTGGCGCGAGCGTTCGTCGGGTGCGGGGTGCCATCCGGGAGGAGGACTTCGCACATCACGAGGGCGCCGTTCTCACGGGTGGTGTCGGGATAAACCGCGACGGGCTTCAGGATACAATCGGAGCTGTGGCCCTCGGCCTGCTTGGTCGAGCTGCCATCGAAGCCCCAGTTCGGAAGCTCCTCGAGCGTCGGGAAGCTGTCGAACTCCTTGATTTGAGTTTTGCCACGGAGGTTTGCAACGGGCTCGTAACCGTCGAGCCAGATGTATTCCAGTTTATACTTCGCCATATTCTTGGATGCGATGTCTGTTTTTGATGCGGATTGCGCCGGGCTCCCCGCAAGGATGGTGTATTTTGACCCTTTTCTCCCTGTCGGCGCAGATTGGGGTGAGCAAGGCTGAGGTAGCAAGATCGATGCCACCTGCGCAATCGGAATGTCCGCAATTTCTTGATTGTCAGGCAGTCTGTACAAATTTCGACACGCTTATCTGGTTTCCCCGCTTGCGGCTCGGCGGCCGGGGGGCGATTCTGGACAGGCATGCACGAGGTGAAAGACACGCTCAGGGCAACCGTGCGGATCGGATTCGACGGGCGGGTGCACAAGACGTTTCGCGGTCCGCATGCGGAGGAGCGCTTTGCAAACGAGGTGAAGGTCCTCCGATATCTGGAGGATCGAGAGTGCTTGTTCGTGCCCCGGCTGCTGGAGGTCGATCCGGAGAAGCTCAAGATCGTGACGACGAACTGCGGCTCGCGCGTGGATCACCTCGATGCTGAGCGCATGAAGGAAATTTACCATGAGCTGGAGGAGTACGGGGTGAGGCACGAGGACGCCGAGATGCGGAATGTGACCTATCGTCAAAGCGATGGTCGCTTCTGCTTGATCGACTTCGAGTTCGCCACCATTCTCGGGGAGTCGTCGAATGATGGAATTGCCAAGTTGTCCGGAGAGCCGGCTGAAGTGGTCCGGCTGGACGGACCGTGGGCGGGTGCGCCCGAATAACGAGGATTCGTTCCTCTGTCTTCAATTCGACGGCCAGGAGGTGCATCACCTTGGCAGGCTGGGGGAATCATCCACGCAGAGGGGAGACTTCGTCTTTGCCGTGAGCGACGGAATGGGCGGCGCCAAGGCGGGGGAATTCGCCAGCCGTGTGGCCGTGGACAAGATCACCCGGCGACTGCCGCCCGCTTTCCGCCAGCAGGCAGTCGGCATCGACTCCAGTTTCGACGACGTGCTCACCGAGCTCTTTCACGACATCCACCGTGCGCTCCTCTTCCTCGGGGGGAGCGACGAGGAATGCGACGGGATGGGCGCCACGCTCAGCCTCTGCTGGTTCCGGCCCGGCTGGCTCTGCTTCGCCCACATCGGAGATAGCCGTATTTACTACCTGCCGGCCAATGGCGGACCGCTGCGCCAGCTCACCGAGGATGATACCTATGTCGGCTGGCTCTATCGCACGGGGAAGATCAATGAACGCGAGGCCCGCCAGCACCCGGCCCGCAACTCCCTCCAGCGCGCGCTTGGCGCCGGGCATCAGTTCGTGGACCCGCAGCTCGGCGCGGTGGCGGTGGAAAGTGGAGACCGGTTTCTCTTATGCACGGATGGCGTGATCGACGGCCTCTTCGATGCGCAGATCCCCGAGTACCTTCAGGCCTCGGGGGGGGGTGAGGGAAGTCCTGCTCGATCTCTGGTCGAGGCCGCGGTCGAGAGATCCGGCCGAGACAATACGACCGCGCTCATCCTCGAGATCGAGTGATGCCGGCGGAATCTGCGTTGCCTGAGAAATCTACGGCGGTCGGCGGCGCGACGCGCCCTACCGCAGAAAAACGAACCCGGCAAATGCCGGGTATTTCGGGCGCGAGCTTCCTTTTGGTGGGAGGGAGAGGCTCCGCCCGAGCCGTGGACTCCCTTATCATTCCGCATGGAGCCTCGTTTCGGCGACGCCCGATCGAGGATAGAACGCAATACCACGAGGTGACCCTGGCGCGGGCTTTCTTCGGGTGGTAGGGCGGGCAGTCCCTTGCCCGCCGTAGCTTCCCATTTTCATTCAGCGTGCAGCCGGTATGGGAATTTCCTGAGTTTCTGCGTGTCCGCCTTTGGCGGGAGTTCCAGATTCGCTCGGCTGTTTCTCCCATTCCGGGAGGCCCGGAGGCAAGTCCCTCCCCTGGACGTTGGCCTCCGAACCTCCCGGTGCATGGAGAATAAATAAAGGGCGCGATCGACCCTGCTCCCCTACGAATCGCGTTGCTGGGAAGAGGAGCAGAGCGTGTGCCATATCCGGATGCAGATAATCCGCCCGGGAAGAGCGATGGCCGGACCTGCTCAAAAACTGCTTTACCTGCGACGATTCGCATGGCACGTTTTTCGGCTCGCGCGAAATACCAAGAGAAAAAGTTCGCCGTCGGTCCCTAGGTAGCTGTCCTCGACAAGCCACCGCTCGCGCCAGGGGAAACCCGGTGAACACCCATAAACACGAATGCCACGCCCGTAACAGGGTGGACGCGTTCATTATCACACATGCCAATTCGTCTCGGTCGTTTCGAAATGCCGAAGTCCCTTCTCAAGGACGAGGCAACCGCCACGGAAACCTACGCGAAGTTCATCGCTGAGCCCTTCGAGGCCGGCTATGGTCACACGGTTGGAAACTCCCTCCGCCGCGTGCTTCTCTCCTCGCTCGAGGGCGCTGCGATCACCTCGGTGAGGATCGAGGGTGCACCCCACGAGTTCACCAGCCTGCCCGGCGTCGTCGAAGACGTCGTCGACATCATTCTCAACCTCAAGAAGGTCAAGCTCAAGGCCCACGAGAGCGACATCCGCAATCTCACCATCTCGGTGAACAAGGAAGGCGCCATCACCGCCGGCGACATCACGCCGAGCAACCAGGTCGAAATCCTCAATCCCGAGCAGCACATCTGCACGCTCGACAAGAAGCAGAAGTTCGAAGCCGAGTTCGAGATTCACGTCGGCCGTGGTTTCGCCACCGGCGATGAGAACAAGCGTCCCGACATGCCGATCGGCGTGATCGCCATCGACTCGATCTTCTCGCCCGTCACCCGCGTGAAGTACGCCGTCGAGCAGACCCGCGTCGGTCAGCGCACCGACTACGACAAGCTCATCATCGAAGTGTGGACGGACGGCCGTCTCACCCCCGACGATTCGCTGCTCCAGGCGTCGGCCATTCTCCGCAAGCACCTCGACGTATTCGTGAACTACGACGACACCCTGGTCGAGTTCGACGAGACGCCGCAGGAGGTCAGTCAGGAAAACAGCCGCCTCAAGAAGCTCCTCAACATGAGCGTCAACGAGATCGAGCTGTCGGTCCGCGCGGCCAACTGCCTCAACAACGCAAACATCACCACCGTCGGCCAGCTCGCGCAGAAGAGCGAGGCGGAGATGCTCAAGTATCGCAACTTCGGCAAGAAGTCGCTCAACGAGATCAAGGACAAGCTCACGCAGCTCGGCCTCGGCCTCGGCATGAAATTCGAGCCCGGCCTCATCGATAGCCCGGTAGACCAGGCCTAAGCCCCGTATTCGTTCACTCCAATGAGACACCGTAAGAAAACTGTCAAACTCGGTCGCTCCTCAGCGCACCGCGACGCACTGCTCGCCAATCAGGTCGTGAGCCTCATCGAGCACCTGCGCATCAAGACCACCCTCGCCAAGGCCAAGGCCGTCCGCCCGTTTGCGGAGAAGATGCTCACCCTCGGCAAGCGTGGAGACCTCCACGCCCGCCGTTTGGCCATCTCCTACCTCGGGCAGAAGGACGCCGTGAAGAAACTCTTCGAGGACCTCGCGCCCCGCGCCGCAACGCGTAACGGCGGCTACACCCGCATCGTGAAGCTCGG
>Ga0068856_100000423_pt1 | contig 46532 bp, 36 predicted proteins | sample KBSCornC62_FD_66595 | JGI IMG/M metagenome (GOLD analysis project Ga0068856, IMG submission 66595) | Corn rhizosphere microbial communities from Kellogg Biological Station, Michigan, USA - KBS Corn C6-2 | ecosystem: Host-associated > Plants > Roots > Rhizosphere > Soil ...
GGCGCAATTCTGCCCGCCTACGACGCGTTGAAGCATAGCAAGATTCATCACGTGCTGGTGCGCCACGAGCAGGGTGCCACCCACATGGCTGACGGATACGCGCGGGCCAGCGGAAGGGTTGGCGTTGCAGTAGCCACGTCGGGGCCCGGGGCGACGAACATGGTCACCGGCATTGCCACAGCGATGCTCGATTCATCTCCGATTGTATGCATTACCGGGCAGGTCGGGAGCAAACTGATCGGCTCCGATGCATTTCAGGAGACCGATATCACGGGAGTGACACTTCCCGTGACCAAGCACAACTACCTGGTGACTCACGCTAATGAAGTAGCGCGAACCATCCGCGAGGCATTTTATGTTGCGAAATCCGGCAGACCGGGGCCGGTGCTGGTGGATATCACCAAGGACGCGCAACAGACTTCCTGTGAATTCGATTGGGAGGCGGCCAAGCCGCAATTACCCGGGTATCGTCCGGATTTGTCGCCGGAGCCGAAGGAGTACGAGCAGGCGTTGGAATTGATCCACAACAGCAAGCGTCCTGTGATCCTTGCGGGACACGGCATTATCATCTCGGGTGCGATGCAGGAGGTGCGCGACTTTGCCGAGCGGGCTGGAATACCCGTGGCCCTGACGCTGCTCGGCATAGGCGCATTCCCGGCCGCGCATCCACTAAATCTGGGAATGATGGGCATGCACGGCGAGGCGTGGGTGAATCACACCATCCAGGAAGCCGATCTGCTCCTGGCTTTCGGCATGCGATTCGACGACCGCGTGACCGGTAATCTGAAGACTTATGCGCCAAACGCGAAGAAGATTCACATCGAGATCGATCCGGCGGAAATTAACAAGAATGTCAAAGTAGACGTTCCCCTGGTGGGCGATTTGCGGGAGGTTCTGCACGAGTTGCTCCCCCATGTGGAATCGATCGATCGCAGCGAATGGCTCGATTGCATCGACAAACTGAAAGGGGACTCGGCTGTTCGGGACATCCAGAACCTGCCCGATAGCGGCCATCTTTATGCGGCGCACGTGATCAATGATTTATGGCGCGAGACTCGCGATGGCGACACTGTCGTCGTGACCGATGTGGGTCAACACCAGATGTGGGAGGCTCAGTATTACAAACACGAAAAACCGCGCAGTCTGATTACGTCGGGTGGACTGGGCACCATGGGCTTCGCCCTGCCCGCTGCCATTGGGGCGAAAGTTGCGCGGCCCGAAGCAGAAGTCTGGGTGGTGGTTGGGGATGGCGGATTCCAGATGACCTTGTGCGAACTAGCTACGATTGTCCAGGAGAAACTGAAAGTGAACATCGCCATCATCAACAACGGATTCCTGGGCATGGTCCGGCAGTGGCAGGAGTTTTTTTACGAGCGCAATTACGCGGCAACACCTTTGCTCAATCCCGACTTCGCAAAGTTGGGCGAGGCTTATGGAATTCGCAGTATGACGGTTACTGAACGCTCTCAGGTTGTGCCGACGGTACGGGCCGCGAGGGAGCATGAAGGCCCGGTATTGATCAATTTCCGAGTGGAACAAGAGGACACGGTTTATCCCATGGTGGCGGCGGGGGCGTCGCTGCACGAAATGATCCGGCGGCCGAGCAAGATCGTGGAAACCGCCGCGGACGAGTAGAGACCAACATGCTGAACACATACGTGGTGTACGTGGAAAACAAGCCGGGCGTTCTGACGAGAGTGGCATCTCTGTTTCGGCGGCGCGCATTCAATATCGATTCGCTGACGGTGGGGCGCACCGAAAAACCCGAAGTTTCCCGCATGACCATAACCGTAGAGGCGGACAAGGACCAGGCACGACGCATTGAGGCGAATCTGTACAAGCTGGTAAACGTGCTGCTGGTCGAGAACATTACGAACCAGCCCTCGATTGTCCGCGACCTGGCAATGATAAAAGTCGCGGCAACGCATGAAGCGCGCTCGCATGTGCTGGAGTTGGCAAGCGTATTCCGTGCGCGGGTTGTGGATGTTGCGCCTGAGTCACTGACGATTGAAATCACCGGCGCCGAAGATAAGATCGATGGACTGCTTGAGGTGCTGCGGCCGTATGGCGTTCTGGAGATGGTCCGTACGGGAATTGTCGCCATGCGGCGGGGAAAAACCTCCAGCTCGGCAGTGGCAGCGAGCAACGGAGATCTGGATATCGCCGAGGAGGACGTTTCGCAATCGGTTTGATGCGCGGAAAACACCCACTTCTCGCGCAAACGGCGCGCCGCGTTGTCCTAGTGCTTTGCGGCTCGCGCCAGATCTCGAATCTGGTTCAAATACTGGACATAAACCGGAATTGGAATATCTGGTGAGTCGCCGTCGTTGAGGAAGTGCGAAAGCCGGATTTCCGCCGGGATTGAGCGAATTACCTCCCCGAACCGGGGCATCTCCAGATATTTCACCTTCCAGATTTCGAGCATCAGCGACCGGAATTCTTCGCTAATGAATCCCAGCTTGCGACCGTTCAGATAAATACCATCAAAATGGTCCGCTGCGAGTATTTTGCGGATCGGATCGTCCGGCCCGGAAAAGGTGTAGACAAGGTGGAACAGATCGGCCAGATCACCCCACAGAACTTTCTCCTCGAACGCGGTAAACCGGAACGGGGCAGAGGTTCGCTGCTGAAGGGCGCGAGGATGTTCATCGGGATGAGTTCCGGCGCGGGCAAGTTCCTGTCGAAACCATTGCAAGCGTTCGGGCGCAAGATTGTGCCGCAGGAATTCCACGGCGTATGCATTCGGTACATATACCTTTGGATCGTCATCCAGATGGCGCAACCAGGACGCCCACTGCTTGCTTTCAAGGGCGCCGAGGAGTTCCACTACTTCCGCCACCGTAACTTCCGGATGGTATTTCACCGATTGCCAAAAATGCTCAGTGGAATCGTAGGTACTTCCATACAACCGGATTCCTTCTTCGATGGGATACCAATTCGAGAGCACACGCCCCGGTATGGACGGCGAAGCACTCCAGCAATTGAGAGAGTGGCTCCACTTTTCCTGCACGTGGAGAAAGGCTTCGGAATAGCCGGCGGGAGTTGGCCCAGTCACCTGCTCCAAGGCTTGCTGCAGTTCCGCCCGAGTGTGCGTCACCAGGGCTTCCAGGGGACGCTCATCCAGCATGGAGATAACACGACTCTCAACTCCGCGGCGTAAAAGTTCCCGGCTGAGGCTGCGCCGTGCGGCTAGATCCAAATCGGCACTGCCCGGCCAGCGTTGCGCCTGGGATTCGACATAGGTAAAGAGCCCTGCGAGCGAGTCGAACTCGACGAAGCCATGGACTGCAAACCGGACAACTTGCCCATCTTTTCGCAGGATGGTGGAAGGAGTCACAAGTTGCTGCAAAGAAAGGGTTTGACTACAGGAGGTTACAGAACTAAAGAGAACAAGGCCGAGCGACAGAACGGGATTCAGAAGCGACATGGGTGAAAATCGCATGTTCCGGCGTAACCAGGTACTGGGTCGAAAAATGATCCCATGCCTGTCAACAGCCGGTGGTTTTCCCTGAGATTACTGAAGTTTGGCCAAATCTAGCCCAACCCATTGTTTCTAAGCAATTTAGCTGGTATTCATGTGAGAGTCCCAGGGTGGCCCCGACCCTGCAGCACTCATCATTATGACTGGTGCGACCAGCATAGCTCTTGGTCTGCCCGAGCATTCACGCTCGTGGAGAGCCCTGTCCTTCCCAGCCAAACTGTTTATTGCGCTGATCGTCCTCAGTGGCATGGGAACGCTGATCTACGGTGGCATTCACCAAACCAGCAAGAACATCGCTGAATTCATCTGCTACGTCGGCATTGCGGTGCTGGCATCGCGGCTAAAAGTAAACCTGCCAGGAATCACCGGAACGCTGTCCGTAAACTTCCTTTTCATTCTCATCGGGGTCTTGGAACTCAGCTTCACTGAGACCCTGATCCTGGGTGCGATCTCGATGATCGCGCAATGCCTGTATCCAGAGCGCCCCAGGGCCCTGCAACTGACGTTCAACGTCTGCGCGGGAGCCATTTCGACGGCACTGGCATACGCGGTCTATCATCAGCACCTCACGCATCGTTTTATGGATAGCCGGCCGATCCTGCTCGGCTTAGCGGCGACGGTGTACTTCATCGCGAATGCAGGAACCATTGCCACGATCATATCGCTTACCGACCACAGGCCAATCAGCCGGATCCTGGTTGATTGCTATTTCTGGTCATTCCCCTACTACCTGGTGGGAGCCGGTGTAGCGGCAGCGATCGTCTGGCTCAATCAAGCGTTCAATTGGGAAGCGTCACTTCTGGTATTGCCTGCGGTCTATCTGATCTACCGGTCGTACCGTCTCTACCTCGGGAAATTGGAAGACGAAAAGCGGCACGTCGAGGAAATGGCGAACCTGCACCTGCGCACTATCGAGGCGCTTGCCTTGGCGATTGAAGCGAAGGATCACACGACGCACGAACATTTGCAGCGTGTTCGGGTGTATGCAATTGAAGTTGCCAAAGAAATGGGTATAGACGGGCCAGAGCTCGAAGCCTTACATGCCGCGTCTTTATTGCATGACATTGGCAAGCTGGCAGTGCCGGAGCACATTATCTCCAAGCCGGGACGGCTCAGTCCGGAAGAATTCGAGAAGATGAAGATTCACACGCTGGTCGGAGCCGAGATTCTTGAGCGTGTGCGCTTTCCATATCCCGTGGTTCCGATTGTGCGTGCTCATCATGAGAAGTGGGACGGTTCGGGATACCCGCTTGGATTGAAGGGCGCTGAAATCCCGATTGGAGCGCGAATTCTTTCCGCGGTCGACTATCTGGACGCTTTAGCTTCCGATCGGCAGTACCGGCGCGCCTTGCCGATGCGCGAAGTCATGCAGAAATTGGGCGAGGAGTCAGGCAAGTCGTTCGACCCGAAGGTGGTAGATATTCTGTTGAAGCGATATGAGCATCTGGAGCGGCTGGCCGTCAGCAAGTCTGCCTCAGATCCCAATTCCCCCCTCTCCACGGGCATCAAAATTGATCGCGGGCTGGAGCCTGCCGCTGGTTTCGAGAACGCCACCGCGCAAGACTACGCCGGGCGCGAAACCACTTTCCTATCATCCATCGCCGCTGCCAGGCAGGAAGCGCAGGCGCTGTTTGAGCTCAGCCAGGACCTGGGAGCATCCCTGAGTCTGGGCGAAACCCTCTCGGTTTTTTCGGTGAAACTCAAGCCGATGGTGCCGTACGACGCCATCGCGATTTATATCAAACGCGAAGAGGAATTGGTTGCGGAGTTCGTAAACGGCGATAATTACCGTCTGTTTTCCTCGCTGAGAATTCCCATTGGCCACGGCTTGTCTGGCTGGGTGGCGCACAATCGCAAGCCCATCATCAACGGAAATCCGTCGGTAGAGCCGGGATATTTGAACGATCCCTCCAAGTTCAGCACTTTGCGGTCGGCATTGGCGGTGCCTCTGGAAGGAGTCGCTGGCATCATTGGCGTGCTCGCTCTTTACCGTGGCGAAAGGGACGCATTCACTTCGGATCACCTGCGCATTTTATTGGCAGTCAGCGGCAAGATGGCCTTGGCCATCGAGAACGCTTTGAAGTACCAGCAGGCAGAGAATTCTGCAACTACGGATTACCTGACCGGGCTGCCGAATGCACGTTCACTGTTCATGCAACTTGATCGGGAACTGGCGCGTTGCAAGCGCGACAACACCACCCTGACGGTAATGGTTTCGGACATGGATGGCTTCAAGCAGATCAACGACCGCTTCGGCCATCTCGAGGGAAACCGCGTGCTGCGCCTGTTCGCGCAGGCTCTGAAAGATACCTCCCGCGAGTACGACTACGTTGCGCGAATGGGCGGCGATGAATTTGTGGTCATCACTCCCGGACTTGCTTCGGAAGCTGCAGGGAAAAAAGCCGAACAGATGCGCGCTTTGGCTCGTCATGCCGGAAATGACGTTTGCGGCGAAGACATCCTCTCATTGAGCGTGGGCAGGGCAGTGTATCCGACCGACGGCAAAGACGCAGAAGAACTGCTCGCCGAAGCTGACCGGCGCATGTACCTGGAGAAGCAGAAGCAACTGGCATACAAAGACCGGCGATCGCATCCGCGTCTGAAATGCAGAATCACCATCGAGTTGCAGACTGACCCGGGCGGAGTGCCTCTGTTCGCAAATCTCACCGACATCAGTCTCGGCGGTTGCTTCATCGAAACCAGCACAATTCTCTCGCCAGGAACCAAGATCAACGTCGGGTTTTCTATGGACGACGCTACCCTGGCAACGGAAGGCGTGGTGATGAGGCTTGATCCAGGCTCGGGTGTTGCCGTGCAGTTTCCGGAATTGAATCGGGAGGGGCGAGAACGGATGTTCCGCATCATCGAATTCGTCCAGAAGACAACGACGTTTTATAACAAACGCTATCTCGACAGTTTGGCGAAGAGTTAGTCTTCAACGTCCAACTGCATTGATGGGTAACGCATGCTCTTGCAGCGCGCTTTGAGAGAGTTCGCGTTTGCGTGCGCTTGAAGCCGCCGTCTTCGCCCCGTAAACTTAAAAGATGCACGTTCATGTACACGGTGCAGGCAGTCCCACGCGGGTTTTGAAGATCTCGCTCGCGGTGACCCTGGGGTACATCGTGCTGCTGGTCGTGGCAGGGATTCGAGCGCATTCTCTCGCTTTGCTGTCTGAGGCTGGCCATAATCTCTCGGATTTTCTTGCCCTGCTGTTGTCACTGGTCGCGGTGTATTTTCAGACGCGTCCTGCCAATCCCACCAAGACGTTCGGCTACCAGCGAGCGGGAGTGCTCGCCGCACTGGTGAATGCGAGTTCCCTGGTCATAGTTTCTTTTTTCATCTTCTACGAAGCCTTCCGGCGTTTGCAGCACCCGGAGCAGGTGCATGCCGGGCTGATGATGTGGGTGGCCGCCGCCGGGGTGGTGATGAATGGGTGCATTGCCCTTCTGCTGTATCGCTCTGGCGGGGACGTCAACATTCGCAGTGCTTTGTTGCACGAGGTTGGCGATACGCTTTCGACGGCGGCCGTAATTGCCGGCGGTTGGGCAATCCTGGTCAGCGGGAATTACTGGATTGATTCAGTGCTGTCGCTGGCGATCGGTGTGCTGATCCTGTGGTCAGCCTTTGGCATCGTGCGCGAGACGTTAAATATCTTGCTCGAAGGAACGCCGCGTGGCATGAAGCTGGAGAAGATCGAAACCCTGATTCGCTCGGTGCAGGGTGTGAATGACGTCCATGATCTCCATGTCTGGAGTATTGGGTCGGAGACTCACGCGCTGTCCTGCCATATTTCTATCGAAGATATCCCGCCTTCCGTAAGCGAGCGCATTTTGCGTGACGTGAAGGAGAGACTTCTGCGCGATTTTCGCATTGACCACACTACAATCCAGTTCGAACATGTGGTCTGCGAGACCGCTCACGGCTGTGTGATTCCGGTGATCGAGACCGCCGAAGAACACTCCCATCATCATCACAGCCAGTGAAGCGGCGGGAATGCTCACGGCTTCGAATGTTGTGCGCGGAAAATATCGCGCACCGTTTCGATGGTGTCAGCTTCTTCCGGAGATTTGTCCGGGCGCAAACGCACTATTCGGGGGAAGCGCAGCGCGTATCCACTCTCGTGACGATCTGACTGCATCATGTTGTTGAAGGCCACTTCAAGGACAATCTTCGGTTCAACAACCAGACGCAAGCCGTGGTCTTCCAAAGTGTGTTCCAGAAACCATTTTGTCATCTCGGCGATTTCAGCGTCAGTGAGTCCCGAATAGGCTTTTCCTATGTTGACCAGGTGGTCGCCGTTCCAGACGGCAAAAGTGTAGTCACTCAGCACGCCGATGCGCTTGCCGTGGCCATATTCGACGGCAGTCACGACAACGTCGAGCGTGGCCAGTTCGCGCTTCATCTTCAGCCATGATTTTCCTCGTTTTCCGGGAGTGTAGTTGGACGCGACATCTTTGATCATCAAGCCTTCATTCCCTCTTGCCTGGGAGGCAGTGAACAGCTGTTCCAACTCTCCGGACAATGACGCACGGAACACGGGAGCGCGCATGATGCTGTTTTCCGCTGGAGCAACATCCTGGAATTCGTTCTCGCCGAAAACAAGCGACTGCTGGCCCGCAGCTTTCGCTGCCCGCGATGTGGAACTCCGGGGTTTCCGGGGCGCCTTCAGGAGGGCATCGAGAATGTGGGCCCGCTCGCGCAACGGTTGGTCGATGGTCAATTCTCCGCCCGAGTACAGCACATCAAAGACGAGGTAAGCGACCGTCGTTTCCTGCAGCATTTTGTCGCTGACTTTCTTTCTTCCGAGTCTGGGCTGAAGGGCGGCAAATGGACGCGCCCGGCCCATATTCGTCGCCTTTTCTTCCGCAACTTCCGAACTGGCTTCATCCACGATCGCTTTCGTGGCGTCCAGTCGGGCCGGGTACTCCCAAGCGACGATCTCTCCATCCAGAATGACATCTGCCGGCAGCGACGAGAGCGCCGGCGGTAACTCCGGGAATGATTCTGTAATATCGTCCCGCGTCCGGGAAAAAATCCGGACTTCGCCCTGCGATACATGCGCCTGGGCTCGAATGCCGTCATATTTATCTTCCACGGCTGCATCGGCGAAATAAGTAAGTCCCTCCTCCGCTGATTCAATGGGGCTCGCCAACATAAATCCAATGGGATGGAACAGCCGGATCTTCGCGCGGTCCAGCTGGTGCTCGGACGCCAGTTTCAGCGTCTCCCCCATATCCCCCAGAAGCATGTTGGCCCTCTGAACGTCCGATATCGGGCTGCAATATGATTTGCCAATCGCCTCCTCAACCAGGCTCTCTTTGAGACCGATCCGCAGGTCCCCGGTCATGATTTTGACGATATATTTGGCCTCTACGGGTGTCGCCCGCGCCAGCAGATCCCGCACGAGCGCCGCTTTGGCGGAGGGGCCGCGAGCTGCGGCGATCTTCCGAAAGGCCTGTTCCACATCCAGCACATCCAGTTCGGGAGTAGCTCGCTGCGGTAGCACCTCCTGGGCAACGCCTCCGAGATCGCCGTATCTTCGGTAGGCAGCGTCGAGATCGGCTTCGTCCTTGCCCGACAGATCGGCAACCAATTGCCAGAGGGACCGCCCTCCAATCTGAAGCGTAGTCTCCTCCCAGACCGGGAACGGGCGTCCAGAAAGGAATATGGCTGACACGGCAGCAAGTTCCGGAGTGAGAGATTGTAGAAAGTCTGAAACAATTGCGGTCTTCTGCAATTTCTTCGTGGTGCCCGCAATGCTTTCGCAGGTTCGTGCGAAGCGCTGAAATGAATCGCTCATACACCTGATTGGATGCCGGTTGTGCCCGGCTTTTTGTCTGTAACTAACTCAAGCTCTTGCGGTTACGGGTGCCAGAAGTCAATCCTAAATCATGGGACGCTGTGGTACCCTAGAGACTGCGTCGTGCTTTTTCTAAGGAGCATCCAATAGCTGTGCGATTTCTCCGGAATTACCTGCGATTTCTAGCTGCTGTCCAACTCTTACCTGCGCTAGAAAGTGGCGAAGAGACTCTGGTCGGGGGCCAAGCCGTGCTCGAGGGCGTCATGATGCGGTCTCCACACGCGTGGGCGATCGCTTGTCGCAAACCGTCAGGTCAAGTGGTCACCATGAGTGAACCCCTGGAACGTCCGTCGGAGAAGCACAAATGGATGGCATGGCCCATTATGCGGGGTGTGGTCACCCTGGGTTATGCGATGAAGCTGGGATACCGCGCACTGCGGTTTTCGGCGAATGTCGCGATTGAAGACATCATGCAGGACGAGGGCAAACCGGGTTCTGTTGCGAATTCTCCCGCCATAGCGCCGGAAAAGGCCTCGCAATCGAAATCGCGAGAGAAAGCGGCGGCCATCAGCGGCTGGCTCGCCACCGCGAACATTTTGCTTTCGCTGGCCTTCTTCATTTTCATGTACAAGTACCTGCCGCTTGTGGCGGCTACCGAGCTGAAAAAACTTGATCCGGCCTTCGGCGGGCAAATCGTTTTCAATCTGATCGACGGGGCGGTTCGCCTGGTTCTGTTCCTGCTGTTCATTTGGGGAGTGTCGCTTTGGAAAGACATCCGGCGTGTCTACGAATACCACGGCGCCGAGCACAAGACGGTTTTTGCGTTTGAGAACGGAGACCCACTCCAGATTCCCGCGGTTCAGAAGTATTCGACCTTCCATCCGCGATGCGGGACCAGCTTCCTGATGACTGTAATGCTGATTTCCATCGGTTTTTACATGCTGGTTCCATTTACATCGTTTGGAGCTCGATTTGCCGCGCGCATTGTTCTTCTTCCGCTGATCGCCGGAGTGTCGTACGAGATTATTCGCTTCGCCGCGAAACATCGAGGATCGCTTTTTGCTCTGATGACTGCACCGGGATTGTGGCTGCAGCGGATTACCACGAAACCTCCCACCGATCAGCAGGCGGAGTGTGCCATCGTTGCGCTCGACCACGCTATGTCGCTCGAAAAGGAGCGCGGCGGTGAGTTGGTGATTGCCTAGCGGTTTCCACCGCGAATACTTTCACTTCGTTATCCGACCACAATAAAATGCCGCAGTGACGTAATTGATTTGCGTCCTGTATTCGCTCCCAGATACCGGAGTTGCGGCTGAACCGGGACTCGCAAAGGGTCTCCTCGGAGCCGACTGACATGTTTGAACGACTCGACCAAACCGAAGCACGTTATGACGAGCTGACCAATGCTCTGGCTTCGCCGGAGATCGTCAATGACTCGGCGAAGTATCAAAAGACCGCGAAAGCTCACGCGGAAATCGCTCCCATTGTCGAGAAATATCGTGAGTACAAGGACTTGACCAAGGGAATCGCCGAGAGCAAGGCCGTTCTCGTGGACGAAAAGGATCCGGACATGCGGGCATACGCTCAAGAAGAGCTTGACCGGCTGCAAGCTCGAGTTTCCGGAGTGGAAGAAGAGCTGAAATTTCTGCTTTTGCCCAAGGATCCCAATGACGAGAAAAACGTGATCCTCGAAATTCGCGCCGGCACCGGGGGCGATGAGGCCACGCTGTTTGCAGCGGAAGTTTTCCGCATGTACTCCCGCTATGCGGAAACACAGCGCTGGAAGGTGGAAGTGCTCTCGACGTCGGAGTCTTCGGTGGGCGGGTTAAAAGAAGTGATCGCCATCATCGAAGGGAACCGGGTGTATTCGCAACTGAAGTACGAGAGCGGAGTGCATCGCGTACAGCGAGTCCCAGCTACCGAGCAGCAAGGACGGGTCCATACATCTGCAGTAACCGTGGCGGTGCTGCCCGAAGCCGAAGATGTAGATGTCAAGATAGAGGCCAAGGACCTGCGCATCGATACATTCTGTTCCTCCGGTCCTGGTGGCCAGTCGGTGAATACCACCTACTCGGCCGTCCGGATCACGCACATTCCGACCAACACCGTCGTCAGTTGCCAGGACGAGAAATCGCAGATCAAGAATCGGGAAAAAGGAATGCGTGTGCTGCGCGCCCGATTGTACGAAATCGAGATGGAGAAGCAACAGGAAGCCTTGGCAAAAGAACGCAGGGCAATGGTCAAGTCGGGAGACCGCAGCGAGAAGATCCGCACCTACAACTTCCCCCAGAACCGTCTCACGGATCACCGCATCGGTTTTACCATTCACCAACTCGACGCCGTGATGGATGGCAAGATCCAGCCTCTGATTGACGCCTTAATTACGCATTATCAAGCGGAAAAGCTGAAGCAAGAAGCCGCAACTGTGGTCTAAGAATCTGACAATCGCCGCCGCTCATACCCCACGTAGCGCCGGCCCGTTGGGTCGGCAAGGTTTTCTCTGCGTAAGGCCCGTTGCGAACGCCCGAGTGATCCCAAGTGAATGTGACTTCCCAAAATAGAAATCCACAGCTCCGGACTGCATCCGTTTCTGTGCCGATATTTCGGCGATTTTCCTCAATCGCATTTGTTTCAGCCACATAGCTCCAAGGCGGTTTTCCTGTGAGTCTCCCTCATGTTCATGACACGACAAAGGCCCCATTGCCAGAATGTTCCTGCAGGAACATTTTTAAGTAAACCTGCCCTTACTTCTGCCTTCGCACCTGCCCTGTGTTGAAATGATTCCGTGCAACTGAAGCAAGCCTTGAACGCTGCGGTGTCCCGCCTGAGCACGGAACAGGTCCCATCGCCTCACATGAATGCCGAGCTGCTCCTGCGATTCGTTCTGAGTTGTGATCGGGCCTATCTCTTTGCACATCCCGAACGTGAACTGACCAAAGATGAGGAATCTCGTTATGCCACCGTGCTAGCGGAACGGATCCGCGGCGTTCCTGCGCAATACATTACCGGTCACCAGGAGTTCTGGGGAATGGATCTGGTTGTCACTCCGGCAGTCTTGATTCCGCGACCCGAGACGGAACACCTCATCGAGACTGTGCTGGAACTTCGCAGCTCAGATCCCCAGCTTGGCGCGTCTGCAGCGCAATTGCGCATCGTGGACATCGGAACCGGGTCAGGTTGTATCGCGCTGGCGCTGGCGAAGGAGTTTCCGAGTGCCGAGATCCACGCCACCGATGTTTCGCCTGCCGCACTCGAAATTGCCCGCGCCAACGCGGCACGTCTTCAACTGGACCATCGTGTTCAGTTTCATCAGGCTGACTTACTCGCGTCGTTAACTCCGCCTTTCGATCTGATTGTTTCCAATCCTCCCTATGTAAGCGAAGCAGAAGAAGACCAGGTTCAACTGGAGGTGCGGCGGTTTGAACCACGGTCAGCGGTTTTTGCCGGGCCTGAAGGTACCGAGATAATTGCTCGGCTCATTCCTCAGGCGCATGAAAAGCTTCGACCGGGAGGATGGCTCGTGTTCGAGATGAGCGGCACGATTGCCGGCCAGATTTCTCAGCTGCTGAAACATTGGAAGCATGTGCAGACGACTGCTGACCTGCAGTCGATTCCCCGGGTGATTCGTGCTCAAAAAGCGGCAAGGGAAGACGAGTGAGAAACCGCGTGGCTGGCCGATTCCAGCGGCCCTGCACAATTGTGCTCAACTAATTTATTTGTTCCCCCCGCACGGTTTTTTCTTGACGATCGGTTGCCACCGATGGCTTACTACTTGCCCTGACGTATGGGCCCCTTGCCTCTCACACCTCAATTTGTCCACTGAATTACACAGCATCCAGCGTTCCTAAGGAGACCCCCTGATGAAGTCCCTCCCCGTTTCACGGTTTATGGCCGCAGTTTCTGCTACGGCACTGCTGGCATCGTCAGTTGCAGCGGCACAGATGTCGGTGCAGAAAGTCGCTGCAACGAACAAAGTCCTGCAACAGGTAAAATCCTCAATCAAAAAGTTGTCTCCTTCGCATCGAATGGCGCTTGATGGTTACGCCAACATTGCGCATCTGGCTGACGTGTGGCAGACCTACGGCATGCGACTGACCGATCCTAGCTTTAACCCTCGGGCGGCGGGTTCGGCTATGGCCGCGGCAACTGCAACTACGGTTTCAACTGGGGGGCTGGTGCGGGTTTCAAATCCCTCCTCTGACGTGGCGTATTCGTCGTTCGGTGGATTCACCCAGAGCGAAACGTCTACGGCGCGGTGCGGCAACACGGTCGTGGTCGGTTACAACGATTCTGGCAGCGTATTTGAGACTCCACTTTTCTATACAGGTACCGGTGGCCAATCGTTTAGCGGAGCGTCGTATTCCACCGATGGAGGCTTGTCGTTTACCGACATCGGTCCCATGAACCCGGGCGCGAACGATTACAATTTCCTCGGGGGCGACCCCGGCGTGAATTGCGCTGACCCTCACACCTTCTATTACAGCCAGATCTTCGATTATCTCGATGGCAGCGGGAATCCATGGGCAGCGATTTCCATTAACACTTCCAGGGATGGTGGGCAAACCTGGAGTGATCCGGTGCCGGCGATCTCAAAGAATGGCTACGATCACATGCTGGACAAGCCATGGTCGACAATCGATCCTTCGAATCACAAGCGCATCTTCGTTTCCTATACCGACTTCGATTCTTCGAAGACCAACCATTGCGGAACGAATTATCCGGGAAGGACCGCGATCGAGTTTGTGCAGTCGAACGATGGTGGCGTGACCTGGTCGCCGCACCCGGTGGTTGTGATGGAAGTGTGCGGTGCGGCCCTGGTGCAGGGCTCGCAAGTTGCGGTTAGCTCGAAAGGAGTGCTGTACATTTCATGGCTCAATCTCGGAACCAACTTCCCTTTGGGCCCACACAGCATCCAGATTGCGCACTACTCTCACGGCGCATTATCTGCGCCGGTGATGGTGGAGGACTCGATCCAACCGGGTGGAGATTCTTATTATCTGCAAGGCGAATTCCGGGACTTCCTGGATATGTCCATGGCAATCGACCATTCCGGCACAGCATCGGACGGGGCGCTTTACATCACGTGGGCAGATGGTAGAGACAAGACTGTTCCTGACCCGCTGGCCACGCAGGGCTACTATGCCTACGATGATGTCCTGTTGCGAGCTTCGTATGATGGCGGATTAACCTGGGGCTCGGGGCCTAGTAAGGTAAACGGCGATATCCAAGCGCGTTTGGGCAGCGGTCACGACCACTATCAGTCGGGAATTGCCGTGGATAAACGTGGCTTCGTGGGTGTTTGCTGGTACGATCGCAGGGCCGATGCGGAGAATTTCGCAATCCGGCGCCATTGCGGCGAATCCAGCAATCTGGGTCTCAGTTTCACCGATAGCGATATCGGTATGCCCGGTTGGGCTCCCACCCACGGCAACGATCTGTTCGTCAATCCCATTTACATGGGCGACTATGACCAGGTGACCGGCGACTTCATGAATACCTATTCCGGATTTATCGGAGGCGTCGAAAACCAGACTAACCGAGGCAATCCGGATGTCGACGCTCATCCGATCCACTAGCCGGATCAAGACATTGGGGCACCCGAAAGGCTGCCCCTTTTATTCTGCTGATGAACTTTAGCGCCGTGCCGTAGCGGGCTGGATCTCCTCCACATCGACGATATCGGTAGGATATTTGCCGGTGTAACAAGCCGAGCAGTACGAGAGTTGCTCTCCTTCGCCGCAGGCTTTCTTTAAGCCCTCAAGAGACAGGTAAGCCAAAGAATCTGCCCCGATGTAATCGCGAATCTCTTCTACGGATTTGTTGGCGGCAATCAACTGCTTGCGCGAAGGCGTATCCACGCCGTAGTAGCAAGGCGAAATAGTGGGCGGGCAAGAGATGCGCATGTGGACTTCGGTTGCACCTGCGCTTCGAATCATGCGGACAATCTTGCGGCTGGTAGTGCCGCGGACTATGGAATCGTCTATGAGCACGACACGCTTGCCTTCCAGCAACGAGCGCACAGTATTAAGCTTCAGCTTCACACCGAAATCCCGCACGCTTTGGCTGGGTTCAATAAACGTGCGTCCCACGTAATGGTTGCGGATCAACGCAAAGCGGAATGGGAGGCCGCTCTCGGCAGCGTATCCAACAGCCGCTGTGACGCCCGAATCGGGCACCGGGACCACCAGATCTGCATCGATGCCCGCCTCGCGCGCAAGCTGCCGTCCCAGTTCCTCACGGCTGGTCTGAACCGGGCGTCCGAAGACAAGGCTGTCAGGACGCGAAAAGTAAACATGTTCGAAGATGCAACTCGACTGTGGCGCCGCCGTCGAATAAAACCGCGAACTGACTCCTTCGGGACCGACGACGATAAGCTCTCCTGGTTTCACATCGCGGATGTACTCAGCTCCGATGAGGTCGAACGCGCAGGTCTCCGAGGCGAACACGACGGTGTCATGCTTATGACCTTCGATCGCGGGAATCTTCCCCATGGCCAAGGGACGGAAGCCGCGCGGGTCGCGGGCGGCAAAAACCCGGTCATTGCTCATCATCACCAGCGAGAACGCGCCTTCAACCCGGCGCAGCGCATCAGCCATGGCTTCAGGCAAGGTGTGTTCTTTCGACAATGCGATGAGATGAACAATGACTTCAGTGTCGCTGTTGGTCTGGAAGATGGAGCCCTGGCTCTCCAGGCGAGCGCGAACGCTGGTAGCATTCACGAGGTTTCCGTTGTGCGCTACTGCAATGGCGCCTTTATTGGATTGCACCAGAATAGGCTGGGCGTTCAGCAGAGCGGAGTCGCCGGCAGTGGAGTACCGCGTGTGGCCGATCGCAAGCGTGCCACGGAGTTTCGAAAGAACGTCCTCCGTAAAGATCTCCGCGACCGAACCCATGGCTTTGTGGACGCGCGAGGTCAGGCCATCGGAACTCACGATGCCGGCGGACTCCTGGCCGCGATGCTGCAACGCATGCAAGCCGAGGTAGGCCATTTTCTCCGCCTCCGGATGCGAGAAGATGGCTACTACTCCACATTCGTCGTGAAATTTGTCAGGAATTCGCATTTAGCCCTTAGCCTTTGCCCGCAGCTTTTTAAACGTTCAGCAACTCAGGATCGGTTTTCAGCGCCGTTTCCAAGGCACCCTCGTGCACGTCAGCCAACTCAGAGACGCTTGCTGAAACCAAGGTATTTCCGTCTACTGTAATGACCAGTTTCTCTGAAATCGTCTCCCCAATCACATCTGCCGAGACGGAGTGTTTGGCAGCCACTTGTTTGATTCGCGGAAGGTTCTCTGGGTCGCAAGAGACTACGACCCGGCTGGCGTCCTCACCGAAGAGTACAAATTCGGCGAAAAGGCCGGCCGAACTCAAATTCAATCGCGCTCCTACCGCCTTCGGAAAGGTCATTTCGGCCAGGGCGACTGCAATCCCGCCGTCGGTACAATCGTGCGCCGACTCCACCAGTTCGCTGTGGATCAGTTCGATGATCGCCTTCTGCAGTTCTGCTTCTGCTTCGATATCCAGTTCAGGCGGATATCCCCAGACTGTGCCCAGAATTTCCTTGGCGTATTCGGAGGAGCCAAACTCGCTCTCGGCATCTGTGACGTCGCCGGGCTTGCCAGCATGTAGCAGCACGACTGCGCGTCCGGTAGCGGCGAAGTGCATCTTCGCGGCTTTGTGGACATCGTCCAGAACGCCTACCACTCCCAGGACGGGCGTGGGATAAATGCCCTCACCGAGAGTCTCGTTATAGAAGCTAACATTGCCGCCAGTGATGGGAATCTCCAATTCCTCGCAGGCTTTGGTGATGCCATTAATTACTTGTGAGAACTGCCACATGATGTGGGGCTTTTCCGGATTGCCAAAGTTCAGACAGTTCGTCGCACCAATGGGAGTGGCGCCCGAGCATGCCACTTTGCGCGCCGCTTCGGCTACCGCGTGCATTGCACCGAGCCGGGGATCGAGATAACACCACCGCCCATTGCCGTCGAGCGCCATCGAAAGCCCGCGCTGCGTGCCCTTGATGCGGAGAACGCCTGCATCGCCTGATCCGGGAGCCTCGACCGTATTGGTCTGAACCATGTGGTCATATTGTTGCCACACCCAACGCTTGCTGCAGATATTGGGGCTGGCCAGCAATTGTTGGAAGGTCGCAGTCAGATCGCCTTGTCCGGTGAACAGGATGTGCTCTGGTTTCTGACGCGGAACTGGAGGCTCCCATCGAGCGAGTGGCCTGTTGTAGAGCGGCGCTTCATCGGTGAGGGCAGGGTTGGGGATCTCAGCGACAAGTTCTCCATGCTGGAGCACTCGCAGTTTGTTATCAGTGATAACCTTGCCGACTTCGACCGCGTCGAGGCCCCATTTCTCGAAAACGCGGAACACTTCATCTTCTCGTCCTTTTTGCGCGACCAGCAGCATCCGCTCCTGCGATTCGCTCAACATGATCTCGTAGGGAGTCATTCCGGTTTCGCGCTGGGGAACGCGATCGAGTTCGATCTCGATACCCACTCCGCCGCGTCCCCCCATTTCGCAGGTGGAGCAAGTCAGCCCGGCTGCGCCCATGTCCTGAATGCCGATGATGGCACCGGTTTGCATGGCTTCAAGGCAGGCTTCGAGTAGAAGTTTTTCGAGGAACGGATCGCCCACCTGGACGTTGGGACGCTTGGCTTCGGAGGCCTCACTGAATTCCTCGCTGGCCATGGTTGCGCCGTGAATGCCATCACGCCCGGTCTTTGCCCCGACGTAGATCACTGGATTGCCTTCACCAGCCGCACGCGCGTAGAAGATTTCATTTTTCCGCACCAGGCCCAAGGCAAAGGCATTCACCAACGGATTGCCCGAGTAGCAGGGTTCGAATTTGGTTTCGCCACCCAGGTTCGGCACACCGAAGCAGTTGCCGTAAGAGGCGACTCCACTCACGACGCCTTCCAGGATGGAATGATTCTTGTGAAGGTCATTGCGGGAATCATTGCCGGTAGCTGTGATGGGGCCAAATCGAAGCGAGTCCATGACCGCAACGGGCCTGGCTCCCATCGTAAAAATGTCCCGCAGAATCCCGCCTACGCCGGTGGTCGCGCCCTGGAACGGCTCAATGAATGAAGGATGGTTGTGCGACTCGATTTTGAAGGCGCATGCCCAGCCATCGCCGATGTCGATAATGCCCGCATTCTCGCCCGGTCCCTGTAAGACAAGCTTGCTGCGCGTAGGCAGCCGCTTCAGGTGAATGCGCGACGATTTGTACGAACAATGCTCGCTCCACATCACGCTGAAAATGCCGAGTTCGGTCAGGGTAGGCTCGCGATCGCCGAGTAACTGTTTGACTTTCTCGTACTCGTCGGGCGTGAGGCCGTGCTGCCGGATGATCTCCGGAGAAAAGGCAGGACTTAAGGAAGTAAGCATGGGAAGGAGCTTCTATTGTCGCATTTTGGGGTGCCCCTCGGATAGAGGTTGCTACAAACCTTGTGCAGTGTTTGGCAGGCTCTCCTGCTAGGATTTCTGAGTATGAAGTCAATTGTGGTGGGCACGGCTGGGCACATCGATCACGGGAAGACGGCGCTGGTAAAGGCGCTGACGGGCGTTGATGCCGACCGATTGCAGGAAGAAAAGCGGCGGGGGATCACGATCGACCTCGGCTTTGCTCACATGGATCTGCCAAGTCCCGATGGCACAGCGCTGCGTCTTGGTTTTGTGGACGTGCCCGGGCATGAGCGCTTTGTACGCAACATGTTGGCGGGCGTGGGTGGGATCGATCTGGTTCTGCTGGTGATCGCTGCGGACGAGTCGATCAAACCGCAAACACGCGAGCACTTCGACATTCTGCAGTTGCTTGGTGTAAGCCGTGGCATAACGGTTCTGACCAAATCCGACGCCGTGGATCCCGATACGCTGGATGTTGTTCGTTTGGAGGTAGAGGAGTTTCTACGCGGAACGTTTCTGGAACCCTCAAAGGCTCCCATCGTGGCTGTGAGCGCGCTGACCGGGGCAGGCCTGAATGAACTGAAGGGGGCGATCGCGGCAGCGGCAGCTCAGGGCCAGGCAAGGGATTCTAAAGCTCTGGCGCGTCTCCCGATCGACCGCGTCTTCACCATGAAAGGATTTGGGACGGTGGTTACGGGCACCTTGATCTCTGGCACGATACGTAAGGAAGAAGAGCTGGAGGTATTTCCGCCGGGAAATCGAGTACGGGTTCGTGCAGTGCAGGTTCATGGCCAAGCGTCAGATGCAGCACTGGCAGGCCAGCGCACAGCGCTGAATCTCGTGGGCGCCCGGAAGGAAGACTTGGCGCGGGGCATGACGCTCGCTCCTCCACAGACCTTAGCGGCGACATCCCGAGTGGATGCGAAATTACGGCTACTACGATCCGCCCCTCGCGCCTTAAGGCAACGGACGCGGGTGCACTTTCATTCGTACACGATGGAGACGGTGGCCGAGCTGAGGTTTTACCCAACTTCGAAAGCCAAAGATGCGATGGCTAAGAACGTCGAAGCACCGCGCGACAAGACTCAGATTGAACCTGGCGAAGAGATGTTTTTGCATCTGAAGCTGCAAGATCCGGCATTGCTGTTGCCAGGCGATCGATTTATCATCCGGCAGTTTTCCCCACTGGTTACGATCGGTGGTGGCACGATTGTCGCCAATCGCGCTCCTCAGAAGGTGACAGATGTTGGGCAGCACCTGGAGTACCTGGAAAGACTCGCTTCGCCCTCACGCGAGGTCCGCCTCGGCTCGCTGGTCGCCGGGCTGGGTCCAAAGGGGATCACTATCAAGGAAGCGGTTGCGAGATCAGGGTGGATGAGGGACGAGATCGCGGCGACTGCGTCTAGAATTCCTGAAATTGCGCGAGTGGGCGACATCCTGGTTGCGCGTTCTTCATTGGAAGGCGTTGTGCCCAAGCTTCTGATCGTTGCTTTGAATTCATTTCACAAAAACAATGCCTTAGTCGCGGGAATGAACAAGGACGAACTGCGCGGACAACTCCCGGGAGTGGCCCCAGAGGTTTTTGCCAAGGTTCTGAACGATGCCGCTGCGGGTAAACGGGTGGAGATTATCGGCGACTTGGTTCGCCTGCCGGGCCGCGGCATCGCCATGAAAGATGAGGAAGCCGAGTCGAAAAAGAAGATCGAGGAGGCATTTGCCTCGGCGGCGTTGAAGGTGCCTGCGCTGCAGGAGGTGCTTGCTGGACTTAAGATCGATAAACTCCGGGCACAAAAGATCGTAACTCTTCTCTTGCGGGACAAAGTTTTGACGAAAGTTTCCGATGAGCTGGTTTTTCATCGGACTGCTCTGGATGATTTGCGCAAACGTGTCGCGGAGCACAAGGCAAAGTCCGCGACCATTGATCTCGCAACTTTCAAGGAGTTGATCGGTGTCAGCCGAAAATACGCCATTCCGCTGCTGGAGTACCTTGATCGGGAGCGAGTCACCAAGCGTGTCGGCGATTCCAGGCAGATTCTCTAGAGGTGTTGACCCAGACGGCATTGAGGAACACAAGCGGATATAACGGCCATATTTGGTTTGGTTCCTAGATCTGCTCCTCTGGAAATTCCAAATCCAGCCCTAATGGACCAGTGAAGCGGTTGGTTAGATTAGCCAAGCCGGTGAGCAGGTGAATGTCGACAATTTCCGGCTCCGAAAAGTGCTCGCGCAAAGACGTGAAGTCCGCGTCGGAGATGGCCTGTGGCGTCCGCGTCAGCTTTTCGATGTAGTTCAAAGCCGCGCGTTCTTTCCCAGTGTAGTGCGAATAGTCTCCTTGTTTCAGACCGGTCCAATCTTCGGCAGTCAGGCCGACGCGTTTGGAGGATGCGACGTGGTGCTGCGTACAATAGTGGCATCCGTTAATCAATGACACGCGGATGTAGATCAGCTCATAAAGCTTACGGTCGAGCGATCTGCCTACACTCCCGTAGAAAGTTAAGAAGCTCTTAAGCATCTCAGGCCGGTGCGCCAGAGCCTTCTGAGCGTTTGCGGGTTTCCCCCGCAGAATCTTGTCGTAGATCTCCTTCACGTCCTCCGATGCAGTTTCCGGACCAACGAGCCCAATGCGCGCCATTGCGTTCTCCTCATTTGCGTGTATTGATGATCATCGCAGATGAAGCCCTTTTCTGCAGCGGTTCAAGTAAAACCGTTCGACTGCCGATACTTAGATCGTTCAGATGAAAAAACTGATTCTCATTGCGGCGATTGCCTGCTGGGGTTTGCCACCTAATTATGATTATGCGCAGAACAGTTATGACCGGGATACCGAATCTAAGCTTACGGCAATCGAGCGTGTAGTACGCCTGCAGGCCCTACCCAGTAAAGATGTAAATACTTTGAATACATTCTTGGCAGATGAATTTGTGCTCGTAACTATGGACGGTACGACAAGGAGCAAACAGGATTTGTGGGCATATCTGCAGAGCGTGGACTCGCTGCGCTACAGCATGCAGGAGATGACTGTACGAGGGCACGGAAATACCGCCATAGTCACTGGATTGTTCCAGATGTGGGGCATGCAACGAGGCAAGCCTTTTAAGCGGCAGGGCCGATTCGTCGATACGTGGCTGAACCGGGAGGGGCGATGGGTGTTGCTCGCCAGCGTGTCTACGCCAACACACGATTAATCGCCATTCAAGCGTTCGAATGGATTGGAGGGCATGTGAGAGTGCTTGTGGTGCAAATGTTGTTCCTGAGTGTTATCGCGAATTGTGTTTGGGCGCAGGACGCCTCCGATCCCGGAACGGCCGCCAGCATTCGAGCTCTGGAAAAGCAATGGACCGTTGGACAATCGCGCAACGACAACCGAGCTTTGGATCTGATCTTTGACAATGCTTTGGTGTACGTGGAATACGGGCGTCTAGTCACGAAAGGCGAGTATCTAGCGAGAATAAAATCGGTATCGCCGGAAGTAGACCAGATCGCGATGGAGCCGATGACTGTACGCACATTTGGAACGACTGCGGTCGTCGTCGGGAGCTACGTTGAAAAACAGAGAAACCAGGAAAAACGGGCAGTCCAGCGTTGGAAATTCGTGGACACCTGGGTGTACAAGAAAAATGGCTGGGTTCTCGTTGCCGCCGCTGCCGCTCCCGTTTCGAACGAATAAAACATATCTACTTGCTTTACTGCCGAACCCGCGGGGCGGGCTTATCCAGCCAATCTGGATGAGGCGGTCCGGACATCAGCCTGATCTTCATCTTTTGGCGGGTGAAGTGCGGACACACGTGCCGACGGCTCGATGCGCTCGGGCAGATATTCATAACATTCCAGCCGCACAGCCACTCCGATCTTGCTATGTGCCGTCGTGGAAGGCGCCACGACCGAGCCGGAATCTGGCCGGACAATTCGAAGGATCCGACCTTTACAGCGAACGGGCATGCTCGCACCCAGCGTGATCTCCGAGGGCATGCGGACCGTGAGTTCGATCTCCGAGCCTTCCGTGAGAGGGGCATCGGTAACAAAGAACACTCCTCGCGAGCTCAGATCCTGAGTGAATCCTACCCCCTCAATACCGTCTCTGGTCTGATGGAAGGAAATGGCAAGGAGGTAGGGAAATCGTTGTCCAACGCGGCGTTCAACTCGAAGTGGAGGAGTGGTCATGAAGGCACGTCCTTTGGCCGAACCGCCGAAAAGCGCAGCCCCAAACTTTAGCTCACATCTGCCGTTAAGAAAAGTTGCAAGTTAGTTACGGTAGGGGAGGCCGCATCTGCAAGGGGGTTCGGCGCCCGCGGCCGGGAGGCCGATGGGTGGCGCTCGGGTCGCCGACCCAGACGAAGCTATACTGATCGATTGCCAGAACAACGTGATCGAAGAGATATCGTGCCGGATCGGAAAGCGCAAACCACGCAGATTGTGCCTGCCGAACAGAACCAAGCTCGAGGGCTTAATTGGCAGGCTGCGGGACGGGCTCTCCGGCATCGGAACTTCCAGCTTTTTTTCAGCGGACAACTGATTTCGCTGGTGGGCACATGGATGCAAACCGTGGCACAGTCCTGGCTGGTGTACCGGCTGACCGGATCCGGCTTGCAATTGGGCGCCGTGGGCTTTGCCAGCCAAATCCCGGTATTCCTGTTCGCGCCGCTCGGCGGGATTGTGGCCGACCGCAGCAACCGCAAGCATGTGGTGATTGGGACGCAAGTCGCATCGATGGTGCTGGCATTCGTGCTCGCCGCTCTGACCCTTTCACATTCCGTCAAAGTGTGGCACGTGTTTGTGCTGGCTGCCTTGCTGGGTGTCGTAAACGCCTTCGATATTCCCGGACGGCAATCATTCCTGGTGGACATGGTGGGGAAAGATGATCTGATGAATGCGATCGCATTGAACTCGTCAATGTTCAATGGGGCACGGGTGATAGGCCCGGCGGTAGCGGGCGTCCTGGTGGCGAGACTGGGCGAGGGCTGGTGCTTTTTCGCCAATGCTGTGAGCTACATCGCAGTAATCGCAGGACTCATGCTGATGAACGTCCACGCGCCCGCTCGAGTATCGGGGAAGACCTCTCCGTGGGAGCATATTGTCGAGGGATTTCAGTTCGTGAATCGAACGGCTCCGATCCGCGCTCTGCTAGTTCTGCTAGGGCTCGTGAGTATAACGGGCATGCCGTATGTGGTCCTGATGCCTATTTTCGCTGATCGAATCCTGCACAGTGGCGGCCAGGAGTTCGCTGCCCTCATCGGTTCGCATGACCTGGGTGCGGTGCGGTTAGGCATTCTCATGGGCGCGGCTGGTGTAGGGGCGCTGCTCGGCGCGCTGACCTTAGCGGTTCGGACGGGTGTCAAAGGCCTGGGAACCTGGGTGACAGTCTGTTGCGCCGGGTTTGGCGTGAGCTTAATGCTATTTGCGATTTCAAAATCATTTTGGCTTTCAGTGCTCCTGTTAGTGCCGGTGGGATATTTCGTGATGTTGCAAATGGCCTCCTCGAATACCTTGATCCAGGTGATGGTGCCGGATGTACTGCGGGGACGTGTGATGGCGCTCTATTCGATGATGTTCATGGGGATGGCCCCTCTGGGCGCTCTGCTGGGCGGAGCGCTCTCGGATCGTCTTGGAGCTCCCATAACGGTCGCCATTGGCGGGATCGCATCCATAGCTGGCGCCTGGTGGTTTGGCGTGCAATTGCCGAAAATTCGTGGCGAAGCTCGAAGACTTATCCAGGCGCAGGCGATGGCCGGAGGTACGCCCGCGGAAGAGATGTCGACGCCTGTCGTTGAAGATTAGGAATTCGTGGGATTGCGCAGTGCACTGCGTCCCAGGGCTACTAAGAAAACCGCATTTTTCCCTCGAGCATGGGGCGAGAAGAAGCTGACGACATCGTCGTCGTAAAAGGTCAATCCGCTGGCGCCGAGCCCCTGTGCGTAGGCCGCTAGATAGAGCTTCCCTCCCAGAATTCCCGCTTCCAGTTGCACGATGCGGTATCCGCGATTTCCATAGCGCTCGGTGATCTTCTTCAGATCGGCGAGGAAGAATACGTCCACGGCTGCATCAGCCGGCAATTGCTGTTCTAGTCCCAGGTACCCGGCTTTGTCGCGGAAATCACCGCGCTTCAGTAATTCCAGAGATTTGCTATCCCAGTGGTAAACGTAAGCTCCTGAATCCAGCCCCACAACGCTGTTCACGATGAGGTACAAATCATTGAGATGGCTGCCGAAAGGATCCAGAAAGTCAGCGGGAATTCCGCGAGTAGCGCGGTCCAGCATAAGGGAAAGCTGCGGCTGTGTAATTGGATCGCGCGCGAACTGCCGGGTAGAGCCGCGACGCCCGATCACCTTCTCGATTGAATCTTTGGACAGGCGCGGCTCCTCTGGGATTTGGAGACGTCGCGCACTTACTTTCGGCTCGGGCAGCTTGTGAGACGGTGTTTTACCACGCCACGCCTTGACTTCCGCCTCTGAATCAAGGGACGACGCGTCGTGCAATTTTCGCATCGCGGGATAATCCACCTCTTCTGAGGAATAGGGAACCACGGGCAACGCGAGATCTGAGATTTCTGGCGCCTTGCGCGGCCTCGATTTGAGGCTTCCGATCGGAACTATAGAAAGAACCGCTTCGCGGTTCGTATTCAGGCCGAGTAGGGCATTGACTTGCGAATCCACGAATCCGGACACAATTCTGGCGGGAAGTTTCAGGGCGAAGGCAACTGCAAGCATGTTGGCCAGGATCGTGCCGTTATCCCAGCCAAAATGACGGTAGGTGCGCGAGCGATATTTCCATGCGTTCCGCCAGTAAACGCCAGAGCAGATAACAATGACGGGAGCGTGCGCCACGGAGCGCTCGTTTCCGGTGGCTTTGACGAGTTCTTTTCGAACATCCCCCGAGCGAAGCTGGCGCAGTCCGAATTCCGCTGCGCCGAAATGATAAAGACCTGCCGGCAAAGGGGGAGAGGTACTACTCTTCAAGTCCGTACATGCAATATAGAGCTCGATTTCGTAAAGCGCCCCGGTACAGGCCGCGGCTCGAAAGAAAGTTTCTCCTTGCTCGTGTTTCCTGCTGCGAGTGACTCCGGCAGAAAAGAACAAGAGCTGGGCCAGGCTTTCCAAATCGGGCACAGCCTCTGCTCGCCTGGAAAGCTCTGGCGCCGCAATTGCGGAAAGTGCCGGCATGCCGGTCTCACGGAAGTCGCGCGCCAGGCGCGTCACTTCCAAGGTGGGATAGATCTTGAACAGGAGCGGCTTGTTGTTCCAATCAAGAAAATGTGGCTGCGTGCGCACTCCGAGATAGGAGTGCTTGGTGCCGCTATGATACTGCCACATCACGTCAAGGTTCTGGTTCTGACTCAAAGATGTGTGCTCCTTCGCGGACTCCCGTTAGCGGTAAGCCGTGGGAGGCAGGCCAGTGATGCGGATTCCGGAGTGTCCTTTGTGGCGCATGTTGAGGCCGATGAGCAGCGCGGTGATCTGCTCGACAATGCGAGCATTCTCCAGCTTGCCTCCGTCGATGGCTCGGACCCCGGGAATCTTTGCAGCCAGCTCTCGCGTCAGTTGCGCTGCATCGGGATCGTCGCTGCATATGATCACATCGCAGTCGAGCGGATTGTCTCCGCCCATCAGATCCGCCGAGACATTGTGGAAAGCGGCCACCACGCTGACGTCCTCAGGCACCAGTTCAGCAGCTTGCTCCGCGGCCGATCCTTGCCAAACTCCAAGCGTGCGTGAGGCGCGGCCCCCGACCTCCGCAGCAAGGGGGACACTGGCGTCGATCAGAATGCTTCCCGGAGTCATTGCCGGCTTGAGACGCTTGATGATCGAAGCCTGGCCTGCAAAAGGTACGGTGAGCATGAGAATGTCGGCAGCCGCGCAAGCTGCGCCGTTTTCCATGCCGGAAATTGTGGCTTCAGTTCCTACTCGCCGCTGAATCGTAGCGGCAGCTTGCTGGGCACGGCCCTCTTCGCGCGAGCCGACAATTACCGTTTCGCCGGCGCGAACCCAGCGCAGCGCAAGTCCCATGCCTGCTGGCCCCGTCCCCCCAATAATTGCTATTGGTCGAACTGGGCTTTCGACCTTGCCACTCATGCGAATTCCGCCTCAAGCGATTGCTCGGCAGTGAATTCGTCCAATGGAAGCTTGATGCTGATTCTTGAATAGGTGGTGTTACGTTCTGCCGGAATGCGGCCGGCTTCCAGGATTAGTGCCTGAAAGTCTACCGGGCTGGTGTACTGGCCGGCGGTGGCTCCGGCTTCACGCGAGATGTTCTCCTCCATCAATGTTCCGCCGTAGTCGTTCGCTCCCGCGTGCAGACAAAGTTGTGAAAGTTGACGGTTCAGCTTTACCCAGGAAACTTGAATGTTGTTGATGGATCCGGCAAGCAGCAAGCGGGCCAAAGCGTGAACCTTCAGATGCTCGGCGAGAGTCGGACCGGAACGAGCGAGTCCTTGATGAAACAACAACGTGTTCTGGTGTACGAAGCCCAAAGGAACGAACTCGGTGAAGCCGCCCGTTTCAGACTGGATGTCGCGCAACAAGCGCATTTGGCGCACCCAATGATCCGGCGTTTCCGCGTGTCCGTACATCATGGTCGAGGTGCTGCGGATGCCGCATTGATGCGCAGTGCTGATGACTTCGATCCATTGTGCTGTCGAGAGCTTGTTGGCCGACAGGATATGACGGATTTCATCATCCAGAATCTCTGCAGCGGTTCCCGGCAGTGTGCCCAGGCCGTTATCCTGCAACATGGAAAGATAATCGGAGAGCGGCATGCCCGTCAGTTCCACTCCGTAGACGATCTCCATAGGCGAGAACGCGTGAATGTGCATACGGGGAACTGCCCTTTTTATCGCGCGCAGAATATCCCGGTAATAAAATTTGGGAAGATCCCGAGGAAGCCCGCCTTGAATGCACACCTCGGTCGCACCCAGATCCCATGCTTCCTGCGCTTTCCGTGCCATATCGTCGAGATTGTGAAAGTACGAATCCGCTTCGCGCGGGCCGCGGCTGAAGGCGCAGAACTTGCATCCTACGAAGCAGATATTCGTGAAATTGATGTTCCGGTTGACGACATAGGTGACGATGTTTCCCACTAATTCGGCACGGAGCACATTGGCGGCGACCAGGAGGCCTAGGAGGTCATCTCCCGCGGAATTCGCCAGCGCATAACATTCGTCGAGGGAGAGGGCAGCGCCATTTTGTGTCTGAAGCACCCTCTCCAGAGACGACCGCAGGCTCGCACTCAGCGAGGGAGCAACATCAGACCATTCGAGCGAAGGGAAACGTTCCAGTTCGGAGGTTGGAAGTTCGCGTTTCATTTGTGGCTCCGTAAAGACGTAGCTTGGGTGTCTGTGCCGGGCGCAATCCAGACTCCGCAAGCAACGTTTCTACAGTGTAGCGGAAGTTTCAGCGGAATAGGTCAGAAGCCGCCGGACGCAGCAAGTCGTGAATTCGGCCCGTTTCCGCTTTATAAGGGAAGCCGCGCACAATGCAGGCGGGCGCGCGATTTAGTTTTCCGCAGACCAGACCGGCAGCGCATGCCAATTCATCCGCAACCGCTTCCACACTTGCCTTGAGCGTATAGCCGTGGGGATCGGTTCGGCCGCGGTAATCGCGCAGAGGCTTCATTCCCGAGATCCCGATGGCAAACTCGGTAAGACCTTCGCGCCAGGGCCGGCCGAAACTATCTGTGATGATTACGGGAATGGCAAACCCTGTTTTCCTCTTCAGATCACTGCGAATCTGTTTCGCAGAACGATCGGGATCTTCGGGGAGAAGGAGCGCATGCTGCCCGCCATCAAGGTTAGAAATATCAATTCCGCTGTTAGCACATAGAAATCCGTGTCGGGTTTGGGTAATCAGTACTCCATTCTGGCGTCGAATGACAGCACGGCTTTCGCGTAGAGCGAGTTCGATAACGCGTGGGTCCAGATCGTGCTGTGCCGCCCACTCAACAGATTCGGGAGACGGCGTAATCATTGCGAGATCTACGACTTGACCTTCGGCCTTAGACACAATCTTGTGTTTGATGACGAGAATGTCGCCGCGCTCAAGTCGCTCATGACTTTTACGTAAGGACTCGACCAACTTGTTAGCGATGCTATCGCCGGACTTGATTTCTTCCTGGACCGGGATAGGGATCAGGCGAATTTCCGTAAGTGACGGCACCGGAGTTTTCTTTCGCACTGATGGCGATGGCACTTGAAGTACCGTGAATTCAGGACTGCCGCCATGGGTCGAGCTCTTGCGGCGCTTTGCAGCTTTCCTACGAGGCACAGTGCATCAATCCACACTCGCATCCTTGTGCTAGACGGATGAAGTTATTTTTCCTCTTCGAGCGTACTCTCGCGCAAGTTGCTGGGCGCGGGTATTGCCCGGGAATACCGCTAATTCGTGCAAGTCTTCGGGATTATCCACATCCACCGCAATGCCAGGCAGGTTCAGCACGACACACGGCTTGCCCGTTGCCTGCGCCGCGGCACGGTGGGGTTTGAAGCTGTCATTGCCAAATCGCAATGGGAACAGATTACCCGGACGCCGAAACGCAGCATTCGTTCCGCGCCCATCTGCCGCAGGAACCAGCACGCTTCCCTGAACTGGTGCGTGCTTTAAAATCTCTTCCAGTTCCCATCCCTGAACGAGCGGAATGTCCGCCGGGATGACGAGCGTGTCTTGTTCTCCCCACTCCACACAGAGGCGAGTGGCGATCTCGATGGCAGCCGTTTCCCCCGGGTCTTCTGCGTCCGGAATGAGATCGAAGCCGTATTCCTTCGCAAGTTGAATCGCGAATGGATCTCCGGTAACGACTCCGACGCGGGGGCAATCGTTCCACTCGTGCAATGCGCTGAGCACGTCGTGCAGCATTGCTTGAGCTAATCGCGTACGGGAGGGTTGGTCAAGAACCGAAGCCAGGCGTTGTTTCGCCCCAGATGTGTTCTTGATTGGGATAAGAATCACGGCCGCGAATCCGCTTGCTGCACGGGAGCGGCGGCCGCTTTGTCCTTGAGCAGAGCTGGCGCCATGATCGCCAGCACGTCGCGAGCTAGAGCCGCTTTGTCATCAGCGCTACGCATGATGGTCTTTGCGCACTGAACTCGCAAGCCATTCTTGCGAAGCATATCTGCCGCAGACGCATCGCGCGTGTCACAAACGAGCACGTCGAGAAAATCCTCGTAGGCGTGAGCCACGCCGCCGATTGAGCACGGCAGACCCTGTGCCTGCATCAAAATTCCTGCCGGACCGGCAACCGGAGCATTGCCCACGATGGGGCTGACGGCAGCAATTTTTCCGCGGGCTTGCAGCAGCGCGTTGTGGATTGCGGGGACAGCCAGAATCGGGCCAATGCTGGTCACGGGATTACTGGGCGCAATGATCACAGCATCGGCAGACGTGATCGCATCCACAACGCCGGGTGCAGGCTCGGCATCGGAAGCCCCCGCGAAGCGAACGGAATTTACAGGATCCTGATACCAGCGCTGCACAAAATACTCTTCGAAGCTCAATTCCCCAATCGGGGTGTCCACCCGAGTTTCCACGCGGGAGTTGCTCATCGGCAGGATGCGTGCTTTCACTCCAAGCTTCTGCGAGATCACAGCCGTAGCCTCAGAGAGAGTCTTGCCCTCGGCCAACAGGCGCGAGCGAAGCAGGTGCATGGCAAGATCACGGTCGCCCGTATGAAACCAGGTCGGCTCGCCCAATTGACCCATGGCCTGCAAGCAAAGAAATGTGTCGCCCTTGACACCCCAACCACGTTCGCGGCTTAACATCCCGGAGAGTACGTAAGTGATCGAATCGATATCGGGGGAGACGTAGAGGCCCCACCACAGCAGATCGTCCCCGGTGTTCACGACCAGCGTGATTTCCTCGGCGGGCATCACTTGCCGCAGCCCATCAACGAACTTGGCACCCCCCGTGCCGCCACTGAGAACGCAAATCATGCCGCCCTCCGGGCGAGACCGTCGCCCGCTGCCGCGGTTCGCAGCTTTTGTGACAACAAACCTTGCTTCCCGATCAGAGAGGGGATGAACTCGGGATAAACCGGCAACCGTTGCTGCAAGATGAATCCTTTGGCTTCGGTTCGCAGCCGCAGTTGATCCAGGTGAGGCCAAGGCTTCTCCGGATTGATGAAGTCCGGCGTTACCGGCGATATGCCTCCCCAATCGTTGATTCCTGCGTCTATCAAATCATCATAGTAAGGCGCAGAGAGATTGGGTGGGGCTTGAATGTTAACTTTGGGGAGTAACAAGCGAGCTACTGCCACAGTGCGCAGCATCTGTCCGTGGCTGGGTTCCGGCCAGTTTGCCATGGGTATGGCAGGCTTCACGCGAAAATTCTGGATGATGACTTCCTGGATGTGTCCATAGCGTTCGTGCAAATCGCGGATGGCCAGGAGGGCGTCCACGCGGTCCTGTAGCGATTCGCCAATCCCGATCAGCAATCCGGTTGTGAAAGGAACATTTTGTTTTCCGGCTTCCTCGATGGTGCGGAGGCGTTTGGCCGGGACTTTGTCAGGAGCGTTGTCGTGAGCTGCGCCGGGGGCGAGAAGCGCAGTGTTCGTGGTTTCAAGCATCAGGCCCATGCTGGGGGACACTGCGGCAAGACGCGTGATCCACTCCGCGCTGAGCAAACCGGGATTGGGATGAGGCAGCAGGCTGGTCTCACGCAGAACCAAGTCACACATGGCTTCCAGGTAGTGCAGCGTGGATTTGAAGCCTAGGTGGTGTAATGTTGCCCGCATCTCCGCGAACAGAAGCTCAGGTTTATCTCCCAGGCTGAAGAGGGCTTCGGTGCACCCGAGTTTTTCCCCTTCGCGAGCGACGGCCAGGACTTCATCCGGACTCATCGTATGTGCGCCGGGATCGCCCGGATCGCGGCGGAAGGTGCAATATCCACAATAGTCGCGACACAGATTGGTCAGCGGCAGAAAAACCTTGCGGGAATAGGTGATGACGCGGGGCTTAAAGCGCTCTTTGGCCGCACGCGCTGCCGCCAGCAAAAGCGGTAATTCGGAATCAGAGCAGTCCATCAACGTAAGGGCGCTGCTGCGCGAGATCGGCACGCCTGGTTGAAGTTCGGCGAGGGCCGACCGGGTTGCAGAAGCATTCTCCGCATTGCTGGCTGAAATGGAGCCGAAGGTCACGGTTGAATCGAATGATACAACGGCGGCGCATGGTAATGTAGGCGGTTGCATCCAGAGGTTTGGGGTGGCAGATTTATCTAACGAGTTCGTACCAGGATGAGCTTGGATACCACGCAATTTCGAAAGGCCATGAGCTGTTTCGCCACGGGCGTGACCATCATTACGGTAGACCTTGATGGTGGAGTCCATGGCATGACGGCCAACGCGTTCGCGTCAGTGTCGCTCGATCCAATGCTGGTACTGGTGTGCGTGGACCATAGCACGCGAACGCACGCCCATCTGCACGCCAAGAAGCGCTTTGGAGTGAATGTGTTATGCGACGATCAGAGAGCCATTTCAGAGTATTACGCCCGTCCGGAACGGACGCATGAAAACGCCGAAGCCGAAGCCGGAGCACGCTTCGACCGCACCCGCCACGGCACCCCGGTTCTGCACGGTTCGCTGGCATACCTGGAATGCCGGCTTCACACGGCCCAAACCGCCGGCGATCATACGATCTTCATTGCGGAAGTCGAGGACGTTCTGGTGCAGGATGGTCAGCCATTGCTGTTCTTTCGCGGGAAGTACCGGAAAATGGGGAGCGAGATGGAAGATTCGTAAAGCGTTCCCTACAGCGCCCCTGTCACTTTTGCAGGCTCTGGGCATCTAATCATTGCAGACATAAATAATCGAATGGAGTTTATTCCTCGTGGAAAAGACTGCAGAGAAGATCACAAAAACCGAAGTCGAATGGAAGAAGCAGCTTACTCCTGAGCAGTATCACGTGACACGCGAAGCGGGAACGGAGTGTGCTTTCACGGGCGCGTACTGGAATAACAAAGAACCCGGAATGTATCACTGCGTGTGCTGTGGGGCTCCACTGTTTGATTCGCAGACCAAGTTCAATTCCGGCACCGGTTGGCCGAGTTTCTACAAGCCTTCTGCTGATGGTGGCGTCATCGAGCACCGGGACACGGCGTACGGCATGGTTCGCACCGAGGTGCGCTGCGCCAAGTGTGACGCCCATCTGGGACACGTTTTTGAGGACGGTCCGGCTCCTACAGGCCTGCGGTACTGCATGAATTCGGCCTCGCTGGAGTTCAAGCCTACAGAGAAGAAGTGATTGCAGCGTCCTAAGCACCGGATCCCAGGCAATGAACAAGGGCACGCGACTGCGTGCCCTCTATTTCGCACTGGGTAAAATTCCGCTGACTATGCGCCGGCAGTGGCGGCTATGGCCTTTGTTTGTTCCTGCTTCGCGGGCTGGTGGTGTGGTTTGCCATCGCTGCGAACCTGGATTCCGCCTTTGAGGGAGGCGCCGTCTTCCACGCTGATGCGCGAGGTGGAAATGTCTCCGTGCACCGAGCCTTCGGCGCGAATGTCCACGCGGTCGCTGCACTCAATGTTGCCCGTCACCTTGCCCATCACCACAACTTCGCGGGCCTGGATGCTGGCATCAACTTTGCCGTTGCGGCCAATCGTCACGCGGCTCTCGGGCATGGTGATCTTGCCTTCGATGCGGCCGTCGATGTAAAGCGCTTCGGACCCGCTAATCTCGCCCTTGATGACCAAGGTGCGGCCGATGGTCGCCTGGTCCACGGGAGCGGTGACGTTCTTGGCCGGGTTATATGAGTTGGGGTTGGAAGCCGGGACGCCCGACTTGGGATTGAATGAGTTCTCCGATGACTGAAGCATGCGACCTTCCTTGGGTTCCCGCGCGGCGTGCCCGGGGGCGCCGCTGCATGCGGTTGGTCTTAAATTTGTGGCCTTCGCCAGTTCAACGGCCACTTGGCCAACTTGACTATCGCACAGGGGTAAGAGAAGAAGAGAGATTACGGAAGGTGGTGTACGCGTGCGAAGGCTTGTCAAGCTTCAGTCAGACGCCTGCAGAGCTTCGCTGACATCCTCCCATTCGCGCAGCAAAGAGGCGTGATTTGCTTTGTGCTGATCGAGTTCTTGCGACTGCCGCTGGCTCTCTTCTGCGCTCACGAAGCTTTGTAGGGCGGTTTCCAGGCGTGCAATTTCGTCTTCGGTCCGGCCGATATCGTTTTCGAGTTGCTGCACCCGATCTTGCATCTGCTTACGCTTGAGGGGATTCAGCCGCTTTTTCGATGGTTCGGGAAGGGCTGTAGCGCCGTTGCCATTGGATGGGGGAGGCGCGGATTCAACCTTTGGCCGACTAGCTCCGGGAACATCATCCAGCGTGGGGGAGACATGTTGTCCCCCTTCCTTTCGCCAGAGATAATCCTCGTAATTTCCGGGAAAGATTTCGACTTTCCCGGCGCCGATCTCGAACACGCGCGTGGCGAGTTTGTCGATGAAGTACCGGTCGTGCGACACGAAAACGACTGTTCCCGTGTACTCCACCAGGGCGCTCAGCAGGACGTCTTTGGCCCGCATGTCGAGGTGATTTGTCGGTTCATCCAGCAGAAGGAAATTTGCGGGATGAAGCAGAAGCCGCAGCAGGGCATAGCGCCCGCGCTCCCCACCGGAGAGAACGCCAATCTTCTTGAAAACATCGTCCTCCGAAAACAAGAAACACCCCAGCAAGCTACGCAGCTCCGTCTCCGTTGATCTAGGAGAAATTGCTCCGAGGTCGTCGAGAATACGGGCATCAGGATCGAGTTCCTTGTATTGATCCTGTGCGAAGTAATCGGGCAGGACATTGTGGCCCAGGCGGAACTCGCCAGCACTCAGCGGTTCGGTACCCGCAAGCAGTTTGATGAGCGTGGACTTGCCAGCGCCATTGACTCCCACGAGTGCGATGCGGTCTCCCCGCTCAATCATGAAGTTCACATCGCGAAAGACCTCTTTTTCGCCTGCTCCGTTCTTCCCCGGATAGCGCTTGGCAACATTCTCGAATTCAGCCACAATGCGCCCGCTCGCCTTCGGTTGTGGAAACTTGAAGTGAATACTCTTCTCTTCAGGCGGAACCTCGATGCGGTCGATCTTTTCGAGTTCCTTGATCCGGCTCTGCACCTGCTTGGCTTTAGTGGCCTGGTACCGGAAGCGGTTGATGAAAACTTCCAGTTGCTCAATACGGTCGCGCTGATTCTTGTAGGCGGCCTGTAATTGCTCATTCCGCTGCGTCTTTTGCGCCAGAAACTTATCGTAATTTCCGGTGTAGAACCAGAAACGCTTGTTCCAGATTTCGGCGATTTTGTCGACGGTTACGTCCAGGAAGTAGCGATCGTGCGAGATCAGCAGGAAGGTGTATGGATAGTTCTGCAGATACTCTTCCAGCCAGTTACGCGCTTCGAGATCGAGATGGTTTGTGGGTTCGTCGAGCAGCAGCAAGTTCGGTTTCTGCAGCAGCAGTTTGGCCAAAGCTAGCCGCATCTGCCAACCGCCGGAGAACTCCTCTGTGAGGCGCTGCCAGTCATCTTTTCCAAAGCCAAGGCCCATGAGAACCCGGCCGACTTCCGCTTCGATGGAATAACCGTCGCGAGCCCGGAATTCATGTTCCACGCGCTCGTAGCGATCCGCGACGGCGGCGTATTCGGGACCAGTGTGGTCCAGTTCCGCCATGCTGTGGGTGAGGGACTCAAGTTCCTGCTCCATCGCGCGGACGTCATCAAAGACCGACATGCACTCGGCGAAAACCGTGCGTCCCGACAGAGTCAGGCCGTCCTGCGGAAGATATCCGGCGGAAGTTCCCTTGGCGATGGTCAGCGACCCGTAGTCGAACGTATCCATGCCTGCCAGAACTTTCATCAGCGTAGACTTGCCCGTACCGTTCCCGCCCACCACGCCAATGTGGTCGCGGTTGGTGATCAGCCAATCTACATTTTCGAACAGAAGTTTGTGGCCGAAACGTTTTCCGGCACCGGAAAGCTGAATCATGGGACTGCTTTTATCGTCTCATAGATTCGGGCAAGCGGCGGGAGGCAGATCAAAGCAGAAAGGGAATGAAGGTACACGAAGACTAAGGCCAAACCACCGTCGCAATTGGATCTTTCCCGGGCCGCGCATTACGGGCATTGGGGTACACGCCCCAGAGTTCGCTATGCGATCGAATTCTTTCCAGCGCCCGGTCGATCACCGCTTCCACTTCGCGGAAATACTTCACCTCGCGGCCCTTCGCTAACCGCCGCTTGGCTTCTTCCGGGCTGACCCAAGTGGGTTTTCGGTTGGATTCATCGGGGCGGCGCATCTGATGAATCTCCATCAGAAAAGCCTTGACGATGAATTCCTGCGCCCCACGCGGCTGCCAGAACACGCCCTTGGAATGGAGGTAAAGGTGGAAATGACGGGACTCAATTGTGCCGAATGCTCCCGCTTCTTCTGCGGCTTCCCGTTCGGCTGCCTGGCTGTGTGAGAGCCGCGCATCGGTAGATCCTTTTGGGAAGGTCCACTTGTTGCCGCCGTTCGTGTTCACCAAAAGGAACTCGATCGCCGAAGCCCGACGCCGGTAGCAGATTGCGGCTACCTGCAGCGGCAAGGATTTCGCAGCTCGGGACGTGGCCATGCGGCGGTCTCCTCAATACAGCCTAGATGCAAGATATTTCACAAACGTTAAAGTGCAGCAGAAAATGTGCAGCCGAGAGGGTTACGAAAGAGTTACATGCGAAGATTAAAGACCTCGTCCATATACCGGGATTGCCGCTCCGGTCACGTCCCTGGCGGCCGAGCTGGTGAGCCACAGAATGAGGCTAGCGATATGAGCCGGCTGCACCCATTGAGATGTGTCGGCATTGGGCATGGCTCCGCGGTTTGCCGGAGTGTCGATGGTTCCGGGAAGAATAACGTTGGCGGTAATGCCGGAGTCTTTGTTTTCAAGCGCCACCGTCCTCACCAGCGACAGCAGGGCGGATTTGGAAGCGCTGTACGCTCCCACTCCAGCGCCCGGGGTCTCGGCTGCGCGACTACCGATGGCAATAATTCTGCCGACGCCAGCCTTCCGCATGTGAGGCAGGACAGCGCGAATGATATGGAATGCGGAGTTTACGTTCAGCTCGAACATCCGTTGGAAAGTGATGTCGTCGGTTTCGGCAATGGAGGGGCCGCCGGCAAACCCGCCGACCAGATGGGCAAGAATGTCAATCTTGCCAAAGCGCGACACCAACATGTCCACCCCACCTTTTGCGCCATCCAGGCTCTCGAGTTTTGAGGCGATCGCGGTGAAGCGCGGATGGTCGAAATCGGACTGCTTGATATTGGGAGCGAGTCCCGCAACCACATAGCCTGCTTCAAGCAAGGCGCGGGTCACGTGAGTTCCCAATCCACCATTGGCACCGGTGACGAGTGCGATCGTGTCAGTCATACCGAGAACATCAGAGCCAAGGACATCAGGCCTGCACGCTTTCGAGTTCGCGCGTGAGCCGACTGGAATGCACATTCACATACGAAGTGTCCAAAGCGCCGATCGCGGGGCAGCCAAGCAGTTTCAGAGTTCGGTCCATCTCAGTGCGCAACATACCAATCGCACGCGCTACACCAGCGGGGCCACCAGCAGCCAGGCCGTAGGCATACGCTCGCCCCACCAGAACTGCTCGTGCCCCAAGGCAAATTGCCTTGATTACGTCGCTGCCACGGCGCACACCACCATCCATCAGCACTTCAATCTGGCCATTTACGGCCGCCACGATTTCTGGCAAAACCTGGAGGGAGGCAGGAACGTGATCCAACTGCCGGCCACCATGATTGGACACGACAATTGCGGATGCTCCTTCATCAATCGAGCGCCGAGCATCCTCCGCTGTCAGAACACCTTTGATGATGAGCGGCCCCGACCATTGTTCACGAATCCAGCGCAGGTCCTCCCAGGTTACGGTTGAGCTGGCAAGGGCAGCCGCCACGTCTGTCATAGGAAGGGGCCCTTGCCCGGGAACCACAACATTTGGGAGATGGGGGACACCGCCATCGAGCAGAAAACGCATGAGCCACGCCGGGCGCGCGAGAAATTGCGGCAGGAAAGGAAGTTTGCTCAGAATGCCGCCCCCCATGAGTTCTTTCATACCGTTGCGGGAATCGCGCTCGCGCATTCCAGCAACTGGAGTGTCAATCGTCACGACCAGCGCGGAAAATCCTGCGGCACGGGCTCGGGCAATCGAGCCCTCTGCGGCGGCTCTTCCTCCCATCAGATATAGCTGAAACCAAACAGGGCCATTCGAAGCGGCCTTTACGTCTTCCATGCGATGACCGGAGATGGTAGAGAGGATGTAGGCCGTTCCCGCAGCACCCGCGCATCGTGCCGCTGCAATCTCGCCTTCGGGATACATCAAGCGGCTGTATCCGACAGGAGCCAGCAACACGGGAAGAGAAATATCGAATCCCAAGACACGCGTGCTGAGATCGCAAGTAGGAACCGAAACGGCCCCGCGTGGTCGGAACGTGACGTCCTCGAAGGCACGGCAGTTCTCGCGCAAGGTGAATTCTCCATCGGCACCCCCATCCAGGTAATCGAACACCACCTTGGGCAGTCGCCGCCGCGCTATGGGGCGCAAATCAGGGACGCTCACAACCTGGGATGAATGCACCGACCGCGACAAAACCGCCTCCTTTACAGACGAAGGTTTCCCTCGAGAACACGTCCGTGCGCGTCATTATAGTCTGAACTGGCGCATCATCGACGAGAAGGACGCTCGAGTATAGGGATGCGAGCATTTCGGCAAACGACAATTCCATTGGCTCTGAGATTCTATTGCTGAAGGATCTGGCCAGGTTGAGGATGAACCTGCTCGTTCTGGACCTGGCTGGCGTCCCAGCCTCCACCCAGCGCCTTCACCAGGTAGACCGAACTGACCATTTGTTGTCCGAGCAGTTGGGTCTGCAGGCGTTGGTTATTGAGAAGCGTGGTTTGCGCGGTGATGACGTCCAGATAGCTGGTAACTCCCCCCACATAACGGTTATTGGCGATTTCCAAAGCTCGTCGCGCGTCCTCAACTGCGGCGGCCTGCGTCGTCAGTGCTTGCGATAGCGTGCTGAGATTACTGATCCCGTCCTCCACTTGCTGAAAGGCGGTCAACACGGATTGGCGGTAGTTGGCGACGGCTTCCTGGTAGGCGGCACGAGTGGCAGCCAGATTCGCCCGGTTGCGGCCACCTTGAAAGATCGGTTCTAAAGCATCCGCGCCCAAAGACCAGAACAGGCTCGGAGCATTAAACAGAGAAGTGATCGCGGTACTCTGAAGTCCGCCGGCTCCACTCAGGGTGACATGCGGATAGAATGCGGTCCGCGCAAGTCCCACCTGCGCATTTCGATACGCAATCTCACGTTCCAGGCTGGCAATATCCGGGCGGCGTTCCAGTACATCCGATGGCACTCCAAGAGGCACCGGTGGAGGGATCGCCTTAAGCGGAGCCACCGGTACATTAAAACTGGATGCGGGCTGGCCTACAAGGACCGCGATTGCATGCTCGTACTGCGCGCGTGATTGCTGTACCAGCGAAGCTTGGGAAACCGTCGAATCCAGGAGCGTCGCCTCTTGCGCAACTTCCAACCCACTCGCGACGCCGCCCTCGTGCCGCCGTTGCACCAGATCGAGAGCCTTTCGCTGATACTCTACCGATTGCTCCACAACCTGATACTCGGCATCGAGTTCGCGAAGCGTGAAGTAGTCGGCAGCGAGTTCCGCACTGAGCACCAGTTGCACATTTCCCAGGTCCGCAGCCGTGGATTGCAGTGATGCATTCGCCGCTTCCACATTTTTTCGTACACGTCCGAAAAGATCGACTTCATAATTTAATGAAAACGGGATGCTGTAAACGTTCTGAGTGTACGGTCGAGGCTGGATGACAGCGCTGGAAGCTCCATTGACGGGTCGATTGCCGGAACCACGCTGGCGAACCGCGTTCGGGTCTGTCGAAATTTGCGGGAAATACGCGGCGGTGGCGATGCCCGCCAGGGAGCGTGCCTGGTCCAAACGATCCCGAGCGGCAGCAAGCGACTGGTTCGCTTGCAGCAGTTGTTCTTCGTACTGGTTGAGTGTGTCATCGCCGAATATCTGCCACCAGGCTCCCTTGGGAATCGTGTCTTTCGGAGCAGCTTGCTGCCAGGGCGGCTGCGCCTTCCACGCCTCAGGCGCTGCTGCCGGAGCCGCAGGCCGGCTGTATCGCGGTCCTACAGTGCAGGCAGGAGCAACGACGAGCAGCGATAAAGTCAAACAGACAAAACTCTGCTTCATCGCTGACTTCCTTTTTGCTGCTCGCCCTGCCGCCGTTGCGGAGCATCTTCTTTCTGTCGGACACCTTGCGGCGGTTCCTGCTGGCCAGGTTGGACGGAAGCAATATTGACTCCTTGCCCTTCCTGCAAAGAGTCCGGCGGATTGATCACAATGTTGTCTTCTGTCGAGACTCCGCCGAGAATTTCGAGACTGGTTCCATAATCTCTGCCGATATTGATAGGGCGCAGCTGGATTTTATGGTTCTCGTCCACAACTGCGAGCCGTGGACCTTCTGCACGGAATAGCATGGCATTGACGGGAACCGTAACTTTATTCACGTTCGAGCCGACTGCAAAATGAACCTCACCAAACGACCCCGGTAAGAGGCGCCCGTCCTTGTTGGAGACGTCCACTTCGGTCAGTAGCGTTCGCGTATTTGGATCAATTGATTCAGCCGTGCGCGCAATCTTCCCCAAAAACCTCTGCCCGGGGAACTCCTGTAACGTTACCGTTGTCTGTCCGCCGACTTTGATGAAGGGCGCGTAGGCCTGCGGAACGCTGGTGTAGACACGCAGCGGATCTATTCGGGCAATATCAAACAGCTCTCGCCCGGAAGCGCCAGCCCCGGCGTTAATCAGGGCGCCGGGATCCACATTTCTCTTGGTGATTACACCGGAGAATGGTGCGTAGACTTTTTTGAAATTCTCCAGTTGCTCCAAACGGCGCACGTTCGCATCGGCGGCCGCCAGATTCGCCTGCGCCTGCTTGTATGCGCTGGTTTGCTGGTCCGCTTCCTGCGCCGATACCGAGTCGCTCTTGCGCAGGTTCTCCCAACGTTCAGCGCTGCTTTTTGCCAGCTCCAGCTGGGCCACGATCTGCTGCCTGGCCGCGCGCGTCTGATTGAGTTCCTGGTCCACCTCAGGTGCATCGATGGTGGCCAGTAAATCGCCTTCATGCACACGGCTGCCAATGTCCTTGTACCAGCGCACCAGATATCCGCTGGTGCGTGCATAGATCGGCGATTCAGCAAAGGCGAGCAGCGAGCCCGGGAGCACTAGTTCTTCATCAGGTTTTTTGGCTTGCGGATGAACAATTGCGACGGTTGGAATCGTGGAGCGTTCGGTTTCTTTAGCCAAAGCGCGCTCCTGACTTCGGCGGGCGATTAAGGTTGCAGCTCCAGCGATCAACAAAACCAGCAACACCAGTCCGACAATTACCAGCGCTTTTCGGGGAGGGGCGGGAGGGAGTTCTGGAGGCGGCTCCAAGGTTTGCGTCTGGCGACGCGAATGCTGCTCCATCGCGGCGATTTCCTCATCAATCTGCGCCCGTGTAAGGTGCTCAGTATGATCTCCATCATGCCGCCCGTAATCGGGATCATTGCCGCGCTCTGGTTGGCCCGCGGGTGTTTGTTTGGTCTTATCGTCTCCGCTCATTTTGACCCCGATTTCCAGTATCGCCGCAGGCCATCGATCCTCTAGCCTTTGAGTTCCTGTGCTCGTTTGTCCTCGCGCCGCCCATGAAAGATTGTGAAAACACTGGGAACAAAAAATAGGGTTGCCAGAGTGGCGAACACGAGACCGCCGATGACTGCTCGGCCCAAGGGCGCGTTCTGCTCGCCACCTTCACCAAATCCGAGTGCCATGGGCACCATGCCGATGATCATCGCCAGTGCTGTCATGAGTACCGGGCGTACTCGAGTGTATCCGGCGGCTACAGCAGCTTTGAATGCGGGCATTCCTTCATCCATCTGTTCGCGGGCGAAACTAACCATCAGAATTGAGTTGGCCGTCGCCACGCCCATGCACATCACAGCACCAGTCAGCGAGGGAACACTCAACCGGGTATGAGTCAGCAGCAAGAACCAGCAAATTCCTGCCAGAGCTCCCGGCAGTGCCGTGATGATGATGAAGGGATCCAGCCAGGACTGAAAGTTCACCACAATTAAGAGATAAACCAGAGCAATAGCTCCCAATAATCCTACGCCCAACCCCCAAAAGGAGGAGCGCATGGTTGCCACCTGGCCGCGCAAAACCAGGTGAGTGCCACGTGGCAGCTGACTCTCGAATTCTTTCAGGATCTTGTCGGTATCCGCTGCCACCGCGCCCAAATCGCGATCTTGCGTGCTGGCATAGACATCCATCACGGGCTGCACGTTGAAGTGATTTACTGTGGCCGCCCGGACCGAAGGCGCCAGCTGCACCAGATTCCCCATCAACTGTGAACCTTGCTGCGAAATAACGGGGATATTCATGAGGTCCTGCAGGTCGGTCATCCGATATTGCGGAGCCTGCACAGCAATTTGATAGGTGACCAGATTTCGCGGATTGAGCCAGAAGTTGGGCGAAGTTTGAAAGCTGCCGCTCAACGAAATCAGTGCGCTCTGCGCCACATCACGCGCTGTTAGCCCCACCTGGGTGACGCGCGTGCGCTGGATATCCATGTGGAGCGTGGGCAGTGAAAGCATCTGCTGCACGTGCACATCGGCGGCCCCAGGAATGTGCCGCATCCGGTTCGCAATGCTTTGCGCGATACTGTAGTTCTGCTGCATGTTTGTTCCGACCACCTGCACATCGATCGGAGCCGGCAATCCAAAATTCAAAATCTGGGTAACGATGTCGGCAGGCTGGAAAAAGAACTCAGTGCCGGGAAATTGCTGAGGAAGAACCTGCCGCAGGTGCCGCATCAGTTCTGCTGTCGGCGGATGATGCTCCGGATTCAGTCCAATCAGGATTTCGGCATCGCTCGTCCCAATGGTTCCGTTGGAACTGTAAGACTGGTTAATGCCCGAGTTCGGCAGTCCGATGTTGTCGAGGACCGTTTGCAGCTGGTTTTGTGGAATCTGTTCTCGCAAGAAAGTTTCAATTTCATCGCAAAGGCGCGCTGTTTCTTCAACGCGAAGTCCGGCGCGAGCGCGCACATGCAGCCGCAGTAGCCCCGCATCTACCTGGGGGAAGAAGTCCTGCCCCAGGAACGTGAGCAGGCCAAGCGAGAGCACACAGAAAAGCAGAAAGCAAAACGCAAAAACTCCGCGATGTGCGAGAGTCGTTTCTAACAATGCTTCGTATCCACGGCGAAAATCTTCAAACTTGCGCTCAAAGCCCCGCTGGAAGCGCCCCAAAAAAGAGCGAGGCGCTTCCGCCCGGTGTTCATGACCGCGCATGATGTACATGACCAGTGTAGGAATCAGAGTGCGCGATAGAAGATAACTTGCCAGCATGGCGAAGCTCACTGCCTCGGCAAGCGGCACAAACAGGAATTTGGCGACTCCGGTCAGGAAAAACATGGGCACAAACACGATGCAGATACTCAGGGTAGAGACCAGTGCGGGTACGGCAATCTGCTGCGCGCCGTCAAGAATGGCCTGACGCATCTCCTTGCCCATCGCCAGATTGCGTTCGATGTTTTCGATCTCCACCGTCGCATCATCCACGAGAATGCCGACCGCGAGCGCCAGCCCTCCCAAGGTCATGATGTTGATCGTCTCTCCGATCGCGCCCAGAAGAATGATGGAGACAAAGATCGAAAGTGGAATCGAGATGGAGATGACAATGGTTGGCCGCCAGTCGCCTAGAAAAATGAGGATCATGACGGCGGTGAGCGCAGCGGCGATGATCCCCTCGCGCAAAACTCCGTAAATGGACCCCCTGACAAACAGCGACTGATCAAACAAAGCGGAGATTTTAAGCTCCGGCGGCAGGGACTGTGCAGCCTGCTGCACGATGCCCTTCACCCCTGCCACGATCTGCAATGTGGACGCTTTGCCGTTCTTGTAAATCGACATCAGAGCGCCACGGTTGCCGTCCTGACGAACGATATTCGTCTGGGGCGCAAATCCGTCCCGGATATGCGCCACATCGCGCATGTAGAGCGTAGAGCCGTTCGTCGTCTTTACCGGGAGATCGTTCAGTTCAGCGATGGTCTGCGGCGTTCCGTTCATCTCCACGCTGTACTCGATGGGACCGAGTTTCAGCGTCCCTGAAGGCAAGATCACGTTTTGAGCATTAACGGCCGCTACGATATCGTTCGGAGAGAGGCCGTAGGCCTGCAGCTTGGCCATATCCAGATCAACCTGGATCTGGCGCAGTTTGCCTCCATACGGGTAAGGAGTTGCGGCGCCTGGCACAGTGGCAAGATAAGTCCGCAGGAAGTTCTGCCCAAGATCAAACAGTTCCTGCTCAGGCAGAGTCTTGCTGCTTAAGCCAAGCTGGATGATGGGCGTGGTCGACGCGCTATAGGAGATGATCAGTGGGGGCGTAGTTCCGGGCGGCATGCCACGCACAATTGTTTGACTGATAGCCGTGATCTGCGCGATCGCTCCCTGTACGTTGGTGCCGGGACGGAAGAATACTTTGATGATTCCCAAGCCAAACACAGACTGGGATTCCATGTGCTCGATGTCGTTTACCGTGGTCGTGATGCCGCGCTCGGAGTTGGAGACGATCCGGTTCGCCATGTCCTCGGGCGACATACCTGAATAAAACCAGACGACCGAAACGACGGGGATGTCTATGTCCGGGAAGATGTCGGTGGGTGTGCGCAGGATCGTGATCGGCGTCAGGATCAGGATCACCAGCGCCATCACGACGAATGTATAAGGCCGCCTTAGGGCTAACGCAACAATCCACATGAATTAAGACCACTCCCGCTTCGAACAGAAACACCGCCCCCAAGCCCTGCTCAATGACAACTTAGATTCGATACTGCGCGTATCGGATTCCGGAATAATGCGCTCGATTATATGTTAGCGTAGCACCATGCGCAAAAAGCGCTCAGCCGCGGACAAGGGCGCGAGTGCACGCGAAAAACGCCCTCCCGGACGCCCGCGAAGCGAGGAAGCGCGCGTAAACATTCTGCGCACCACTCTCCATGTCCTGGGAGAAGCTGGATTCTCCCACTTCACCATTGAGGGGCTGGCGGAGCGGGCCGGAGTCGGCAAAGCCACCGTGTATCGCTGGTGGCCCGATAAGGCCGCCCTTATTGCCGACGCATTTGCCACCAGCACCGTCAACCGACTCCATTTCCCCGATACCGGATCAGTGTTTACCGATATGAGTCAGCAAATGCAGCGGCTGATAAAGATCTTCCGCAGTCCAAGGGGGCGCATCGTGTCCGCGATCCTTGCCGCGGGTCAGAGCGACCATACTTTGACGGCGGCCTTCCGCGAGCGCTTTCTAATGCCGAGGCGCCGCGAAGCCTACGCGACGCTTGACCGCGCGATCGCCCGGGGCGAACTCCGTGCAGACGTTGACCGCGACCTTCTGCTGGACTCGCTTTACGGGCCCATTTACATGAGGTTCCTCATCAAGCATGACGAACTGACACCGCAGTTCGTCGACCGTCTCTGTGCACTGGTGTTGGGCGGGGCACGCACCTGCCAACGGAACCCGGAAGTAAACGCAGCAGATTGAACGCGCTCAACTTTTTACAAAATGGGCTGCGCAGTGCCATTGCAGTCTATGCCTGCGCCAGCTCCGATGCGGAGCTAGACGAAATTTCCGTTTGCGATTATGCTCTCCGCTCATGAACCGGAGAAACTTCCTGCAAGGTGCTCTCGCGGGTGCCGCTACTCTGTCTCTTTCCCGTGGCGCACGCGCCGACAACAACGATTTCGCTCCCATCTTCACGCAGATTCAGAAACAGCACCAGGAAGCTGTCCAGCGCTTGCAGGAATGGATCAAGCAGCCATCCATCGCAGCCGAAAACCGAGGAATGACTGAGGGCTGCGATCTGACGATGCGCTTGCTGCGGGAGGCCGGATTTGGTCAGGTGACCAAAATTCCGAGCGACGGGCAGCCCGGTATCTTCGCCACTCTGGACGCCGGCGCAGCACGCACGCTCGGCCTCTACTTCATGTACGACGTCAAACAGGCAGACCCGGCGGAGTGGTCCTCGCCCCCCTTCGCTGCGGCGCTGGTGGAAAAACCCGGGCTCGGATCGGTCGTTATGGGTCGAGGGGCGGTGAACCAGAAAGGCCCGGAATCAGCGTTCATCGCCGCTCTGCACGCGATCCGAGGCGCGGGCCGCAAGCTCCCGGTGAATCTGGTCCTGGTCGCCGAAGGTGAAGAAGAGATCGGCTCGCCGCACTTTCCACAAATCGTGAACCGCCCCGAAGTCACTGCCGCGCTGAAAAAATGCACGGGAGTATTCATGCCCTCCGCCGAACAGGATCTTGATGGCTCGGTCGTGATGACGCTGGGCGCAAAAGGGGTGGTCGAACTGGAACTGGTGTCGAGCGGCGAGCGTTGGGGACGCGGACCGCGCAAGGATGTGCACTCCAGCAATAAAGCTCGGCTGGATAGTCCTGCGTGGCATCTGGTGGAAGCGTTAGCGACACTCGTCTCTCCAGACGGAAACGATCCCGCCATCGAAGGTTTCGCCGACAAAGCACGGCCTATGTCAGCGGCCGAAAAGAATCTGATTGCCGACGCCTCTCGCCGGCTAAACGAGTCGGCAGCGAAGAAACAGCTCGGGGTCGAGCATTGGGTGCATGACGTGAGTTGGCAGGAGGCGCTCGAGTTGCTACAGTCTCGTCCCACGGTCAACATCGAAGGTCTGGTCGGAGGTTACACCGGGCCCGGTGGAAAGACGATTCTTCCACACCGTGCTGTCGCGAAAATTGATATGCGTCTGGTTCCCGA